>JGI20214J51650_10001978_pt1 | contig 13004 bp, 11 predicted proteins | sample WetSurMetagenome_FD_51650 | JGI IMG/M metagenome (IMG submission 51650) | reverse complement strand
GCCCGAATTTTGGCTGATCAGGAAAACTCCTCTGACCTTATCGGAGGAGTAGACCTTGCGTCGTGTTCGGATGGAGTTGACTCTATTCTGGTCAGCATGGAACAAACGCGGACGATCAATGACGGTCTCATCCTGGGCAAAATTTCTCTTGAGGAACTTAAAAAGGTACATACTATTAACTTCCCCGAACCCCTGCAGGCGGGATTCGCAGTGCTCAAAGCTCCGGATATACCCTCAATCTTAGTTGAAGTTGGTTACCTTTCTAACCCTCAGGAAGAAAAATTGTTAAGCACGTACCCCTTTCAAACTAAAATAGCGGAAGCAATTAAAACAAGCACAGCGCTTTTCTTTAAAAAAATTGGGGGCGAGGTAGCCTCTATTAATTAAAGAGCGATAAACCAATTTACCTAAACTGTATGCGACTTGGTTTCCATATATCAATTGCTGGCGGATTATCCCGGGTGGTCCCCCGGGCCTTAAAACTCGGGTGTGAAACCATTCAGTTCTTCTCCCGTAATCCAAGGGCCTGGAGAGATAGTTTAGTGAATCGCGACGAAATACAGAAATTCAAGGAAGCTCTTGCCCAAAGTGATATTTTTCCGGTTTTCCTCCATACCCCCTATTTGCTGAATTTGGCTTCTCAGAATCAAGACCTTTATGCTCGTTCAATCAGCTATCTTGGTGATGAATTAGAGCAAGCAGAGAGGATGGGAGCTTCATTTGTTATCGTTCATGGGGGGAATAAGCTCGGAAGCGAAGAGAAGGAGGCTTTGCGACGAGTTGCCCAAGCGATCAATAACGCCTTTGCGAAAACAAACAATTTCGTTCAACTTTTGATAGAAAATACCGCGGGACAAGGAACTGAAATCGGATATAAGTTTTCTCACTTTCAGGAAATAATAACTCAGGTCGAAAATCGAGACCGTATCGGGATTTGTTTAGACACAGCGCATGCTTTTACGGCTGGTTATGATCTTGCTACCGCGCAAGGACTGGATCACATGATAGAAGAATTTGATGCTCTGCTTGGGTTACCGAAATTAAAGGCACTCCATCTCAATGATTCAAAAGCGCCTTTTGGTTCGAAAAAAGACCGGCATTGGCATATTGGAAAGGGTGACATTGGTCGCTCGGGGTTTGCGAAGATCATTAATCACCCCAAGCTGGCACATCTGCCGGGAATTATGGAGACTCCCCGCAGAAGTGACGCGGATGACCGCCGGAACATGCAAGTAATGCGGAGTTTGATACACTAATTTGCCATGGTGATTAATAAAATTAAAAAAATTATTGCTGATCGTCCCCGGAAGATCATTGAGGATAAAAGCCGTATTCCTGCGGCAGTCCTTATCCTTCTCTATGAAAAAGCAGGTGAGGTTTACCTTCTCTTCACCCGGAGAACCGAGAAAGTAGCTGACCATAAAGGGGAAATATCTTTTCCCGGAGGGTCCCGGGACCATGAAGATGAATCCTGGGAAACAACCGCTCTCCGAGAAGCCGCCGAAGAGGTTGGGATTATTCCTGAGACGGTTGAAGTGCTGGGCCTTCTGGATGATTGTCTTACGGTGTCATCGAATTACGTGATTGCACCAGTGGTGGGGACCATAGCTACTACTCCCCAATTTCAGATTAACCCCGATGAGGTGGAGGAGATAATCGAAATCCCCCTCTCATTTTTTCAGGATGTTTTTAGGCAAAAAATCTCCCACGCTGACGGATTTGCTCCCAAGGCGCTCACGTTTCAATATGGGGAGCACCTTATTTGGGGAGTCACTGCCTGCATTATGAAACAACTTCTGTCTTTGCTTGCATTTATTTATTAATTATTTTATTAATGGATAACGAACCGTATTAATTTTCAGGATATAAAGGGAATGTTATGACCAGACGACCGATAACCAAGGAAGGTTACAACACGTTGATGAAAGAACTAAAATTCTTTAAAGAAAAGGAACGGCCCAAAATTATCAAGGAAATTGGTGAGGCTCGTGGCCACGGGGATATCAGCGAGAATGCGGAATACGAGGCAGCAAAAGACAAACAAGGAATTTTGGAAGCAAGGATCAAAGATCTTGAATACAGGCTCTCTATGGCCGAAATCATTGATCCTTCCACCCTATCTCACGACCGAATAGCTTTTGGAGCTAAGGTGCGGCTGCTCAATGTAGAGACCGACGAAGAAGAAACCTATCAATTAGTGGGACCGGATGAGTCTGATGTGGCTCAGAAAAAAATTTCCGTTTATTCACCCCTGGGCCACGCACTCCTGGGAAAACAGGTGGATGACAGCGTAATGGTTAAGGCTCCCAAGGGAGTTATAGAATATGAGGTTTTGGAAATTTCTTTTGATTAACCGACCGTTATTTATTGAGTCGCCACAATTACCTTGACAATCCCGCCTCTTTCCTTCTAAAAATAAATTAAAAAATTTTTCCGGATGAAATTTTATCCTTCTTTTCTCGAGGAGGTTGTTATGCAGATCCTTACTGAACAACTTATGCACGACCTGATCGTTCACGAGGTAAAAAACAAATACGCCAAAATCCACAAGGAAGTTCACATCAACCCCGGTGAGGAAAAAAACTTTGAAATTCAAGGCCTCTATCCTGATGTTATTTTCGGAGGCTACGGGCAACTCATTCAAGTTGTTGAGGTTGAGATAGAAAACAATCTCAATAAAGAACGGGTTCCTTATTGGGAAAAATTAGCCAGCCTGGGAATCCCCTGCACCATCCTGGTAGCTAAGCGAAATCAGCGTATGCTCAATGATCTGCTCTGGAAAACCGGACTTATGGGCAAGGTTAAAGTAGCACTGTTTGATATTATTTTTGAAAATTTATAGTATTCTTTGTTTTGACGTCATTTCGCACTTGATCTGGAGTCCAAACCCATAACGCCTTGACAAGAAGAATATTTTTTGATATTCCCCTCTAATCATCAATAGAGTTATGAATGTATAAACCCTTGTCGAGGGTGCTATGGACTAAAAAACAAAGCCACATTTTTACATTGTGAAGAGGCGTGAGGGCTTGTCTTTTATTTGCCGAATTAAGTTTTATGTCTTAAAAGCAATAAATTTTTTGTGATAAAACGAGCATTCCAGAAGAAATGTGTGGGGGGAGAGTAAATGTACACGGCGGTCTCGGAAGGTGGCAATGGGCCATATCAAAAAAATCCTGTTGATGTTAAGGGGATTATAGAAAAAGCGATTAAAGCGCAAAGGTAGAGCGGAAATGTCCCCATCATCCTAAAAAAAATTAAAAAGTTGATTAACATATATTAAGAACCTTCGCCAAAAGTCATCTCATGATTAGGGAGTGTGAGACATGATTGCGGACAATATATACTTGAGCGAGCTACTGAACCGACCGGTTTTTGACCGGGAGGGGAATGAGATGGGCAAGGTAAAGGATCTTCACTTAATTCGTGGAGAAACTTTACCGATAGTCGAAGGATTATATATTCAGTATTTGGGGAGCCTCAAGTTCATCCCTCTTAAGGAAATAGTAGCCTTAAATAAGAAAGTGATATCGTTTCAGGGCACGGTAATCTCTTTGCCCCTCTGGCAGCCTCAGGCAGAGGGTATCCGGATAGTTAAGCAGATTCTTGACAAACAGGTTGTGGATATTAATGGGGTCAAGGTAGTTCGGGTTAATGATATTCGGCTGGGTCGGGTCAATGGCAATTTTGGTCTCCTGGCCATTGATGTCAGTTACAGGGGCCTCCTGCGGCGTCTCGGTATCAAAAAGGTCAAAGAGGGAACCACTATTCCCTGGCAATATCTTCAACCTCTCGAAAAAGGACTTGATCGTCTAACCCTGACCATCACCCAGAAGGGATTATCCGAGATGCATCCGGTAGATATCGCTCAGATCATTGCCCAGGTCTCTATGCAGGAGCGTTCGACTTTCCTTAATGCTTTAGACAAGGAAACAGCAGGAGAAGCCCTCCATGAACTCGATGAGGAAACTCGAGCCAAAATCTTTGATCAAATGCACCCGGAAGAAGCTGCTGATGTTCTTGAGGTCATGGAACCCGATGAAGCAGCCGATGTTTTGGGAGATCTTCCGGCAAGTCATGCCCAAGAAATTCTTAATCTCATGGAAAAGGAAGAGGCTGCTGACGTCCAGGAACTCCTTGAACATGATGAAGATACCGCAGGGGGACTGATGACAACCGATTTCATTTCCTTCTCCAGAGAAACCACGGTAGAGGAAGCTTTGAAGGTTATCCGCCTCTTGGCCCCAGATGTTGAGATGATCTATTATTCGTATATCCTGAATCGAGAAGAACAGCTCGAGGGAGTCCTCTCTTTAAAAGAATTAATCATGGCCTCCCCTGCGACACCGCTTGAAAAAATCATGAAGACTAATCCGAAAGCAGTTCTTCCCGGAACCGATAAAAAGGAAGTCGCCGCAATGGTTTCTAAATATAACCTCATGGCGGTTCCTGTAGTAGATGAGGACAATCAACTCCTGGGTATTATAACGGTTGATGACATTGTTGATATCCTCCTGCCCACTCCCTTAAAAAAGAGGCGTTAAGCCGGGTTATTGTTAGCTGTATGAAAAAAATCAATCGGAAAAATTTAATTCTTTTTCTTAGTATCCTCGGTCCGGGGATTATTACCGCCAATGTGGATAATGATGCAGGCGGGATTGCTACGTACTCCGTTGCCGGTGCCCNTTTTGGTTATTCTCTCCTTTGGACTTTGATACCTATCACCGTTGCCCTGATTGTCGTACAGGAAATGGTTGCCAGAATGGGCGTGGTCACAGGAAAAACCCTGGGAGATTTGATCCGGGAAAATTTTGGTGTCAAGGCCACTTTCTACCTGATGCTCTGTCTTATCATTGCCGACTTGGGGAATACGGTGGCAGAGTTTGCCGGATGGGCTGCCAGTATGGAGATATTTGGAGTAAGCAAATATATATCGGTGCCGATCGGTGCCTTCATGGTCTGGTGGCTTATTGTTAAAGGTACTTATCGGCAAGTCGAAAAGATATTTCTCTTTGCCTGTACGATTTACTTCACCTATGCCGTTTCGGCTTACATGGCCCACCCACCCTGGGGAACTATTTTAAACAATACGATAACGCCATCCTTTAACTTTCATCCTTCTTACCTGGTCATGCTTATCGGGGTTGTGGGTACAACGATCGCCCCTTGGATGCAATTTTATCAGCAGTCGGCGGTAGTAGAAAAAAATATTAAGGTGGAACATTACTGGGCCTCGCGATTTGACGTTATCATTGGATGTTTAATGGCAGTTGTGATTGTTTTTTTCATTGTGGTCGCCTGCGGGGCAACCCTTTTTGTCAAAGGAATAAAGATAAACGATGCCAAAGATGCGGCCATCGCACTCGCTCCCCTTGCCGGCCGGCACGCTTCGATCTTATTTGCTATTGGCCTGGCCAATGCTTCTCTTTTTTCAGCCTCAATTTTGCCATTAGCTACGGCCTACTATGTATGTGAAGGGATGGGATGGGAATCCGGGGTGGACAAAAATTTTAAATCAGCTCCTCAGTTTATGTGGCTTTATACGGGGTTGATAGTTTTTGGAGCACTGATCATTCTAATACCCAACGTCCCGCTTATACCTATTATGCTGCTATCTCAGGTAGCAAATGGGGTGATGCTCCCTTTTGTTTTAATATTTATGCTCTACCTCATCAATAATAAGGAGCTTATGGGAGGATACGTCAACTCAAAAATATTTAATAGTATCGCCTGGACCACTGTTGTGATCATGATCGTTTTAACTGTTGCCCTGGTTATCACTATCCTCTTCCCCCATCTCCTGGCCTGATCTTTATTTAATAAATTCCTTGACACATTAACCCGATATACCACCAAAATTTTAAGGAACACTAAAGGGGGCAGGTCTTGCACTATCAGTTCATTACTCTGTTTAATGCTTTATTTTTTTCCCCAACCGGCTATGTCTTATTCCGTAAAAAAAGTAAATAAACAATCCCACTATGAGCCAGACGACAAATCGAATCCAGGTAATTTTAGGTAAGGCGAGCATCAAGGCAACACAGAAAGAAATTCCCAAGAGAGGGATTAAGGGGACTAAAGGGCAGCGAAACGGTCGTTTAATTTCCGGATGGGTGTAGCCCAGCACCGCAATGCCGCCGCAGACAATGGTGAAGGCGAATAATGTTCCGATATTGCATAACTCTGCCGCAGTTCCGATGTCAATGAAACCAGCGAAGCCGGCTACCACAACCCCGGTGATAATTTGTGCTATATACGGGGTGCGAAACCGGGGATGAACTTTGTATATCCATGGCCATAAGAGCCCATCGCGGCTCATGGAAAAGAAGATCCGTGGTTGGCCCATGAGCATCACCAGAAGAACGCTGGTAATCCCAGCAACTGCTCCCGCTGAAACCAGGGCTGATCCCCAACGAAATCCAATCAAGTTTAAAGCATGTGCCACTGGTGCGGGGTGATTCAATTCTTTGAAGGAAACCATTCCAGTAAGAATTGCAGCAACGACGATGTAAAGGAAGGTACAAATGGCTAATGAGACAATGATTCCGATGGGAATATTTTTTTGGGGGTTTTTGGTCTCTTCCGCAGCAGTTGAGATGGCATCAAAACCAATGTAAGCAAAAAACACAATTGCTGCTCCAGCCAGGACCCCTTTAAAGCCAAAGGGCATAAAGGGAATCCAATTTGATGGATTAACGTTAGAGAATCCTACGGCGATAAACACCAGAACAGTCGTTATCTTAACAAAGACCATCACACTGGTTAAACGAGCACTTTCCTTGATGCCAATGACCAGGATGATGGTAAGAAAAAGCACAATAAACATGGCCGGAAGGTTAATAACTGCTCCCGGAACGGTTCCGGGGGCAGCCGAACACCATACGGGAAGAGTTACGCCAAAAAATTTTAACAGGATACTGTTCACGATATTGACAAAGTAGCCTGACCAGCCTATCGCCACCGCTATTGAAGCCACGATATACTCCAGAATAAGGTCCCAGCCAATAATCCAGGCAACGAGCTCGCCTAAGGTCGCATAGGCATAGTTATAAGCGCTTCCTGCTACTGGGATTAAAGCCGCAAATTCAGCATAGCATAAAGCAGCAAAGGCACAGGCAAGACCAGAGATGACAAATGATAAAACCACGCCGGGACCAGCATGCACGGCCGCGGCAGTTCCGGTTAAGACAAAGATACCCACCCCCACGATTGCGCCAATGCCCAAGATGGTGAGATCAAAGGCGTTGAGCGCCCGGTGAAGACGATGCTCCTCAATATCAATTTCTTCTAAAATATGGTGGATAAATTTACGACGGAAAAGTCGTTTTACCATGGTAGTACTTCTTACCCTTTCCTAAAAAAATTTAAAAATTTTTTGGTGCAGACGTCTTGTTTTGCCTGTCCCTTAAATGATGGGCCTTATGCTTTTTATTGATCCAGTACCATTGAGTCGGATACTTTTTAATATTGGTCTCAATGATAGCAGCAAACTTTTGGCAGAGCAAAACAACAGCCTTGTCCTGGTCTTCATCTTCGATTATGTCCACCGGGGGGTCGATGATGATTTTTTGTTTATCATCCTTTTGCCGGATAATAAACATAGGCAACACGGTTGCGCCGGTTCTTCGCGCGAGAACGGCTGGGCCTGGTGACATGGCCATCTCCTGCCCCATAAGCGTCACCGGAACGCCGCCTGTTTTCTGATCGCCATCAACAATGAGGCAAACAATCTCATTGCGGCGGAGGGTGCGAAGAATTTCTTTTTGAGAAGCAGTTGCCGGATCAGCTAAGATAAACTTCAGGTTGTATTGTTCCATTTTCATCTTAAAATATTGAGATATTTCTGGATTTTTTGGAAGTTTTAAAACTAAAGAGAATGGGTATCCCTCGGAGATTAACTTACCCCTCATAACAGCAAAGTTGCCGAGGTGTGCGCTTAAAGCGATCACGCCCTTGCCCTTGCTGAGCGCGGTGTCTAAACGCTCTTTTCCTTCAATGGTAATGGTAGAGTAAAGCTCTTCCTTGCGGGGGCTCACCGAATAAATCGTTTCAAAAGCTCCTTTGGTTGTTTCAACCCCGACCTCCTCAACCATTTTTTTTATTTCTGAAGAAGACTTTTCTTTTTCATAGTAAAGCGTAAGGTTTTTTAACGCTTGGCGCCGATATTCACCCCCAAAAGGGGAAGCAATTTTCACGATAATTTTACTTAAGGATAAAGCCCAGGTTAGAGGAAGAAAAGAAGGAAGAGAAAAAAGTAATTTTATCATTCTCAGTCCGATAAAATATCTGACTGCTTTTGTTATTCGATGAGTCCGGGAATGGCGGTACTTCCGTGCCTTTTTTCGTTTTTTGAACCGATTGGATTTGTCGTTCATTTTTGCTGGCGTTTCAGAAATGACTTAAAATTTCTTTTTTATCCTTATCGGAGGTTAAAGTCAAGCAATAGAAAGCCCTGCCTGATGAGTTGCCCTATTTTAAAGATTTTTTAAGGAAGAAGGATTAAAAAGGTCAAAGGAGCTGTTTTGGCTGCCCGGTGGAGGTGAGAACACTGCGCCACAGCCAGCCCTCGGGATCAATCTTTTTACGTTGAGAAACCGCCAGGGAGATTGGCACGTGGGTGAACTCATTATTCCAAACGCTTACCACCATATTGGTCCGGCCCGTCATGCCGGCATGCACGGCACTGTGCCCCAAAAGCAGACAAAAAGCCGAGTCATGGGCATTGGCAGGCACGCTCCGGATGGTGTAACTCGGATCAATATACTTCAGGTTTATTTCCATTCCCTGCTGGCTGAAGTACGCCTTAATATGATCGCGGAGGAAAATGCCGATATCGCTGGGCCGAATATTCCCTGAGGCGTCCCGTTCCACTATTTCTTTCATCAGGTCTTGTCCTGCCCCCTCAGCGGCCACGATTACCGCATGGCCACGCTTTGCGAGGCGTTCTTTAAGCGCGAGAAGAAAAGTTTCCAGTTTAAAAGGAGCTTCCGGGATAAGACAAAAGTTTACTTGGTTATCAGCGAGAACCGCGTACGCAGCGATAAAGCCAGATTCACGGCCCATGAGTTTCACTAAACCGACACCATTGCGAGCGCCTTCGGCTTCACTGTGGGCAGAATAGGTCACTCTCCTCGCCTCAGAAACTGCGGTTTCAAAGCCAAAGGATTTTTGAACAAAGGAGATGTCATTATCAATGGTTTTCGGGATGCCGATCACCCCGATTTTTAAATTTCGTCGTTTTATTTCTTCGCTGATGGCCTGGGCGCCTCGTAAGGTTCCATCTCCTCCGATGGTGAAGAGAATACCAATGTTCATTCGTTCCAGGGTGTCAACCATCTCGGCAATATTCTGCGGGCCGCGAGACGATCCGAGAATCGTTCCGCCAATTTCGTGGATGCGGCTTACGAGTGGAGGCGTAAGTTCGAAGGGAGTATGGCCGTACCGATAGGTAAGCCCTTCGTATCCGAAAGGAAAACCGAAAACTGTTTTCACCCCATAGTGATAATTGAGGCTCAAAACAATTGCTCTGATAACATCGTTTAGTCCGGGACAGAGACCGCCACAGGTAACAATCCCGCATTTTAATTTTGAGGGATCAAAATAAATTTTCTCCCGTGGTCCGGCTAATTCCATGGACGGGGGGTCACTGCTTTGACCTAAAAGTTTCTTAATATCCCCGAGGCGGGAAAGATAAAGCAGGTGTTCATCATCACGAGCAAACTGGATACCGCTCATCGGTGAAGGTATTTTACAATCTCCCAACTTTGAAATTTCAAAATTGAGCTTATTGGTTTCCATAAGGCTCATCACTTAATTAGGTTGTAAATGCTTAACCCTTGCCAGGTTGTTGGTCAAAAATTACACCAAACCACTAAGTTTTTTTTAGGGAAACGTGATTCAAAAGGTAAAAGGGTTGTTTGCAAAAAAAATTAGTTTTTGTTAATCGCCTTTTTTTTCATTTCCTTAAGCTCTATTATGCGGCGCAAAGATATATAGTATTTATAAATATTGGCCACATACCGAACCGTTTCCTGCCCGATATCCTGCGCCGCCACCAATTCGACATTATTAAACCACTGGTTGGGGGCGAGCCCCTGTTGAGCGGCTTTTTTTCGCAGAGCGGAAATTTTTGCCGGCCCGGCGTTATACGACGCCATGGCGAAAAGATACCGGTTAAAGGTATCAATCTTTTCATCCTGAAAATAATTATCGATCATAAACCGCAAATACTTCACTCCGGCCTGGATGTTGTTGTCCACCTTTGTAACATCTTTGATGTTAATGGGGGGATTGGCAGCAGTGCTGGGAAGAAGCTGCATGACCCCGACTGCTCCTCGCGGGCTCCGCAAGTCTTGTTTGAGCTGAGATTCCTGGTATCCCTGGGATGCGATTAAAAGCCAGTCAAAATTATATTCCCCCGCATATTTTTTGAAAAACTCAATTGTTGCCCGGAATTTTTTTAGTTCCGTCTCGGTAAGAGGATTTTTGATCCACTCCACATTCCTAAGGTATCTTTGGAACATCATATTGCCAAACAAGGTGCCCTTTTTATGATCCTTGATAAAGTCATTGACCTTCTTTTGCAGTTGGGGACTGTTTTTCCGGATGGCCCAGGCGATTTTCCCGCCGGTATTGAGCGCCAGGTCTGGATGGAGGGTGATTCCCTTGAATACCTGAGCCCAGAACTCGGCTATATGATTATCCACCACCGTGATGGGGAAAATGCCGGCGTTGACCATTTCGAGAATATCATCGTCTTGGAGCAGTTCATCCACCGGCTCGATTTTTACCGGGGACTTGCCTACCTTTTTCAATGAGGCATTGAGCCGCTGAAGGCTTCCGTAATAACTGCTCGATGCCCTCACCCAGACCTCCTGTCCGGCCAGGTCTTCCAGGCTGATGAGCTTTGGCCCGTTCGGGACGGTAACAACGATCTCCTTTACATCGGTCAGAAGGGGATCGGTGAAATCAACCAGTTTTTGCCGTTCGGGGGTAATGGTGAGATTCGCGACAGCGATGTCACCCATGCCTTGGGCCAAGGCGGATAAAAGCTCGTTGTTGGGCAGGACTACAAAAAACACCAGGGTTTGAAGGACTTTGTCTTTTTGATCTTTATTGATGACTTTCTCAAACTCTTTGAATAATTCATAGGAGATGCCCTGGATTTTTCCATGGTCCACACAATACTGCATTCTACTATTGGGCAGCAGGACACGAATAATCCGGCGCTTAACCATACCATCATAATCACCGGTCCATATTTTGGTTGGACGGTTAATAGCCACTTGGGCAAAATCCTCGGCCTTGGTCAGGGTGCTGACCATTAATAAAACCAAGACGAGGACGAGCATGACCCTAAGAATCTTTTGGGAAAGCACAGGAATGGATGACATCCGGAACTCCTTTTTTTGGTACGCTGCTTTCGAGGCCTCAGACCTTCAATTTTGAGAATGCACCGGTTAGGACACACTCTTTCGGTAAATTTAACTTTCTAAAAATGAATTAATAAATCTAAGTATTTTTTAAATTTATGTCAACCGATATTTTGAGCCCGCGCTTCCCCCAGTAATCCAAAACCAACGGTAAAGACAAAAACCACTCATTGAATTTCCCTCAAATTTTTATTTTAGGAAAATTCAACGCAACTATCTTAATACCCAGTTTTTTCCTGAAGTCCGGATCAAGTCCGGATTCCGGAAAACCACTGGCTCGTGCTTAGCTCCTTTTATCCCTGCCAGTGGAATCCGTATGACCCGACAATCCCGTTGTTAGGGAGTGGACAAGGCTTCCTTCTCCACTTTCTTCCAGGTTTTGTCCGGATCATATTTTTTCATGGCGCCAGCGATTTTTGCCGTATCCGGCCCCAGGTCCTTTTCGTAGATTATGTCCTGCTGGTTCACGATAAAGGTCATGACCCCGGAATTTTTATACTCAGCAGGATAGGCCACCAGGCCAAACCCCAACACCATCTTCCCGTTAACGACATAGCTATAGGTCCCGCCGGGCGCATTTTTACCCTGCCCGGTGAGTATCCTGAAGTAATACCCATGGTAAGGGATGGGCGCATCACTTTTCTTTTTGTATCCTTCCTTTACTGCCTGGGCAGCAAAGGGGCCCATGGGACTAGGCTTTTCGCCCTCTTTTACCGGCCAGTAGAGGCCATTTTTCTTTCCCTCATCACTTTTTAACTTTTGAGCAAACTCGCTCACCCCGTCGCCATTAGGGTCCATAGTGGCATATTCATGCTGGGCATCAACATAGGCATCCATTAGGGGAATGACGCTTAATTCGTTTCTGCCGATCCTTCGGTTCAGAATCTCCTCTTTCCCGGCGGCGGTATCGAAGTACCACTTTTCCCCGCTCTTTACGATGGGTACCGGAAGGGGCCAATCATCATTGCCCGCACAGAGTATTGCGGTTCCAGGGTTTTTTTGCTCAAGCCGATTTTTTTCTTCATACTTATGGACAAAATCAGTGCGCACTTTCTTATCGGCAACCTCATCCCCGGAAGATACTATATCCTTTCCTTCGGGGCCGAAGATGGCAAGCAGTTCCCTCGTATCGTTTCGCTTACACGCATCAAACAGGGCCTTCACGGCTTCTTCGGGGGAGGAAAAGGCCTTCCCCTGAGGTTGCTGCGCTGCCTTTGAGGGACCTTCAGCAGCCATAGCGGTAGTGATCCCTATGATCAACATTACTCCAAGCAGAAGGGAGAGTTTTGCTCTCACGTTATTCCACATACGATAAATCATTGTTTTTTCCTCCATGGTACAATTGTTCATGGCGAATCTGTTCGGTTTCTTTGACAATCCTGAACTATCACGTCTCTTGGTCGCCGCTGATGGCATCATTACCTGCGGCCTCCTCCGCCACCACCACGGCCACCGCCACCGCCACGGCCACCGCCGCCACCGAAGCCACCTCCACCACGGGAACCGCCACCATAACTGCCGCGGCTCGTACTTCCCCGCTGACTCGCCATCCGTTCACTACTCCCGTTTCTC
>JGI20214J51650_10001977_pt1 | contig 13004 bp, 20 predicted proteins | sample WetSurMetagenome_FD_51650 | JGI IMG/M metagenome (IMG submission 51650) | reverse complement strand
TCTGACAAGAATCCAGGAAAATTACAGATCGGAAAGGTCCGCCATCGGGACGATCCCGGCGATGACATATGATCATTATCTCAATTTTGTGCATGATTTTGATAACATCAACGATTCTCTATTCGCTCTGCCGTATCGCATCGAAAACTTGCCTTGATGTGCGCAGCAAATCTCTCGTATTTGCCGGCACGGCCGAAGCCCAGCGTTTCGAAAATCTCCTGTCAGAAGGCGATGCCGAAAGTATCTACAGGATATTGAAGGCGCTTCAGCAGAGAAGAGAAATCGATATCACCGAATCCGAAACAGAAATTTTCATCTGTGATCATCGATCCGATTCCGCAGGTCATTTTCGGAATATCTTTCGTGACNTGATTGCTTCAGATTATGATCCCATAGAAGACCTGCGGCATCTTAGCGTAATGTCCCGCTTCCATCCCGACTTGCGGCTTGTCGACGCCGAAAAAAGGATTCCCGTCAGCGGGTTCATGCCTGTCCCTGTCGATAATCTCGAGAATGTCGCAGACGATCTTTTTGCGTCGGAGTACGATATCAGCGAATTGCTGGAGAATCTAAGATTGAAGCCCGGGGAAGAATCGGGGTCAGGCATCGCATTTCGCCGTTTCAAGGCCCTGAACTGCGCCTGACCTCACGGGCACTGCCTGAACCGGCAATCGTAAATAGTGATACAGGTAAAAGGCAGGGCCGACATGACCCTGCCTTTTACCTGTAATGAACCGTTTTTCAGGTCCTTGTCATCGAGGGGCTTTGCCGCTGCTCCGCCAGCCGATGAACCCGCTCACGGGGACAATCAGTGCAAGAAGCATAAAACTTCCGGTCAATTTGAAACTCAGCGTCATTTTCCCCATGCGAATAAACTCCCTGTGTGAGCTTCTGAAATATTCTGCTGTTGGTTATTGGGCCGGCATTTCTGAACTACCGATTCATTCCTCCTTGGATTCATAAGCCTGAGGCCATCGCAGACTTGGAGAGAATCCGCGATGTCTGACTTTCAGCGTCTGGGCAGATCATTGCCCATGGTCCTTCATCATTACTACCTGTTGCGTCATATCGGTCCTTACGTGATATAATCTAATATGTGCCCCTGACTTCGCAGAGAGGTGAAAAAATGAAGTACGTGCGCTTTTCCTGTATTCGCCGTCGTTTCGGCATGCTGGTTCCGGGCATCAGCGTCCTGCTGTCCCTGTTTATGTTGGCCGGTTGCTATGTTTACGGTCCGCCGCCTGGACCATACCCATACTACTACGGGCCGAGCACCTACGATCGTTCCTGGAACGCTGCACTGGATGCGATGCGGGACACGGGTGTCGGCATTGTATCGACCGATTATAACGGCGGCATCATACAGGGAACCCGGAATGGCGTCGATGCCACTGTCAGGATCCAGGGGCAGGCCGACGGGCGCGTCAAGGTGGAGTTCCATGCGAGTGGACCCTCCGGGCAGGATCCCACCCTGGCCGACCAGATATACCGCGCCTATGAACGGAGAATGGGGCGATAAAGAGAGACCCGGAGTCACGGGATGAAGCCATGAAGACACGGCTGCCCGATAACGTTATCGAGACGGCGGAGTTGCGGGATCGCGTTGCCGTATTCCGGGACCGCGAGCACGCAGGCGAAATCATGGCGGCGATGCTGAATCGCTATGCGGGTGCGCGGGCGATCCTCTTCGCCGTGCCGTCCGGGGGCGTCCCCGTCGCAGCCGTCATGGCCGAGAGACTCCGCCTTCGCCTGGAAGTAGCCGTCGTGAGCAAGATCACGCTGCCCTGGAACACCGAGGCCGGCTACGGTGCAGTGGCATTTGACGGAAGCGTCCTTCTGAACAGGGGCATCCTTTCCCGGACCGGGCTGTCAAAAGAACAGATCGAGGAGGGTCAGCGGGAAACGCTGGAGAAGGTCGAGAGGCGGCTTCGGAAATTCCGCGGTGACAGGCCCCTGCCGGATCTGGAGACGACGACAGCCATCCTGATCGACGACGGGCTCGCGTCGGGATTCACGATGCTGGCGGCAATCGGCGCCCTGCGCGCAATCGGGGGGCAGGATGTCATCGTCGCAGTGCCCACAGCAAGCGAAACGGCCGTTGAACTCGTGGCCCCCGCGGCGGAGTCCCTGTACTGCGCCAATTTCCGCAGCGGCGCGAGTTTCGCCGTTGCCTCCGCCTACAAACACTGGGAGGATGTGGAAGAGCAGGACGCAGTAAAATTGTTCAGGCTTCATCTGACATAAAAAAAGCTCCCCCGGTACCGGGGGAGCTTTTATCGGCAAAATGAAGCTCAGGTCTTACAGCTTGCGAACATTCGCTGCGGCCGGACCCTTGGGGCCTGCGACAACATCGAAGCTCACCCGATCACCCTCGGCTAATGATTTGAAACCTTCTGCCTGGATGGCGGAATGATGGACGAAAACGTCCTTGCCACCGTCCTCTTCGATAAAGCCAAAACCCTTTGAATCATTGAACCACTTTACTTTTCCTTCAGACATCTTAACTACTCCTTGTATTGGGCTCCTCCAGGGAACCATTAAATTATGCCGAACAATCGGCTGGGAATCTATTTGTGCACACAAAAAAACCGCACTTGCCATTTATCGGTTTGTGCGGTCGACTTTTCTGTACTTTGTTGGTGACAAAAACGTGCTGCACATCAATTGAAGGATATAATAAAGGATACTTTATGGAAATGCAAGGTATTTTTTTGTCCGGACTTGGACCCGGGGATGGCGTGCAGCGGCAACTTCTCCTGTACAAAAGCGGGCGTTGCCGGTAGGTAGAGGGCAGAAAGTTCTCCGGTTCCTTGACAGGTCGGGGATCGATCAAACGACGTCGCAGCGAGAGGGTATGGCACTTATCTGGGTCAATGAGGTTTCGATCAGCTTCGGGGGGCCGCGGCTTCTCGATGGTGCTACGCTCCAGATCGAAGCGGGCGAGCGGATCGGGCTCCTGGGCCGTAACGGTTCGGGCAAGTCCACCCTCATGAAACTGCTGACTGGCGATATCACACCCGATTCCGGCGAAATCGTTCGAAGCGGCGAGGTCCGGATCGCGATGCTGCCCCAGGAGGTTCCCAACGACCTGCCGGGGACGATTTATGATGTCGTGGCCTCCGGCGGCCGGGAACACCTGGATCTGCTCCGTGAATACCACGATCTCACCGTGCAGATGTCCCGAAGCGGCGATGAGGGCCTGCTGAAAAAGCTCGAGCAGGTTCAGCACCGGCTGGAGACCTCCGGCGCATGGCATTACCATCAGCGGGTGGAAACAATGATCGCCCGGACGGAGTTGGATGAGAATGCCGAGTTCCGGTTTCTGTCGGCGGGCATGAAGCGCCGGGTCTTTCTGGCCAAGGCCCTGGTGAGCGACCCGGACCTGCTCCTCCTGGACGAGCCGACAAACCACCTGGACATCAACGCCATCCTGTGGCTCGAGGATTTCCTCCTGAAGTTCGACAAGACTCTCATGCTCGTGACCCACGATCGGGCGTTTCTCCAGCGACTGGCGACGCGCATCGTGGAGATCGACCGGGGTCGCCTGATATCATTCCCCTGCGATTACGGCACATACCTCGAACGCCGCCAGGCCATGCTCGATGCACAAGAGAAGCAGTGGCAGGAATTCGACAAAAAACTGGCCCGGGAGGAGACATGGGTCCGACAGGGAATCAAGGCCCGTCGCACGCGCAACGAGGGCCGTGTGCGCGCGCTGGTGAAGATGCGCCAGGAGCGGGCGCACAGGCAGGAGCAGACGGGCAATGTCCGTCTGACGATCCAGGAGGCGGAACGCAGCGGTCGATTGGTTGCGGAAGCACAAGAGATTCACTTCGCTTTCGGTGACAACAGGATCGTGGAAGGGTTCTCCACCACGATCATCCGCGGCGACAAGGTGGGCATCATCGGGCCCAACGGCTCCGGCAAGACGACACTCCTCAAGATCCTGCTCGGCGAACTGGAACCGCAACAGGGCAAGGTCCGCCTGGGGCTCGGGATCCAGGTCGCCTACTTCGACCAGCTCCGCACTCAACTCGACGAGAACAGGACCTTGAAGGATAACATTGCCGACGGCAACGACATGATCGTCGTGGGCGGAGTTTCGCGGCATGTCATGGGCTATCTCCAGGACTTCCTCTTCCCGCCTGACCGGATCCTGTCGCCGGTCAGCTCCCTGTCGGGCGGTGAACGCAACCGCCTCCTTCTGGCGAAACTCTTCATTCTCCCCTCCAATGTCCTGGTCCTGGATGAGCCGACCAACGATCTCGATACGGAGACGCTCGAACTCCTCGAAGACCGGCTCCTGGAATACAGCGGCACGATCCTCATGGTCAGTCATGACCGCACGTTCCTCAACAACGTGGTGAGCTCGACGATTGTCTTCGAAGGCAAGGGGCGGCTGCAGGAATACGTGGGCGGCTACGACGACTGGCTGCGGCAGCGGGCGGTGCAGGATGAGCCGTCAAATGCATCACCGAGAGAGCCGAAGCAAAAAAAGGAAAAACCCCCGAAAGAAAAGCTGAAGCTGTCTTACAAGGAGACAAGGGAGCTGCAGGAGCTGCCGCTGAAAATCGACGCCCTGGAGCAGGAGAAAGAGCGCCTGCTGGAGACCCTGAATTCCCCTGCATTCTATGCCAGCAGGGACACGGAGGAGATAACCAGGGCCAGTAATCGGCTGAAGGCCCTGGAAGGGGAACTCGATGGGGCCTATGGGCGTTGGGATGAGCTGGAGAGTCTCGCCGCAAAAACAGCGGGAATCCTCAATTAAAGGGGGGCAGCTTCTTTCTATATATGTTCCAGATGGGTTCAAATTCCGCCTTTATCGTGTGGTTGGCCTTTATTTGTTTAAATGTATGCGAAGTAACGTAGTTTATGTATACTCCATCAATATTCACCCGGCCGATTCGATAACCAATTTGGGGCCTGATGACAAATGTCCTGCTGGAACCGTTCCTGACGGTGATGTTTCCAGAAGGTGAGATTGAACCGTTGGGCCCGGCCGACGCATTGATCGCGTAGCTGTCTTTACCATTCGGCGCCGTCGCAGGTGAAAAGACATTGCCGACGGGCCCTGGTGTATCATATCGGAGCTCATTCGACATGCCGCTCTCTTCACCGCCGGTACCATATGCCGTCGCNGCAAAATAATAGCTCTTTCCCGCGTCGAGACTCGAAATCGCGAGACTCGTACAGTTACCCGCATCGACCATCATGGAATAGCTGCCGCTGGCCGTGCCATAGTAAATTTTATAGCCTGCCAGATTCGTCGCCGGACTGGAATCCCAGGCTAACGTAACACTGGCTCCGTGTACGTGCTGAACACTCAATGGAATGAAAAGCAGGAAGAGCGAGGAGAGGATTCCAATGAGGAAACAGGCACGCGGCGTGCTGATTGAGAAGCGATGCATGAATACAACACCTCCCAAAACAAGATCGGGAAAACCGAAGAATAAAGCGCAGAGAGAATTCAGCAGGTTATCAGATGTTCTCAGGGACCGATGGCGTTGGGGGCTGACTGTCTATAAAAAGCAATTAGTACGCCAAATCACTAAGTACTTGATTTCANTNAAATTTTATCTATCGGAAATCGGGGTTATTGTAAATAAATTTTACAATAAATACGGGGCAAAAAGATCAGAATCAGATTACTATATGAAATAATTGAATTTTGTGCCAAACACGGGTTTGTAAGCATAACTGACAGATTGTCTCTTTTTTGCTGATTCAGCTCTTTCCGGNGGTGATCTCAGCCGCTCCTTAAAAGCTGCAGTGTCGAGCCGGGTTGACAGCGGGGAGCCATCAAATGAGTGAGTCGTGGATAACCTACCTCCTGCTCTGCGCCGACGGGAAGATCTACTGCGGCGTCACCAACGATATGGAGAAAAGGCTGGATGCNCACAACCAGGGGATTGCCTCCAGATTCACCCGGGCTCGGCTCCCCGTGACGCTGCTGGCGACAAGCAGCGCCNTGGGAAAGGCCGAGGCCTTTCGCCTGGAATACAAGATCAAGCGGCTCCCGAGAAACAAGAAGCTGACGGCGCTGACTTCCACACAACGCCCTCATTGACCAGGACGGAAGGCCTGAACCCGACAATCGTCATTGGGGCAAAATCCTTCCGGGGAAACAGGCATGAACGGGAACAATCGCTCGGATATCAAAGTGGGGGCTCGCGTCAGGATCGTCCAGAAACAGGACCAGCGTTCGGGCAGACTGACCGAAGGCATCNTCCAGGACATTCTCACGAAATCCGCCCTGCATCCCCACGGCATCAAGGTGCGCCTGCAAAGCGGCGTCATCGGTCGGGTCAAGGAGATCCTCAACGGATAAATATTGACTCATATTGACAGGATTGAGTGCCGGGGTAATAATAGGCAAGGGAATTGAATGCGGATATTTATCGATGCAGATGCATTTCCGAATGTGATCAAGGATATATTGATCCGCGCCTCGATGCGCCTGGACGTGCCCCTTTGTTTTGTGGCCAATCAACCGGTGAGGGTCGAGGGGTCGGCAAACATCACCATGATCCAGGTTCCTGCCGGCGCAGATGTAGCCGACGATCGCATCGCCGAACTGGCGCAGCCGGGCGACCTGGTGATTACCGCCGATATCCCTCTTGCCGACCGGGTGGTTACCAAGGGTGCGTTCGCGCTCGACCCCAGGGGCAAGCTTTATACGCAGGAGAACATCAAAAACAGCCTGGCCATGCGCGGACTGTTCAAAGAGTTGCGTGACGGCGGCATGATTTCGGGCGGTCCGGCAACGTACGGAAAGACAGACCGCCAGACGTTTGCCAACCGGCTTGACCGTTTTTTGATCGGGCAGTTGAAAATCGAAAGCGGCAAGACCCGGGCGAATAACCCACATCAAGCGACGGATCGAGGTGAACGCCAATGACCATTTCAGACTGGCTGGATCAAAAGGAAGCGGAAGGCATCGATGTCTCTCAAATCGCATTGCCCGAAGAGCTGTCCCGCAACGAAGACCCTGAAGAAACGGTCTATTTCAAAACGATTCCCTGCAGCATCCTCTGTACGCGCAATCATCCCTTCGCCACCGTCGAGCGCTTCGGCCACTGGTATTCCTGCCGCGGCCAGGACAAGAAAGCCGGGATCCACGCGACGGGAATGGAGTGGAGATTTCTTACAAGAAGTAAGGATCTCGCCATAAAAACAGCCAAATCGCACATTGAATAAATTCCTGAGTATCGCCGAGGGGGGGAACCTAATGAAAAAATTGTTTTGGATCGTGTTGATGCTGCCGTTGTGCACGGGCCTGGCTTTTGCGCAAGACGCCGGCAAGGGCAACCCGACCGTCGTGATCAAGACCAGCAGGGGGGTGATCGAGGCCGTGCTCTACAAGGATAAGGCGCCCATCACGGTTGAAAACTTCCTGAAGTACGTCGATGCCGGGTTCTACAGCGGGACGATATTCCACCGGGTGATCTGGGGCTTCATGATCCAGGGCGGCGGCTTTGACCGATATTTCAACCAGAAGCCCACCCGGCCGCCGATCAAGAACGAGGCAGCCAACGGACTCAAAAACGAGCGCGGCACGCTGGCCATGGCCCGCACCTCGGCCGTGGATTCGGCTACCTCACAGTTCTTCATCAACCTCAAGAACAACACCGCCCTCGACCACAGCTCCTCTAATTATGGGTACGCGGTCTTTGGCAAGGTCACCCAGGGCATGGACGTGGTTGANGCCATTGCCGGTGTGAAGACCGGGCCGAAGGGGCCTTTCTCCTCCGATTGCCCCCTCGACACGGTGATCATCGAATCGATCCGGATGAAGTAGGCGGGGAAGGAGCAGGCCGGCGAAGCAACGGGCAGAAAATGAGATCAGGACTTTAATCGCAGGGCAAGGAGGATTAAGCCATGGTCATCATTACAAGCAAGTATGTCAAATCGCTGGACGGGGTCGGTTCTCGGCTGGACGAGCATCGAAAGTTCCTGGACGAATATTACCAGAAGTCAAAATTTCTTTGCTGCGGCGCGCAGAGTTCGGGGGGCGGCGGAGTCATCATTGCAGACGTCGGTCTCGACGAGGCGCGGACGATCATGAAGAATGACCCTCTGTCCATCGACGGTTCCGCAGAGTACGATTTCTTCGAATTCACGCCCCGTCAATGCGACGACCGCTTGTCGCGGCAGGGCTGGGGACGAACCTTCATCTTTGACTGATCGTCGACAGAAGGACATCGCCCACCAGGCGGCGAGGTCGGGCAGCAAAGACCGGGTCACGACGCGTTCCGGCGCGGGTGGCGTCGGATGAACCCTTTCACGGAGGATGGCATGGTTATCATTACAAGCAAATATNTGAAACCGCTCGATGTGATCGATTCCCTGCTGGCCGATCACCGGAAATTCCTGGATGATCAGTTCAAGCAGTCAAAATTCATCTGCTCCGGTCCCCAGAACCCGAGGACGGGCGGGGCCATCATTGCCAATGTCGGCATCGCTGAAGCGCGGGAGATTATGAAAAAGGACCCCTTCGCGATCCATGGCGCGGCAGAGTATTATTTCATCGAATTCACCCCGGGCAAGTTCGATGAACGCTTCGGCTGCTTCGTGAAGTGAGGTTTTCACCCTCTCCCGGAATGCCGTCACGCGGGATAAATCCGGATGGTGGGAACTTTTTCGGGGTATTGCGGAATGGCATCGGTTGATCGCCGGTNCAGAATCGAAGTGCGGCGCCTGATCCGGGAAACGCGCCAGCGCGCTCCCGGACAGGCGTTCGTTAGAGATGAGTCTCAAGGCTCGCCGGGCTTGAAGGGCAGCTCCTTGCCGGCCGGCACACTCTCCTCCGCCATGCTCAACACCATGGCCACCGTGACATAGGTGCCTGTGAGCACGGTCAGATCCACGATCTGCTGATCGCTGAGGATTTTCCGGGTCCGATTGTACGTCGCATCGGATACCTCGTGCTTCGTCGTGAGCTCCGTGCAGAAATCGTAGACGGCCTCCACGTCGGGCGTCATGCCCTGCGGCCGCTTGTTGGCCTTGATGTCATCGGCCACCTGTTTCGGCAGGCCCTCCTTCAGCGCCAGCGGATAATGGGCATACCATTCGACCTGGCTGCGCCACTGCNTCCCCACGATCAGGATGGCGAATTCGGTCAACTTCCGCGACAGCGTTGAATTCCAGCGCAGATAATCGAGCAGNTCGTACATGCGCTGCGCCAGGACCGGGCTTCGCAGCAGCGGGTTGTATGGTCCGCCAAGACCGACACTCGAAATTTTCATGATCTTTTCGCCGAGAGGCCGCTGCTGGTCATTGAGCTGATCCATCGTGAGCTGCGGGAAACGCTTCGACTTGTCGCCGGTCTGCGAATTCGCGAAATTTGCCGCGCAGAAGCCGACAACGACGGCAAGCACCACGGAACCGAGCCAGAGTACATGATGCTTCATCGAGCTTTCTCCTTTGATTTGTTTTGTTGAATGGATTTGTTTGATAAGAAGAAAAGGGAAGCTCTACGCCCTGAGCTTTCTGGCGGCTCTGGTAATCTTTTTCGAGCTCCTTGTGATTTTTTTGGCTCCTGCTTTCTCGAGCTTTACAATCTTCCTGGCTCCCTCCTTCTCGAGTTTCTCGATTCTCTTCTTGAGTACGGCGATTTCTTTCTTCATGGGGGCGTGCAGCTTATCATGGGCGTCAGTCATCACCTTCTGGATCCGCTCTTCCATATCCTTCGCAGCTGCCTGCGATTTCTTAACAAGGTCATTGACCATTGCCTTGCCTTCCTTCTCGCTGATCTCCCCCATTTTGATCAGTTCCGCAATGGACTCTTCGACCTTCTCCTTTCCCATGTAGTAGAGGCCGACACCGAGCACTTTGAGTCTCTTGATGTAATCCTGCATATTCATTCCTCCTTGATGGATTTGCTTACAGGATACCCTCCCTCCGCCGGGCAAGGCAAGACAAATAAGGCAGTTCGAAGCGGTCTGCGACTGCAGCCCTGACGAATGCATCCTCGATGATGTGCCGTGAACAGGATGACGGTTCGAGAGGCAAGACCGGGGTCGATTTCAAGTTGACAGACCCCGTCCCGGTCATTTCGACGGGTCCTATCTTCTGCAACTTATGAACAGGCGCACTCGAGCGCAGGGCTGCGGGACATGCGGGAGACCCTCAAGCACCCGGACTATTTTACCCGCCCCTCGGCCCGCGAGGGGGTCGTGACTCACGACATCCACCGCAATTCGAAGCCGATCAAATGAAAGGACCTGAGAAAGCAGACGAGTTGAATCAGAAGTGGTCGTCGCGACTGCGCCGTCCCCGTTTCCTGCGTTGTAGGCCGTCGTCGTCACCCCACGGGCTGGCCTGCCAGTTGTCCGGATGTTTGGTCTGCGGAATCCAGGGGGGCAGGCTCACGAGAAAATACAGTGACATGGCATACAGGTAGGGCTCGTAGGTCATCCTGAGCTCTGAGAGCTTTTGTTCGACTTCCTTTTTTTCCCCCATCTCGATGCCGTCAGCCGTCAGCATGTCGAACAGCGCAGCAAAGTTTTCAGGAGAGAGACGGCTTTGCTCGGGTTGCAGGGGCGCGCAGGAGAATACCTGGGCCAGGTCCACAATGGTGTGCCGGGCCATGGCAAAGGTGAACTGGGCCTGACGCGTGCAGGTGTTTTCCAGGCCGGCCAGGGTGAAGGCACAGGTATCCAGGATCGCCGTGAGGGAGCCCATCCAGGACTGGCTGTCATGATGCGAGCGGAAGCGGGCGAGCACCGGGAAGGAAAGGTGGCTCTCCAGCAGCTCCGCCGACCACCGCTCCCAGGAATGGAGCAGTTGGCGCAGGTTGTCGAGGTTGCCATGATGCAGGTGACGCCGCAGCATCTCGGCGGCCGTCGGGGGCGATCCCGCTCGGGAGTCGAGGAGCGATATTGTCACCTCGCGCTGCGAGAACGACTGGTTCAACAGCGGGAGGTAGCTGATCACGAGGGCAAGAAAACCAAATCCCAGGCCGGCTTCGAGCGCGACCAGGAACCTCCCGAAGGTTGTCCCGGGGGCGANATCCCCCAGCCCCAACGTGAAGAAGGACGTGCCGCTCAGGTAGATGTACGTCGCAAAACCATGCGGCCCCGCTGGCGTCGCGGCGATCGCACTGCNTCCCCATAGCAGCAATGCGAATCCCATGATGAGCCCGGTGGCCCAGAGCAGGATCAGCAGGAGCATGAAGAGGGGGCCGAAATACCCCAGGAAATTCTCCCGGTGTTTGCGGGACGAGATCGAACGGGCTGCGACAGCATAGACCATCCACGTGTATCGGAAGTAAATGCGGGCGAGCCGGATCCGCCGGGTAACCAGGCGCGGCAGAACGATCGTCTCGAAAGCATCCCACAGCACAATCGCGATCAGGGCCACTCCCGCTATCAACGCCAAGACGGTCACGACACTTCCTCTCTTATCCGGGCATATCGCTGTTCTCGGATATCTTCCCGAATGCTCGCCGCTATCCTTCTATTTATACCTCGAAACCGACAACGATCCAACGGAATCTTCATGCTGCGATCGGGCTGGATGGTATCGGGTGATGGATGTCCGGCAGGTGATGATATTTCAGCTTATGCTGAAGCACCGCATGCTCATATTGGCGTATTGAAAGCCCTCATAGAGCCACTCGACCGATTCGCCTTCCTGCTGCAAGCCAAGGGTGTAGAGCATGGGGAGGTAGTGGTCGTTGGTCGGGACGGCCTCGTCGGCAAAATCCAGACTGTCATATTCAATCAAATCGGCGTGGCTGCGTTTCCCGAGAAGCTCTGCCACGGTTGAGTCGAATGACCGCGCCCACCCTTCGGGCGGTGCACCGGCATCGTCCCAGGCGACTTGCATGAGGTTATGAACGATGTTGCCGCTGCCGATGATCATGACCCCTTCCTTCCGCAGGGGAAGCAATTCACGCCCGAGGTCATAGTGGAACCGCGGGGGCTGGGCAAAGTCGATGCTCAGCTGGAAGACGGGGATATCCGCCTTCGGGAAAAGGTACTTGAGGACCGTCCACGCCCCGTGATCAAAACCCCGCGTGGTATTGATCCCGACTCGCCGGGAACGGATGAGTTTTGCTGTACTGCGAGCCTGCTCCGGGGCGCCTGGAGCCGAATAGATCACCTTGAAGAGATCGGGGTGGAAGGGTCCGAAATCATAGATCATGCCGGGTGCCTCGGTCGCGGAAACCAGAACCTGGTTCCTTACGAGCCAGTGCGCGGACACCACGAGGATGGCCCTGGGTCGCGGCAGACGAGTCCCCGCCTTTTCAAGGGCTTCTGTGAACTCGTTTCGTTGAATCGCATTGATCGGGTGGCCGTGCCCGATGAACAGAGCGGGCATCAGCGCATCTTTTTTTGCAGGTGGAGAAGCCATAACGGGTCCCTTTCCTTTAAATAATATAGCCATCGTGCCGATGCATTGCCAGTATTATCCTNCGTAACGCATTGGGTGTCGCTTCACTGGACGATATGCTCATGGAACGGCCGCTCCGACGATGATCAAAGGTTCTGAATATAAATCGCTTGACTATCCGGGCAGGATGAATTAAATAACACGCAATAAAAGCACCCAGAGAGGGTGCGAGTAAAGTTGGATGCAGATATTTTGAAGTGCAAAAGTTAGCCACCATGCTCTTTCGAGTCTTGGTGGTTTTTTCTTTCTGTCACGATGGTCATCCGACTTTGAACAAAGAAGAAAGGGGGATGCCAGCGATGTCAGAAGGTAAAGTGAAGTGGTTCAACGAGCAGAAAGGCTTCGGCTTCATCGAAAAGGATGAGGGCGGCGACGTCTTCGTTCACTTCAGCGCCATCCAGGGCGGCGGGTTCAAGACGCTGCAGGAAGGCCAGCGCGTGAGCTTCGATGTCACGCAGGGCCAGAAGGGCCCGGCTGCAGAGAACGTAAAGCCTCTGTAACCGACANCACAACCGAATCAGGCGTTCCGACGTTCATCCACTGAACCGGAACGCCTTTTTTTATCCCGTCGCGATGCAAAGCGGAGTACACACCCGATTGCTGTCTTG
>JGI20214J51650_10001975_pt1 | contig 13007 bp, 17 predicted proteins | sample WetSurMetagenome_FD_51650 | JGI IMG/M metagenome (IMG submission 51650) | reverse complement strand
CCTAAAAAGTCGCTCTTGTTATTGTACCATAAAAATATAATTTTTTTAACAGATATTGTAGTTCAAATATCAAATCAAAAAAATTGATTTTTGAGCGATTTGGAATTTATGAATAAACCGTAGGAAGGTATAAGCTAACGGTGTAAATCCCATTTTCTTTTGATGTTTTTATCGAAGCTTTACTGCCATAAAACAGTTCAAGACGTCGAGTCACATTAATAAGTCCTGTTCCTGTTCCTCTTTTTAGCGATGGAGTAGCATCGTAGTTATTACTAATAATTATTTCAATATATCCATCAATAATTTTTGCCTGGGTCCTTATCCTCACACTTTCTGTACTTTCATAAACGCCATGTTTCACGGCATTTTCGTAAAGTGGCTGTAAAAGCATCACCGGGATTTTAAATTCAAGACAGTCAGCCTCAATTAATTCTTCTGTTGTAAGCTTATCCCCGAATCTTACTTTCTCAATGTCAAGATATANNCGCAGATTTTCAAGCTCATTTTGCAGGGTAACAGGTTGTTCGTCTTTTCTTGAAAGGGCATATCTCATAAACTCCGACAGTTTAACAACCATATCTCTCGCTTTTTCAGGATCTGTAATTGTTAGTGAGCTAACTGAGTTCAGGCTGTTAAAGAGGAAGTGAGGATTAATTTGCGACCTTAGCATTTTAAGTTCAGTCTCTTTTACCAGGCTCTCGAGTTTTGCTTCTTTAGCATTTTTTTCCGAGAGATTACTGAGGCTTACAAACAGGTAATAAGTTAAGATTATCAGGCCATAGATAAATACTCCGGTTCCAACCCGGTACGGGAATGTTGAAGCCCAGAATGCCTGGTAATTGTTCTGTTCTGGCAATACAGTTGTCATTATAAACTTTGTAATAAGAACCCAGAGGATAACAGAGATTGCACCTATAATAACCAGATTGGTAATAAGGTTAAGAGTTTTGGTAATTCCGGAGTTAAAAAATCTGAACGGATACCACAATGAGAGAGCGATGCCGGAATAGATAAGCAGGGAAACCAGGCTGTCAATAATACTAATGCTGAGAAAACTTCCGTAAGCAAAATAGAATAGCAGTGACTGGCCCAGCGCAAGGAAAAGCCAGACCAGCCACCATACTATCAGACGTGAACTATTTGTAAGAATTGGATGTTTCATCCAGGAAATTTTTTAATAACTTTTTATTTCGCCTCCGCCAAATACCACTGCGCCTTTGATGACAAGTTGTTTTGTAGTATCAACTGTTCTTCCCGGAATAAGTTTTCGTGAGTCGCTGAATCCTCCGAGTACAGGAGTCACCTCTATCGAAATATTCCAGTCGTCGGGAACAATGAGTGTTGCTCCTCCAAAAACGCATGCAATTTCCAGTTCATTTCTCCCGGTGGCCAGCTTTGCCTTTGTGAGATCGAGTTCCATGCCTCCAAAAACTGCTGAGATTCTTCCTCCCCTGAAGTTTTCGGAAACTATCTGACGTTCTCCTCCGCTGAAAACATTTACATAATCTATAAAATCGTCTCCGACTGTAGCTGTTGAGGAGACAGAATTCCAACCCTTGCGTTTTGTGGCAATGAAAATGACCCCGACAATAATAAAGATCGAAGGCCAGAACATATTGTAGGCATGAAATGTCTCACGGAATATCATGGGGATGAGAAAAAATCCTCCGACAGCCATAACAATTACACCGGATGTTTTTTCTGCAGCTCCCAGTGTCATAACGAGCCCGATAACAACAAGTAACATTGGCCAGCTGAAAATAACATTATCAATAAAATCAGGGAAGACCCCGGTGTTTCGCATTACAAGAAATAATCCGGCGAGGACAAGTACAACCCCGATAATAGGTCTGTTACTATGAAGGTGGCGATGTTCGCGTTTTACCTGGCGGTATTCCTCTCTGGCCTGACGACGTTCATCTCTGAAATTCTCATTTGTTTCCATATTCGTAATATTTATAAGTTTCTTAACTATTGATCTTAGGTTTCCTTTTAAAAAGTGAAGATAAAATAAAAGACATACCAATCAAACCTATTACTGCAGGCCAGTAATAGATTCTGAAGGTTTCAGGAGATATTATATAAATATGGTCCTTCAAAAACCATATTCCAAAGGCTATAAGCAAAACACCTCCTGTGAAATGAAGGTTAAGCAGGAGTAAGATACCGATAAAAATCATTGCGGTCTCCCATGTAAAATAACTGCTGACACTCCCAAGGCCCAGCAGATCATTTGTTGCAACAAGAAGCGCTACTCCGAGTACAATAAAGAATAATCCGATGCTAACCCTTGGGTGATGTTCCCATTCTCTGTGGTGAGAATAATCTTTGTGGTGGTAATAATCTCTGTGTCTCATGATTTAAATTATTAATCTGAATCAAAAATAGTTCTCCTGTAAATACATGCTAAGATAATTTCGGTAAGCTGCGTATTTCTGTCGGTATTTGGACTTTTATGACAATAAATGTTACTTTTTTGTTGATAATTTTTTTAATTGAAGAAGGATTCATATTTTTGCAAACCAAAATTTAATGAGATGTCCGGATCATATACCATACCGTTGAGCGGATTAAAAGAAGGGCACCACACTATTGATTTTGAGATTGATAAAAAGTTTTTTGAACAGTTTGAAGAATCGGAAGTTAAGGAAGGCAGCCTTATTGCAAATGTTGAGATAGATAAAAGATCTACCCATCTCGATATGATAATAAGGATTTCGGGAAGTGTAAGAATTAACTGTGACAGGTGTCTGGAACCTTACCTGCAGCCTATTCAGAGTGAGAACAGGTTACTGGTAAAATTCGGGAAAAGCATTGAGGATATTGATCCTGACATAATATCAGTAGCTGCAGATGAGCATGAATTGGATCTGCAGCAGCATCTATATGAATTTATAATGCTTGCAATTCCGATAAAAAGAGTGCATCCGGCCGATAAAAAAGGAAACAGTACATGCGATCCGGTAATGTTAAAAAAACTGGAAGAGCTGATAATAGAAGAGGAAAAAGTCAATGACCCAAGGTGGGATGAATTGAAAAAATTAATGAACGATAATTAAAATGATTTAAAATGGCACATCCTAAACACAAACATTCCAAGACCAGGAGAGATAAGCGCAGAACACATTATAAAGCNACTGCGCCTACAACAGCAAGCTGTTCAAATTGCGGATCTTCAGTTCTGTATCACAGGGTATGTCCTGAGTGTGGCTTTTACAGAGGCAAGCTTGCTATAGAGAAAAAGGCTACAGCCTGATCTCATTTAACTTAAAAGGTGTAATATGAGAATTGGCCTTGATGTCATGGGTGGTGATTTTGCACCTGATGCAATCATTGAGGGCGCTGTAGATTCCCTTAAGCATTTATCAGTTAATGAAAAGCTCGTCCTGATTGGAGATGAACTTTCTATCTTAACAAAATTAAGTGGAATGCAGGTTGATCCCTCCCTGTTCGAAGTAGTTCATACTTCACAGGTAATAGAGATGGCAGATCACCCCGCAAAAGCGTTTTCGCAGAAGAAGGACTCAAGTATTGCCGTAGGTTATGGTATGCTGAAAAATGGTGAACTTGATGGTTTTTGCAGTGCGGGAAATACAGGCGCNATGCTTGTTGGGGCAAGCTATACAGTAAATGTTACCCCCGGAGTATTAAGACCCGCCCTGGCCACTGTACTTCCATGTATTGATAACCGCAATTTTGTTCTACTTGATGTGGGATTAAACCCCGACTGCAAACCCGATGTTCTCTTACAATATGGCATACTTGGCAGCATTTATGCAAAATATGTTCTGGGGAAGGATAACCCCACTGTCGGACTTCTTAATATAGGTGAAGAAGAAACAAAAGGGACACCTACTGTTAAGGCTGCATTTGAATTAATGAAAGAACATCCGGAAATAAATTTTGCAGGAAATATTGAAGGAAATGCACTTTTTCGTGAGACTCTGACCGACGTTGTTGTCTGCGACGGCTTTGTTGGTAATATAATTCTTAAGATGGGAGAAGCATTTCATCATATATACAAGATCAAAAACCTTAAGGATCCTTATTTTGATAGTCTTGACTGGGAAAATTTTGGCGGAACTCCTATTGTAGGCATTAATGCGAATGTTGTTATCGGNCATGGGATTTCTAAACGAAAAGCCATAATGAATATGATACTTCAGACCAGGGAAGTTGTTCACGCCAATCTGGCACAAAAGATTAAAGAAGCTATATAATTATGGGAAAAATACGGGCAGCTATTACAGGAATTAACGCCTGGGCGCCGGAGTACAAGCTGACAAATCAGGAACTTTCAAAGATGGTTGATACTTCCGATGAGTGGATTATGCAACGCGTCGGAATAAAGGAGAGAAGAATTCTCAAAGGAGAAGGTCTTGGAAGTTCAGATCTGGGAGAGCAGGCAGTACGGGGATTATTGCTTAAAACAAATACTGCTCCCGAGGATGTTGATTTGCTGATTTGTGCCACAGCCACTCCCGACATGTTCTTTCCGGCAACTGCTAATATTATATCGGATAAATGCGGCATTAAAAATGCATTCAGCTTCGACTTAAATGCTGCCTGTTCAGGATTTCTGTTCGCCCTTCAGACAGGTGCTGCTTACGTTGAAACAGGCAGATATAAAAAGGTAATAATTGTTGGAGCCGACAAAATGTCGTCAATAACTGATTATACCGACCGCACTACATGCCCGCTTTTTGGCGATGCCGCCGGAGCTGTACTACTGGAACCTACTAATGAGGAACTTGGTATAATGGACTATATTTTTCATACCGACGGTTCGGGACGAAAATACCTGCATCTGAAAGCCGGTGGCTCTGTTAAGCCTGCTTCACATGAAACAGTTGATGCTAAAGAACATTTTATCTACCAGGAAGGACAAAGTGTTTTTAAATTCGCTGTTACAAATATGGCAGATGTCGCTGCACAGATTATGGAAAAAAATAATCTTAAGTCGGAAGATATTGCCTGGCTTGTTCCTCATCAGGCAAATCTGCGNATTATTGATGCGACAGGAAGAAGAATGGGTATTGCCCCTGAAAAGGTAATGATAAACATTGAAAAATATGGCAATACCACAACAGCTACTATCCCGTTGTGCATTTGGGAATATGAAGATAAGCTCAAAAAAGGAGATATTCTGATACTTGCCGCATTCGGTGGCGGTTTTACCTGGGGCGCCATATATCTTAAATGGGCGTATGACCCAAAATAAAGTTTTTTAATCCCCCTGTTTTTATTATTATCTGCAATAGTTTTTATATTTGTGAGTTATTAAGTTTGTATCTCTAAATTTTTAAAGATTATGGCAAAGTTCAACGAACCCGATAATACTACTATTAACCTAATAAGTATTGGAACTGACATTACAGGCGATGTCAAATCATCTGGCGATATCCGCATTGATGGATCTCTTTCGGGAAATCTTAATACAAAGGGGAAAGTCGTAATTGGCACAACCGGCAAAATTAAAGGAGAGGTCATTTGCAAAAACTCAGAAGTTGCAGGAATTATCGATGGCAAAATTACAGTCAGCCAGCTGCTCAACCTTAAAGCCTCTTCGAAAATCTTTGGAGATATAGTCACATCAAAACTTTCTATTGAGCCAGGAGCAGTATTTTCAGGAAACTGCAAAATGAGTGATACCGATAGTAATGCAGGATCAGGAATCATTAAAGAAAAAGAACCCGAAAAACCTTCAAAATAAGGGAATAAAAGACTTCGCAAGGTATTCAGGTATGGCATTTCAGATGATAGGAATTATTCTTGTCACTGTCTGGGGTGGTGTAAAACTTGATAAACTTACGGGTTGGCATACCCCGGTTTTTACAATTGTCCTTTCTCTGCTCGGAGTATTTGCAGCAATTTATACTTCCATAAAAGATTTTATTAAGTGATTAACATGCGGGTTTGAATTATCAATCTTTTTATTACTGACTTAGTAATAGAGGAAGAAGAGAATATAAGATTAGTTCTTAATTAGAAGGAGATCCCTCGCTGGCGCTCGGGATGACAATGTACCTGAGGAGCATAGGAAGGGCAGAAGTGGTGATTCGCAGTTGAATTGCAGACTAAAACGACAATTGGTTACGCGAATCACCACTTCTGCCCTTCCCATAACCACTTAAATTCTATGTCATTCCGAACGAAGTGAGGAATCTCCGGAGGTTAGATAAAATGCGTAAGGGTCATAAATACTTTCTGCAGTTATTATTTCTATATATCCTGTTATTATTAAGTGGATATCTATTAGTATCACTGGCAATCTCAAAAATTTCCTTGTCGGCTATTGTAATTTTATCAACANTATTCACTCTGATTGCCACAATTACACTCATCATTTTTTTTAAAGGTCAGTCAAAAGAACCTGACAGCCAGACTTTATACATCCTGGTGGCAGTCAGTGTTAAGTTCCTGCTGGAGATTGTATTTGCTCTTGTCTGGTTTTTTGTTGCTAAAAAAACTTCTTTGGAGTCTGTTTTAATGTTTTTTGTTTTATATTTATGCCTCACTTTGTTTTCTATAAGGGTAATACTCAAAACGCTGAAAAACAAAGTGTTATAAAACTTGAACTGATTTGAAAACAATAAAATTGATTGGTGTTTTCTTCTTTCTTCTGCTTGTTGGGACATCAGTTTCAGCCTTTGGTCAGGATGTAAAGGAAAAAACGGAGAGTGAAGGGAAATTTGATGCAAGCTCTTTTATTCTTGAACACATAGCAGATTCTCATGAATGGCACCTATTTACTCTGAAAAGCGGAAAAGATGTTGCAATCTATCTTCCTGTGATTCTTTACAGTAAAGAGAAGGGCTTTGATCTCTTTTCCTCAAAAAGACTTGCCGGAGGGAACGAATACAAAGGATATAAACTCGAGGAAGAAGGTGATCTTCAGGGGAGAATTGTTTCAATTAACAATGAAGGAGTTATTGATGAGAAGAACCTTCCTCTTGATTTTTCTATGACCAAGGCAGTCTTTGGTTTGTTATTCGCCGCAATTATTGGGCTGGCATTATTTCTCTCACTATCCAGGTCTTATAAAAAATCAGGTATNAGTCATCCAAAAGGGATCCAGAGTTTCCTTGAACCAATAATTCTTTTTATACGCGATGACGTTGCTATTCCGAATATTGGTGTTCATAAATATGAAAAGTATATGCCTTATCTTCTGTCGGTATTCTTTTTCATACTTATCAATAACCTGATGGGACTTATTCCCTTTCCTCCGCCATTTGGCGCTAATGTCACAGGGAACATAGCAGTTACATTTGTGCTGGCAATTTGTACTTTTATTATTACACAGTTTAGCGGAAACAAAACATACTGGAGGCATATTTTTGCTCCTCCCGGCGTTCCATTATGGCTTCTTCCGGTTATGATTCCGGTTGAAATCATCGGATTATTTTCGAAACCGGGCGCCCTCATGATACGATTGTTTGCAAATATTACAGCCGGACATATAGTTATCCTAAGCCTTATTTGCCTTATCTTCATCTTTACTTCCCTTACTGTGGCTCCGGTATCAATCATCTTTGTAATTTTTATGGATTTCATGGAACTTTTAGTTGCATTCCTTCAGGCATATATNTTCACTCTGTTGTCATCACTNTTTATTGGTATGGCAATACCGGAAAACCATTAATTTATATTGTTTAATTTAATATTAGTAATTATGACAGGTACAATGGCAGCAATTGGAGCAGGTCTCGCAGTAATAGGCGCAGGACTTGGTATTGGTAGAATAGGNGGATCGGCAATGGANGCAATAGCTCGTCAGCCGGAAGCTTATTCGAAGATACAGATTGCAATGATCATTGCTGCGGCCCTTGTTGAAAGTGCTGCATTATTCGCAATTGTTGTTGCTCTTATTGCAAAGTAAGAACGAAAAATCTGAAGCCTGCAACGGTTGGTTGCAGGTCTTCTTTTTAATTTAATCGATTAACAAAAGACATATGATACTTTTAGCAAACAGTCTTGTTTCTCCGGCAATTGGATTAGTATTCTGGTCAGTACTTATTTTTGTTTCATTTCTTCTTATCCTTACAAAATTTGCCTGGAAACCAATCCTCTCAGCAGTTAAAGCAAGGGATGAAATGATCAAAGGATCGCTTGAATCCGCAGCAAAAGCAAGAGAAGATATGTTAAAGCTCCAGAGCGATAATGAAGCTATCTTCCGTAAAGCGAGAGAAGAACGTGAAAACATTCTTAAAGAAGCCAGGGACATTCGTGATAAACTNATTTCTGAAGCCAAAGGCAAGGCAACAGAAGAAGCTGAAAAGCTGATTGAGAAGGCGAGAGCAGGTATTGAAAACGAAAAAATAAAAGCTCTCTCAGAAATTCATGAACAGGTTGCGACTCTTTCAGTTGATATTGCCTCAAAGCTTTTGGGCGAAAAACTTAAACCCTCAGGAGAACAGGCAAAACTGATCGATAACTACCTCAAAGAAATAGATTTCAAGAAGAATTAGGAACCTGTAATGAACGACAGCAAAATATCGGTAAGATACACCAGGGCAATATTTCAGTTGGCTCTCGAAAAGAAGACTCTTGATAAAGTCTATCAGGACATGATCCTGATATCTGAGGTATGCAGGATAACGGAAACAAAGGAATTCCTCGAGAGCCCGATCATTATTCCTTCAAAGAAGGAGGCGATATTTCATAAGATGCTTGATAATAATGTTGAAGATATTACACTTTCACTTATCGACCTGATTGTGAAAAATGGAAGGGAAAGCTTTCTTCCGGCTATCGCACGGAATTTTATTCACGAAACAAAGAGATATAAGGGAATTACAGAATCAGTACTTACTACAGCGGTCGGGGCTGATGATAATTCGAAGAAACAGATTATTGATCTTATTTCGGATGTTTTTAAGACTAAAGTTGAACTAAAAGAAATCATTGATCCTGAGATTATAGGTGGTTTTATTCTTCAGATTGATGATAATTACATTGATGCGAGCTTGAGGAACAAGCTTCGCAAGATTAAAAAGGAACTCATTGGTAGCACAGCAGCTACTCTTTAGATACTGTATATAATTATAGATTTTTAAGAATATAAATATGGCAAATATTAAACCGGCAGAAGTTTCAAAAATTCTCAAACAGCAGCTTGAAGGAATACAGACCGGCGTTGAGCTTGAAGAGGTCGGTACCGTACTTCAGGTTGGTGACGGAATAGCCCGTATATATGGGCTTTCAAATGTAGAATCTAATGAGCTGATTCAATTTGAAAATGGAATGGAAGCTATTGTGCTGAACCTCGAAGAAGATAACATCGGAGCTGTTCTTCTTGGTCCTACTGAGGAGATAAACGAGGGTGATATCGTAAAAAGAACCGGAAGAATTGCATCGCTCGGAGTTGGTGAGGGATTGTTAGGCAGAGTAATTTCTCCGTTGGGGCANCCACTTGACGGGAAGGGACCCATAACGGGGGAACTTTTTAATCTTCCATTTGAAAGAAAGGCCCCCGGGGTAATCTTTCGTCAGCCGGTGAGACAACCTCTTCAGACTGGTATAAAAGCTATTGATGCTATGATCCCGATCGGCCGCGGGCAAAGAGAACTGATTATCGGCGACAGGCAGACAGGCAAAACTGCTATTGCAATTGACACGATAATTAATCAGCGCAGCAATTATGAAAAAGGGAAGCCTGTATATTGTATTTATGTAGCAATAGGACAAAAGGGATCAACAGTTGCCAACATAGCGGCTACACTCGAGGAGCATGGTGCACTCGTTTATACNGTTATTGTTCTCGCTACTGCTTCTGATCCGGCCGCAGCGCAGTTCTATGCACCATTTGCCGGCGCTGCAATAGGTGAATTCTTCCGCGATACTGGTCGCGATGCACTTATAATTTACGACGACCTGTCAAAACAGGCAGTATCGTACAGGGAGGTATCCCTTCTGCTCCGTCGCCCGCCAGGACGTGAAGCATATCCGGGTGATGTATTTTATCTGCACTCAAGGCTTCTTGAAAGAGCAGCTAAAATAATAGAATCCGATGAAGTGGCACAGAAGATGAATGATCTTCCTGAAGCAATACGACATTTAGTGAAGGGAGGCGGATCATTAACAGCTTTGCCAATTATTGAGACCCAGGCCGGAGATGTTTCAGCATATATTCCCACAAATGTTATTTCAATTACCGATGGTCAGATATTTCTCGAGTCGAGCCTTTTCAATTCGGGAGTTCGTCCTGCAATAAATGTCGGAATTTCAGTATCAAGGGTGGGTGGAAATGCACAGATCAAGGCAATGAAAAAAATTGCCGGAACTCTGAAAGTTGATCAGGCGCAATACCGTGAACTCGAAGCATTCTCAAAGTTTGGGTCTGATCTCGATGCATCAACTCTGGCCATTCTGAATAAAGGAGCAAAAAACGTCGAGATCCTTAAACAGGGTCAGTTTGCACCGATACCCATAGAAAAGCAGATTGCTATTATTTTCTGTGGAACTACGGGGCTTTTAAAAGATGTTCCTATAAATAAAGTAAAGAGTTTCGAAAGCGAGTATATAGAATTCCTTGAGCTTAAACATCGCGACATTCTCGATAAACTGCGCGATGGTTTACTCAATGATGATATCACAAAAGTTCTTGAAAAAGTTGCAGTTGACCTGGCTCTTAAATACAAACCACTATAAACAGGTTAACCGGGAAAAATAAAATCTCAGATGGCGAATTTAAAGGCAATAAGGATTAGGATTACATCTTTCAAATCAACCAGGCAGATCACATCTGCCATGAAGATGGTATCCGCTGCCAAATTACGGAAAGCTCAGGATAAAATTGTGAGGTTGAGGCCTTATGCGAATAAATTGCATGAACTTCTGGTTGATCTTTCACTTAGCCTTGTGGATTCTGAAATTGAGAATGTCTATGGCAGGGTTTCCGCACCTGAAAAAGTCCTTCTCGTAGTAATTACATCTAACAGGGGACTTTGTGGTGCATTCAACACAAATGTCATAAATGAAACAAGAAGGGTNATTTCAGAAAAATATCCCGACCAGTTCAAAAAGGGAAACCTGAAGATCTTACCTATCGGGAAGAAGGGATTTGACTATTTCAGAAGACAAAAGGCAAACATGCTATCCGATCAGAATAATCTGTTTAATGATCTTACTTTTGAGAATGTCGCCGAAATTGCAGGAAGTGTTATGGACAGCTTTAAAGCAATGGAGTTCGACAGGGTAGAATTGATTTATAATCAGTTTAAAAATGCCGCCGTACAGATTCTTACAAATGAGGTATTCCTTCCAGTAGTGACCATTTCAAAGGGAAACACCAAGGCTGTTCCGGCAGATTATATTTATGAACCCGATAAAGAAGATATAATTAAAGAGTTAATTCCAAAGTCATTAAAGATTCAATTTTATAAAGCAGTTCTTGATTCATTTGTAGCAGAACACGGAGCCAGAATGACGGCGATGCATAAGGCAACCGATAACGCTACAAGCATGATACGCGATTTTACACTTCAGTACAACAAAGCACGACAGGCCACAATTACAAATCAGATACTTGAAGTTGTAAGCGGGGCAGAAGCACTCAGAGGCTAAGTTAAATGAATTTCATGTTGTAAATGAAGCATAATGTATACTCAGTCGGATCTTAAAAAATTAGTCAACAAGGCTATTCTAAATCTTTCATATAACGAGGAAGCAGAAAAGCTTAATGATCCTGTCAGGTATATCCTGTCGATCGGNGGGAANAGATTAAGACCTGTTTTAGCTCTTATGGCCTGTAATCTGTTTAGCGACCAGATTGATGATGCAATAATCCCTGCAACGGGTCTTGAAGTATTTCATAATTTCACCCTCGTTCATGATGACATCATGGACCATGCAGCGGTAAGGCGAAACCTGCCGACCGTTCATAGCAAATGGAACCTTAATCAGGCAGTACTTTCCGGCGATGTAATGGCATTTATTGCCAATGAATGTTTCTTACAGACTCCATCGCGATATTTGCTTAAGGTTTTTAAGGTTTTTAATAAAGCTGCCATTGAAGTATGTATTGGTCAGCAACTCGATATAGATTTTGAAAAATCAGCGGTAATTTCGCACGAGGAATATTTGCGTATGATAGAGTTGAAAACCGCCGCATTACTGGCAGCTTCAACGAAAATCGGAGCTGTCATTGGAGGCGCTGATAGTAAGGATGCCGAGCTCTTGTATGAGTTTGGCAGAAATCTGGGCCTTGCATTCCAGATTCAGGATGATCTGCTTGACACCTATGGAGATTTTAAAGTATTTGGAAAGATCCCCGGAGGAGATATAATCTCCAATAAAAAAACATTCATGCTGGTTACAGCCCTGGAAAAGGCGTCAGCCGAACAGGCTAAACTGCTCCATGAACAACTGGGACTGATAGAATTTGATCCTGAAACCAAGGTGAGAAAGGTTGTTGAAATATATGATAGTCTGAACATTAAAAGTATTTCGGAAAACCTTGCAAATGATTATATCAATATAGCTTTTAATTTGCTTGACGAGGTCAGTGCAAAAATGGAACGTAAAGAAGAACTGGTTAATCTGGCTAATTCACTTATCGGCCGGGATAACTAGGATTAACCGAGGGGTTTTTATAGGTCTCTTTTTATTTATAAACAGGTCTCTCTCAGAATAGACTGTCAAAGAAATTTGGAGATTCCTCGCTTACGCCCGGAATGACATGACAATTAGTTGGTTACGACAAGGAAGAAGTGGCGATTCGCTGTAGAATGTTTATAAGATGTTGACAGGCGTTGCGAATCGCCACTTCTTCCCTTATGATCCTCAGATGCAATGTCATCCCGAGCGTAAGCGAGGGATCTCACCATCAATGTTCGAGGTTTAATCACCAGATCTTTTTTCCAAAACAGAATTTATAAAGATATAAGTCTGATAAAAACACAAAAAGTATTAAATTTGTCTCTTCCTTAAAAATTAAATAAATATTTAAGATCTATGTCACAGAATACCGGGAAAATCAGCCAGATCATCGGACCAGTGGTTGA
>JGI20214J51650_10001972_pt1 | contig 13017 bp, 6 predicted proteins | sample WetSurMetagenome_FD_51650 | JGI IMG/M metagenome (IMG submission 51650) | reverse complement strand
CAGGGGATTACTACATCCAGGCGAGCATGCGGGACGAGGAGCACGACGTGCTGCTCACGGGACAAACGAAAAAGATGCTGCAGAGCCAGACGGAGGTGAAGGACACGCTCTTCATGTCCTTCGTGCCGCTGTCTCCCATCGTGATAAACGAGCTCTATTACTGCGGATGCAACGGCTCCTCGTTCTATTTCTACGATCAGTACGTCGAGCTCTACAACTCGACGAGCGATACCCTCTACCTCGACGGCTATGTCGTCTGCAGGAGCCAGCAGAGCGATGGCATATTCGATATCGAGGGGGCGGATTTCGCGCTCGGGTATTACGTCTATCAGTTCCCCGGCATGCGGGGCGTGACGCACCAGTGCCCCATCGGGCCGCACGAATACCTCGTGTGCGCGACCGACGCCATCAACCATCACAACTACGGCGCCCTGTGCGTCAATCTCCTGGGCGCCGACTGGGAGTTCTTCAACCCGATCCAGAACGATTACGACAATCTCTCGGTTCCCAACATCCTCCCGATTTCGACCATGGGGAAGGATTTCACGCTGACCCTCACGCATACCGGCGTCTTTCTGGCGACGGGAGAGGACATCACGTTCGTGGATTACACGACGAGCTCGGGGGTGTCCCCCTTCGCTCAGGTACCGCTCGGGACGATCGTCGACGCGGTGGAATACGGGAGCAGTCCGTCGATCAGGAGGTACATGACGCTGCGCATCGACGCTGGTATAGGCGGAAACGGGATGACGAGCTACAGCGGGCAATCGATCGAAAGAAAGGTGCCCGGGTTCGATTCGAATAACAGCAGTTTCGATTTCGTGATCCTCGGCTCTCCGACGCCGGGATACAGCCACTGAGGAGAATGAAGAGGAGTCCGATGGAAAGGTGTTGCACGGTGAAAAGCTCCAGTTTGGCCGCTGCCGTTTCGGTAGTCTTCCTCGCCGGGTGGGCGACGTCCGCGACGTGCGATGAGATTCGCACGTCGGCGATGGGCAATTGCTCGATCGCCCTCGAGGACCGCGACAACCAGATCAACCCGTACGATTACGGGCGGAATCCGGCGTACCTCGGCGCCGACTTCGAGAGGTCGTGGATCAGATTCCTGTTCTCGATCGACGAGCAGAAGGGGGATCTCAGGCGGCCGTTCGATCCGCACCTGCTCAACAACGCGTTCGTCGGATTCGAGGGGCGCAAGCGTCTGAGCGATCGCCAGGCGGCGTCGGGCTCGTTCCACTACGATCGGCTCTGGCAGCGCGAGCAGTGGCATTCGCTCGAGCTCGATCAGTACAACGATCCGTTCTACCTCACCGATCTCACGACGGGGGACATCAAGTATTGGGGTCCCGTCATGTCGGCCGACTACTCGCTGCGCCTCTCGCAGAAGGCGTCGGTCGGCGTCGGGTTCGATTACGAGATCTCGACGGGGCTCAAAGACTACTACACGCGTCCCCAGATCGAGCACAACTACGCGAAGGGAAACATCGGGCTCCTCGTACGGCCGCGCACCGAATGGTATTTCGGACTCCTCGTGCGTCCGATGCGCCTCCAGAATCGCACGACGTTCGACGGCACGAACGAGAACAAGGACCTCACCATCCGCCGCTACTACGGAGAAGGTATCTACGATACCCGCTCCTTCAACTCATACGGCCTGAACGAGGTCATGAAGGGGATCGAGGTCGGCGTCCAGAATTTCGTCGTGACCGATCGGGTGAAGATCGGGACGATTTTCTCTTACGGGTACGGGAAGAACGAGATTCAAAGCGTGGCCTCCCCGCCCGAGAAGATCGGATACTGGCAGGACAAGACGATCGATTTCACGTTCCTCGCGCGGTACACGCTCGAAAATACGCCTCTCGCGCTCGGGATCAGCGGCCGCTCGATGAACCGGGACGGGTGGGCGGAGCGGCCCCGCTTCGAGGAGATCATTCTCTTCGACGCTCCGATGAAGCTCCGGTCGATCGGCGCCGGGGCGAGCTANACGATCGCGCCGNCGGGCCTCACGATCGCCGCCGACTACGTGCTGAATTCGTTCGACATCGAGGCGAACGATTACGGCGCGAACATCTTCAGGACGCAGGATTTCGTGCAGAACGTCGGCAAGCTCGGCGTCGAATACGCCGCGCTCAACGTTTTCTCGATTCGGGGGGGCGTCGAGGTGACCGATTACGTCGCCGATCGATGGCTCCAGCTTCCCGTGAACACCGATCGCTATCGCTTCACCGCCGGCGGATCGTACGCGTGGGGTCTGTGGCAGATCGACGCCCAGGTCCTCTACGGGCGCGACACGCAGAACGACACCGACGCACGGCGGAGAGACCTTGGTGGAATGGTTTGGTTCACTCATTTGGAATGACGAAGGAGGTGGTTTTCGACCGACCAGCGGATAGCACTTAAATCAGCGCTCTCCGGTTCTCGAATGCTTTGTGGGGGGATCGATTTTCAGCCGATCGAGAACCGGCCCTGTCAGATACAGCGCCAGAGGAGGTGGCAACATGAAGTTCAAGATTACTGGCATCTGTATCGCATTGCTTCTGCTCCTTACCGGCTCGGCCCTCGCGCAGTGGCAGCTTCAGTACCAGATTCAGCAGAACTACACGTTCAATGCCGTCCATTTTCCGTCCGCCAGCGTCGGCTATATCGTCGGCTCCGGCGGCGTGATCTTCAAGACCAGCGACGGCGGCTCGACGTGGACTCAGCAGACCTCGCCGACGACGAGCGCGCTCAACGACGTCTTCTTCACCGATAACGTCACCGGATGGGCCGTTGGCGCGGCCGGCACGGTGATCTACACGACGGACGGCACCAACTGGACGCTTCGCACGCCGGCCATCACCACGGCGGCCCTCTACGGAGTGTCGTTCGTGGGTCTCAACGGCGTGATCGGCGGCGGCGCCGATAACGCCAAGTGCACGATCTATTACACGACGGACGGCGGGACCACGTGGACTGCCGTGCTCGCCGCGAACAACCCGTCGCTCGACCAGTGCACCGACATCTCGATGTCGGACGCGACGCACGTGTTCGCCTCGTGCGACGCCGGGAACACCGTGAAGCCCGTCATGTTCTCGACGGACGGCGGCGTGACCTGGACCCTTTCGACGACCGTGAACTACGGCGCTTATCCGTACACGCGGTACGATCTCGAGGCCATCCGGGCCATTTCGAACACCACGATCATCGTGACCGGGTGGGGCTCGTACGTGGGCGGACAGCCGACGGTCATCCTCGTTTCGACCGACGGCGGCGTGAACTTCAACGCCCCCGATCCGACCTATGCGTGGGCCACGTACGGCTACGGCTACAACGTCGCCGCGTTCGACGACGGCGAAGCGGTCATCGTCGGCGGCGCCTCCCAGGCGGCCGGCTTCACGATTCACGGAACCGGCACGGGCTACCCGACGTGGACGCGCTCTCCGGCGTTCTACGCCGAAGCGATCGAAGACGCCTGCGCCCTTCCGGGAACCAACAAGATCGTCGCCGTGGGGGACGCGGGTCTCATCGCGCTTTCGACCGATCGCGGCGCCCACTGGACCTTCGCGTACGACGGCGGCATGCCGTTCCAGGGCATCCAGCGTTTCGTCGCTCTGGGTAACGATCACGCGCTGGCGGCCGGCGCCGGCGGCGCGATCCTCCATTTCAACATCTCGGCCGGAACGCACGATTACTGGATGGCGTCTCCGAACAACTGGGGCCCCACCTCGATCGGCGACATGGACTACGTCGTCAATCCGGATAGCCCCGGCCCCGGCATCATGCGGGACTCGACCTTCAACGACGTCATCTATCTGAGCGGCGCCACCAAGTACCTCTGCAAGTCGTACAACGGCGGCAAGAGCTGGACCGAGCTTTCGCACACGAACGCCCTTCAGGACGGCATTCTCGGCATGTACTGGTTCCATCCTGATACGGGCATCGTCGTCGGACACAAGCTCCAGGGTTCATCCAGCCGCGACGAGGTCATCTGGAAGACGGTCGACGGCGGCGTGACGCTGACCGAAGTGCTCATGGGCACCATCCCGGGGACCGTGGCCCGGGAGTGGAAGGCCGTTGATTTCGCGCCGACGAATCGCAATATCGGCGTCGTCGTGGGCACGCATAACAAGATGCGCTACACGACGGACGGCGGCGTGACGTGGCCGCTCGCGGCGGAGAACATCGCCGACACTTCCGTCGTTCTCTGGAGCGTCGCCTTGATCGATCCCACGACCGGCTTCGCGGTCGGGGACAAGGGCACGCTCGTCAAGACGACGGACGGCGGCGCCAACTGGACCGTTCAGGCCGTTCCGTGGGGCACGAAGAACCTTGTCAAGATCATCTTCGACACGCCGAACCGGCTGTGGGTGTCGGGCGTCGACCAGCTCGTGTACTACTCGACGGATGGCGGCGCGAACTGGACGAACGCCGACGTGACGGCCATTCCGGCGGCGGATGACGTCCTGGGAATCTTCTACCAGGGCAATGCCGGAATTCTCTGGGCCGGCACCCATTATTCCAAGGTCTTCAACCGCACGGACGCGGCGCTGACGGACACCGATGCTCCGAAGCTCCCGTTCGCGCTCAACCAGAACTACCCGAACCCGTTCAACCCGTCGACGACGATCACGTTCGCGATCGAGAAGAACGGCCATGTCGGCCTCAACGTCTATGACGTCAGCGGCAGGCTCGTCGCGAAGGTCATGGACGAGACTCTCAAGGCCGGCACGCACACGATCACGTTCAACGCGGATAAGCTCGCGACCGGCGTCTATTTCTACAAGCTCTCGACGAGCTCGGGAGAGATAACCCGGAAGATGGTCATTATCCGGTAGTTCGGATCGGTATGACGCAGTGACGAGGAAGGGGCGGCCGATCTGGCCGCCTCTTCCCCTGTCTGTCCCCTTCGCCCCTTGTGATTTCGCGCGCTGCGTGGTAGGTTTACGGCAGGATACATGGTGAATCATGGACGTGTGGCTGTTTCGAAAGAAGGGTTCGTGATGAGAAAGACCGTTCTTCTTTCGCTCGTGATCGTGTGCGCCTTCCTTGTCTCCTCGGCGCATGACGCTTTCTCGAGCCCAGGCAATGAGCAGATCAGGCTCATGCGGCGCCCGGATATCAACAACGGGCGGATCGTTTTCTCGTGGGCAGGGGACCTCTGGATCGTGCCCGAGGAGGGCGGCGAGGCGCGGCGCATCACCGTTCACGACGGATCCGAGGACTATCCCAAGTTCTCGCCCGACGGCGCATGGATCGCGTTCCAGGGAAACATGGAGGAGCGCGCGAACGCCGTCTGCAGGGTGAGAGCGGACGGGAACGGCGCGCCCGAGGTGCTGACGTACGGCGCGTCGGGCGGCCGGCCCATTACCTGGACCCGCGACGGGAAGAACATCGTCTTCTCGTCGACCCAGGAATCGTTCGTGCGTTTCTTCACGAAGCTCTTCCGCGTGCCGGCGGGCGGCGGTCTCCCCGTGGAGCTCCCGATCGGCAAGGCGAGCTTTGCCTGCTACTCCCCCGACGGCGCGAAGATCGCGTACAACCTCCATCCGGATCTCTTCTGGTGGTGGAAGCGTTACAAGGGGAGCATGAACCAGGACATCTGGATCTATGATTTCGCCGCGGACAAATTTACGCAGATCACGACCTGGGAAGGGACGGATGCCTGGCCGATGTGGACGGGAAGCCGGATCTACTTCGCGTCCGATCGTGATGCGGGCGTCAATAATATCTTCTTCTACGATACCGCGACGGGGCAGACGACCCAGGTGACCCGGTTCACGAAGCACGGCGTCACGTGGCCCTCGATGAGCGCGGACGGCGCGAAGATCGTCTTCGAATGCGACGCGCGCCTCTACGTGCTCGCGACCGCGACGGGAGAATCGCGCGAGGTCGTCGTACGGGCGCCGCTCGATACCCGCGAGAACCTCGTGAGCTACATCAGCCCGCTCGAGTTTCTGAGCGGATTCGACGTGTCGCCGTCGGCCAAGCGCATTGTTTTCGAGGCGCGAGGGGACCTGTTCACGATCCCGGAGGAGCACGGCGATGTCCGCAACCTCACCCAGTCGTCCGGCGCCCGGGACGGAGACCCGTCCTGGTCTCCCGACGGCAAGTGGATCGCCTACATCTCCGACAAGAGCGGCGACGACGAGGTGTATCTCATCGATCAGATGGGGAAGGAAAAGGAAAAGCAGCTCACGAAGAACGGCCATTTCAAGAGCGGCCTCGTGTGGTCCCCCCTGAGCGACAAGATGCTGTACTCGACCGAGGACAACGGCCTCTATCTGCTCGACAAAGACGGCGGCGATCCGAAGCTCATCGCGAAGAACGAGCACCGCGAGATCACGAGCTACTCGTGGGCTCCGGACGGCAAGTGGTTCGCGTACGATTTCGCGGTCCGGAACCGCAACCGGGACATCTTCATCTACGAGATGAAGACGGGAAAGAGCCACCAGATCACGACCGATCTCGGCGACGACTGGGAGCCGACCTTCACTCCCGACGGGAAGTACATGCTCCTCATCACGGCCCGCGTCAACGACTCGCCGGCGCTCGCGCGCCTGAGTCTCCTCCCCGAAACCGAGGCGCCGTTCGAGTTCAAGGACGACGAGGAGACGGGGATCATGCCCGCCGACACGACGGACGAGGAAGGTTCGGATGCCGACGCGGCGGATGAGGGAGGGCACAAAGGGAAGAAGGGAAAGGGCGCCGAGGCGAAGGAAGAGCAGAAGAAGGTCGACGTCAAGATCGACTTCATGAACATCGAGGGCCGCATCCGGCGCATCCCGAAGGTCGCCGGGCTCGCCCTCCACAATATCCAGGCGACGGACAAATATTACTACTACCTGGTTCAGGGCCAGCGGATGATGATGTTCCGTCCCTCGTACGACCTGTACATGTTCAACGTCGAGAAGCTCAAGTCCGACAAGGTCGCCTCGTCCCTCATCACGTACGGGATCGCGGCGAGCAAGCAGAGGCTCGTGACGTGGGACGGCTCCGAGTTCAACTGGGTCAAGGTCGGCTCGAAGGGAGCCCCGGCCAAGAAGGCTGATTCCGACGCCGAAGACACGAAGGCGAAATTCGATTTCGCCAAACGCACGCGCATGACGCTCGACCGCAAGGCCGAGTGGAGTCAGATCTTCAACGAATCGTGGCGCATGGTGAAGTACCTGTTCTACGACGAGAAGCTGCACGGCGTCGATTGGAACGCGATCAAGGACTACTACGGGGGCCTCCTCCCGTACGTCCAGACGCGCGGCGAGCTCAACACGCTCCTCTCCGAGATGGTCGGCGAGCTGAACGCCTCGCACCAGGGGGTGAGCCGCGGCGACATGCCCGAGACGCCGATCGCCGCGACCGCATTCCTCGGTGCCAAGGTGATCCTCGACGAGAAGTCGGGATACCCGCGGATCATGCGGATCTACCACGGGGACAAGGCCGCGGTGAACGACCGTGCGCCCCTCGACAACGACTACGTGAAGGTGAAGGAAGGGGACTACCTGCTCGCGATCGACGGGCACGAGCTCGTTCCCGGCGAGGACTTCAACAGGTACCTCGTCGACAAGACGGCGAACAAGATCACGATCAAGACGAACTCGAAGCCCGAGTTGAAGGGCGCCATCGAGACGACCTTCCTCCCGCTCTACTACGACTCGAAGCTCCAGTACAGCACCTGGGTCGGCGACAACGAGAAGTGGGTCGACGAGAAGAGCGGCGGGCGCGTCGGGTACATTCACCTCGCCGACATGGAGACGCAGGGGTGGGCCGAGTTTCGCGAGAAGTTCGAGAAGTACCGCTACAAGGACGCGCTCATCATCGACGTCCGCTACAACGGCGGCGGGAGCATCGACGAGCGCGTCATCGATCTCCTCGAGCGGAAGCCCTACCAGATCGAGAAGATGCGAAACGAATCCCCTGAGCCGCGGCCGTCCGAGGTTTTCATGGGGGAGGTCGCGGTGCTCATCAACGAGTACTCTTTCTCCGACGCCGAAGTCTTTCCGGCCGCGGTCAAGGCGCGGGGTCTCGGGACGCTCATCGGCAAGCAGACCCTCGGGTTCGTGATCGCCGTCACGCCGTACGGCCTCGTCGACGGGGGCCAGGTCCGCAAGACCTTCATCGGCATCTGGGACCTCAAAACGGGGGACCAGCTCGAGGGGCGGGGCGCCGTGCCCGACATCGTCGTCGACAGCCCGCCCGACATGGAGAAGGCCGGCCGCGATCCGCAGCTCGAGAAAGCGGTCGAGTTCCTTCTGAACAAGGTGGGAACGAAGAAGGCTGATGATGCCTTCCAGCAGCATCCGAAGATCAACAATCGGTAGCGAGCGATCGAGCCATAGATACGAAAAAGAGAGCCGGGGCCCAATTCCTCGGCTCTCTTTCTTTCCCGCTCCGAGCCCAGTCGCGGAGCTCCAAGGGGCTCGTTCGCGGGAAGGGCGTGGGCGCTCTCGCCCCGAACTCAGTCGCAGAGCCTCCAATGAGTTCGGGGCGAGAGTGCCCGCGCCCGGCACTGATAGCGGGTGGCGCCGATGGGGCCCCCGCACGCAGCGCAGCGCGCGATGCGCGCGAGCACGTGCGGGGTGCAATCAGCGTCAGGATCCGCGTATCGGGTGCCGCCCTACTTCGCGCGGCGCGTTTTTTTGCGCGCGCCGGGCCGCGGCGCCGCCTGCTGCGTTTTCCGCGCCATCATCCGCGCGTAGTCCTTCACGGCCTTCCACTGTCCCTCGCCGTGGAGCCCGGCCTCCTCGAGCACCTTCGCCGCCTGGCCGCTTCCGAGGAAGTGCCCTTTCATGAAGGCATGGAGCGTGCGCTTGCGTCCTTCCTTCGACGCGATCCAGCGGTACATGGTCGCGAGCGTGAATCCGGTGATTCCCATCGCCTCGGCCATGAGCGTCGACGGGAAGATCTTCTCCCGCTCCTTCTCGGGGAGCATCGAGAAGAGCTCCGCGCTCGACACGTAGTAGATGTTCATGTTGAGCTGCGCCTCGTCGATCTTCGGCAGCACCTCCTGCATGAAGGTGCACGTGACGCCGCTCCCCTGGAGGACGAGCGTGCCGTGGTACGGCTTCTTCGCCGACTTCACGGCCTTGCGGAGCGCGTAGACGCCCTTCACGGCCGCCGTCGCCGGGGGCATGCGGAGCTTCGCGCGATCCATGACGAGCTCGTTCGGGCGCGTGACGAAGGGCGCGATGACGGCGGGCCGCGCCTTGAGCGCCGCGACCGTCAGCGGGTAGAGCTCCTGCGGATCCCACGGCGTCAGCGTGACCATGACGCCGTCGGGGAAGTTCTCCTGGAGGAGCTGGAGCGGCTGCGGATCGGCGTGCGTGGGTCCGTCCTCGCCGGTCTTGAGCCCCGCGTGGCCGCAGATGATGATGAACGGATTGTACGGCACGCCGAAGGCGTGGTGGCGCGCCTGCTGGCCGATGCCGTGGAGCCGCGCCGCGATGTGCTCGAGGGCGGCGATGAACGCGCCGTACGACGAGCCCGCGCCGACGTTCGTCCCGTACGAAGCGACGCCCGCCATGAACGCTCCCATCGCGTCCTCGCAGATGCCGCCCGTCGCGATGAGGCGCGCGTTCGGATTCGAAACCGCGTTGTAGAGCCCCTCGGGGAAGCCTTTGGCGAGGTTGGAGACGCTCGTCGATTCGAGGAGGTCCGCCGCGGCGCCGATGAACGCGCCGCCCGAGGCCTTGTTGAGATAGTTCAGCGTATCGCCGAGCGCGCCGCGCAGCGTCACCTGCGAGCCGATCTGATACGTGCATTCGGCCGGGATCGGGTCCGCCTTGATCGCGCCCGCGTAGACGGCGCCGAGGTTCGGGCAGCCCTGGCGCTTCGCGCGGTTCGCGGCCTTGAGCCGCTTCTTCGCCTCGTCGAGGCGTCCCGCGAAGAACTCGCACAGCTCGCGGTTTCCCTCGAGCGCCGCGCGGACGGCCGCGAGCGTGTCCCAGAAGTTCCGCTCGACGGCGACGTGCTCCGGTTTTCCCTCGAACGTCGGAAACTTCACGCCGAAGCGTTTCTCGAACGGCTCGAGCGTCTTGTAGTACTCGGGGGAGCAGAACTTGTGCCCCGCGCCGTGAGACTTGCGCCCCTCGATGCCGTACTGCCAGCCCTTCGTCGTGCGGTAGACGATCGCGGTCGGCTGGTCGTTGATGCGCTCCTTCGCCACCTCGAGAGCGGCGAGAACGTATCTGAAATCGTGCCCCTTCTCGACGAAGATCGCGTTCCAGTCGTGGAGGTAGGCGAACTCGATCGGATCCCACTGGACGTAATCGCCCGGCTTGTCGCCGTCGCGGCAGACCTTGTTCGAATCGATCGAGGCCTGATTCCAGTCGATGTGGAACTTGATGTTCCAGAGCTGCGCGGCCGACGCCGTCGCGAACGCCTCGGCGACGCGCCCCGGCGTCATGCCGCCCTCGCCTTCCGTGATCTGGACGAGGGGAGCGGACGCGCCGTACGTGTCCATCGCGCCGAAAGCGAGCCCGAAGCTCGAGCCGACGCCGACGCCCGAGGCGCCGGTCGAGAGCTTGATGAACGGCGTCGCCGGAGTCGGNTGCCCGTCGAGAGGCTTCGCGCGATACTTCGCGAAGAGCGGCGTCTCCTGGGTCGGATTGCGCCTGAATCCGAGAAGGTCCTCGAAGCGCAGCTGGAACTTCTCGTCCTTCGGCAGCAGGCTCGCCCTGCCGATGCGCGCGACCTCGTTGCGGAGCGCCCACATCGCGTAGAGCCCCATCGCCTTGTGCCCCGCGGCGTAGGACATGATATCGGCTTCGGGACATTCGGGATCGCCGATGTCGTAGTCGAGAGTGTGGAAGAGAATCCCCGCGACGTGGCGCCCCGACGAGATGCTCCCGCCCGGATGCCCGGAGGTCGGCACGAAGTTGTAGAGAATGCCGCAGAGCGTGCGGTAGACGAGATCGTAATCCTCGAAGCTCTTGATCGTCTTTTCGGGGAACTGGAACTTGTCGATGTCGGGCCCGATATCGATATAGACGCCGCGCCGCGGCCCGAAGTCGAGCTTCTTCATCGTGACCTTTTCCTTCGCCATGCTCTACGCTCCTCCTCGTTCTGAAGACGAAAGTGCCGGCTCTCGGGATTCCAAAATAATGTAAGGATTAGTATATAGGAAACAACGAGGGCCTGTCAACGGCGAACGGGCGTGGGACATTCCCGCTCCTAACCCAGTCGCGGAGCCTCCAATGGGTTCGTCGCGGGAATGTCCCACGCCAGGCCCAGTCGCGGAGCCTCCAATGGGTTCGTCGCGGGAATGTTCCACGCCAGGCCCAGTCGCGGAGCCTCCACTGAGTTCGGGGCAGAGAGTGCCCGCGCCCGAGCACCTGTAGCGGGTGGCGCCGATGGGGCCCCCGCCCGCTGCGCAGCGAGCCTTGCTCGCGAGCACGGGCGGGGTGCAATCGCCGACAGGACCCGCGTATCGCGCGCTAGAGCTTGTAGCCGCGCGAGAACAGGTTCGTGAATATGAGCGCCATCGCGCTCGGCAGCGTCCGGAAGATGTACGGGTAATTCTCGATCGCCTTCGGCGGCCTGAGATAGAAGCCCGCGTACGCCTTGAAGAGGAACCGGTTCAGCACCTGCGGCGTGATCTTGTCGAGCTTGATCGTCGGGTGGAGGCCCGAGTACATCGCCCAGTTCTTCGTCAGGAGCTTCTCCTTGACCTTCTCGAAGAGCTTCGTGCCGGGATACGGGGTGAGCAGCGAGAACTGCACCCTGCTTGGATTGAGGAACTTCGCGAGATCGATCGTCTGCCTCATCGTGCGCGGGTTGTCCCCGAGGGCGCCGAGGATGAAGGCGCCGATGATCTTCACGCCGTTCTCGTGGAGAATGTCGACCGCGCGTTTCGCGTCCTCGACGGTCGATTTCTTCCCATATTCGTTCAGGATCTCCTGGCTGCCGCTCTCGAACCCGAGGAACATCCACTTGAGCCCCGATTTCGCCATGATCCTGACCATATCGGGATTCTTCACGACCGTCTCCACGTGCGACATCGCTTCCCAGTTGAGGTCGTAGCCGCCCGCGATGATCCGCTCCGATATCGCGATGGCCCTGGCGGGATTCAGCGTGAAGTTGTCGTCGATGAAGTTGATCGCCTTGTAGCCGTGCTTGTTGTAGACGAGATCGATCTCCTCGAGGAGGCTGTCGACCGATCGCGGCCGCCAGCGCACGCCCGAGAACTGCGACGAGGAGCAGAAGTTGCAGTTGAACGGGCAGCCGCGCGACGTGATGATCGTCGTCATGGGGCGCCCGTCGATCTTCTCCTTGTACTTGCGCAGCGGCAGGAGATCGCGTCTCGGGAACGGGAGGGAGTCGAGATCCGTGATGAATGCCGCGTTTTGAGTTCTCGCGATCTTGTCGCCGCACCGATAGGACAGACCCGCCACCTCTTCGATCGGAATCTCGTGCGAGAGATATTTCACGAGCGAGCGGAACGAGTACTCTCCCTCGTTGCGGATGATGTAGTCGACGTATCCGCTCCGGAGGGCGTCCTCGTCGAAGAAGCTCACGTGGGGGCCGCCCATCACGACGGTCGCCCCGGCCGCCTTCGCGACCTTCGCGATCTTCATCGAGGTCGAATATCGCGCCGTATCGGCGGATATGCCCACGATGTCGAATCCGGCGAACGGGAACTGTTTCCAGCGTTTCTTCTCTATGTTGAAGTCGATGATCTGCACGTCGTGGTCGGTGAGAAGCGCGGCCATGTATGCGAGACCGAGGGGGGGTCGGCTGAGGCCCATGCTGTAGTAGCCCATGCCGACGGGCGGGTTCACGAATAGAATTTTCATTATCCTTCTTTCATCTACGATACCTCGCAACGATCATTCTGTTGGGAAAACTATCACGGGGTATAATAGCGGCTCAAGCCGTTCAGCTATTTACTGTTAGCTTAAACTATCATTCATTCAGATATAAGTCAACAGGAAAGATACGGCNTTAATCGAAAAATGGGACTGGGATCGTGCCGCTCATTGCTTTCCGATTGCCCCGCGCCCGGGGGATGACGTACTTTATTCAATCAGCGATGAGCTTCGAAAT
>JGI20214J51650_10001970_pt1 | contig 13020 bp, 21 predicted proteins | sample WetSurMetagenome_FD_51650 | JGI IMG/M metagenome (IMG submission 51650) | reverse complement strand
TCAATGACAATTCCTTCCTGGGCCTCAATTACTTTTTTAAGATTTTTATACGCGTCTGGCGCTTCATCTAAAGTGCCCTGATTAACTCTGGCCAATACCCCAGCATCATGCATAGACTTTTCAAAATGATTTAAATTGATATTCTCTTTGGCTTTTTTACGAGACATCTTTCTACCGGCTCCATGTGAAGCAGATGAAAGGAATTCTTTATTACCAAGGCCAATGGTAATAAAGACACCGTCTTTCATATTGCCGGGTATTACACCTAACTGGCCCNCATCGGCGGGGGTGGCTCCTTTACGATGTAAAACGGTATTATTTTCAGAAACAATTGCGTGATTATGGGTCTCATTAATGTAATCGTTGCCCACGGAGAAATTAAAAATCTCTTGGGCGATCGCATAAAGCATAATAGTTCTATTATTAAGAGCATATTTTAATGCAAATTCCATATCCATTAAATATGCTTGTCCATGCTCAGAAGTAATATCTAAAAAGCCGCCAGGCAAATTGGTATCTACAGTTTTACTAAGTTTCATATAATAACTAGCAATTGAATGGCCGGGGTTTCTTGAACCAGAATGTATAGTAATAGCCAAGAGGCCGAGGCGAGTTTCACCAATTTCAATAAAATGATTACCACTACCTAATGTACCTAGTTGAATGCCAAGTTTTTCATTAACTTTAGAATTTAAGTCCCGGTCACCACTTGCAGACTTAAATTCAATATATTTTTTAGCCTTAGAACGGCAGGTGAAGCCAACTGGAACAAGGTTATATATATCATTAAAAATTTTTTCTCTTTCTCTGGGTGTGATCTGAGAAGCTTTAATATCAGTGATAAGACACGTCATGCCACATCCAATATCGTAGCCAACATATTCAGGAGATATAACACCATCTAGTAAGGCTACCCCACCAATTGGCAAACAATAGCCAGTGTGGCAATCTGGCATAATTGCCAATTGAAGAAGAAAATCATGGCTAAGATTATCCCAAATCTGTTGCTGAGCCGAGGNCTCGAGATCTTCTAATTTTATTAGTGTTGATAATTTCGTGTGATATTTCATTTATTCCTCTTTATTAATTAATCCTCCAAGATAAAGTATGCCAATAGCCAAGTGTTCAATTGTGTTACCACGATACATTTCTTTAGAAGAATTAATGGCTATTAATTCAGCCTTTTCGTTAAATACTAATTCAATTTTATAATCAGTTGATGTTACAAGTTTAGGAATTTCAAGTTTAGGAATTTCAGATTTAATTTCAACATCTTTCCTTTTAATGAGTGGACTGGCACCAGCATTCTTTTCTGACATTATAATTCCTCCATTTTAGTTTAATTATTCCTTCCATTTAATAGGATTAGGGCCCTCTAATTGCTCGCGTGTTGACGCTTTATTTTCTTCACACCATTTAACATAATCTTCGCTTACTTGACCGAGAGTATAAATTGAGCCAGAATATGTAGTAATAATTCGTCCCTCAACATTAGTAATTCTTGAGGTTCGAATATTAGTACCGTCTTTAATTTTCTTATGGCCGGTCACTGTACCGTAAAGCATCGGTATTTGCAATTCAGGCGCTTTATATGGATCATATTCATCAAATCCTATGGACCAATTTTCGATGGTTGGCATGGTTTTATTCCTCCACTTTGAGCATTTTCATAAAGAAGTTTCCTGCACGAGGCCCATCATTAGGGCCAAGATGTTTGTAACCAATAAGACCAGCAAGACAAGCATCAAGAGAATCAAATGAATGGCAGGTGTCACAGCACTCAATATAACCATGATATTGAGTGCGGTCAAAGTCGTATTCTTTTGTTGAGAATCCATCTTTAAATTTCACGGGATGGTAGCGAATAATTTGATAGATGCCAATTTCTAAACGTTGGACTACCATCCCCCAGGGGAAAGGCTTATCAATGTCTTTTTGTTTAGTTGCCANTTTCTCTCTCCATAATGTATTTTATACCACAATATTTAACAATGGCTTGAAAATTCATAAGACCCATATATTCATTCTTTTCCAAAAGCGCATAAGCTTGTTCTGGAGATTCAAGAAAAACAAATTTCTTAAAGCCTACTATCATTACAATGGAATACTCATCATCTTTTCTGATTACATCGCCAACAGAAGTTGAACGGTGTCTCTTCCCAATAGGAATTACATGTTCATTTTCAGACCAGGGTTCATCAATATTTTGTGTAAGTCTAAAGGCATCATCAAGATTTCCAGCTTCTATATTAGCTACAATTTGAAATTGGTTTTTTGGAAGATAAACGACATCAACATTATCATATTTAAATTTCTCGAAATCCAAAAATTTTTCATTGTGCCATACCTGGAGCATTTTGAAAANCCTCTTTTTAATTTAATTATATCAAATCTAAGGAATTTTGTAAACGAAAAATGAAAATTTGGTGGTCCTGCCTGGTTTCGCGCCAGGTTCTAGCCCTTATAAGGAGCTTGCTCTACTATTGAGCTACAGGACCGAATCGGTTTCTGGCTAATTACTATTTTAGTTGCAATTTTTTTAATTATATCTATACGTATTTTATTAACAGGACTTTCAATAGGTTCAATTAAACTAATAACTTTTATGCACTCTTTACACAATCTTAAAACACTATAATAAACTTCTCCAAGGGGGGTTTCATCATCCATGTCCAAGTAGTACTCTATATTGAAACAAAGTACGTTTTTCCAACTCTTACAAAGATCACATGAATAAACCTCTTCTTCAAGACTAAGACCTTTTAACATGTTATTTCTCCTTTAATTTAGTTTAGTCTTGAAGAGATTCGAACTCTTACTGAATGCCATTTGAAGACATTGCCTCTACCAATTGGGCTACAAGACCAGATGCTTAAAATATGGAGCGGGTTGACGGAAACGATCCGACGTCTTTGGGTTGGAAACCCAAGGCACTGCCTCTATACCAAACCCGCAATATAAATTCTCTTAATATAGATTATATTCTTTTATTGCTTTTTCGATTCGTGGATCAAATTTCTTATTTAATTCAAATTGATTAGCTAATATTCCAGCCATAAGTAAATCATTAAATGTTCCAGCATCAAACCATTCATCCACAAGAGTGATATAATCGAGTTCTCCTCTATTCATATATCTCCTAATTATGTCAACTATTTCTAATTCACCGCGAGGAGAAGGTTTAAGTTTTTTAGCATAATTTATAACATTATTATCAAATAGATACACACCAGTTATTGCTTTATCACCTATAAACACTGCTGGCTTTTCTACAACATCAATGATATAATCAAAAGCATTAAAGCTAGCAATACCATATTGTGAAGGATTATCCACCGATTTTAAAAATATCTTGCAGCCTTCTTGAAAGTTTTTAAAATGATATGAAAGGTCTTCTACAAAAATATTATCACCTAAAATCATAGCAACATTATCGTCTCCAATAAAACTTGCTCCAAGAATAAAAGCATCAGCCAATCCTCTCGGCTTCGTTTGCACTTTAAAGCTAAGATTTATTCCGGTTCCCTCAAACATTGGGCCAAGTAATGAAATAAACTGCCCAGCATATGTTGGATTTACAATAATTAAAATATCTTCTATTCCTGCTTTTACTAATGTATTCAGAGGATAAAAGATCATTTGTCTATCATAAATTGGTAATAATTGTTTACTTATTGTATGGGTAACCGGAAATAACCTTGTTGCTCGGCCACCAGCTAAGATAATTCCTTTCATAAAGATTTATTCCTTATTTTATTTTATCCAAATGTTCTAAAATTTTTATGAGAACACTATAAATTAAATTTAAAGATATATATAAAAATATTCCTATAGAACATATTAAAAGTTCTAAACCGCCTTCTTTTCGATTATTTCGGGCTTCTTCTGCTGCAACATAGCCAAGAAAACCCAACCACAAAATTATAATAATAGTCATAACATCGCTATTCATAATTATCTCCATGTTTCATTTAAGAATTATGGTCTGGATGGGAGGATTCGAACCTCCGGCTCCTCGGGTCCAGGCCGAGTACTCTGACCACTGAGCTACATCCAGATTATTATTTTGGATAAAGGCATTTTAACATTTCAATTGAAACCTTAAATGATCCATTTCCATTAACTTTAGATAACTTATCAAAAAGTTCACCAATATCTTTATTTGTAAGAGATTTATCACCTGCCCATTCATTGATAACTTCTCTTATTTCATTTAAAGTTTTTCCACTAATAGCCATTTAAAATCTCCTTGGTAGCGTGTACGGGATTCGAACCCGCTTCACCCGGATTGAAAGTCCGGCATCCTAATCCTGTAGACGAACACGCTATATTTTAATTTTATATTAAATGGTTGGTTTTGTAAACGAACTGTTTTTAAAGTTATCAGTTCTTCGTGTAGCTTGAACAACTCCGCGCCCATTTAAAAATTTTACTTCCCAAATAGCACTAGAAAAGTAGATCGGTGGACTTTTCTGGCCCTTTTCAATATACGGCAAAATTAATTTACTGAAAACCTCGGCTTTAGCACTAGAAAATGTGCCGGCGTCATTTTCCATTATAGCAAATGTATATCCTATCCATTTTCCAACATTATAAGAATTGAGTTTTTGCATAGATGGCACCACGAGAGCAGACTGGACAATAACACCATGTTTATTTACTGCGAATGTACAGCCGGCAAGATTTTCAGGTACAAGAAAGGTAAAAAAGACGAATTCGCCCCTTCTTTGAACTTCTTTAAATTCCATTGCCAACTCAGATTTCAATATATCAGCATACATAGAAGTTGACGGCGAAATTTTTTCTGTAGCAAAAGAAACTGAAAAAAACGACAAAATAAACATAACGACCATAAAACATGTAACAACTTTTTTCATTTTGTTTCTCCCTTTTTAATTGGTAGCCCTAGAGAGATTCGAACTCTCAACCTTCCGATTCGTAGTCGGATGCTCTAAATCCATTGAGCTATAGAGCTTTATTTTTTTTGTGCCATCATAAGTTTGACCAGCACGAAAACGAATAGCAAACCAAATAGCGGTAACAATAATAGCAGGAGCAATTACTTGCAACCACGTCACTACCACAATTCCGGTAATTTTAAGAAGAAATAATCCAAATGTAAGACCCCATCCTACTTTGGTTTCAATGATTGATTTTAACACATCTTGCTTACCGAGAAGATAAGCTTTTTCTAATTCAGATTTTATCCAATCGTAATCTCTTAGAAAACTATTGTCTTCTGGTTCCCCNTAATCACAATATGAATTAATAAGTTTTCCGTTATGCATTATTAGAAGTTCATTGTCTTTTAGCTCATGAACAATTTTAACCTCGTATGACATATTATCTCCTTTGGCTCTGGGAGCGAAATTTGAATTCGCATAAGCCTTCTTACCAAGAAGGAAATCTACCAATTGAAATATCCCAGAGTATTATTTATTTTTCAATAAGGGTAAAACATTCACTATTACCACAGACAAGTCTATTAAATGTATCTAAGGTAATATGATCATAATCATCATCATATTGTTCGCGACCATAGATGGAGCCGTCAGTAATACAAACAAAAATTATAGAATTTTTCCCTTTACTTAGTCCATCAAGAACACAATCTCTATTACGTCCGCAGAGAATATATTCTTCGTTTCTTTTAGTATGTTTAAATCTATCTCCGATCTTATAAGTCTTTTCAAAAAGGCTTGGCCGAAGATTTTTAAGCCACACACATGTTTCTGGAATATCTTCTATTAACCTGCGTAATTCACTTATAGTAAATACAGCATTATCAAAATTTTTTAACATTTTTTCCTCCTTAAATTTTGGTGGGCCCAGGAGGGATCGAACCTCCGCTCCATGATTAAAAGTCATGTACTCTACCAACTGAGTTATGGGCCCGAGTTTAATCTCTTGAAAATAAATAATACTCCATTTCTTCTTTTTGTAAAATTTTCCTTACTCTATCGAGTTCTTCGGAGGTATGAGCCACACCGGAATTTAAATCAAGATACCATTGAAGAATATCTTTCCTTTTTGTAAGATCATTAATATAAAATCGAAATCTAGCTGTAAGTAAGTGTAAAGAATCCTCATACTCTTCATAATAATGTCTAAATGCTGGTATTTTATTATGAAGAAATTTCAAAACAGCAGTAATTCGTTGCTTTCCATCAACTAATTCTAGAGGACCTTTCCAGTCTTTCCTCCAACCTGGACAATTCCAATAAATATCTTTTCCGCCTGTACCTCCTCTAAGAATATGTTCAATATAAGCAATTTGTTGTGGCAAATACCATACATGTCCTCTTTGATAATCAGGATCAAGATTAATGTCCATATCTCCATGACCAGCTAACCAATCTTCGAGATAACTCCAAGAAATGTCACATTCATAACCGGCAAGAGATATCTGTTGAATATCACGAAATTTTGGCATTTGTTCCTCTTTTTAATTTTGGTAGCCTCAGTTGGATTCGAACCAACGACCTGAGCCTTATCAAGACCCTGCTCTAAAACCACTGAGCTATGAGGCTATAGTTTAAATCTCTGTTTATTTATGATAATATTTTGGAGCCATATTTTAATGATAAAGTAATAATTAAACAGATACTAAAGATAATCCACAATATTAGGGCTGTATTTACAATGGATGAACCCTTTAGCCAAAAAACACATATTAAAATAGGAACAAATACTAATATTTCTGAAATAATTAACCATATAAATAATTTCAAAATATTCCCCTCTTTCTCGACCAGTCAAAGTAAAGTTTGTTTAAATCACATCCATATGTCATTTTTAAGATTATCCTATTATTTACACTTTGGCCTCCCAGACAGGACTCGAACCTGCATCCTAGTGATTAGAAGTCACTTGCTGCTCCAATTTCAGCTACTGGGAGACAATTCTTATTTTTTTGTCAGTTTTAATACCCGCCAAGAAGATGCACTTCCCAGCCGCCGATATCTTCTACGATAGAATAGGTAAGGCCCTCTTTGACGATAGCGGCAAGAAATTTTGCCATGGCCACAACCTCAACATTAGAAAAGCGCACATAGTGCTTAGTATTCATATTATCTTCATCTTTCTTTTCATCAATAAATTTAAATCCTTGATGGCTAAGATCACAAATCTCATTAGGTGTGAGATAAACTACCCGATTTTCACCGGATAAAAGCTGCTCAATAATTTCTTTTGACTCCATTATACTCATATTACTGCCCCGTTTCCATTTTTTAATCAGATCCAGTTTCTGATCAGGAAACCGCCCTTCGGGGTTTATAGATAAAATCGCTACTTTTTTATGCATTTTTTTTCACCTTTTTTTAATTTGATTATATCATATCCATCAAATTTTGTAAACGAAGAAAAGAAAATTGGTCCGCCTACCTGGATTCGAACCAGGACGCCTTTCGGCATGGGGTCTAAGCCCATTGACTAGGCCAATTCGTCTATAGGCGGATATCTAACTTTATGTGCGGAAGATAGACGAATCGAACGCCCGGCTGTTACGCCGCCCAGGGGTTCAGGCCCTGTTGCCAACCATTTAGCGGTACCTTCCATTTATTATATTAATCTTCTTCTTTCTTTACATGAGCAATCTGAATGGCACTGTCTTTGTCCATTTTATAGAGTTTGTAAATTTCATTTTTATGGATAATTTCACCATTAGTGGTAATTATTCCATTAAAAATAAATTTTAGTAAGTCCCATTTAGTTGGGTGAACCTTTACCAATTTAATATCAGTATAAGTAGGTTCATATATTTGCACCTTTACATATTCTGGCATTTTCTTTTAACCTCACTGAACATTTTTTTACAATAAGCATCTGTTACTTCTTTATCAGCGTTTGTTAGGCAATTTGGACAAAGAGAAATCATAATATTCCACCCATGGCCGGGCATTATGCCCGGGCTGGGAACCTCTACGCTAAATTCCATTACACTTGCGAATTTGCCGCAATCATCGCATTTTGTGCCGTTCTCAAACTTATCACCGAGCCATTTATTTAAAACGATCTTTTTAGTTATCATGCCTCAGTAACCTCCTTATACCCCAATAATGCTAATAAATCAAAAAGAAGATTTCCTGGGCGATGAGATACAATTCTGTCATCACCTTTATAAAAACTTACTACATCATTATCAACTACTACTAAATCAATATCTTCAGGATCGGGCAGATTCTTCTGATAACAAGTAACTACCCGATCCCACATTACAGGCTTTTTTGACATGACTCCTCCAAATTTTAGTTTAATTATAAATAAAAAAGCCGGAAAAGTAAACGTCCCGGCTTAAAATTTTTGGTTTAAATTGAAACTTTTATGCCGTGGTTGCCTTTTGAACATTAATAAAAATGTCTGACGATTTGTAAAGAGTTTGATCTGAATCGTTAAACAGGAGTTTGAGCTCTCCAAACAACATCCCATTTTCTCTGGTGTCCTCTTCAGTTAAAAGTACTGATACTATTCCTGTTCCAGCTGAAGTTTTATCAAAATCAGTATCAGCCTTTGAAAAGAGATAATTTAAATCTCTCCTTTCAGCTTTAACGCCAAGAAAAAACTCGACATCTGAAAAATTATCAACATCTAGATCTAAGTCGTCTAAAGTGATATAAATTCTTTGTCTTGCTCCCTGCTTTATGTTAATCATTTGTTCTTTTAACTCCCGCGGTAATATTTATATTTTTTATTCGTGTTCTAGGTTTGAATGGCAAAGAAATTTTATCAAATAATACTTCTTGACTTTGTATTAGATTCTTTTTTTCATTACAAAAGCCTATATCTGTTGTAATAATAATATTAGTGCTCTGCCTAATAAGTTCTTCCTGTAGATAATTATTAGGATAATAATTACGTAGCCAATAATTATTAGGCCAAAATGAACTGATATTTATCATGATCCATCTAATGTAACAGAAAGTCTATTGCCAGTTGAATCTACAGTAGCAACAACTCTATTTTTGCTATTTGCATGATCTCTGAAGATTAAAGTATTTGTACCACCGCCAGAGGCTTTACCTGCGATAACAGCAAATATAATTCTTAACACTTCACCAATTGTTTGATCATCTTCTAAAATAGTTGTTAATATATCATTAACTGATATATTATTAAGATTATTTATAGCATCAAAGACAGTTTTTAATGTCTCGTTTGTCCAACCGGCACCTTTGATAGCTGTTAGAGTTGCTTCTGAAGCTAGTGGTGCTATAGCAGCCTCCAATAAAGATTCATCAGCAGGATTTACTGGCAAATTATCAGTTTTCAGCTTGATCGCATCCACTATCCCATCAACTGTGGTTAAAACAGATGCCTGAGCAACAGCCCCGGCAGAAAGATTATCAAGATAACCAGCCCTGGTGGCGGTAAAGACCGTGGGATAAATAACGGTGGGTGAGAACAACACCCCCGGAGTGGTACTCGTGGGTGTTAGAATCAAAACATCAGCGTTGGTTTCAGACTGGGCCAGATCAAAGACATACCACCCAGGATGGTTAATGGCGTCCAACTCCACCGGGTTGGTGTCAGTTAAGGCCCCAGAGACTCCATAGTCCTTACTTAGTTGGGTGGTAATATTAGCAGCATCACCGGTGATGGGAGATGCATAGGCATCGTAGGCATAAACAGGAACTTTCTGCCCAGTACTATTTTTAAGCAGTGACATTACTTATCTCCATTGGCACTTTAATTCTTCTTGGAATATCTCTGTCTACTACTATCTCACCACAATTCCAATGAACAGTGAAGGCTTGTCCAGCTACTTCAGGCAGAGGATCAACCCATACTTTCTTGTTTGCTTCATACTGAGTTAAATATAAATAAAATTTAACTGGACCATCCAAACCAGGATTAACGGTTATCTCCACATATTGACTCCAATCAGACTGATTGGCTCTTGTTGTAAAATTACCGGCTTGACTACTATTAATAGTAGAGGTATGACCAGTACCAGCCGGATTGTTATCTAGATATTCGGCATAAAGAACTAAATTAGCTTTAGTCAATGCTGTGAAATCGGTTTGAAGATAAAAACGATATGTTTTTGGAATGTTGGCAGTAGCTCCAAGTTGAATAGAAAATATATTGAGGGTTGCAAAGCCTGGATTCAATGGGATATTCATACCACAATTAGATTGTGGTACTATTTCACTAATGTCGACATTTCCACCAAGACGTTGTGTTGGCTTAGTGTCAGTCCCATCTGCTAAAATCTTAGTAATGTCTCCAAAACAGTCACAAATATAATGAGCGTTAACTACTTGCTTATAGTGTTCGAAATAAGCACGGCCTTTAACATAACCAGAATTTCTACCAGAAAATACTGGAGAGGGCGGCAATTTGCAATTATACAGAATTGGATACATGCCATATCCGTTATAACCAAAACTTAAATCAACAGCATTTAATTTCTGAACACCATTAGCATCATAACCAAAGGTGCAATACATATCAGCACTATTAAAGGCGGATAGAGCTTGATAATTAGAATATAAATACCCATACAGTTTGTTATTTTTATCTAAGCCCATCACTCCATAATAATTTCCGAATGCATTAACATTTAGGGTACAATTAAATACACTTGAAAAAACATATTGACATCCACAGATTTTACCTGAAATATACCCACCATCTAAATAGTTAAATCCAGTATTACAAGAGAAGATAAGTATATTTTCAAATCTTGAACCATAACAAAAATATGATGCATAATTCCCGTTTCTTACTACAACATTTTCAGATTCCATGTATGTTATAGCCTGATAAGCAAAACCAAAACCACCTATGGAACAATCCTTAGTTATAACTGCATTTGAATAAGCTACGATTCTTGGTCTATTACTATTAAGTTGATAAATGTTTTGATTATAACCAAGCTTATAAAGCATAACATTTCTACTGACATTCATAACATCAGCACCTACTAAACAAGTTAACGCTACAGGCCGTTCTATTACGGTACAATTAATATCCGTATTCGTTCCATTATTTGCAGTAGAAACTACGGCTAAACGAGCAAAATGATTTGTATGACAATTAGACCATCCAGCTCCACCATAATGGATTAATAACTCCTGTCCAGCTAAAAACTTTTCCTCATAGTTGCCGTAGATAGAGATGGTTATAGGATTAGTTGCAGCAGGAATGATAACTTGGGCTGCTAAAATATAATCGAATTTTGAGCCATAATATTCCGGGTCACCGTAGATATTAACTAATCCTGTACTGGCAGTGCTGTTTATTCCTTTAGCATTATCAGCCGTTGTGGTATTCCAAACCAGTTCAGCAGTAATTTCTTTTGGAATGATTGCCCCAAGTGCACCAACTCTTAACTCTCCGCCAGCATTAATTGTAATATCTTGATGGCCAAGAGTCAACTTAGTTGACATAGTTCTGGAAAAGGTAAAAATCCCACCATTAATAATGGTGATAGCCCCCATCTCAGTAGTGGAAACCTTATTATAAGTTACAGTATGTCCGATATTGACAACATCACCAGCAGTCTGTGGGTATGCCCCTAATCCTTGACCCCAGGTGTCAACATCAGAAGCATCCCACAGACCATTTCTGGCAGAAGTAAAAGGAGTTCCCATAAATTATGTTTCCATTAAAATTAACATCCAAGACAGTATTTGATCATTTGTTATTCAATTATGTTTATTTTATTTATAAATTTTAATTGGGTTTTCTTGTATTTAATTTAAATCGTATATTTTTGGTATGTATATTGAACCCTATTTTATAACGGTGAGATTCAGAAGGTGATACTGAAGGTGAAACGCTAGGACTAATAGAAATAGAAGGACTAATACTAGGCGAAATAGAAGGACTAATAGAAGGACTAATAGAAGGACTAATAGATGGTGATATAGAGGGACTAATAGATATAGACGGACTAATACTAGGACTAATACTAGGACTTAAACTAGGGCTTAAACTAGGCGATATAGAGGGACTAATAGAAGGGCTAACACTAGGACTAATACTAGGCGATTTAGAAACACTAGGTGATATACTAGGGCTAATAGAAGGACTAATACTAGGCGAAATAGAAGGACTAATAGAAGAGCTTATACTAGGACTAATAGATACACTAGGTGATATACTAGGACTAATACTAGGACTTAAACTAGGCGATACCGATGGACTTATACTAGGACTAATAGATGGACTAATACTAGGCGATATACTAGGACTTAAACTAGGACTAATACTAGGACTAATACTAGGACTTAAACTTGGCGATATGCTAGGCGATATAGATACACTAGGACTTAAACTAGGACTAATACTAGGTGATATACTAGGGCTTAAGCTAGGAGATATAGAAGGTGATATACTAGGTGAAATACTAGGACTTAAACTAGGCGATTTAGATACGCTAGGAGATATGCTCGGACTAATAGAAGGGCTAATACTAGGCGATTTAGATACACTAGGACTAATAGAAGGTGATATAGAAGGACTAATAGACGGGCTAATACTAGGACTTAAACTAGGTGATTTAGAAGGACTAATACTAGGTGATATACTAGGACTAATAGATACACTAGGACTTAAACTAGGGCTAATAGAAGGTGATTTAGAAGGTGAAATACTAGGTGATTTAGAAAGAGATATAGAAGGCGATATAGACGGACTAATACTAGGCGAAATAGAAAGACTAATAGAAGGGCTTATACTAGGACTAATAGATACACTAGGACTAATGCTAGGGCTAATACTAGGAGATATAGAAGGACTAATGCTAGGGCTAATACTAGGAGATATAGAAGGACTAATGCTAGGGCTAATACTAGGACTAATAGATACACTAGGACTTATACTAGGTGATTTAGATACACTAGGGCTAATAGAAGGACTAATAGAAGGACTTAAACTAGGCGATATAGATGGACTAATAGATACAGACGGACTTATACTAGGTGATTTAGATACACTAGGGCTAATAGAAGGACTAATAGAAGGACTTAAACTAGGACTAATACTAGGACTTATACTAGGACTAATACTAGG
>JGI20214J51650_10001969_pt1 | contig 13026 bp, 14 predicted proteins | sample WetSurMetagenome_FD_51650 | JGI IMG/M metagenome (IMG submission 51650) | reverse complement strand
GAGCTCCTCTGTATCCTTGGTTGCCGCCAACGTTCGCGTTGAAGGCGAAGCTCCGTCTCGGGTTAGGATTTGCGCCGGGGTCTCTTCGAATGTTTCCTCGATTGAGTCCCAAGCTTTCTGATCGAACTGCAAGCATTACTCCCCCATAGGTCGCTAAATGGCAAGTTGTCAAGTGTGTGAGCCAAACGAGCTCAATCTGGAATGTAAACTTCCCACATCGCCATATCTCGGGAGTTGAATCCAAGTCACTTAGCCGCCATACCGAATAATGCGACCCGGAGGCAACTCCTTGGTTTGTATTGAAAATATGTTAAAAGGTTGTTTTGGATCTGTTTTCGTGTGCGCCTAATTGGCAGCCTTGTTAGTCAGGTCCTTTCCCGAAACCTGGACACAAACCCGTATGGGTTCAATTAACGCTTCAAACGGTCCGCTTTTGGTTAGGTAATTCACAGCTCCGGCTGCCCGCATGGCTGCCTCTTGTTTGCCTTCCTGGAAAATGGATAAACCAATAATGCGAACCTCGGGGAGTTCTTTTTGAATTATTTTTGTCACTTGAATGCCGTCCTTTCCCGGCATATTGATGTCCATGAGCACAACATCCGGCCGGAGTTCTCGGATTAGATCAATGGCTGATTGTCCATTCGAGCGCAGCAATAAAATTTCCTTGGAGCAGGATAAGCGGGCTGAGCTCCGCTGAAAGCGAGCGCGAAGTCTCAATTGCATCATCAATAAGTTCTCTAATTTGCTCTGTCGTCTGCTTTATATCTTTGCCTCGTTCCAGGAGGGCAAGACGGAATTTCGCTGCAACGAGATCTTGTTGGAGGCCATCATGGAGAACCTGGGCCAGCCGCTTTCGTTCACGCAGCTCGGTGACCATCAGTTCCGACATAATCCGCCGGAGCTGTTCGGCAGCCTGTTTGAATTCATCGATATCAGTGCAAGTTCCGAACCATTTCATAATCTCGCCGTTCGCACCCCGCATGGGTTCCCCGCGCATCAACCACCAGCGATAGATGCCGTCGGCGCGGCGCAGACGGCATTCCATCGAGCAGGGCGCTTCGTCTTGCGTCGCGTGTTTCCAGGTCTCCCAAGCACGCTGCTGGTCATCAGGGTGAAAAGGAGTATTCCAGCCGTGGCCATAGCTTTCTGCCAGCGCCAGTCCGTGGCCCGCCTTGGCACCCCGACTGTCCCGCCGGCCGAGGATCAAGAGCGCCGGCCCTGCCAGGAGAAAACTTGTGGCGGCCGGAGTGCCCATGAGGTTCAGCGCCCCCACACCCATTGCCCCGGGCGCTTCCTGTGCCACCATTTGGTCAATGCCCAAGTTCCAGCCGAGCAGGTTCTCGCCAAGGCTCAGCAATCCGATAAGGGCAGCAAATGCCGCCAGGCCTCGACCGCCCAACGACGTACAAACTCGGCCTGGGGCGAGGCCAATAATAACAGTCCAATCCCCTCAAGAAGCAACTCCAGGGCCGTGTTGGCCTTCATCGTGAGCGTGCTGAATCCGCGGTTGACCATGTAACCACTGAACCATGCCACCAGGTGACCCGTGCCCACCAAGGCCACGAGGATGCCAAAAGCCGTCGCCACTTGGCCTGACCGGCGGGCCCATTGCATGTTTGCCATCGAATCCTTCACCGATGTCCGATCCATAGACTTTTGCATGCGTCTCTGTTCGTTTTTCTTCGTCCGGCCGACAAAGTGAAGCGAAATATACTCCCCTCGCATGCCTTCAATTCGACTCAGACCCGTGAGCGGTTCAAAATGCAAAGAGAAAACCAACCTTGACAACTTCCGGATCAGCGATTTGCACACCAATGCGTCTTTCCGATCCAGAACGATGCAAATTGTTAGTCACTTTTAACTGCAAATTTGATTTAAAAATTACTCTTTCAGCTATTCCATGATAATTTTCAGGTTTCGTCAAGATTCGATAGTTAGGATTGTTGAGAGTGGCTTCCCAAGATAATGAAAGCACGAACTAATTCTATTTTGAGCACCGCTCTGTTAGTTTGCGTTGCCCTTCCGTCTTTTGGGCAACAAACTGATTCTGCTGAAAAACATCTGCATTTCTCCAATACTCAAGTCGCAGCCGGCCTGCTATCCCGCTGGTTTGATATGCAAAGCGGCGTCGTGAGCATCCGCGACAAATCGTTCACCCCCTACACCACAGCAATAGGGCCTTGGGCTAACCAAGTCCAATACAGCGCCACTTTCAACTGGTCTTTCCAATTCGATCCGGACGGGAAATACAAACTTAATTTTTCTGCTGGGACGGGGAGGGGCTTCGTCGGCAGTTGGAGCAACACCGGAATTGGTTCCGACAACCGCGCCTGGAAATTCTTCGTGAGGCAGCTGAACTTTGCTGCGACTCCTCTGCCCGGTGTGGAGCTGCAATATGGCGGCCTCGGTTTTGTTCGAGGGGATTGGACCGACATTACCGACGTCAGCAGCAATGGCTACTTGATGGGGGAGCGGGTGAGGATCAAGCGGCCGGACAAGTTCTTTTTTGATGAAATATCCTTGTCGGGCGGGGCGCTCAAAGATCTTGACAACCCCGATGTGTTCGACCGGTTCCGCAGGTTGGATGAACTCAATTATTATGAATTCGTTCTGACCAAAAGCGTCGGGAATAATGTCAGTTTTTCAGGCGGTTATGACTCTCTTAACGGGGTCGACCTGCTGCACCAGGCCGTCAAAATCAAACTCAACAAGCTAGCTCTGGCTGATAGCGTTCTGTTTGAAAACTACCAGCGGCTGAGCAGCACGCAGGCTTGGGGCTTCGGACTGACTTTTCAAAAGACTCTTTTTTTACGTTGGTCATTGAGCGGAGGGATGAGCAGCGTTGACCGTGATTTTGTTCCCCTGAATTCCGAGCGGCTGGGGCGGGGACGCCGCGTTTTTCTCATATCCACCGTTCCGATTTGGCGCGAACTCAGCTTTGTCGCTTCCGGGACGAAAGCCTTTAACAATAATTTCCCCATTGCCTACGAAAAGCGTTTTGATGTGGGTTTCACCTATAATGTGCAGAAGGTGCTCAAGCATGCCCGCCTGTTTTAGACAACCCATTTCCCTAGCTCCAGCATCTGGCTGACGCCGTTTACAGAGGCTTCCCGGTGAAAGAACGTAGGCATATAGATAATGTGCACCTGATTGACGCCAAAATGATTGGCAATGAGCGTTTAACTCGGCCTATCTGGTTAAAGGCAAAAAACTGGCTTTGATCGATACCCGCAGTACAGGATTCCCCTATCGGCGATTATGACATAAACCAGCGCCAGCACTCTGTTGCTACAACAGTGGTAAACATAAGAAGCGTGTTCCTATAGGGATCAGTCCCGCGAAGTCGCCATGTGGGAAACGGGTTGTCAGAAAGTTATCGATCACAGTCCGGGCGGCTCATCACCTTCAAAATGCGGATCGTAGCCGCTGAAAAGCAGGCATTCGAGACGTTCTGCATCATAGAAGACTTTCTCCGGAACTCGCTTGCGCTCGCAGCCCAAGAAATCGACGAGACCGTTTACAGCAGAAACGACTTCTCGGTGAACAAGCTTGATGAACAGCAACATCACGAGGACCTGTATGCCTGCGAAGACTAAATGCATGGCGTCGCTCGCCAACTCGACTGTTCAGCGTGGTTGCACCAGGGCGAACAGCGTCCGGAGGACGCCAATGATCCCATACACGACCAGCAGGATCCCCGTAACGCGCAGGGAGCGCTTCGGGCCGGCCGACAGCCAGACGCCGCCTATNGCGAATGCTCCCACAGGAGGCGCCCACAGATACACCATCGCTACGCGAAGCGCTCTGGTCGAAGCTCCGATCGCTGGCAGCTCGCTCACCTGTTGAGCCGTGTAGCTCAAACCGGGATAGATGGAGGCGGCAAGCATGTCGGTGCCAACAAGACCACCGGTGAGAGGATGCCGCATATGAACAAGACCTTTTGTACCGTCCCACAAGCCCTTTGGTTGTGGATTCCCCGGTTATGGCAAGGACCTTGGGTGCACGCCGGAACTACTTGTTGGCGTTTCTCGACATGGCGTAGTCGAACAGTCTCCCGGCGGCATTCTTGAACACATTCATGCTAGCGGGATAGAAGTAGTCGGATTCGAACCAGCCTTTGTCCCGGTAATATGTGTAGTCGCGAGAGGTCTCGTCGAGCATCAGCCGAATGCTTGTTCGAGCCATCCTGAAGCGCATGAGATCGAGGAGTGATGGGACGGGATACGGCGCCTGCGACAGTCTGTTATGGAGCCTCTTGCTATGAGCTGCAAGAAGGCCGTTGAACTTCACTTTATCCTTCTCAGACATAGGTTCAAGTGCTGTGACACAACTTCCCCTCGCCACGTTGAAACCAAGGCCGTGGCCCACGAAGTCAAGGTATTTCACTATCTTCCGGCCGCCGTAGATGCCTTGGGCCACGATGCTAGTACAAGCCTTGCCGAAGAAGCACGGACGATGAAATACAAAGCCGAGCCTGTCGAGGAATGTCTTCATAATCGCAGAGACTTGGTATGCATAGTTCGGGGATGCGAAAACCACTCCGTCTGATGCCATCATTTTCTCGATGAGCACGTCCCGGTCATCCTTCAGTGGGCAGGACGATTCGCCTTTGATAAAGCAAGTCTTGCAGCCCACGCACGTCTCCAGCTTGTAGTCACTCAGAGCTACGATCTCGCATTCGACGTCACCAAGCGACTGGAGGGAATTAAGGAACTGACGAACCGCATAGTACGTGTGCTTCTTGCGAGCAGTGCCGACGAAGGCGGTGACTTTTTTCATTTCTTCCTCCCCAATTAGGATGCCGGCATCCATTGGTGGCCGAGGCGACAATTACGTGAATTTGCCGCCATTATAATCGACCGACACAGCCGTTGATAGCTGGATGCATAGCATTTGCTGGAGTATTGGGCATTTGCAACCTAGCGCGTATGCCAGATACAGCCATACGGGAGATCGAGGTTTGCTGGCAGGAAATCAAGATTTGATTTCGGCGGCGTTTTGCCCACTATGTTCATTTGCGGCAATGATGGGGAAGCGAAAAAACAAGGTGGCCAAAAATGTTTGGCTCAGTTCAAATCAAGGGACGATCGAAACTCCCGATCCGTTAGGAATGGACGCTCCAAGCGGAGTGCGCTAAACTGGCGAAAAGTTGTTTGCCTGGGAACTCATTCGGATTCCCCGAGAGGCGACCAAATCCCTCAACGGAGGACTATTTCATGCCGACCGAATTCAAAAATGAGGCCGTGTTGGATTTCAGTCTGGAATCTAATTTAGGGAAGCAGTCTGAAGCCTTGAAGCTGGTTTCAGGGCAGCTGGGCCGCGAATATGAGCTGATTATCGGCACAGAGCGTCTAAGGGCGCCAAAAACCTTCACATCCATAAATCCGAGCCAGAAGTCCCAAGTGATTGGCGTTTTTCAAAATGCCACACCTGAACTGGCCATCAAAGCAGTAGAAACCGCGGTCCAGACCTTCGAAAAATGGAAAAGGGTTCCGGCTCAGGAGCGGGCGATTCTCCTATTGCGGGCGGCAAACCTCCTGCGTGCGAGGCGGTTCGAATGCAATGCCTGGATGATTCTTGAAGCCGGTAAATCCTGGGTGGAAGCGGACGCGGATACGGCCGAAGCCATCGACTTTTGCGACTTCTATGGCCGGGAGGCGATTCGCTACGCGGGTCCTCAACCCTTGGTTCCGATTGCCGGGGAAGAGAGCGAACTCAGGTACATACCGCTCGGTGCGGGTGCCGTAATTCCGCCCTGGAATTTTCCCTGCGCCATTCTGGTCGGCATGACAACGGCATCTCTGGTCACTGGCAACACGGTCGTGTTGAAGCCATCATCGGACACGCCTGCGATTGCGGCATTCTTCGTGAATCTGCTCCAGGATGCGGGTCTGCCTCCGGGCGTCGTAAATCTGGTCACGGGCGGAGGAAGCACGGCGGGCAGTGCGCTGGTCGAGCATCCGAAGACCCGCTTTATTGCCTTTACCGGATCCAAAGAAGTAGGGCTGCAGATCACCGAAAAAGCCGCCCGCCATCAGGCCGGACAGATATGGATCAAGCGGGTAATCGCGGAGATGGGAGGCAAGGATTTCATCATCGTCGATGAGGATGCCGAAATGGATGCGGCAGTCACGGGAGTGATGGTCAGCGCCTTCGGCTATCAGGGACAAAAATGCTCCGCTTGTTCTCGAGCCATTATTCACGAAAATGTTTATGATGTATTCGTCTCCAAGCTGGTTGAAAAGGTACGGGCAATCAAGGTCGCACCCGCGTTGGATCCGTCGACCTACATGGGCCCGGTTATCAATCAACGCGCCATGCAGACCATTCTAGAATACATAGAGGTAGGCAAAAGAGAAGCCCGGCTTGCAACCGGAGGCAGCGCCGCCCCGGGGGACGGATTCTTCATCAATCCCACAATTTTTGTGGACGTCCATCCTGCCGCCAGGATCGCCCGGGAGGAGATCTTCGGCCCGGTGCTCGCGATCATGAAGGCAAAGAGCCTGAATGATGCGATCCGCATGGCAAACGACAGTGAATATGGCCTGACCGGGTCCGTATACTGCACCGACCGGCAACACATTTCGACCGCAAAGGAAGAGTGTCACGTAGGGAATCTATACATCAATCGGAAATGCACGGGAGCTTTGGTAGGGGTCCATCCCTTTGGCGGATTTAATATGAGCGGCACCGACTCCAAGGCGGGAGGGCGCGACTATCTGATGCTCTTTACCCAAGCCAAAGCGATTTCCGAAAAACTGTGAGTCCTGCGCAACCTGGTCGGATCCGGGCCGGGCTTGTAGACGCAATGTCGTCAGCATAAAATTGCACATAGAGGAGAAAAAAGGATTATCGTTTTTGTGACTTCCAGACACACTGCTCTTGGATGTAGCACGCGCGCCGGAAGGGTTTAATCGCCTAAGATGAGAGGAGGATCTACCTACATATGATTCAAAAACGCCAATATATCAATGTCTGCCTGATCCTTCTTTTCTGCATCGGCAGTGTGTCAAGCACGACTACAGGCCAGCTGGCCGGGGGCATGCTTCCAGATCGGTTGAGCGACCGGGCGTTTTGGAACATGACCGAGGCCTTCTCCGAACCCGGCGGCTATTTCCGCTCGGATAACCTGCTCTCCAATGAAATGATGATGCAGTATGTGATTCCGGATCTCATTCTCCGCACGCAACCGCGCGGCGCCTATCTTGGAGTAGGACCTGAACAGAACTTTACCTACATTGCTGCCCTGAGGCCCAGGATCGCTTTCATCGTTGATATAAGGCGCGGGAACCTTCATGCCCATTTGATGTATAAGGCGCTCATTGAGCTTGCGCCCGACCGGGCCGATTTTGTTTCCCTCCTGTTCACCCTGAAGCGACCAAACGGTTTGAGTCCTGGATCCACGGTGCAGGAGATCTTTAATGCCTATGAAAACCAACCGCGTGCGGATGAAGCAGCGTTCGAAGAAAATCTGAAGGCGGTTAGGGAATTGCTGCTCGCCAGGCACAAGTTCCCTCTTTCAAATGATGACCTTGAAGGAATCGAATACATTTACCGCAGTTTTTATACCTTCGGCCCCGAAATCAGCTATAACTCTACGGGCCGTGGATTAGGGGGTCGGGGCCGGGGCGGGAATAATTTCTCTACATATGCCGATATCATGACGCAGACCGACGCGGACGGAGTCAGCCGTGGCTACCTGGCCAACGAAGAGAACTTCAGAATAGTAAAAGAGCTGCAAGCAAGAAACCTTCTCATTCCGCTGGTGGGCAACTTTGGCGGGCCCAAAGCCATCCGAGCTGCAGGCACCTACCTCAAAGAAAAAGGCGTTGTCGTAGCTGCATTCTATCTTTCCAATGTCGAACAATATCTGGGCAGCCAATGGGATTTTTTCTGCTCCAATGTCGCCAGCCTTCCCCTGGACAAAGACAGCACGTTCATTCGCTCCTCCTCGCGAGGTGGCGGCGGTTTTCGAGGGGGCAGGTTCCTGACTTCGCTCGGCAACATGGAAGCAGAGACAAAAGGCTGCAGCACGAACGTTGCGCCTTGAAGGCAAAACAATAACTCCCCGAGCCGCCCGGATAATGGTTTCGACAGAATTTTCTTTCTCAAGTTGCCGGCAGTAACAGTTCCAAAAGGACTCCCCGTCCTGCAGATCCGGAACCCAAAACCTCTATCTGTGGCAGTTCCAATCAACTTCGTGGTATATGTAGACTATGGAATTACGAGGCTTGAACCTATTGAGGATCCGAGGGATCCAGATAATTATCGACTATTCTTGGTTTATCATCTTTTTTCTGGTGATCTATTCGATGGCGGAAGGCTATTTCCCCGAAACTCATCAGCAGTCTACAACGATTCAATATTGGCTGATGGGATTCGTAGCGGCAACGCTTCTTTTTGCGTCGGTTCTCCTGCATGAGTTGGCGCACTCCTTCGTCGCCATTAAGCAGGGCATCCTCGTGAACAGCATCCGTCTGTTCATCTTCGGCGGTGTAGCCCAGGTCTCTTCGGAACCCAAGTCCGGGCGCAATGAATTTCTCATTGCCCTGGCTGGACCGGCTACCAGCATGGCTTTGGCTTTTTTCTTCGGCGGTATCTATTTCTTTCTGCTGCTGACGGGTATGTTCCCATCAGCCGCCGCTGTCGCGGGGTATCTGGTCACCGCCAACCTGATGCTTGCCCTATTCAACATGATCCCGGGATTTCCGCTGGACGGCGGGCGAATCCTGAGGGCAATCCTCTGGGACCGCTGGAATGACATGGCCCGCGCCACCAAGGTTGTCAGCCAGATTGGCAACGGGTTTGCACTTTTTCTGATCATCTTCGGAGTGCTGCAGTTCCTCATAACGCAAAGCCTGATCTCAGGACTGTGGCTTATCTTCATAGGTCTGTTTTTGAAACAATCCGCGACTGGAAGCTACCAGGCCGTGGTGCTGCGCCAGGCTCTGGCCGGAGTTCAGATCAGGCAGATCATGACCGAGAATGTCGTGACCGTTGATTGGCTGACCTCCGTCGACGAACTCGTGCACGATTACATTTACAAGCACCAATTCACGACCTTCCCGGTATTCAATCTCGGCGAGTTCATCGGCATGGTGTCCCTCGAAGAAGTGAAGTCGGTTTCAAAAGAGTTGTGGGGTTTCAAGCAGGTAAGAGATATTATGACCCCCATCGAATCGGTTCCATGTCTGAAGCCCACCGATGACGCCACGGAGGCGTTGGCACGCATGGTTTCAAGCGATATTGGGTGCATGCCCGTGCGGGAGGAGGGCCGTCTGATCGGGATCGTGTCGCGAAGGGACATAATGAACTTGTTTAGGATCAAATCGGACCTCGGAGCTGCATAAAAACGTTCAGATTTTCAGATCCCCCGCCCCGGGTCGAGGAGGTTGTCCGGGCGTCAATCGGAACCGCCGGGTTTCAGATCTTGAAAATTGAAATACGAAAAACTGGAGGGAAGCGTGATGATTCGGTCGATTCTGCTTCCGCTCGCTGATGAACCGGCAAGCGCGATGGATTTTGCCTTCTGGATTGCTCAGGATAGCAGCAGCCGGATTTGCGGCCTTGCTCTCATCGACATCAAAGCGTTTGAAATACCGGTCCTGGGAACTCCCGATGGCTTTTTGCCGTCCATCGTCACTCCGCCGATGCGGGAGAATCAATCCTTCATCGAGGAACTGACCAAGCTGGCAAAAGAGCGTATCGACAGAGCCGCCGCGGTTTGTGCCGCCAGGAACATTCCCTTTGCCAGCGAAATTCGGATCGGCATTCCGGGAGAGATTGTCACGCGCATGGCGGTGGCTCACGACATGGTCGTGATGTCCCGAACGGGATATAGCCGTGTTGCCAGCATTGAGGAGAGGCCGGACCCCCTGGTAGCGCAAGTCGCCCATAGATCCATCCGTCCTGTGCTGGTCGCCGGGGCCAAATTCCCCGCAACGCAAGGTGTCCGGCATATCCTCGTGGCCTATGACGGCAGCACCCATGCCGCCCGTGCCCTGTTGGTGGCCGCCGAGTTGGGAGCACGCTCCGGAGTAAAATGCACTCTGATGACCGTTGCTTCAACCGAGGAGGATGGCGAGGAAATATTGGCTGCAGCGGAGTTGTTCCTCCTCAACCATGACGTCACGCCGCAAAAGCGCATTATACTGGGCACGAAGCCCTCAGACATAATTTGCGAATCTGTAACGGAGGCCGGAGCCGATATAATTATAATGGGTGCGTTTGGCCACAGCCCGGCAAGGGAATTATTTTTTGGAAGCACCACCCGGCGAGTGCTCTCGCATTGCGCAACAACCGAAATATTGCAGTATTGAAAGCCCAGGATTTATGAATCTGCCCAATGTGTTGACGCTGACGCGGATCTTCTTCGTCCCGGTCGTCGTGACCGTGCTGCTGACCGTGGAAATCCGGAACTGGGCTATTTGGGGCGCGGGTCTATTTCTCGCCGCAGCTCTCACCGATCTCCTGGATGGTTATTTTGCCCGGAGCCGCAAGCAGATCACCACCCTCGGGCGCCTGTTGGATCCGATCGCCGATAAACTGCTGATCTCATCGGCGCTGATTTCCCTGGTTCAACTACGCATAGCTCCCGGTTGGATGGTCCTGATCATCATCGGTCGCGAATTCGCGGTTAGCGGACTGCGCAGCATCGCGGCCCACGAANGATTCGCCATCGAAGTGTCCACAATCGGCAAAGGCAAAATGGCCATGCAGGTGGCTGCCGTCGTCGCACTGATTCTGGGCTCAAAATACCACGGTTGGGTGGAACGAACCGCTGAGATTCTGCTCTGGGCGGTGGTATTTTTCGCTCTGATCTCGATGGTCCAATACTTCCGGGAGTTCTGGTCAAAACTCGACGATAGAATCAAAGTCAGGGAGAAAAGGAGGATAAGAATCCTCGAGCGGCGCCGGCGTTTGGCGGCGGAACGCCGTGAATTGCGAAGGTTGCGGAAGCTGGAACACATCCGCAATGAGCAACGTGCTGAAACCAATTGATCTTGGCTTTACCTCTAACCAATTGTGAGAGACTTGCATATGCTAGACGCAGCTGCCAGGACTGAGTTGCTGAAGCTGGCTCGCACCGCCCTCGAAGAATATTATGCCCAGGGCTTTGTCGAGGAACATCGGACCTCCTGCGAGGAGCTGTCGGCATTTAAGGGCGCTTTCATCTCTCTCCACAAAGGAGATAATCTGCGAGGATGTATTGGGCAGATTTACCCGGACCGAGAACTCCACAAGATTGTCCAGAACTGTGCTCTGAGTGCGGCTCTGGAGGATGCTCGCTTCCAGCCAGTTCGTGCCGAGGAATTGTGCGCTATTTCCATCGAGATTTCGGTCCTCACGCCTTTCCGGCAGATCCATGGCCCGGAGGATGTTGAAGTTGGCCGCCACGGTCTCTATATCCAGAGCGGACGGTTTCGCGGCTTGCTTCTCCCCCAGGTCGCAACCCAGAACATGTGGGACCGGGAGACCTTCTTGAGCCAGACTTGCCGGAAGGCCGGGCTGCCAGAATCCGCGTGGCGCGATCCCCACACCACGGTTCAAACCTTCGAAGCCGAGGTCTTCAGCGAGTAGGTCCCTCACAGATAAGCGGGCTATTGCCTCAATCGGTGAGCGCCGTCATTCCACCATTCCGTTTTGCCGCAAGATACAAATTATTGCTGGTCAACGGACGGCTCGGGGCCGATCTGTTTTATGATACATTACTAGCTCGGGTTGAGGAGGATGGACATGATTAAGGCATTGATTCTTGCCGGAGGAAAGGGAGCGCGGCTGCGACCGCTGGCTCTGCATACCCCGAAGCCAATCGTTCCTCTTGCCAATATCCCATTCCTGTTTTTCCAGATCGACCAGATTAAAAAAGCCGCCCTAACCGAGATTATCCTGAGTCTGTCCTACCAGCCGCGTAAAATCACCGACATCTTCGGCGATGGGATGAAATATGGCGTTACGATGCGTTACACCCATGAAGATCTGCCGCGAGGGACTGCCGGCGCTTTTAAGGCCTCGGAAATGCTTCTGGACGATACGACTGTCGTCCTGAACGGAGACGTCCTTACAGATACGGATCTGCTCGATGTCATGAGGTATCACAAGGAGAAGCAGGCAGAAGCAACTATAGTCATCACCCGCGTAATGAATCCCACAGGTTATGGCCTGGTCGAAACATCATCCGGCGGCCGTCTGCTTCGTTTCACTGAGAAGCCACCCGAAGATGAAGTCACCGGGGACACCATCAATGCCGGAATTTATGTGCTCGAGCGCTCTATACTCGACCGGATCCCTCCGGAAGGGCCTCAGAGTTTTGAGCGCGACCTTTTCCCATCCATGGTCCAGGAAGGGGCACGGGTTTTTGCCTATTTCAGCCACGCATACTGGCAGGATATCGGTAGCCCGCAAAAATATCTCGACGCCACCTACGGCATCATTTCCGGGAGAGTGAAACTCCCGAGCTATCCCCATAAAGCCTGTCCGCCGAATCACTGGGAAAAACGTCACATCTCTATCGATCAATACTCGATTCTCGATGGCGGTTGCATAATCAAGCCCGGGGTGATTATAGAGAACTCAGTGCTGGGAGAAGAGTGCCGGATTGAGGAGGGAGCCATGATCAAAGACTCCGTCATCTGGAGCGGCACCCGCGTGCTCCCGAACGTGCGCATCGAGCGCTCGATCCTGGGAAGGCAGTGCCACATTGGAGAGGGCGCGCGCCTGCGGCCGGGCACAGTTCTGGGCGACAAATCCATCGTCTCCGACTACAGCGTTATCTAAACTGCATTTTTGCGGTCCATCTAACGCAGTGGCGGGTCGGCAGGACTTTTCCCTGTGAAGTAGCGGATTATCTCTCCGGCTGCTTTCGGGCCTACAAAGGGTGCCAGTTCATCGAAGCCGGCGAGCTTCACCCGCTCAAGGCTGCCAAAAGCCCTAAGCAGCACTTTCCTGCGCACCTCCCCGATACCCGGTATATCCATCAGCTCAGAATCGAAATCCCTTAATTCGCGGCGCTTGCGGTGATAACTC
>JGI20214J51650_10001968_pt1 | contig 13036 bp, 9 predicted proteins | sample WetSurMetagenome_FD_51650 | JGI IMG/M metagenome (IMG submission 51650) | reverse complement strand
GACCCATTGCCTGAATTCCGGTCGCGTGACCACAAAGGCGATTCCCGCCGCACTGCCCGCAATCGCGGCCATCGCCAGCGTACGGTGCGTCTCCAGCATTTTTCCCCATTGCATCAGCATGCGCGAGAAGAACGGGAGTTCGCTGCCGATGTCCTCATAGACCCGGCTGAATCTCGGCACCACGTAAAACATCAGGAACAATGTGACCAGCGCACCGGCACCCAGCAGAAGCATCGGGTAGATGGAGGCGCTGATGATCTTCTTGCGCACCACATCCATGCGCGACTGGTAGTCGATGTAGCGCGCAAGCGATTCGTCCAGATCGCCGGTCTTCTCGCTCGCATGAATCGTGGCGATGTAGAGCGGGGGAAAGATGTCGGGAAATTGCTGCAAGGCGCGCGACAGCGCATGCCCTTCATACAGACTTTCGATGACGCGCTGCAGGATATTGCGATTCTGCGGATTGCGCTCTTTTTCCACCATGGTTTCCAGCGCCTCGACCTGCGTAAGACCCGCATCGAGCAAAGCTCTCAACTCCTGGCTGAACAGCATCAGCGAAAACCTGGCTCCCCCCGCCTGCGGCCACTTCAGCCAGCGCTGCCGCGCTTTAACCGATAACACGTGATATCCCTGCGCCTGCACCTGCCCGGCGGCATCGTTCACATCGGCAGCCTCAAACGACATGCCAACCACTTCATTGCCTGCCCGCACTGCTTTCACATCGAAGTGCATTGGTGTCTCCTTTGCGAATATCAGTTGTAGATATCCGCCGCTTCGCCGTCGCCCCCGGGTTGGCCGTCCTTGCCATAGGAATACAGATCGAACTCGCCACCGTGCTCACCCGGTATCTTGTAAAGGTAGGGATTTCCCCACGGGTCCGGCGGCACCGCCTTCTTCAGGTACGGTCCATCCCATTTCGGTTCATTGGCAGGCGCCGCGTTCAGAGCGGCCAGCCCCTGATCCGACGTCGGGTAATGGCCGGTATCCAAGCGGTACTGGTCGAGTGCCTTGTCCAGTGCGACCAACTGTGCGCGCGCAACCTTGATCTCCGATTTGCCCACCTGGGAAAAATACTTGGGACCGACATAACCTGCCAGCAAACCGATGATGACCATCACCACCAGCAATTCCAGCAGCGTAAAACCCGACATATTTTCAGGTGCCGACAGGACTCTTTCTGTGTATTGCCGCATGGCTGTCCTCCCTTGTGTTGGTTCAAGAATAGGCAAGGGGACTGTAATGGGCTATGGGTGACTTACTGTATTCCCGCATGCAGGAGATCCTGTATTTTCGATTGGGGTGAACACTGTATGTTTGAACGTACGGTTTTCATTTTGCCGCCAGACTTCAGCCGTTCGGGTTTGACCCGATTTAGACCCTCTCCGCCGCATACATGGAACCGTGGCACTCGATTTTACGTTCTGTTACTGAACAAGAGCCGAGCCTGAAGAATACCCTGCCCGGTCTGGATGGTCGGATTGTTGGTGCTGAAAAAGACCGGAACCCGGCCTGAAAGTCAGTCCGTCATTTTTTCATTCATCACCCCGGCCATGTCGGATCCTTGCTTGATTGCGCCATCCGTGAAACGCCAGGATACGAGAATTCGGGTGCCCTGCTCGGTGACGGATTTCATTTCGAAGACACCGTTTGTGGATCTGACGCGTTCCTTCATTGTCAGCAAGCCAAAACCGGAGCCCGAATCGGGACATTCGGGATCGCCCCGCGCGCTGTCGATATCGAATCCGCATCCGTCATCTTCGATTGAAAGCTGCAGCACGCCTCCGGATCTTTTCAGGCTAATACGTATGCAGTCGGCGCCGGCATGTTTAACGATATTGTTCATGGCCTCCTGAAGGAGACGGAAAATCGTAGCCCTGAGAGAAGCGGGAACATCGCTTTCCGATATGCTGACATCCTTCTCCAATTTTCGGCCCCGCCAAACAGACTCGAATTCACGAAAGAACCATGACAAGGTGGGAATGATGCCAAGATCGTCCAGCATCGACGGACGCATGTCCATCGCGGTGCGGTGGAGCTCATCCATCGCTTCTTTGACCTTACGGCTTATCTGTTGCAGCGATTCGACCGCTTGCTGTCCATCCCCGGCTTTGATTTGCAGCATCACCGAATCCAGCGACAGCTTGATAATACTCAGGGACTGTCCGATTCCATCATGCAGGTCTGCGGCAATGCGCTGTCTTTCGTTTTCCTGAATAGTCAACAACTGCTTTGAGACCGTACGCAATTCTTCCTGATAATTTCGGGAAACCACCTCCGACTGCATATCTCTCAGGAGAGTCTCGACTTCCCGACCATACAAATCCCCCTCAATGGACTTGAATATCCCGGAGGCCATGGTGCCGTTGGAGAGTTGATTGCGCGTTACTTTGGCGAAGTCGTATTTTTTCCCGCTTGTTGCATCGAAATGATCTTCGAGCCCCGCTTGCTGTTGCAGCCTGTGCGCGGAACCTGTATTGGCACCGGAATGAATTATTTGCTTCATGGCAGCTTTCCCCTTGATTAAACAAAAGCCCTTGTAACAAACAATCACACTCTCCCCGAACACTCCTGATCGCGATCAACGTAGCGCATTTCCGGAATCACCGATATTTTTATTTTGACCAGGCAAACGACAGCTCGCGCAACGCTAGACCAATGTAGTCGACAAGACAAACCTTCCTCAATACCCGAACACAGGTATTGATATCGGTTAATTCAGGTAGCCAGGCAGGGCAGGCAAAGTAGGTACTACTGAGTTTTGTGTATTGCAGAGCGAGCAACAGGGTTATTGGAAAGCTGACAGCGGTTCAACCGGGAGTGATGCCGTTGCGGATGGCGTACTTGGTCAAATCTGCAATGCTGTGCAGATTGAGCTTGTGCATGATGTTGCGCCGGTGCACTTCTACGGTTGATGAAGATAATTGAAGGCGTTGGGCGATATTGGATGACGAGCAACCCTCGGCGACCAAATGCAGCACCTGCTGCTCCCGGTGACTTAGTTTGGCTACGGACGATTCATGCGATGCAGGCTTGAATACTGCATCCACGACATGCGCCGCAATGTCCGGACATAAATACTTTTTCTGGCTGTTGTGCACGGTATTGATTGCACGCATGATCTCTTCCACCGATTCGGCCTTGGTGATATAGCCGGCCGCACCCGCGTTCATCATCTCCATCACATAATACTGATCTGCATATGCCGAAAGGCCGATGACTCTGATTGAGGAATTGATGGCAAGAAGGCGCCGCGTCGCATCGATACCGTCCATATTGGGCATGGAAATATCCATGCATACCACATCGGGCAAGACCTTGCGCGCCAGGGCCAGCATCTCCTGGCCATCCCCCGCCTCACCCACAATCTCGATATGCGGTTCCTTTTCAAGAATGAGTCTCAGCGCATAACGGAACATCTTGTGATCATCTACGAGAAGTACGCGCACTTTCATGAAGGTTTCTCCTGGGAGGGCAACGCCGGTTTCAAGCGCTTTATAGCATAAAGTTCCAGATGCCCGCGATTTTCAGCCCGATCTGGAACAGCAGGTTCGACTTGATAGCTTGAGGGAATATTCTTCAATTGGGAAGCCAGCATTTCTCGACCGACCGTTGATCGATCATTTCATAAATGATTCTTCAGCTATCGGTAATGTGCGAATTGCCACTCTGAGGCGGACCAGCTCTGCCTCGCAAGCTCCCTCCATTTCCACAATATCGACATTGTCGGAACCGGAACGCAGCGCTTGTACCATCTCGTCGGCCAACGATTCGACTCGCCTGGCGCCAATCAACCCTGCGATCCCTTTAAGATTGTGTGCGATCGCATGTGCAGCATAAAATTCTCCGGCTGCCAGATGTTCCCGCAACAGCGATATGTCCTGGCCGTGCAGCTTCACAAACTTGAGCAACAGTGCACAATAATCGGCCAGCCGTTCCGGTGAGCGCCACCAGGATATCGCCACCTCCAACCCCGAAATTTTCGCAAGCGCCTCGCTCAATTCGCATTCGCATTGCTCACCCTGCTCGCTTGGAACGACCAGATCGGGAAGCCATTTACTCAGGGTGGATGCAAGTTTGGCAGGCGTAACAGGCTTGCTGATATGATCGTTCATCCCGGCATCCTGGCAGCGCTGGCGATCTTCAACGAACGCGTTAGCAGTCAGCGCGATGATGGGTTTGTCCCGATGTCCCGGCAAAGTGCGGATGATGCGGGTAGCCGCCAACCCGTCCATCTTCGGCATCTGCATATCCATCAGAATAAGGTCGAAGTCATGGACCAGGGCGCATTCGATCGCCTCCACTCCGTCTGTCGCGATCTCGGCAATGCAGCCCAGGTCTTCCAGCATCTCGAGGATGATTTCCTGACTCAGTGGGTGGTCCTCTGCAACCAGCACCCGCAAGCCCACAAGATCGGGAGCTGTCGGCGTCGTGCTCGCGGCTTCCGGAACTTTGTCCCCGCGCGCCAGAGTCAATTCAAAGCTGAAAGTGCTTCCGACTCCCGGCTGGCTGTCAACCCAAATCCTGCCGCCCATCATGGAAACGAGTCGATGACATATCGCAAGCCCCAGGCCCGTACCGCCATATTCGCGCGTGATCGATCCGTCAATTTGCTCGAAGGGAAGGAAGATGCGCGTCTGATCCTCCTTCGCGATACCGATTCCGCTGTCCAGCACGCTGAAGCACAGACGCAGACTCGCGGGATTCTCTTCAACAATGGACACGCCGATATGTATCGTCCCGTGGTTGCTGAATTTCACGGCATTGCCTCCCAGATTGATGAGTATCTGGGACAAGCGGAGCGAATCGCCGCGCACTACTGCGTTGAAACATGCCGGCGAAATATCGATCTTTAACGCTAGGTTCTTGCTGAACGCCAATTGCGCAACAACTTCCCTCACCTGGTCGACGACCGAGCCTAGAAGAAAGGCACTGTCATCGAGAACGAATCGGCCCGATTCGATTTTGGAGAGGTCAAGAATGTCGTTGACCAGGGCAAGCAAATGGTCGGAGGTCGCGCAGAGCTGGTCGAGCCGTTGCAATTGCACGGGGTGATCCGGATCGCGTCGCAATAACTGCCCCAGTCCGATCAGGACATGCAGCGGGGTACGTATCTCGTGGCTGATATTGGCCATGAAAGCGCTTTTTGCACGGCTGGCTGACTCGGCCTCACTGGTTCTTGCCTCCAGTTCTGCGTTGAGCTTCTTCAAGGGCCTGAACACCCAAAAATAGAGTATTGGCGAAAGCAGGACAACATCCAGGAAAGCATCCAGTGCGTTCTCGACCCACTGAGGGATAGGTTCCAGCAGAGTCAACGCACTCATGATCAACAACTCAGCGGCGAACACTGAAATGATCAATGCGGTGAACAACCTTTTAGGACTGTACATTCAGAACGCCCCCTGTTTTTCTTCAGCAATTCGTCATGTTCGCGTTAACGTTAGCCCAAACAACTGCTGTTCGCAAGAGGCCATCAGTTACCCTCCTTTCGGTATTGATATTGGATTAAAACAGGCTTGCACGCCAAAAAAGGGCTTGGAACTCGCGGATATCAGGAGGCTGACCTGAGTGCATTTTCCAGTCCGGGTACTTCTGCTTTCCAACGGCATCCGGAGATGCAGCCGAATATCGACACACTGGCTGCCTCGCCAATATCGGAGTAAATTTCGCCTATCCTGCTCGTTCAAGCGACTGCATATGATTGGACATTACCCCATGTGCCCCATTCGACTCTATGAAGCATCGTCACCACGCCATTCGGCTTCATGCAACCGTCATTCGATAGCCGGGCTCATTCTGACACTGGCCGGGTTGGCTTCCACGCTGTTGCCAAGCGAAGTCATGGCAGCGGTGTACAAATGCGACGACCACGGCAAGGTGACCTATAGCGGCACAAAATGCGCAAGCAATGCGCAGGTACTTTCAAGTGCGAGCGACCAGCCTATCAACGAACATGGCAGCCTGACGTTGTATTTGAATGCCCATCACAGTTTTACCACTCAAGGCTCGATCAACGACCTGCCGGTCACGTTTGTCGTGGATACGGGCGCTTCGGTCACGACGATTTCAGAGCGTGCAGCAATCAGGGCCGGCATCAAGAGCTGTACCGGGGCAGGCTTTGTTGCAACGGGTAATGGTGTGGTCCGCACCTGCTCAGTAACTATCCCAAGACTGTCATTCGGAACTTTCCACCTTAACGATGTGACCGTGAACATACTGCCATCCCTGAGCGTGGATGCACTGCTTGGCATGAATGTGCTCAGGAGAATGAAGATCAATCAACAGGAAGATGTGATGTTCATTTCCAATTAGGATTTGGAGCAACTTTGGAAGTCATTATTTCCGGAGATCAAAACAGGCTGCCGGTATTGCTCGGGAATTCCCGCCGGCAGGCAGCTTTCAGAGGAAGTCCCGGTAAGAAACGGTCAAACCGTTACGCGGTGGCAGACGATTTTCTGCACGCATTTACAATAGAAAAAGCCCTTCACATGGAAGGGCTCAGACTACTTGGCGGAGAAGGAGGGATTCGAACCCTCGATACAAGTTTAAGCTCGTATGCGCCCTTAGCAGGGGCGTGCCTTCGACCTCTCGGCCACCTCTCCGAAGGCCGCGAATAATACTGATTAGAGGCTACGCGGTCAAACGATTTATGCGTTTTCCTGGTCCAGATCGAAAGCTTTGTGCAGTACTCGCACGGCCAGTTCCAGATATTTTTCGTCTATGACCACGGAAATCTTGATTTCGGAGGTGGAAATCATCTGGATATTGATGCCCTCCTCCGCCAGGGTACGGAACATCTTGCTGGCGATCCCCACATGCGAACGCATGCCGACACCCACCACCGAGACTTTGGCGGTCTTGTTGTCGCCGATGACGTCGCGTGCCCCGATGTGCGGCTGCACCTTGCCCTTCAGGATGTCCATCGCCTTGTTGAATTCGTTGCGATGCACAGTGAAAGAGAAGTCCGTCAAACCGTCCACGCCGACGTTCTGGATGATCATGTCCACATCGATATTGGATTCGCTCACCGGGCCGAGGATCTGATAGGCAATCCCGGGCTTGTCCGGCACACCGCGTACGGTGATCTTCGCTTCATCGCGGTTGAACGCGATCCCTGAAATGATTGCCTGTTCCATTTTATTGCCTTCCTCGAATGTGATCAGCGTACCTTCGCCCTCTTCGGTAAAACTGGAGAGCACACGCAATTTGACTTTGTATTTGCCGGCGAACTCGACCGAGCGTATCTGCAATACCTTGGAACCCAGGCTCGCCATCTCCAGCATCTCTTCGAAGGTGATGCTCTTCAGGCGGCGCGCTTCCGGCACCATGCGCGGGTCTGTGGTGTAGACGCCGTCCACGTCGGTGTAGATCTGGCATTCGTCGGCACGCAATGCAGCGGCAATCGCGACGCCCGTGGTATCCGATCCGCCGCGCCCCAGCGTGGTGATGTTGCCAGCCTCGTCCATACCCTGGAATCCCGCCACCACGACCACGTTGCCATTGGCCAGATCCGTGCGGATGTTCTGTTCATCGATACTCAGGATGCGTGCTTTGGTAAAGGCACTGTCGGTCAATATCTTGACCTGCGCCCCAGTATAACTCTTGGCTTCCAGACCGGCTTCCTTGAGTGCCATCGCCAGTAGCCCGATCGTCACTTGCTCCCCGGTAGAGATAACCACATCGAGCTCGCGGGGGTCGGGGTGTTTCTGGATTTCCTTGGCCAGTGCGATCAAACGATTGGTCTCGCCGCTCATCGCGGAAACCACGACCACGACCTGATGCCCCTGAGCCTTGTATTTTGCCACGCGCTGCGCAACATTCCTGATGCGCTCCGGACTGCCGACGGAAGTGCCGCCGTATTTCTGAACTATCAATGCCACGATATGCCTGCGTCGATTTAAAAGTGGGCGGCATTCTAACTGAACTGGCGTAAAAAGACGATTACCCCTCTGCTACACTGCGGGAAATCCATCGACCCGATCACATGAGCAAGATCATCCAGCGCCCCTTTCCCGCCGACACTTCCCGGCTTCTGACCCAATCCGGCATCGTCCCCTTGCTGGCCCGCGTCTATGCGGCACGCGGCATCCGCGATCCGGCTCAACTCGATACCGACATCAGGCACCTGCTGCCTTTCACCCTGTTGAAAAACGCGGAAATGATGGCAGGCCTGCTGGCCGATGCCATCACGGACAAGAAGAAGATATTGATCGTGGCCGACTACGATGCCGACGGCGCAACGGCCTGCTCCGTGGCCATGCGGGGCTTGGGCGCCCTCGGCGCGAGGGTGGACTTCATCGTCCCCAACCGATTTGAGTATGGTTATGGATTGACGCCGGAGATCGTGCGTCTGGCAAAAAAATCTGCGCCTGACATCCTGCTCACCGTGGACAACGGCATCGCCAGCGTGGAAGGCGTGGCAGAGGCGCAACGGCTGGGCATGCAAGTATTGGTGACCGACCATCACCTGCCAGGCGATGCGTTGCCGGATGCGCTGTGCATCGTGAATCCCAACCAGCCCGGCTGCACTTTTCCCAGCAAGAATCTGGCGGGGGTCGGCGTGATGTTCTACGTGCTGATGGCATTGCGGGCGGAGATGCGCAAGCGCGGTGCGTTTGTCGTAAAAGCCGAACCCAATCTCGGCAACCTGCTCGATCTTGTCGCACTTGGCACGGTAGCGGATGTAGTCAGGCTGGACGACAACAATCGTATTCTCGTCCAGCAGGGCTTGCAACGCATCCGTGCCGGACGCAGTTGCGTCGGCATTCAGGCTTTGTTGCATGTGGCTCGCAGACCGGCCGCGCAGGCAACTGCCTATGAAATGGGTTTTATCGTCGGGCCGCGCCTGAATGCCGCAGGACGCCTGGAAGACATGAGCCTCGGCATCCGTTGCCTGCTGACCGACGATGCCACCGAAGCCGGCGAGATCGCGGCGAAGCTGGATGCCTTGAACCACGAACGACGCAGCATAGAAGCCAACATGCAGGACAGCGCACTGGCCACCCTCAACACCTTCGATCCGGAAGATGGTTTTTCGCTTTCACTGTTCAACGAAGATTGGCATCAAGGGGTGATCGGCATCCTCGCCTCGCGCCTCAAGGACAAGTTCCACCGCCCGGTGATCGCCTTCGCACGCTCGCAAACGGGCGAACTCAAAGGCTCCGGGCGCAGCATCGCAGGTTTGCACCTGCGCGATGCACTCGATCTGGTATCCAAACGCCATCCGCACCTGATCCTGAAGTTCGGCGGGCACGCCATGGCAGCAGGCTTGAGCATCAATGAAGATAAGCTGAACGACTTCCGGTCAGCTTTCGAAAAAGTTGCGCAGGAACTGCTCGATGCCGAGGCATTAGTCAAAACCATTGCAACCGACGGCACGCTTGACGCTGGCGAATTCACTTTGAATATCGCACGCGATCTGCAACGCCAGGTTTGGGGACAGGGTTTCCCGGAGCCGCTGTTCGAGGGCGATTTTCGGGTGCAGACCCAACGCGTGGTCGGCGAGAAACATCTCAAGCTGAAATTGTCGTCGCCCACCGGCAGTTTCGACGCCATCCGCTTCTTTTCCGCCGAACCCGCGCCAGACGCCATCCATGCGGTGTACAGTCTGAGTGTCAATGAATACAATGGCAGCGAGACTTTGCAGCTTATCGTGCGCCACTGGATAGGAGATTGATGGAATCCAACCTGTTACAGGTCAACGGCATCGAGGCGCTGCCCCAATTCCTGACCAGTCTCGCCATCGGCCTCCTGATCGGCCTTGAGCGCGAGCGCAATCCTTCCGCAAAAGCAGGCCTGCGCACCTTTGCACTGGTTTCCCTGTTCGGCACACTCATCGCCCTGCTGGCCGACAAGGGCGGCACCCCCTGGCTATTGATAGCCGGCCTGCTGGCTGTCGCCGGCATGATCATCGCGGTTTATATCAACTTTCCCACTGAAAATAACGACCCCGGCACAACCACAGTCGCCGCGCTGCTGATCTGTTACGCGCTCGGCGTGCTGGTCTGGTATGGCTCATCCAGACTCGCCGTGATGCTGGCCATCGCCACCACCACCCTGCTTTATTTCAAACCGGAACTGCAAGGCATGAGCCAGCGACTGACGCGACGTGACCTGGTATCGATCCTGCAATTTTCGGTACTCAGTTTCGTCATCCTGCCCATACTGCCCGACCAGAACTACGGCCCATACGGCGCATTCAACCCCTACCAGGCATGGACGATGGTGGTGCTGATCTCGGGCCTGAGTTTGGCCGGCTATGTCGCCCTGCGCTGGACTGGACAGCGCTATGGCGCGCCGTTGCTGGGTTTCCTGGGCGGGCTGGTTTCCAGCACGGCCACGACGCTGGTCTACGCCAGACACAGCAAGCTCAACAGCAACATGCTGCACCTTTCTGCGGTGGTCATCCTGATCGCCAGCCAGGTTGTGCTGATCCGACTCGTCGTGGTCAGCGGCATCGTTTCCCCCGGCATTCTCAGACAGCTCGCCCCGGTAATGGGTCTGGGACTGCTGTTCGGCCTGATCGCCACCCTGTTCAATTGGAAACGCCTGAAGAACACCGGGGAATTGCCGATGCCGGAAACCTCCAACCCGACCGAGATCCATGCAGCGCTGACTTTCGGCCTGTTGTTCGTGGCTGTGCTGTTCTGCTCTGCCTGGCTTTCGGATGTGGCAGGCAGCGGCGGTCTGTATATCGTGGCCATTATTTCCGGACTGACCGACGTCGATGCCATCGCGCTTTCCAGCCTGCGGCTATTCCATATGGATAAGCTGAACAGCGTACAGACAGTGACCTCCATCTCACTCGCCTTTCTCTCCAACATGATGTTCAAATTCGGGATAGCGGCTTCCATAGGCGGCCTGGCGCTAGCCAAACACCTTGCCATCGGCTTCATCGCCATCGCTACCGGCGTCGCTCTTGGCTTGCTTCTCCTGTGAATTGATACGGCTTCCGACTCCTTGGACGCACTCGGGACGTGTATAATCGCGGCCTTTCCAAGCAGCGATAGCACACACATAAATGGAAGCCGAACAACTCAACGCACTGACAAATAAAATCCAGGACCTCCGCACCCGCAACGTCGAATTACGGAGGTATCTTTGACTACGACGGCAAACAAGAACGTTTAGCCGAAGTCGCCGTACTCGCCGAAGATCCCGCCATCTGGAACGATGCAAAGCGTGCCCAGGAATTGGGCCGCGAACGCAAGTCGCTGGAAGATGTGGTGCTGAGCCTGACTCAGATCGGCCAGAACCTCGAAGATGCGGCAGAATTGTTCGAGATGGCGCAGACCGAAAATGACGACGACAGCCTGTTGAGCATCTCTGCCGACGTGCAGGACATTGAGAAGCGTGTCGAGGCACTCGAATTCCGCCGTATGTTCTCCAACCCCGCCGATCCGAACAACTGCTTCATCGACATACAGGCCGGCGCCGGCGGCACTGAAGCCTGCGACTGGGCCTCGATGCTGCTGCGGCAATACATCAGATACTGCGAACGCAAAGGCTTCAAGGTCGAGGTGCTGGAACAGACCGACGGCGATGTCGCCGGCATCCGCAGCGCCTCGCTCAAGGTCGAGGGGGAATACGCCTACGGCCACTTGCGCACCGAGACCGGGGTGCATCGCCTGGTGCGCAAATCGCCCTTCGATTCCTCTGGTGGCCGCCACACCTCCTTCGCCAGCCTGTTCGTCTCCCCCGAAGTGGACGACTCGATCGAAGTGGACATCAACCCGGCCGATCTGCGCATCGACACCTTCCGCGCATCCGGCGCGGGCGGCCAGCACATCAACAAGACCGATTCGGCGATCCGTATCACCCACGTCCCGACCAATACCGTTGTGCAATGCCAAAGCGACCGTTCGCAGCACCGCAACAAGGCCGAGGCGATGTCCATGCTGAAGTCGCGCCTGTACGAACTGGAACTGCGCAAGCGCCAGTCCGAAGCGGACAAATTGGAAGCCACCAAGACCGACGTCGGCTGGGGCCACCAGATCCGCTCCTACGTACTCGACCAGTCGCGCATCAAGGACCTGCGCACCAACGTCGAAATCTCCAATACACAGAAGGTGCTCGACGGCGATCTCGATCCCTTCATCGAGGCCAGCCTGAAGCAAGGCGTGTAATCGATGTCCGTGGAGGAAAACAAAGGACTCTCCGAGTTCTTCGTCGACGGCGTCGAGCCTGCCGATGTGCCGCAATTCTTTCCCCTGTTTGAAGCCAAGCCGCTTATCGGCGCGATGATCGCGCTGTTCCGTGGCGGCGACGACGAAGTGATGGTGCGGCTGATGGTGCTGCGCGAGATCGGTTTGCGCGCCACTGCACCGGAATGGTCGCGGCATGAACTGAACTCCCACTTTTCCTTCATCACGGAAGCCAAGCTCAACACTGTGCTCAACCGCCTGCGTGAGCACGAATTGCTGTTATGGGACGGCGAACGCCACGTTTACCGACTCTCATCCGCCGGACGCATGATGCTGTCCGCCCTCTCCAGCCTGCTCAACTTCAACACAGAGCAGGATGGCGAATTTTTCGCCGCGCAAATTGCAGCTGGCGCCGCCGTGGGCAAACTCTCCCCGGAAGCGCTGGCACATTTGCTCGCGCGCCTCGCCGAGTTGGAAGAGGAATTCTCGCAGGCAGTTGCTTCAGGCTCCGAATTTCGCCTGCGTGCTGCGCAAGCTAAGTTGGAATCCGTGCAGAAGTGGATGGACAAGGCTAGCGAGGTGATGCACGACTTCGCCACCAAGGGTTTGGACGACACGACCTGGAAACTGTCGCAGCAGATCGGACAGCGCCAATCCAAACTGATGCGCATGTCCTCGGTGTTCCAGCGCGAACTCGCAGAAATCTCACGCCAGCAAGTGCACTTATCGCATGGCGGACTCAGTTCCTCCGAACTCGCAGCATGGCTCAAACAACGCAATGTAGATGAACTGGCAGTCCTCGCTGCCGAACAACTTTCGATTACGCCGGAATACACCTTCATCCTGCCCGACGTGATGCTGGACAATACAGAAGATTTCGTCGTGCGCGAGCAACC
>JGI20214J51650_10001967_pt1 | contig 13036 bp, 8 predicted proteins | sample WetSurMetagenome_FD_51650 | JGI IMG/M metagenome (IMG submission 51650) | reverse complement strand
GCGCTGCGGCTGCCAGGACTGGAGAAGGATGCTCCACGTCCGGGACGCCTTCCGCGTATTTCTGCCCGGAAGGTTCGAGCTGTTGTAGAAGCTACGCTGCACACTACACCAGCGGGGGCTACGCATTGGTGCGCACGCACCATGGCCAAAGCCCAAGGACTGAGCCAACCTACGATTCATCGGATTTGGAAACAGCACCGTTTGCAACCGCACCGGGTGGAGACCTTCAAAGTCGGCCGAGGCAATGTGGGGAGCAATAGCGCTCTCGCCCCTGATCTGAAAACGTGGCACGTGGTGCTATTAATGGTTATTTGATATGCACTCACACAAGATGGATATTCCATTGGACGAGATCCGGCGTATCGCTGCTTTGTTCTGCATCCCCGAGCCCAGTGAAGTGGTCGATTTCCCCGAGAAAGGAAATATCAACCGTCGAGCCTATCTGATCAATACCAATCCAGCCGGCAAACAAGGGCAGTACATCCTGCAGCAGCTGAATCTCGAAGTATTGACCCAGCCCCTGCAATTGATGAGATCCGTGATTGCCTGTATCCAGGCGCAACACCGCGCATTGTCGCAAGGAATTTTGAAACCCGGTCAAGACTGGGAGGTCATGACCATAATGCCGACCCGGGCCGGGAGCGATTATCTGGAAATCCAAGGTGAGGATGGATTGGAATGTTGGCGAGTGATGGTCAGGATTCCAAATTGCCGGGCTTACCAAAGCCTCAATCAGATCACAGATCCGCTCAGACGCTTCAAGATAGCAGAACAGGCCGGATGCGGCCTAGCATTGTTTGGGGGCCTGACTGCCGGCATGGATCTCGATCAGATGATGACTCCCGTTCCAGGCTATCGAAACACGAAGTTCTACTATGACCAGCTTTTTTCCATTCTGAAGGGGAGCCGAACCCTGGAGGACGCTGCGACTTTTCTCCCTCTGGATTTAAATCTCCGCCGCAATACGGAGTCTCTTTTCCTGGTCGACCTGCCGACTCAGGAGTATCGGCGCCGCCTGGAAGATGAGGACGTCCGGCGCTGTATCCGGCTGGCGGCCGAGCAGCAGGGTTTTGCCTCATCCCTATTCTCGGACTTTCAGCAGGGAGCTCTGGGAAAAACAGTCATTCATGGTGATCCGAAGCTCGAAAACTTTCTTTTCGAAATTGGAAGTGATGAAGTCAGGTCGCTGATCGATCTCGATACCATCATGCCCTACACCTGGCTGGCGGACTGGGGCGATATGGTGCGCTCCTTGATAAACAAGGCGGGGGAAAAACCGATCTCACCGGACCTCATCACAGTCGATATGGAGATATTCGAAGCCGCGGCGCGAGGGTTTTTGTATTCAGCTCGCCGAACCAATAGCTGCGAACGGTATCGAATGGTAGACGCGGTCCAGATTATGGTCTTGGAATTGGGAGTTCGATTCCTGACCGATTATCTCCGCGGTGACACCTATTTCAAACTCGATCCTCGGCAACCGGCCGACCTCAACAAGATGCGCGCATTGGTTCAGTTCACTCTTTTCAAAAAGATTCGCGCCCAATCCGCTCCTGCTTCCCGCATTATAGAGAATCTGTGCAGGGAGTATGGAATTTCGACGTCTCATGAAAGTGCCTTTCAGAATGAAACTTTGTGAGGTATCCGTATCTCGGCGGTTGGAAAGAGAGTCTTGCCGTTTGCTTTGAAATCAATTTGCAGACGGAGCATTCAATTGCTAAGGTATTCCCCGGATCCAACATTGTGATTTTTGCTCAGCTTACCGGTGGTTGTTATGCCCCGAATTCACACTGATTTTTTTCCGAACAACCATCGGATTCATTGCGGGTCCCTGATTGCCATCATTCTATTACTTGCATCGATTCCGGTTCGCATCGGAATGTCATTTCAATCCGAGACGGTTGCTCGCATGCGGGTACGGACGGAAATTCCGTATCGAGAAGGAACAGTCGTGATGCTGTCCGACAGCCAGGAACGCATCTCCAAAACCCAATATCGAGCGGCCGGACATGTAGAGATCACATTCAAAGATATCGTCCTTACGGGCGATGAAGTTCAATACGATGAACAAACCCAGGAGGGCTTTGCTCAAGGCCAGACGCGCTTCAGCCAAAAGCAGCAGTGGCTGACCTGTTCCAGGGCGGAGTTCAACTTCAAGACCCAGACCGGTGTGTTTTATGACGCCCAGGGATTTACGGATCGGGAGTTCTTTATCCGCGGGAGAACAATCGTCAAGACCGGCCCCGACACTTACGAAGTTGACGCAGGATTCATTACCACATGTATGGAACCACGGCCCAAGTGGAGTTTTGCCTCATCCACGATCAATCTGCGCGTGGACCGGACCGCACGGCTGCACGGAATTACCTTCAGGCTCAAAGGCATTCCGATTTTTTATACCCCCTATCTAATCTTGCCCATGGAAGGCAAAAAGCGCAGTAGCGGATTTGTTCCCTTTCACACAGGCACTTCGACTTCAAAGGGGAGAGTTTTCAGTGAAGGTTACTATCAGACACTCGGGAATAGCGCTGACGCCACCATTTACGCGGACTATTTCACCGCGCGCGGCGTAGCTTGGGGCGGGATCTTCCGAGCCCGACCCGATCCAAGAACACACCTGACAGTACAAGCCTACGGTATCCATGACAAACTGGAACAGAGTGGAGCCAATCTCGTCGTTGACGGCATCACTGAATTGTCGAACGAATGGAGGGCTACAGCCCAGGTCAATATCACCACCAGTTTTCGTTTTCGCCAGGCGTTCGCCGATTCTTTCAGGTCCGCAACCATTCCCCAGGAAAATGCAATTGTCTTCCTGACCCGGAACCATGAGAGCGTATCAACCAATTTCGCATTTCAGCGCGACGAAATCGTATTCCCCATTCGGCCCATGGTAATCAGTAAGCTGCCGTCGCTGGAGTGGCAGCTCCTCGGAACGCCGATCGGCAAGTCTCCCCTGGTCTTCCAATTGCGCTCGTCATTCGACGGCCTATCCAGGTCGGACGGTGCGATTCAAACTCCGACCATAGTGCAGCGTTTGGACCTGTTTCCTCGCGTCGCATTCCGCCTCCCTTCCTGGGCCGGCTTTTCATTGGTGCCTACCATCGGCTTCAGGGAGACATATTACGGCGCCCGCCGCCCGGACGCCTCTCCGTCAAGAATCGAGACCAGATCTATAAACCGTCGATATGTAGAGGTTGAGGCCGATCTCCGGACTCCCACTCTCGAGAGGGAATTCGGGCAATCAGGGCTTGGAGGTTTCAGGCATGCGATAGAACCCGCCATCTCCTATCGCCGCATAGGAGGGATAAAGGACTTTCATGAAATCATTCGTTTTGACGCGGAAGATGCGGTTGCCAATACCAATGAGCTCGAATATGGAATTGTGAATCGATTCTTTAAAATACCAGGGGCTAACGGCGCTGTCCCCGCTGAGAACCATGAATTCCTGGCGCTTCGCCTTTCTCAAAAGTATTATTTCGATCCGACTTTCGGAGGCGCCTTCCGGCCCGGAGCGGCCAATATTTTCTATCCATTAAACACCGCTTCCGGATTCGCAGTGACCGGGATTCAAAGCAGATTCTCCCCGATAATTATGGAAATGATTGTCACCCCTAAGGCAGGTATTACTCATGATATTCGTGCGGATTACGATACCCTGCTAAAACGGTTCCATGACGTCAGCGTCTCCACAATGTGGCGCGAGGATAAGTTCCTTTTGGCGGGAACTTACTTCAAGACACCTTCAATCGAACCCTATATCTTATCCAGCAACCACGTCCAGGGTCAGATTGGTTACGGCTCCGCTCTGAGAGGTCTCTCAGCAAGCACGACAGTCAGCTTCAATATAAAGACGAGGGAGCTGATCAACAGCCACACCAACCTAAATTACATGTGGGATTGTTGCGGGCTGGCCGTGGAGTTCCAAAACTACAGTCTGGGTTTGCGCACGGAGTCTCGGTTCAGTTTCTCATTTACTCTCAAGGGGATTGGAAGTTTCGGCAACCTGAAAAATCCGGAAAGCATCTTCTGAAAAGGTACCGGAGCCCGTCCTAATTCTCGGACCGGGTCCCAGATTGAAGATACCGACCCTATGAAGCCAACGGCTCAAAAGGTATACCTGTCCGCCGGTTCAAACCTGGGAGACCGTCTGGCAAACCTCCGGCAGGGGATTTCCCATCTGCAAAAGGCCGGAATGACCATCACCAGGATATCCTCCTATTTTGAGACTGAACCGATTGGGTTTCTGGATCAGCCCTGGTTTCTCAATATGGCTTTGGAACTGGAAACAAGTTTTACACCCCACCAACTCATGGCGTGCTGCACCCGGATTGAAAAGCAACAGGGGCGGGTGAGGAACTTCCCTAATGGACCGAGAACCCTGGACCTGGATATTCTCCTTTATGAGGATTTGGTCATTGCCGATCCGCTGCTGGTAATTCCGCATCCTGGCATGGCTGAGCGGAGATTTGTGTTGCAGCCCTTGGCGCAGATTGCGCCCGATCAGGTTCACCCGACGCTGAAGATGACCATTCGTTCCTTGTTGGACAAGTGTCCCGACCTCTCAACGGTCAGATGCTATTCCCCGGGAGATCCCTACCGATGCATTCCCATATCGCAATAGAAGGCCCAATTGGAGTTGGGAAGACAACCCTGGCTCGGTCGTTGCAGAACGCCCTCGGGGCGCAGGTCGTTTTCGATACCAACGAAAATCCATTCCTTGATGATTTCTACCAGGACAGGCCGAGTGCCGCTTTCAGAACTCAAATGTATTTTCTGATTTCACGATTCGAGCAACAGATTGCCCTGCGAGATTTGCCCAATGCAGGAACGCCCCTGGTGTGCGACTATCTGTTTGCCAAAGACAAGATCTTTGCCTATCTGAACCTGGATGATCAGGAGATCCTCATCTACGATAAGTATTTTGCCGCCCTATCCCACCAGGTCCTAAAGCCCGGTCTGGTAGTTTATCTCAATGCTCCCAAAGAGGTCCTGATCGAGAGAGTACGGCGCCGAAACGTGGATTATGAATCCAAGATTGCCGAAGACTATGTCGCTGAACTGATCAAAGCTTACGATCACTTCTTCTATCATTATAGAGATACACCCCTGCTTATTGTAGATACGTCAGAGATCGATTTTGTTGAAAGCCCGCATGAACTCCGCGCCCTGATTCAGCGCATCACTGGAGGCGCCATAAGGGGAATTCAGTATTACCATCCGGTCCGAAGTAAAAAGTAATTGGAACCGCGAGTCTGTGCTATGATACCCGATAATTTTATTAGCAGTATTTGGATCTCTGCCAAGCCGATATAGGCTGCATAGGAGGTTGATATATTGCGGTCCCGTTCTCATAAGTTTCTGATTCATTTAGGAATTTTTGCGCTTCTATTTTCATCCTATTCGTTATATCTCCAGGCTGGCTCTCTCGAAACCATTCAGACCAAAGTTGCCCAATTTCTCAAACGTCCGGGCGCGCGCTCGGCGGATTGGGGCATTGAGATCCTGGATCCTACCACCAACAAAGTGATCCTCGCTGTCAATCCGGACAAACCCTTTAAGCCGGCATCCGTACTTAAGGTCATTACCACTGCGGCCGCCCTTGAGAGGCTCGGCCCGGACTTTAAGTTCCGGACCGGCGTCTACACTGAAGGAACGATCCAAGCGGACGGAGTCCTTTTGGGGAACCTGATCCTGGTCGGTCGAGGCGATTCAAACCTTACGGATCCTTATGGAGAGCTGCTCCAAATGCCGGCCCTGGTGGAGCTGGCTCAAAAGCTGGGAGCTCTGGGCATCAAGAAAGTGCAAGGTGACATTGTTGGAGACGATAGCTACTTTGATCCCACAAGCCACGGCAAAGGCTGGACCGCCCAGGAATTGAAATCCATTTATGGCGCTCCCATCAACGCACTGAGCATTAATAACAACGTATTTTGGATTCATGCTCATGCCGCCAAGCAAGGCAAAGCGGTAAGTGTGAGCATTGAGCCCGGCACCTCGTATTTTCGCGTCAAGAATACGGGCATAACTGGCGGCCCCAAATCCAGGGAAACCCTGATCGTCCGATATGCTCCCGGTACCAAAACGATCACGGTGACAGGGGTTCTCCCCGTCAAAAAGACTTCCAGCCATTCCATTCTCCTCGATAAGCCTGCCGAAGTCACTGCGACCATGCTTAAAGAAGAGTTGAGAAGACACGGCATAAACGCAACGGGGAAAGTCAGAGTGATCCATAACGGGGATATGCCGGCTGAAGCGACAAGCGGCTGGCATCTTCTGGCGGAACATGAATCACCGCCGTTGTATCGGGCGCTGGAGATCATCAATAAGCACAGCCAGAATCTGCATGCTGAAATGCTGCTCAGAACTTTGGGCGCTGAATTCAAGAACCAAGGGACGGATGAAGCAGGTCTCGATGCGGTATGGGATTTTCTGGTGGAAGCCGGGATCGAGGGAACGGACAGCGAAAAGATCCGGCTGAACGATGGCTGTGGCCTGTCGCGCGATAATCTGGTGACCCCTCGCTTCCAGACATCGCTGTTGAAGTTTCTCTCCACCCGGCCTTATTTTGATCTGTTTCTAAGTACTCTTGCGATCAGCGGAACGGACGGCACACTGAAAAACCGGCTGGCCTCAGACCAAGTGCGCGGGAATATCCATGCCAAGACCGGCACCCTCAACGGCGTCAGTACCCTTTCGGGTTACATGACAACCAAATCCGGACGCAATCTCGTCTTCAGCATTTTCGCGAACAACGTCAGAGCATCAATGACGACGGTCAAGAGAACAATCGACGAGATCTGCTCGTTGTTCGTTAATCTCTATTGAAGAAGCAAGAAACCGGAATTAGCTCTCAGCGATCAGCTTTCAGTTGTTAGCCCGTCTGAAGGCTGAGAACTGATGGCTGAGGGCTAAGAAATCAGATTTCGTGGCGATGTTCAAGAGCCTTGGACATAGTGACTTCATCCGCAAATTCCAGGTCGCTTCCAACCGGCAGACCCAGGGCGATCCGGCTCACCTTGACTCCAATGGGTCTCAAGAGTTTGGCCAGATAGATCGCAGTTGCCTCTCCCTCAACATTCGGATTGGTAGCCACAATAATCTCTCGGACCACGCCGGTGCGCATCCTCTCCAGAAGATTCTTGAGTTTCAGGTCCTCCGGCCCCACACCGTTGATTGGCGACAGGACTCCGTGAAGGACGTGATACTGCCCGCTATATTCACGGGTTTTTTCTATGGCCAGAATGTCATTGGGTTCCTCCACCACGCAGATCATGTCCGGCGAGCGGCTGGGGCTTGTGCAGTAGTGGCAGGGATCCCGATCTGAAAAATTATTGCAGCGAGAGCAGCAGCAGATGTTGTCCTTGACCTGCAGGATGGCCTGACTGAGGCGTTCAGCATCCTCTTTCGGGCGACGCATTACGCTGTAGGCAAGCCTTTGAGCCGTTTTGGATCCGATGCCGGGCAGTTTGCGAAATTCGTCAATCAGTTTTTCAATCGGCTCGGCAAAATCGCTCATTGGTCTATCTTCTCAGCCTCTACGGGTCCCGGAAAGACGTCTAGAAAGGATCGGACCACGGGTTCACGTTTGGCCCGCTCCATAATATCCGGAGGTTGAGGGTCCGATAAGGGCGCATGGTTGGACTTCCCCGGCAAATTGGGTGCCTCGATAGACACATCCACATTCCTGCCTAGAATCTGGGAAGCACCCTTTTGAATCAACCCCATGTTCTCTTTGATCTGGCGCCGAAAGAATTCATTGGCATCGGCGGCATCAAGGGTTACGGTATCCCCTGAAAGGCGAGCCCCAGATAGGTTCTGCAGCAGTGATGCCACGGATTCCTTTTGAACCGCGCCGGCGATTCTGAGCAGGAGTTCCCTGGAATCCTGCTTGGAAGGCATCTGATCATCCGCAGCATGGACAGCGGAGACATACTTCCTCGACGATTCTGATTCCAATCCGGGCGACGGGCCGACCTCTCGAATGGCCTTGGGTACAGTTTGGTTGGCGGCTGCGGCCGGCTTAGCCCCGGGCCGGAGGGGAGCAACAGCAGGAACCGGAGGCTCTGGATTTCTGGCGGGCCTCGCTGACATCGGGCTCAGCTGAGATGGATTGTCGTCATGGACCAGCGCTGAAAAATCGGCAATTACTTCGTCCAAAGATCTCATTCTGGCTACGTGAGCAGCCTCGATGATCCCCATTTCAAGCTGAAAGCGAACCTGGGTCGCATATTTCAGGTCGGCTTCCACTTTCAACAAGACATCAAAAAGACGAAGCAGATCCTCGCGCGAGAACAACTCGGCCTGCTCCTTCAGATCCGGCAGCAGGCTTGCGGGTATTCCCAGAAGCATGGGATCTCCGACCCCCGCCTTGAGCACCATTAAATTCCGGAATTGGGCCAGCAGATTGCGGCAGAAGTTGTGCAAATCCTGGCCGGACTCTACTAGCCGGCCAATGACCTCAATAATGGTCGCAGAATCATTCTTGGAGATTGCCCGGACCATATCCGCCAAAAACACCGGCTCGATCAATCCGAGCAGCATGGGGACATCAGGGTCGCGCACCGTCTCGCCGCTAAAGGCTATGACTTGGTCTAGTGCCGACATGGCGTCTCTCATGCTGCCGCCGCTGGAAACGGCCACCAGTTCAAGTGCTGCCTGGCTGATCTGTATCTTCTCCGCAACGGCAATCTGGCTCAAGCGCTCTAAAATCAAAGGGAACGATATCAGTTTAAAGTTGTATTGCTGACATCTGGAGAGAATGGTGGCAGGGATCTTGTGATATTCCGTTGTAGCCATGATGAAAATCACATGTGCCGGCGGCTCTTCGAGCGTCTTAAGCAGCGCATTAAAGGCTTCCGAGGTCAGCATGTGAACTTCATCGATAATAAAGATCTTGTTCTTATCCCGTGCCGGATTGTAACGGACCTTCTCCTTCAACTCCCGTATTTCATCGATTCCTCTATTGGAAGCGGCATCAATTTCCAATACATCGATGCTATTGCCGGCAGCAATCTCAAGGCAAGCCGGGCACTGTCCGCAAGGTTCGGCGGGTTTTCCGGCGTGGCAATTCAACGCCTTGGCCAGAATGCGCGCCGTCGAGGTTTTTCCGCTTCCTCTAGGACCGGAAAAAATAAATGCGTGGGCCACCCTGCCGCTTTGAAGGGCATTCACCAGCGTACGCGAGACATGGTCCTGGCCGACGAGTTCATTGAAGTTACGCGGGCGCCACTTGCGGGCAAGAACTTGATATTGCATAGCGGAATGGGTCGGGCCCCGGGAATCCTGCGGCACATATAACGGGCCTCTTAATGCTGCTTCCTTCCGGACCTGACATGGTTCGAGGGTTATATTGCACAGGGCCCGAGGCCCGTCACGGATCAAAATCCGAAAGCTCATATTACGGCATACAAATCCGGGTGGCAATAGGCCTTTTGACCCAATTTCCGCAGGCTAAAGTACTAGAAGCACAAATGAATGGGACCGCAAGGTCGGCCTCCGAGGATCCTGCACTATTCAAATGACGCGCCGCCGCTGAGAGCATCAGATCCCTGACCGGAATTTCACCTGGTTTAAGGTCCTGCAAATATTGATAGTTCTGTAAATAATGTTAAACAATCTGAATTGGCCGGCGTAGTAATATAAGTTGGTTTGTGCTCGAAGTTTGTCAAAGATGTTCTATATATCATTAAAAGAAGACGGTGACCATGAGACAAATACTCAATCTAAAGGCGATCCAGCGCCTAACCTGGCTTACGCTTGCAACTATTATTGCATTAGTTATAGCCACTATTGGCTGCAGCAGCGGAGGGACGCAGCCCAGCACCAAGGAGGCCCGCAAAGGGGCTGCCGGTGCCGGACGCGGAGGGGGGAGCCGCGTGGGCGTTTCTGTTCAGACTACGACGCCTCAGCGCATTTCCATCCAGCGCAATGTCGACGTTGCCGGGTCTCTGGTATCGAGCGATCAAGCCAGGGTCAGCAGCGAGGTGGCCGGAGTTGTGCAGGAAGTTCCAATTCAAATCGGAGATTCGGTCCAGCCCGGTCAGATTTTGGTTAGACTCAATCCCACAGAGTTGGATGTGGCTTTGAGGAGAGCACAGAGCCAGCTGCGACAGACGGAAGCGCAACTGGGTATAGACGGAGTGAGAGTCAAAGATCCGCCGCCGGACGAACAGATTTCTTCAGTGCGAACAGCCATGGCCAATCGGGATGACGCCCAGGCGCAACTGCGCCGTGCCCAGAGACTTCGGAGCCAGAATTTGTTGCCTCAGGCCGATCTTGATACTGCAGAAACCAGAGTGAAGGTTACGGAGGCAAATCTGCAGGCGGCAATGGAGAGCCTGCAAAGCCTGAAGGCTACCTTGCAAGATCGCAGGCAGGCGGTCGAACTTGCCCAGAAAAAGCTGAATGATGCGGTGATACGATCTTCCGTTGCAGGCCAAATCAATGATCGTCTGGTTCAACCCGGAGAATTCATCCGAGAGAATACCCCGGTAGCTTCGGTGGTAAAGATGAATCCTCTCAAATTGAAAACTGCCGTTCAGGAGCGATACGCCGGCCTTATTCGCAATGGCATGACAGTAGAATTTCAGGTGGAACCTTATCCGGGCGAGGTATTTAGGGGTAGAGTGTCCACCATCAGCCCGGCCGTCGACACTACCACTCGAACCTTCCCTATCGAGGTACTGGTTGACAATGGAAGCGGGCGGCTCAAACCCGGATTATTTGCCAAGGGCATAATTCTTACTAAGTTGGATCAAAACGTTATCGCCATATCTGAAGATGCAATTTCATCGCTGGCCGGCGTCTCAAGTGTCTTTGTCATAGAGGGGAACAAAGCGCGGCAGCAGAATATCACGAAGGGGATCCAGCTGGACAAACTCGTAGAGATTACCAGTGGCTTGAATGGAAACGAGACCCTGGCAACCAGCAATCTGACCATGCTGGCGACGGGAGTGCAGGTTCAAGTGACATCCGCAATGCTGGCTACTCCAGAAGGGGCATCTGCCGCACCGGATCAACCTGTAGGCGGAGGATCCGGGAAGTCACAGGATCAGGGAGGACGGCCATGAAGATAGCAGATGTCAGTATCCACCGCCCCGTATTTGCCTACATGATGAGCGCGGCCCTGGTGGTTCTTGGTTGGTTTTCCTATCGGCAGTTAGGGCTGGACCTGATGCCCAAAACCGACTTTCCTATGGTTAGTGTTTCTGTGAGCCTCCCGGGCGCAAGCGCGGAGGAGGTCGAAACGCTGATCACCAAGCCGCTCGAGGCGGCAGTTAATACCATCAGCGGAATTGACGAGCTGCGTTCCAGTTCGGACCGTGGTTCCGGCCGTGTGAGCATCACCTTCGTCCTTGAAAAGCCGCTCGAAGTGGCCACCCAGGACGTCCGAGATCGGGTGGCGATGTTAACGAGACAATTCCCCAGGGATGCCACGGCGCCGGTAGTCCAGAAAATGGATCCCGACACAGCGCCAATCATCACTTTGGCGGTGTCCGGAAGCCGTTCACAGAGAGAAATCACGGAAATCGCAGACAAAAAGATCAAACAGGTTCTGGAAACGGTCAGCGACGTTGGCGCGGTTTCCTTCTCGGGTGATCGCCAACGGCAGATTCAGCTCCTGCTCAATTCGGATCGAATGAACGCCTACGGGTTAACCGTGGATCAGGTGCGATCTGCCGTACAGAGGCAGAACGTGGATACTCCTGGAGGCACAATCGTAACGAAATCCTCCGAAATTGCCCTCCGCACGATGGGGCGGCTCCTAAAAGTGGAAGATTTCAACAAGATTGTTCTTACCTACCGGGACGGTTCTGCGATAACGTTGTCGGACATCGGACGTGTGGTTGACACCGTTGAAGATATAAGGAGTACCGCAAGGTTGGACGGACGGCCGGCGGTGGCAGTGTCCATTCAAAAGCAATCCGGTACCAATACTGTGGAGGTAGTTGATGGCGTACTGGCCAAACTGGAATATATCAAGCAGACGCTCCCGCCCGATATCGATATTCAGACACTGAGTGACCAGTCCATTTTCATCCGCAAATCCTTCCATGAGATACAGCTTCACCTTCTCTACGGCGGATTGCTGGCCAGCCTGGTCGTTTTTCTTTTCATAAGGAATATCCGCACGACCATCATCGCCGCTCTGGCCATCCCGGTTTCCCTGATCGGAACTTTTACCGTGATGAAGTATTTTGGCTTCACGATGAACAATATGACGATGCTGGCGCTATCACTGGCAACGGGAATCGTCATTGACAATGCTATCGTCGTTTTCGAAAACATCTTTCGCTTTCTGGAGGAAAAGAAGATGTCCCCGATCGAGGCGGCTGCCAAAGGCACCTCGGAAATCGGGCTGGCCGTCATAGCTACGACTCTTTCTTTATGTGTGATTTTCCTCCCAGTGATATTTATTACGGGACAGATCGGGCAATACCTCTACAGTTTTGGGGTGGTATCCGCAGCGGCTTTTCTAATTTCGATGTTTGTCTCCTTTACCTTGACACCGGCTCTCTGCGCTGGATGGATGAAGCCGACCGATGCGGAGCATCAACACTCGAAAAAACGGGGATTCTATGTCCTGATTGACCGTACCTACGGCCATATGCTGGGGTGGAGTCTCCGGCATCGTTTTCTGATGTCAATTTTCGCATTGTCAGTTGCCCTGTCGGCAGTATTTATTTACCCTCGCGTGGGCAAGGAATTGCAGCCGGTCGACGACATGAGCGAATACTATGTCAGGCTTACGCTCCCAGCGGGGACGAGCTTTCAACGTGCTGTGGAATATATACAGCCAATCGAAGACGGCCTCCGCAAATTGCCGGAAGTTCAGCATGTTTATTCCAACATATCATCCGGCGGCGCGAGTTTCTTGCTTAGCTTGACACCTTTGGAAGAGCGCACGATTTCGCAGTTTGAGCTCATGCGCCAGGCGCGCGTTTTCGCGACCAAGTTCCCCGGCACCAAGATCAGTGTGTCCGGTGGCGATTCCGGCGGCGGCGGTGGTGGCGGCCGGGGCGGTGGCGGCGGT
>JGI20214J51650_10001966_pt1 | contig 13036 bp, 11 predicted proteins | sample WetSurMetagenome_FD_51650 | JGI IMG/M metagenome (IMG submission 51650) | reverse complement strand
ATTCATCGTTGTACTGCTGGTAGGACTTATCTATGCTATCAAGAAGGAGGCTTTGCGTTGGGTATAAGCGATGTCATACCCGTGCCCGTAGCAATCGATGATGAGATTGAGAAGTGGACCATATTCGGCCAGCCAGTGGCTGAGGTCTGGTTCACAACTACGGAGAAGATCCATCAAATAATCCAGATGGGACCTATTAAGAATATATTCAATTGGGGCAGAAAGAATTCAGTATACTTTCTGATGCAGCCTATGGGGTGCTGCGGTGTGGAGATGTTCGTCTTCGGTGCTGCGCCCTATGACAGCGATAGATTCGGGTGCATTCCCAGAAACACTCCCCGCCAAACGGATGTGATGATCATCTCTGGATACCTGACCAGAAAGTACCTGCCGGTATTCAAGAATCTCTGGGAGCAGATGCCCGAGCCGAAGTGGTGCATAGCCATCGGCGAGTGCGCCATCTCGGGCGGACCTTTCTATGATTCCTATAACATCGTCCAGAATACAGGCGACTATTTCCCAATTGATGTCTATATTCCAGGATGTCCGCCCAGGCCTGAGCAGTTCCTTGAGGGCCTCATCAATCTACAGGAAAAGATCAAGCAGCGTAAGGACCTGCGGGAATACTAGAGGAGGGATCTTTTCTTGACAACAGCAAGCGAGGTCCTGAGCTCAATCCAGTCCGCATTTCCCGGCGCAGTATCTGACGCCAGGGTGGAATCGGACCGGAGGCTCTGGGCCACTATCGACTCCAATAAGATCTTGGATGTCTGCAAACACCTGACGGGCAAACTGAATTTTGATCACTACTCAGGCGCGGCAGGAGTGGACTGGATCGCACGAAATGAGATGGAGGTTGTGCAGATCATGGCCAGCCACGGTGCTCACCAGGTTGTGGCCATGCTCAAGGTGAAGACGCCTCGGGCAAACCCATCAGTCAAGTCCATGACCGGCCTGTACTGGAATGCCAGCTGGTACGAGCGAGAGATCTGGGAGATGCTCGGCATCAATTTTGAGGGTCATCCAGAGCTGTATCCCCTGCTCCTTTCCGATCCTCTGGTGGGCGCCTGGCCCTGGAGAAAGGACTTCAAGGGATACCCGGACTACACCACAGGCGAGAGGGCAGTAGCAATACCCACGCCCGACGGCTATACCGAATACAGCTTCCCGCCGACTCCCGCAGAGATCGAGGCCGGAACTGTGCCCACGGAGAGGCCGAAGTACCCCTCATTCCTGGAAAGGGAGACCCGCGAGATCAAATCCGACTCGGAGATGATCATGCACCTGGGTCCGCAGCACGCCATGGTTCCAGGTCCCTTCCTGCTCGATATTCTGGTAGAAGGCGAGAGAGTAAAGAAAGCCTTCCTGGATATCGGATATATTCACAAGGGTATCGAAAAGATCATGGAGAACAGGACCTGGCTGCAGGACATCGTCTACACCGACAGGATGTGCTACGTGGCCAGCCTTTCCAATAACGAGTGCTACTGCGGTGCCGTGGAGAAGATCCTCGGCCTGGAGGTTCCGCTGAGGGCCCAGTATATCCGGGTCATTCTCGAGGAGCTTTCCAGAATTCAGAGCCATCTCATAGGAACGGGCGAGTTTCTCACCCTCATTGCAGGCGTGGGATTTGCGCCCTGGCAGTACATGATCATGGACAGGGAGAGAATAATCTCCTTGATCGAGAGCGTGACTGGGGCCCGGCTCACTCACACATTTGTGCGCTTTGGAGGCGTCAGAAATGACCTTCCGGAAGGCTTTGCAGAGCAGTGCAAGAAAGACCTGCCCTTCATGAGATCCAGGATTGAAGAGTTCATCGAGCTATTTGCTCAGGATCCGATCTACCACGCCAGGATGGAGAATGTCGGCTCCATATCGCCTGAGACCGGCAAGAGAATGGGATGCTCCGGACCGGTATTGAGGGCCACGGGCGTCTCCTACGACATGAGGAAGGAAGATCCCATACTGGTTTATCCGGAACTGGACTTCAAGGTCATAACCGGAACCCGTGGAGATTCTGCGGATAGGATCGATGTCCGTATGCGAGAGATCCTGGAGAGCATTCACATCATTGAGCAATGTCTGGATAGAATTCCCTCCGGACCCATAAAGACCGAGGCCAAGATACCCAAGAAGGTTCCCGCGGGAGAGGCCTACTATCGGGTTGAGGATCCCAGGGGCGAGATGGGAATGTACGTTATCAGCGATGGTGGCGACAAGCCCTACCGCGTGAAGGTAAGAGGACCTTTCTATGCTACATTCCAGACCTTGACTCCGCTTCTGGAAGGAACTTATATCGCAGACGCAGTGGCAATCGCCGGAAGCATGGATGGTTGCCCATCTGAGTCGGATAGGTAGGAGGGAGTGGATTTGGACGGATTAATAGAGATCATCACTGCATTTGCCGCCCAGGAGCCGGGGATATTCGCCCTGATCATCGGTATCATCGGGGCTCTCGTGCTCTCTGCCGTGGTCAACATAGGTGCCATGGCGGTCATCTGGGCAGACAGAAAGGTAATGAGCGATTTCTGCAACCGGTTTGGTCCTAATCGTGTGGGTGGAAGATGGGGTATATTGCAGCTGGGCGCTGATGCCATCAAGCTCTTTACCAAAGAGGATGTCATTCCGGCTGGCGTTGATAAGGGCGTTTATGTATGGGCGCCTATCGTCGCCTCGGCAGGCACAATGCTGGTTGCTGCTGCCATACCATTCGGAGCGCTGCACATCGGCGGAAAGGATTATCCCCTCGTCGTGGCCAATATGGACATCAGTGCTTTCTATGTGGAAGCAGCTCTATCCATTATGTCCATAGCCGTGTTCATGGCTGGATACAGCTCCAACAACAAGTACTCTATTCTGGGAGCTTTCCGGGGCATGGCCAGAATGATCGCCTATGAAGTTCCCATGGGCGTCTGCGTCATTTCGGTAGCAGTCATGGCCCACAGCCTGAACTTGGTCGAAATCGTGCAGAGCCAGACAGTCTGGTATGCCTTTGCTCAGCCGCTGGGGTTCATCATATTCCTGATTGCCCTGGTTACCGATCTGGGAAGAGTTCCCTTCGATCAGAGCGAGGCTGAAGAAGAAATCATATGCGGCTACAACACCGAGTACAGCGGAATCAGGTGGGGCCTGCTCTACTTCCAGGAGTACAATAACTTCCTTCTGGGATCCATTCTCATCTCGCTGCTGTTCCTGGGTGGCTGGCATGGACCTATCATACCCATACCCATCCTGGACATAATTTCGCCGATGATCTGGCTGATCATGAAGGTTGTAATCGTAATATGGTTCATCATATTGATCAGAGCCGCGCTCTTCAGACTGAGAATCGATCAGGTAACTGACCTGGGATGGAAATGGATGCTGCCGCTCTCCCTTGTGAACCTGGGATGGGCAGTTATCATCGGGTCTTACTTTGCATGAGGTGGCAATAAGATGCTCAAGAGAAAGATGATAAAGAACTTCACCTGGCCTCTGAAGATCGCCACACGGGAGATCGAGGTCACGAGGCTCTATCCAGAAGTAATGATGCAGCTTCCTGCCGCAGAGAGAGGCATTCATGAGTTGGATGCCACCACATGCATTGGTTGCGGAACCTGTGCCAGGATCTGTCCCAATAGCTGTATCGAGATGGTTAACTTCAAATTCGGCAACCCTCTCAAGAACAAGAAGATGCAGTTTCCACAGATCGACTTCGGAAGGTGCATGTTCTGCGGGCTGTGCGTGGACGAGTGTCCGGTCGAATGCCTGAAAATGGGCAAAAATGTCATAATGGCTGGTTGGACCAGAAAAGATCTCGTTAAGAGCCCTGATTTCCTGGCAACCAAGCGATTTTCCGCTAAAGAGGTCGCTGACCTTGAGGCTGAGGCCAAGAGGATAGCTGCCGAGAAGGCTGCCGCCAAGAAAGCCGCTGCCAAAGACGGTGCGGCAAAAGAGGGCGCAGCTAAAAAGCCGGCCAAAGAAGGTGCAGCTCCTGCCAAGAAAAAGGCAGATGGAGCAGAGGCCAAGCCTAAAGAAGGAGGTGCTGCCTGATGACCGAGAAGTCGGGCGCAAATGTCATTCGGACCATCTTCGAGCTACTGGTTTTGCTTGTGGCTCTGGGAGTGATCTTCGGCGGCCTGGCGTTGATTGTGCTTCTATCGCCCTGGTCGCAAACGGTACTGGATAAGCTTCTTGCCTTAGACATACGATTTGCAATCGAGCTTCTGGCCTTCCTGGCCATAGCGGCAATAACCGTCCTGCTGTCAGCGCTTGTAGTCTACTCCAAAAATATCGTTCATAGCGCTCTTTACCTGCTGGGATGCTTTGCCGGAGTGGCTGCTCTGTATATCACCCTGAATGCTCCCTTTGTAGGCGTGGCTCAGGTTCTGGTGTACATCGGGGCAGTCGGAGTTCTGATGCTGTTCGCTGTAATGCTAACAAGGAAGACGATTATGGAGGAAGTCCCATGGCGAGATATAAGATAATTATCATTACCCTTGCCTTCCTGGCTGCTCTATTCGCCTCGTTCTCTCTTTCCGATTGGGGAACAGGAAAGGAGCAGCCGCTCAGCTTTGAGCCTCGGGATGGAATGAGGTTGCCGGAAAGCGGCATTGGAGACGTGGGATTTGAGATATTCACCTCTTACGTCTTTGCCTTTGAGATCTTGGCCCTGGTCTTGACGGCGGCTCTCGTAGGAGCGGTTTACGTCGCTCGAAAGGAGGCTGCCTGAGGAGGGCGACAACTCATGACAAGGAGGGATATTAACCGATGATACCGTTGGAGCTTTATATACTGCTGGCATCCACGATGTTCACCATCGGCTTGTACGGACTCGTTACTCAAAAGAACGGTGTCAAGCTAATGATGTGCATCGAGCTCTTGCTCAATAGCGCCAACATAAATCTTGTCGCCTTCTCAGCATACCAGCCCAATGTGAATGGTCAGGTCTTTGCCCTGTTCTCCATTGCGCTGGCTGCGGCTGAAGCGGGCGTTGGATTCGCTATATTGATTGCCCTGTACAGGCTATATGGAACGATAGACCTGAACGACATTAACGCCATGAGGTGGTAAGGAATGTACGCCGATTATGCTTATCTGATTGTGGCGCTTCCTGTGCTGGCTTTCTTGCTATGCCTGTTTGTGGGATGGCATCTGCCAAGAGGAGGAGGCTTCCTTACCGTCCTGGCGACATTTGCCGGTCTGGTACTATCTCTGGGCATATTCTCAGAGATCTATCCGAGCGGGATAGTCCATCAGTCCATGCCCTGGTTTGCCAATTTCAATGTGGGCATCCTGATAGATCCGCTGGCACTGGTGATGCTTCTCATGGTCACCTTCGTGGTAACTCTGATTCACACCTACGCCAATGGATACATGAATGGAGACCCGGGCGCAGCAAGATACTTCGCAGAAGCGGCGCTTTTCACCGCATCCATGCTGGGCCTGATCTATGCCGATAACCTGCTTCAGCTCTTCATATTCTGGGAGCTGGTGGGACTGTGTTCATACCTACTGATCGGCTTCTGGTACAGAAAACCTTCAGCTGCTGCGGCTGCTAAGAAGGCTTTCCTGACAACGCGCGTGGGCGACGTTCTCTTCCTGGCAGGCATAATTCTGCTTTACAATAACCTGGCAGCTTTAAACCTCGACCTCAAGGCGGGAGAGTACCTCTTGCAGTTCCCGGTGATCTATGCTCATGTCGCTCAGATCCCGGCGGATCAGCTGACGCTCATCGCTCTGGGACTGCTGGGTGGCGCAGTGGGCAAATCAGGTCAGTTCCCTCTGCATGTCTGGCTTCCCGATGCTATGGAAGGCCCAACCACCGTCTCAGCCATGATCCATGCTGCGACAATGGTTACAGCAGGTGTCTACCTCGTGGCCAGAATGTTCCCGCTCTTCTACGCTGCGCCCTACGGGCTTACAGCAGTAGCAGCAGTCGGTGCGTTCACTGCCCTGTTTGCCGCCACAATGGGCCTCACTGCCTTTGATATCAAGAGAGTGCTGGCTTTCTCCACAGTCTCGCAGCTCGGCTTCATGATGGCCGGCCTGGGAGTAGGAGCAGCAGTAGGAACCTTTGCAGTGGGAGTTTCTATATTCCACCTGATCGGGCATTCCTTCTTCAAAGCGCTCCTCTTCCTCGGCGCAGGCTCAGTCATCCACGCTGTAAACACCAACGACATGCGAGAGATGGGCGGCGTTGGAAAATACATGAAGTGGACCATGTACACCATGCTCATAGGCTCTCTGTCTCTGGCCGGATTCCCATTGTTCACGGGATTCTTCTCTAAAGATGAGATCATAGTAATCGCCTACGAGTACGGAGTACTGATCAACTTCCTGCCCTACATTATGCTGGTACTGGCAGCAATCCTTACAGCTATCTATACCTTCAGGATGTGGTTCTCAGTCTTTACCGGCAAGGAAAGATCAGATTACGGAAAGCACGAGTCTCCGATGGTAATGGTCGGGCCGCTGGTTATCCTGGCGGTATTCGCCTTCGGATTCGGCTTTGCAGCTCAAGAGGACTTCTACAGCTATCTCGATTCGAACTTTGAGCATTACGATGTAGACTTTGCACAGCTCGGCATGATCGGAGGACATGTCCTTGAAGGGCATGGCGCTCCTGAAGGTGCTGCCTTAGAAGAAGAGCAAGGTGCTCCTGAAATCGCAGAGAGCGGACACGGAGAAGCCGGGGATGCAGAAGAAGGCGGAGAAGGTGAAGCAGGAGAGCCCTGGTACATCCAGATACTGCCGATAATCGTTGCCATTGGCGGCATTCTCACAGCCGGGCTGTTCTACTTTGACAAAATCAAGAAATTCGATCCAAGCCAGGTTACTGGAGACACCGATCCTATTCGGAAGCTGCTGCTCAAAGGATACTATCAGCATGAAATCCTGACGGGCTGGTTTGCCGAGACCGTGGTCTATGGTACGGCTTTGATCTGCAACATGATCGACATCAAACTGGTTGATGGCTGGCTCAACTGGCTGTCTGCCTGGGTGATGGGATTCGCCCAGAACATCAGAAAGGTTCAGACCGGTGTGGTGCAGAACTATGTCACAGCGCTGGTTCTGGGAGTCGTGGTGCTGGTGGTTGTAATTACTCTGGCTATGGAGGTGGGCCTGGCATGATCGCAAATGCACTCTCCTGGATGATTGCCATCCCCCTGTTGGGAGCACTGATATGCTTCTTTGCGGGAGGCAAAGCCAAGCTCGTGGCTCTGGTAGCCTCGATTATACCTCTGGCACTGTCCGTGCAGATGTATACGGAGTTTGACAAGACCTCCCCGATAATGCAGTTCGTGGAGAGCTACAACTGGGTTCCCTCCATCGGCGTCAAATACACAGTTGGCGTAGATGGAATAGGATTTCCGCTGGTGCTGCTCTCAACCATTGTGTCCGTACTGGTGATAATCTACTCCTGGGGAGAGACAAAGAAGCCCAATCAGTACTTTGCCCTGCTCCTGCTTAATGAGGTAGGCGTGCTCGGTGTATTTACGGCCCTGGACTTCTTCCTGTTCTACATCTTCTGGGAGGTAGTGCTCATTCCTATGTTCTTCCTCATAGGATCATGGGGCGGACCGAGAAAGGATTATGCTGCCATCAAGTTCTTCATCTACACTCACGTGGCAAGCCTGGTAATGCTCCTGGCGATCTTCGCCCTGTACTTCACTTACCAGACGCCCGAAGGGACAAGAACCTTCGATATGCTGACCTTGCTTGCAGCAACAGCAGATAAGACCATATTCCCGACCAGCATGCTCAATATCATCTTCGCGGGTCTACTTCTGGGATTCCTGGTCAAGATGCCTGCCTTCCCATTCCATACCTGGCTGCCTGATGCCCACGTCGAGGCACCAACAGCCGGTTCGGTTGTGCTGGCAGCTCTGCTGCTCAAAATGGGCGGCTACGGCCTGTTCAGGGTCATTATGCCCATGCTCCCCAGCGTCGATAAGGCATTCGTGACCATCATCGCCATCATTGCGGTGATCTCCATTGTCTACGGAGCCTTTATGGCACTGGCTCAGAAGGATATCAAGAAGCTGGTAGCATACTCATCCGTCAGCCACATGGGATTTGTGACTCTTGGGGCCGTGGCATTCACATGGATGTCCGTTACCGGTGCCATGTTCCAGCAGTTCTCGCACGGCATCATCACCTGCATCCTATTCATGTCCGCAGGTACCATTCAGCACGTAGTTGGAACCAGAGTCATTGCTGACCTCGGCGGCCTTGCCGATCGCATGCCCAAGTTCGCAGTTCTCATGATGGCCGGATTCATGGCCTCTCTGGGTCTGCCTGGCATGAGCGGCTTCGTAGCTGAGTTCATGGTCCTGACCGGATCTTATGCGACGCTGCCCAGCTATACCATGTTCGTAGTATTCCTGAGCGTGGCAACAACTGCCGCCTATCATCTCTGGGCGATGCAGAAGGCCATGTTCGGACCGATACTCAAGAAGTACATCAATGTGCACGATGCCCATAGCTACGAGCTGTTCTCCATGGCCATGATCATAGTGCTGAGCCTCTTATTCGGCATTCAGCCAGGCTTGATAACGGATATCATGGGTGCAGCAGCAACTCAGCTTGTCTCAACGAATCCGATTGTTCTCCTGAGCCTTCCGGGGGTGATCTGAAGTGGAGTTTTCACACTACGCACCCCTCTGGGGAGAAGCGCTGCTCACGGTTCTTGCAGTACTGGTTGTGCTGCTGGGGTCTCTAATGAAGAACAGCGGAAAGCTCATGGGATACCTGAGCGCCGCAGGGCTGGTAGCAGCATTGGGCCTCGTGGCCTCCAATCTGACCCTTAAGCCTGCGTTGTTCTTCTTTGATACCATATCAGTAGACGCCCTGTCTCAGTTCTTCAAGGTCGTCTTCCTGATTGTATCTCTGCTGGTAGTAATCGCCTCTCTGTCAAAGTACACCGGAAAAGGTGCTGAGGAATACTATGCCTTGCTGCTCTTTGCCACCGTGGGCATGATGGTGGTATCAAGCTCAATTGATATCGTCACCCTGTTCGTGGGCTTTGAGCTGGCAAGCCTGTCCACCTATGCCCTGGCAGCCTTCGACAAGAGCAAAAAGAACCTGGAAGCAGCCATGAAGTATTTCATCTTCGGATCGGTTGCCTCTGCGTTCATGCTCTTCGGCTTCTCGCTGCTCTATGGCATGGTGGGATCCACTCGACTCGCAGATATCGCTGCCGCATCGCTGGCAAACTTCGGTCCGGCGACACTGATAGCTCTGCTCTTCGTCATAGTGGGATTCGGCTTCAAGATGGCACTGGTGCCCTTCCATATGTGGGCTCCCGATACCTATGAGGGCTCTCCCGCCCTGGTTTCGGCACTGCTCGCGGCAGGCTCCAAGAAGATGGGCTTCGTGGCTGCTTTCAGGGTAATAATCATCGCTCTGATCGCCCTGCGAATGGAGTGGTACATGGCCTTCGCCATCCTTTCCGCTCTGACCATGACGCTAGGCAACCTTGCCGCCTGCTGGCAAAACAATGTGCGGCGCATACTGGCATACTCCTCAATTGCTCAGGCCGGCTACATCGCCATCGGCTTTGTAGTGGTTGGAGCAGCTTTCGGAGCTGAGCCGGTCAATGTGCTCAACCTTGGACTGGTGCCAGCAGATCAGTTGGGCATCGCCGGCGCCCTGCTTCTCATCCTGGGACATGCTCTGATGAAGACCGGAGCCTTCATTGGAACCGCTCAGGTATCAAGCATGGTGTCCAGTGCCAGTGAGACTGATCCGGACGACATATCCAATTATGCCGGCCTCGCCAGGAGGGCGCCCGTAACAGCGTTTTGCATGCTCATCTTCATGTTTGCGCTGGCCGGCATTCCTCCCACGGCAGGATACATCGGCAAGTTCGTCCTCTTCAGCTCGGCCATTTACTCAGGTCTTGCCTGGCTGGCGATAATTGCCATCCTCAACAGCGCTCTATCGCTGGTGTACTACCTGAGGATCATCAGCTATATGTATCTCAAAGAGCCCGCCGGTCCCAAGATCGTTGAGCAGAAGGGATACATGGTAGCCCTGGTTCTGACCCTCGTGGCGGTGGTCTGGATAGGCGTCTTCCCAGATGCATTCATCAACTGGGCAATTCAGGCAGCAGCAGTTCTGCTGCCGTAATCATTTCTTTTTTATAGAGAAAATTATCTCAGGCATATATCTTCCAGATTAGATTCAGCGCCGAATTTTGTGCCCGGTCAACGACCTCAGCCGGAATGTAGGATCTGGGCGTCTGTGATCGCGCGAGGCATATAAATTGCGGCCTTGCTATGCTATCCAGGACCCTTCTAACCATTGCCAGTCTATCATTTATTATCTCATCAGGAGAACTCGAACCCTTGTCTCCGTTTTCGTAAAGGCCATCCAGGTCAAAACCTACCGCAATAGGAAGAATGCAATCCTGCATATCCCGGCTAAAGTCATTCAGAGCCACTTTTTTGGGAACGGGAAAGGTTTTGGCGCTGCTGCCTTGCAGGTCGGTAAAGCTTTCATCCCAGACAATCCTTCTTCCTTTGCTCTCCCCGTGATTGCCTCTTCTCTCCGTCGTTTTTGGCTCGCCAATTGAAACAGATCCCGATACTCTACCATAGGCATCCATCTTATTATCTTTAGGGCGAAAATGATAGAGAGCGGCCACGATTCCGCAGTGAAAGGCAGGAGCGGTAAAATTTCCTTCATTAACCTTTTCCCGGGAGTAGCTGTAGAGACTGGGCATCAGCCTGGAGATATATTCAAATGCATCTCTTCCTTCCCTCGCCGGCAGAGCCGGGCAACAATGGAACATGTCATGATGGGCATCAATGCGCACTGCTACCAAACTGCTCCGGTTCGCCAAAAATTCCCTGAACCAATATGGAAGGATATGGTTATGGGGATCGATTATTATGACTCTTATCTCTCCTATGAATAATTCGCCTGGTAAATGCCGGGATATATCTGAGATCTTTGCGCCGATCAATTTATGCATGATTAATCATTGATAATTGGCTCGTTTAACCTAATAAATTTATCCCGTATTGATCCTTCAAAGCCTGAGCGGCAGGAAGAAGAATGCCATTCCCAGAATGCCGTACACAGCCAGCAGCATGGCCCCTTCCAGCCAGTTGGACTCTCCATCCAGGGATACCAGGGCAGAGATCATTGAGGCCGCTGTGAGGGCGATAAGCTCCAGCAGATTAAACTGCAGGGTGAGAGGGTTATTCAGGAGAAGCGAGACGAAGACCAGCACCGGCATCACAAAGAGGGCGATCTGGAGGCTTGAGCCCAGCGATATTGATAGGCTGAGGTCCATCTTGTTCTGCCGGGCTGCCTGGACTGCGACCAGGTGCTCAGCCACATTGCCGATTATTGGCACGATTATTATTCCCACGAAGAACGGGGTCAGTCCCAGGGTGTCTGTAACCGCCTCAACGGACGCGACCAATAGCTCGCTCATCAGGGCGATGCCGATCATGGACAGGCCCATGATGGCTGATGCCTTTGATGTGCTCCAGGAGTGCACTGGCAGGGCGTCTCTTGCCGTTACGGGAGTGCATTCTTCTGAGGCGCAGCATCTCAAGGTGTAGAGGATGAAGAGCATATAAAGAATCAGCATGGCTCCGGCTGAAGCCAGGCTCAGTTCTTCAACGAGCCCGGCGTTGGGAATGTAAAGGCTGAATATCGAGGGCACGCTCATGGAAATCAGGGCCAGAACGGTCATTGTGGCATCGGTATCAACCTGCCTGCGATCGAATACCTGTCTTCCGTTCTTCAGCCCACCAAAGAGCATTGCAAAGCCCAGGACCAGGAGAAGGTTGCCCAGGATAGACCCGGTGATGGAGGCCAGCACAAGCTGCATCTGTCCGGCCCTGATGGCGGCAAGGGTGATGATCAGCTCGGCGGCATTTCCGAAGGTGGCATTGAGAAGCCCGCCTATTCGCGGGCCGGTCTCCTCTGCCACCACCTCCGTCGCCTCCCCCAGGATCTTTGCCAGGGGGATGATCGCCAGAGCGGACGCGGCGAATACGAAGATCTCATTTATGCCGGCAAAATGAGCAAGCAGTGCTACAGGCAGGAAAAGAAGCAGCGATTGCAGGCCAGGAACGGGAAGGTGCATCGTTTCAACTAATGGAAACTTCGCATTTATTCATGTTTCGCAATTATCCTGTTTCGCGTTCTTTCTGTTTCGCACTCTTGCTGTTGCGTATTATCTCTGCTACGCTTAATTTATGCTACGATTTGCTATCGACTCAATCCAAGTGCTGATAGGTCAGAGTAGCTTCGTTTTTAATTGAACCAGATTTGGTCCGCAGCGCATTTATTTGAACGGGCTCAAGGCAGAAGACCAGAGCATCCGATCCTTCGTTTCTGCCACAAATTACCGTATATCCCAATAAGCTCGAATCCTCAGATTCATCAATTGATAATCCATTGACCGAATATATTAGCACGTACTTTGTATTTGGCTGCATATCCAGCGTATCGAAATACTGCCAATCCCAATTGCTCTCTTCACCATGCGCCCAATCAATAGTATAAGTTCCGGGTGGCATCATATTTTGGCAGGATTCCGGCTGTCCAATTGGATTGGGCTCAAAAGGACCATAGTAATCTGGGCAGATTCCTGATTGCGCCTGCACACAGGGCAATAGAGCTAAGATTAGCGAAGCGGGAAAAATTATCCATATGGATTTGCTCTTGCAGATTCAAATCCCTCCTCATTGATTAATGATTATAGATTTGGGAAGATAGAAAAACCTTTTGATCATCCGATCCTATCTCTTCCTTATTTGGTATGATTTATTTGGTATGATGATGTTGGTGCTCTTTTCCATTGACTGCGTGAACGTGATCTTTGTTGTCCTTCCCGTGCACATGCAGATGCTCATGGACCAATTTGCCATGCAGATGGGTATGCTCGTGCACCAGATTGGAGGAGAGAAGCAGCTCGTAGTCTGAGAGAACGCTCTCGGAATCCCGGTCCATCCTGACGCTGTGGTCCTCGCCCATGACTATGGATCTCTTGCTGATCTGGTCGATGATCTCCAGGTCATGGGTTGCAGTT
>JGI20214J51650_10001965_pt1 | contig 13037 bp, 11 predicted proteins | sample WetSurMetagenome_FD_51650 | JGI IMG/M metagenome (IMG submission 51650) | reverse complement strand
GGCAAAAATCCTGATGTCAGATTATATGTCGCTGCCGGAGAAAACATCTCCAAATTTCCCATGGAGCTCCTTGGAAGTGAAATAACTGTGGAAGGTGTAATAACCAGAGTCGGAGGTAATAAATCACAGCAGGGAGAGATGTCAGAAATGAAAAAGCATGAAAATGAAGAAGGGATGAAGAAAATGAATGGAGATAATTGTGAAACTGAAACAGCATTATCTGGACAGCCTTCCCTTTCAGATATAATTATGGAATACAAAAGTCATACTGTTAAGTAATCTTTTGCATTAAACTTCTTAAGGTCAGGTAAAAACTGACCTTTTTATTTTTTCGGATATGAATTTCGTAAAGCTAAACAGGATTACTCACCGGGATTTAGGTTACCTGATAGCCGGATTAACAATAATCTACGCAATATCAGGTATAGCTTTAAATCATAAAAACAACTGGAATCCTAATTACATAATCGACAACAGGGAATTTGTCTCTGACGTGAAAATCACAAGAGAGAACTTCAACAATGAAGCTGCAAGGGAAATCCTTAAAAACGCTAATATCAGTCAGGACTTTAAGACCTTCCATTTCCCCACCGGCGATAAGGTCACTATTTTTATTGAAGGTGGCTTTGTTCAGATGAATACTCTGACAGGGAAGGGCGTAATTGAAAGTATAAGCAGGAGGCCACTGTTTTATCAGATTAATTTCCTGCATTATAATCCCGGCAGATGGTGGAAATATTTCAGNGATATATTTTGTGTAGCGCTTATTACCGTCACAATAACGGGTTTATTTATTATAAAAGGGAAAAACGGGATAACAAGAAGGGGAGCGATCCTGACAATTATCGGGATCTTGCTCCCCCTATCATTTTTGATAATATATTGATTATCTGATGTTAAAATCAGAAACACATCAATACACTATACCTTCTTCAGGGCTTCAAGAACCCTTTCAGGGGTAAATGGCATATTGTATAATCTGGCGCCTGTGGCATCAAAAACAGCATTTGCGACAACGGCACCGATAGCAATAATTGCAGGTTCTCCACCTCCCTGCGGAGGCTGATTTTGCCTGTCGAGGATTACCGTTTCGATTTTTGGCAGCCATGTAAAACGAGGAATTGTATATGAATCGAATCCCCGGTCTTTAATATTGCCGCCTTCAAATTTCAATTCTTCAGCAAGAGTATAACCGAGTCCCATCATTATGCAGCCTTCCATCTGGATTGTTGCCCCCTGAGGATTCACACACAGCCCCATATCCTGAGCACATGCTACTCTGAGAACTGTAATTTTACCGGTGTTTTTATCCACTTTAACCTCCGCCATATGAGCAACAGATGCTCCTGCGTCGGTGCCAAGAGCAATTCCGATGCCTCTCCCGCTAGGCGTTTTTCCCGGTTTATATCCGAATTTATCGGCAACTGCTTTCAGGCAATCAAGAAGCTTTTGATCCTTCATGTTTTTAATACGGAATTCAAGCGGATCAATACCTGCTGCATTGGCCATGATATCTATCTGGACTTCACGGGCAAAAGTATTTGTGTTGTTGTTCGGGGCCCGCCAGGCGCCTGTACCGAACTGATGAACCTGGGTCCCGCCTCTTTTCTCATCGTGATGAGTTGTTTTAGAATTTGCAACATCATAGAGTGTCTCAGAACCTCTTGAACCTGAAAAATACAGATTATAATCCCAGAAGCTTATCATTCCCGATTTATCGATCCCCGATTTAATCTTAACAACTCCGGCCGGATGGAAAGTATCAAGGAAGAATTCCTCATCTCTGGTCCAGACCAGCATAACAGGCTTTCCGGACAACTTTGCGATTTTAGCAGCCTCTATACCTTGCTGATATTCGCCCTTGCCCCCGAAACCACCACCAACAAAGGGTGTAATAACCCTCACCTTGTCGGCAGGGAAGCCAAGCTCCCTCGTTAATCCGTCTTTTAATCCGAAAGGTGATTGGGTGGAAGCCCATACAGTCAGTTTGCCTCCTTCAATCTGTGCCAGTGCTGTATGAGTTTCAATAGCTGTATGAGCAAGATATGGATCGTGATATTCAGACTCAAAAACTTTCACTGATTGCTTACGTCCTGCTTCAATATCGCCAACAGACCTCAGCACACTGACAGACGCATCTGCTTTTAGCATAAAGTCGTAAATGGTTTTATCATTAACAGCAACATCATTGAAGGTGTATTCTGCCTTTATCTTAACAATAGCTTCATCCGCCTTATCGTGGTTTTCGTTTATCACTGCAATGAAATCCCCATCCCGTACCACCTTTGTGCCTTCTACTTTTTCAGCACCTGAAATATCCACTGATTTAAGTTTTGCAGCATGGGAAGGCGGCCTCAGAATACGTGCGAATACCATTCCCGGCAATTTCAGATCACCTGTATATTTTGCCTGACCCGTTACTTTCAGTACAGCATCGCTGTGAGTATATGATTTGCCTATATAATTAAATTTTGAATAATCTTCCATTACGGGCTTCACATCGAGAAATTTCTCAATTTTCTGACCCTTCGATAGTTGTCCGTAAGTCATAGTGCGAGCAGGATTCTTGCTATCTGTGATTATCCCGTCTTTTACTGCGAGTTGATTTACCGGAACTCCCCACTGTGTGGCCGCAAGCCCCAGAAGCACTCCTCTCGCCTCAGCGGTGGCAGTTCTCATAAACTGACCAAATACCCTTGTACTCAGTGATCCCCAGGTACCCTGATCATAGGGACAAAGATCCGTATCTCCCATCACCATCTTTATTTTCGACAATGAGACGCTGAGCTCGTCGGCCATCATTTGGGGAAGTGAGGTGATAATACCCTGGCCCATTTCAATCTTGCCAGTATAGCAGGTTACTGTACCGTCTTCTGCTATTCTCAGGAAGGCATTGTAATCCTTTGGAAGGCTTCTGCCCTGTTCAGCCGGCATAGCGATAGCCTCAACGGCGCTCCATGGTCTGAAAAAGATAATGATCCCACCGCCAAGGATTTTGAAGAAGTCCCTGCGCTCCATACCAACCGGCATATCGGCAGTCATCTCATCCGGATGCAAATGTTTTTCATTTTTCATAATTACTTCCCTCCTTTCATTTCTTTTGAAGCAGATTCAACAGCCTCCACGATACGCAGATGAGCGGCGCAACGACAAAGGTTATTTTCCATTCCATCCTTAATCTCCTGAGTGGTAGGCGATGGATTTTTCAGTAATAACCCTGTTGCGTTCATAATCATTCCCGGAGTACAGAACCCGCATTGCAGGGCATCAAATTCAACAAATGCCTTCTGTACAGGATGAAGATTGCCATTTGTAGCTAAACCTTCAATTGTCACAACATTTTTACCAGCAGCATCTCCAGCAGATAACTGACATGACCTGACAGGTTCATTATTTATAAGAACTGTACAGGCCCCGCAAAAGCCTGTACCACAGCCAAATTTGGTACCGGTAAGGCCAAAATGATTCCTCAGGACCCAGAGAAGGGTCTGTGTGGGATCTATTTTAGCTTCTGTGTCTTTCCCGTTCAATTTGAACTTAATTGTCTCGTCCATAGTTATGATATTTGATTAATTGCCTTTTTATAAACTGAATAAGTATCAAAATCCCTGAGGATACCGGGATCATTTACTGCTAGTTCAAGGACATCTTTTGAAAATTTATATGATAATGACCTTAGACCAACAGCAGGGTTAAGCTTTTCAATCTCATCTCTGTACTTATTGTCAATGAGCAGCGGGTGTCCTCGCCGGTTATGATAAACAGGAATAACTATCCCTTTTCCGGTTGCATTGTATGCATCTATAACAGAATCAGATGTTGATGAAGTAATTAATGGCTGATCACCCTGGAAGATCAGAACCGCTCTGAGTCCAACTGGTATATTTCTTAATCCGCATTTTACAGAAGAGAGCATACCATCCTTGTAATTTTCATTATAACAATAATTTACTGATTTGGTTCTTATCAGTCCCTCTATTTCATTACCTGAAGAGCCGAGTACAACAAGTATCCTGTCAGCATTAGAACCAAGAACATTTGAAATCACAGTCTCAATCATTGTAGATCCTTTGAACGGAAGCAACATTTTCGGTGTTCCCATTCTTTTCGATTCACCTGCTGCAAGAATGATGGCCCAGATTTGTGACATTATAAGCTTTAATAAACTATCCTGAAATTATTTTCATAAAACTTTGCAGGGAAGAAGCCGGAATTATTTCATACCGTTTCTTACCTGAATAAGCTGGGCGGCAATGCTGATTGCGATCTCCTCAACCGTTTTTGATTTAATGTCGATTCCGATTGGTGTATAGATTGAATTCCATTGTCCTTCTGTTGCCCAGCCTTTCCCAATAAATGAAGCCTTCATTGCTCCGACCTTGTTTTTACTGCCTATCATTCCAATATAAGCAAGGTGAGTACCGATACAGGGCTTAAGCGCCTCCGCATCATCCTTATGTCCCCTTGTAACAATAACAATATAGGTATCGTAGCTTTTCTTTATTGCCTCAATTTTTTCTCCTATATTTCCGACAATAATATGATCAGCTTCAGGGATATTAACTTGATTAGCATATTCTTCACGATCATCAATAACAGTTACCTCAAAATCTATCATATCTGCCAGATGAGCCAGTGATTTGCCAATATGTCCCGCTCCGGCTATCACCAGATGAGCCGGAGGAAACACAGGTTCAAGATAAAATCTGGAAACAGGTTCTTTTTCCTCCACAGACAGATCCAATTGTCTGTAGTCGAATGGATCTTTCCCAGCTATCATGTCAAGAGCTACCGGTTCTATTTCTTTTCTGAACTCTTCAGGGATATCGGGAAAATACTGAGAGCTCATCCAATAACGGTTAACAAGTACCATATCGTCTGAGAACCTGTTCACCATAGTAATCAGAACACCTGGAATCCTGTCGGAAAGTGATAATTTTAGCTGTTCTGCCACTGATATAAAGTTCTGCAGGTTAGCGTCAATGAGTACAGTAATCTGTCCTCCACAGATAGCCTCCTCTTTTTTCGAAATATCATTTGCAAGCTCGAATGTAAACTGGCCCGATTTCTTTGTTAATATAGCTTCCCTGGCAAGTTTATCAACTCTTCCTTCAACAACTCCGCCACCAACAGTTCCCGTAATAAGTCCGCTTCTCCCGAAAAGTGCTGAGCTTCCCGGTTTCTGGGGTGTTGAACCATGAGTCATGGTCACTGTCGCAAGGACAAGGCTGGAAATATCATCCTTATGATCGAGAATCTGGAGATAGATGTTTTTCATTTTCCTGCTTCTTGTTAATTACCCCTACCTTATATTCTTTACCTGACAGTATTACGACAGGTGAAAATTGCAGCACTTTTATTCCACCTCAACAAATTTATTCAAATTGATTTAATATTCATAATTTTATCGCTGACTGATTATCCTTCTCCTTTTGTTATATAATTTAATCAAAAATACAAAAACTGAACATTATGAAACCTTCTTTAAAAAGATTCTCAATCCTCCTGCCTTCAGTAATACTTTGCCTCATAACATGTAAATCACCGGTAAGTAAGAATACCGTTAAACCAGGCGATAACCGGTGGATCGAGGAATTGACAATCAGCCAGCTTCAGCAGGGATATAAGGACGGTAAATACCTGGTAAAAGATATTGTCAGGATATATATGGATCGTATTATGGAACTTGATAAAAATGGTCCGCAATTAAACTCCATCATCGAAGTAAATCCCGATGCACTAAATATTGCAGATGAGGTTGACAAAGCAATTTCATCGGGTAAGCCCCTAGGAAAGTTATTTGGCGTACCTGTTATCCTGAAAGACAATATCGATACCCACGACCTTATGCCAACAACTGCAGGTGCAACAGTCTTAAGGAATTCGTTTCCAAAGACCGACAGTTACATTGCGAAAAAATTAAGGGAGGCTGGCGCTGTAATTATCGCGAAATCAAATCTCAGTGAATGGGCTAATTTCAGGGCAAAGATGTCGTCAAGCGGCTGGAGCGGAGTTGGCGGTCAGACAAAGAATCCTTATGTACTTGACAGAAATCCATGCGGCTCAAGCTCAGGTTCCGGAGTCGCAGTTTCTGCCAACCTTTGTATGTTTGCTATAGGTACCGAAACAAACGGATCGATAGTATGCCCCTCAAACAATAACGGAATAGTAGGCATTAAGCCAACGGTGGGTCTTTTAAGCCGGTCGGGCATTGTTCCTATTTCCTTTACCCAGGATACACCGGGCCCTATGGGAAGAACAGTAGAAGACGCAGCGATTGCCCTCGGAGCGATGACTGGAATAGATTCAAGTGATTCCAAAACTCTCGCATCGCAGGGAAAATATTTTTCAGACTACACAAAATTCCTGAAAAAAGACGAACTTAAAGGTAAAAGGATCGGTCTGCTCAAAAGCGCAATGGGATTCTCTGATAAAGTTGACACGCTAATGAATAAAGCAATCGCATACCTTAAAGCGAGTGGCTCAGAGATTGTTGAGATTGAGTTTCCAAAAACAGTAAATTATGAAGATGCCTCATATACCGTTCTGCTTTATGAATTTAAAGATGGGCTGAATAAGTACTTTGCCGGGCTTGGCAGTGATGCCCCTGTTAAGGATCTTAAGGGATTAATTGAATTTAATAAAAAAGACAGTATCGAGCTCAGGTATTTTGATCAGAGTATTCTTGAACAGGCTGAAAGGAAAAGTGATCTTAATTCAGATGAATACAGGAAGGCTCTTGCACTAATGACAAAGGCTACCAGGGAAGATGGCATTGACAGAGTTATGAACGCCGGTAAATTAGATGCCATTATAGCGCCAACCGGATCTCCTGCCTGGAAAACGGATCTGATCATTGGTGATCATTTTACAGGAGGGAGCTCATCGCTTGCAGCAATATCAGGATATCCCGCAATAACAGTTCCTATGGGATTCATTGATGACATGCCCGTTAATATTACTTTCTTCGGAAAAGCGTGGAATGAACCTCTTCTGCTAGGGATAGCCTACAGCTATGAGCAGGGGACCAAACACAGGAAAGCACCAAAATATAAGATTTCAGACTGATTAGTTACCCCCAAACCCCCTGAAGGGGGCTTAAAAAAGGTAAGTTCTCATACCCCCTATAGGGGGCAGGGGGTAAATGACAAGAAAAGACACCCATCCAAGAAATGTTTATGAAGAATATTATAGATAATGGACCGGTCTTTATTTTTTTTCTTCTTCCTTATGTTCAGCTCCAGGTTTATCACTCTCATCCTCCAAACGTGAAGCTTTTTTGAATTCTTTCATACCCTGACCGATACCCTTCATAAGTTCCGGAATTTTCCTTCCGCCAAAAAGAAGTACTACAACAAGTAATATCAGAATAATCTCAGTAGCTCCTAAATTTCCCATCTTTTCAAATTTTAAAATTAACAGCCAAAGTTATCAATAGAATTAATTAATACCAAATGAAAAGCATAATTCACATATTTATTTGACCTCGGGTAATGGGTCAGGCCTGGCTTTCGGTTACCGTTCTTCTGTAAATACCAGTTTACCCTTTATCCAGGTTTTCCTGATTATCATCCTGTTGCCATCTCTCTCAAACAGGATAAGATCAGCCCTCATTCCACTTATAAGCTTACCTCTGTCCTTAAGATCAAATACATCTGCAACATTCCGGGAGGCCATATTTATCGCATTTGTCAGTGAACAAGCGGTAAAATTCATAATGTTTTCAACTCCCTTTTTAAGAGGAAAAGAAGCTCCGGCCAGGCAATTGAGCAAAGGATCATACAGCAATCCATCATCTGTGAGTATTACCTCGCTCTCAAGAAAATTATATTTTCCGGGTGCCATTCCGGCAAGGAACATAACATCGGAAGTGAGAATAAGATTTTGAGGGCCTTTAACCTTATAAAATACCTGGATTTCTTCGGGCAACAGATGATGGCCATCAGCAATGACAGTTGGTGTAAGCAGATCATTTGCCAGCTGCGGCCAGATTGGGTTATTATGCCTGTGGATGAAATTTGCAGCTCCGTTTCCAAGATGGGTCGATAACCTGGCGCCACATCTGACGGCTTCAAGAACCTGTCCGGCAGTTGCATTAGTATGTCCAAGCGCTGTAATTATTCCTTCCTGGGTGCATTTCTTAATAAAAGTCATTACTCCTTCGATCTCCGGTGCTAGTGTTATCTCCCTTATGTTACCACCGGCAGCTTTCTGGTAAGCTGAAAACTCTTCCCAAGATGGTTTGCGGATAAATTTCTCAGGATGACAACCCCGGTAACCTTCTACAGGAGAAATGTAGGGACCTTCCAGATGAAATCCCGGAATGGAATCGCGAAGTACACTATTTCCATTTAAAGCTGTACTCAGAATCCTGAAGTTTTTTATAAGCCGCTCATCGCTGTTTGTGATCAGTGTCGGGAAAAATGAGGTTACTCCATCTCTCCATATTGCCTTTGCTGCTTTCAGAATATCTGCTTCTTTCAGGCTCTCTGATGAAAAATCCACACCTGCATATCCATTGATCTGATTATCAATGAGCCCTGGTGCAATAAACAGATTACAACCTGGGAGATGTTCTGCTTCATCGATTCTCTCAACAATCCCATTGCTGATCTCCACGCTTACCGGATTGCCTGTCCCATAATCGATGGCTTTGATTCTGAATTTATTTTCTGATTCTGTGATCATAACTGGAATTCTTGATATCTGCTTTTAAAATGGAATTATTTCTGAAGCTGAAAAATAATCAATATAAAGATTGAAATCAGGATGCTGCTTAAGGATAGTTGCCGGAATCATATTGGTAGTGGCATTCATAAGCGTGTTTCTTACAGCCTTAGCTTTTACCCTATGCGGCACGCATGAGACGATAGTCCTGCTCTGCATTATCTGCCATGGAGTCATCGATACTGCCTTCTGAGGCACCTCGTCGATCGAATTAAACCAGCCCTCATTCACCTGCTGCATTCTGCACTGTTCATCCAGATCAACGATCTTATACGATTCCTTGCTGTCGAAGTCAGCAGGCGGGTCGTTGAATGCGATATGTCCGTTTACTCCTATGCCGATAAGCGCCAGATCAACAGGCTTTCTTTTTAATTCATTAGTCAGTCTGCTGATATTCTCATTAATGTCTCCTTCAGTTTCGACCCCGTGGAATTTCAAAACCTTTTGATTCTTTAAAAAGCGTTCTTTAAGGTATCTCCGGAAGCTTGCCAGGTGAGTCTCAGGTATGCCAATGTACTCGTCGAGATGGAATACCTCAACCCTCTCCCATTCAACCTTTTCATTCAGCAACGAATCCAATGTTTCAAACTGAGAACTTCCGGTGGAGAGAAGAAGTCTTGCTTCACCTCTTTCACTGATAATTTCCCTGAGCTTAACGGCTGCAAAATGCCCGGCTCTGACACCAAGCTCAATTGCATCCGAAGTTATATTGATGACCATATGTGATTAGTTATTGAATCATGTTAATATAAAATTAAAACAATTAGTTGAGCTAATCAGGCTGGAAGGTATGTTTCTGTTAAAAAACATTAATTCATATTTTTCACATATTAATTCCTGATACAAAATTCATAATTTAAGCCATTATTCAAACTTTTATTTACCTTGCGTCAAAACTTGATAAACCTAAATGTCCAGAACATCCCTAATTCTCAGCACCGCGTTACTCTTGTGTTTCAGTACAATTCTTTCAGGCCAGTCGAAAGGTATTAACCGCGACAAATACAAGATTAATATCGCACAGACCGGTAATAATATTAATGTTGACGGCATACTCGATGAACCTGTATGGGCAAATGCAGATGTTGCCACGAAATTCCAGAGGGTATTGCCTACCGATACAGGATATGCTATCGCCCAGACAGAAGTAAAAGTCACTTATAATGAATCAACACTCTTTGTAGGAATAGTTTGTTACGATAAATCCCCTGGTAAACGGCCGGTGGAATCACTGCGCAGGGATTTCAGCTTCCTGAAGAATGATAATTTTATTGTGTTTATAGACACTTACAATGATCAGACTAACGGCTTTGCATTTGGCGTTTCAGCTGCCGGAGCACAATGGGATGGAGTTCAGGCTAACGGTGGTACAGTGAATCTTGACTGGGATATCAAGTGGAAATCAGCAGTAAAAAATTATAGTGACAGATGGGTAGCTGAGTTTGCTATACCCTTCCGAAGCATACGATACAATGGCGGAGACAAAGAATGGGGGATTAATTTCAGNAGGCTTGACCTTAAAACAAATGAAAAATCAAGCTGGGCACCAATGCCTCGGCAATTTGCTACGGCGACCCTGGCCTTTACCGGATCATTGGTCTGGGACAAGCCACTGCCCACCTCGGGACTCAGGTTTTCATTAATTCCATATGTAACGGCAAAAACCACACAAAACAAGGAAGCGGGGGAAGGATTCAAACAGTCGGCAAATGCAGGAGTTGATGCCAAAGTAATTCTTTCAACTTCCATGAATCTTGACCTTACTGTGAATCCCGATTATTCCCAGGTTGAAGTTGACCGTCAGGTTACCAATCTCGACCGGTTTGAACTGTTCTTCCCTGAGAAAAGGCAATTCTACCTTGAAAACAGCGATCTGTTTGCGAACCTGGGAAAGGATAATCTGAGACCATTCTTTTCCAGAAGAATTGGTCTTGAAACTCCCGTAATTGCAGGCGCCAGGCTAAGTGGCAAGATCGGAAAAAAATGGCGGATCGGACTCATGAACATTCAGACAGGCGACAAGGATACTCTGAATGCAGGTAATTTCACTGTTGCAGCCCTTCAGCGCCAGGTGTTCAGCCACTCTAACATTACAGCATTTCTGATCAACAAGCAGACATTAAATACTAATCAGGATCAGACATTTGCCGGTTACAGGTATAACAGGGTGGCCGGGATTGAGTATAATCTCGCCAGCGCAAATAACCACTGGATCGGAAAAGCATTCTACCATCAGTCGCTTTATCCGGGTGCCAAAAGCAAAGCTTCTGCTTTAGCCGCTAATCTATCATACTATACCCAGTACATTAACGCGACACTAAACCAGTCACTTGTTGGTGCCGATTATATTGCAGAGGTGGGCTACATCCGCAGAAAAGGCTATTATGAGGTCAATCCTATATTCCAATACAAGTTCTTCCCGGCTTCAAGCAAAATAGCAGATCACGGACCTGCATTAAAACTTGACATGTATTTTGACCCGGCAATGAAAATCACCGACAGGGAAACCCAATTGCTTTATCAGGTAGAATGGATGAACAAGAGTGTCCTGGTTGTCGATGCAAAAGAAACCTTCATTAAACTCCTTGCCCCTTTTGATCCTACCAATTCAGGTGGTACACCATTTTCTGCAAATCAGGAGTTCAACTGGAAAGATATGGGTATATCCTTCACCTCTGATATACGCAAGACATTTAATTTTTTACTGAGCAGCAGGTATGGCGGTTATTATGATGGTAAAAGGACGACTGTAAATGCAGAAATTTATTATCGTGTCCAGCCTTATGGAAGCCTTTCGATAATTTCATCATACAACAGAATATCGATGCCACTGCCTTATAAAAGCGCCGACTTTTTCCTGATTGGTCCAAGGCTCGATATCACATTCACTGATAAAATATTTCTCACCAGTCTGTTCCAATATAATAACCAGATCAAAAACACTAACCTGAATTTGAGGTTTCAGTGGCGTTTTGCCCCGGTATCAGATCTCTTCATCGTCTATACTGAAAATGCATTCCCGGGTGATGGCAGGATAAAAAACAGGGGACTGGTGCTCAAACTTTCATACTGGTTCAACTGAAAATGATTTAACAATATCAACACTGAACCATGATAACTGAAAAATACAAAGTCTGGTTCTTTGCCGGAGGTGAGACTAAAGATGACAAATTCAACATCTTTACAGGATCATTTATCAGGCTGATGAAAGAGATATTCGGAAATGATTTCGATTATATCAGGGGGATCTTTCACAGTACACCAATGATGAATGTAATCTGGGCTCTTAATAATGCCCAGAAGCCAGCTTCCGGTAAAAGAGGTGAGAAAAAATCTGTCACCGCGTTCAGACAAATTGTTAATGAGAATCTTGATCCGGATACACAGATCATAATTACCTCCTCCAGCTCAGGAAGCGTTGTGGCTGCTCAGTCGGCATGTTACCTTGCCAGGATGAATGGCAAAAGGCAATATTTCAGTAAACCCTTTCACCTTGTACTCGGTGCCAGTATGATTTCTCCTGATTCAGAGCTATATCAGCAGCTTTTGAAATATCAAAATGAAGGATTGATAGGTACTATTCTGCAAGAGGAGGTTCAGGATGAGGGCGACACTTCATTCGGTGTCGGCGGAACCTCAAAATCAGAGGCCTATGAAAACGCATTTGGATTGATGCTTCCATTTCTTCACAGGAAATTTTCCGGGCCATCTTTCCTTAATCAGCATCCTGTTAAAGGACATATACACAGAAGAAGGTCGCAGAGTGTGCAGAAAGCCTATGATTATATCAATATTATTCTGATAAAAAATAATCTTGCAGGAGAATATTACAAAGAGGCGGCTAAGACCATGCTGAAAAACATTTCCTGAGGATTGCAGGCATCAGGCCTCTCTATGAAAATTGGCAAATAAAATCCTGAAGTTTACGTTATCAGGTATATCTCTTAGAGGTCTGCCAATGAAATCAATAGAAAAAATTGCTTCAGAAATACTAATCGTATGCTTAGCTTTTACTGCCTGTAAAAAAGAGGCTGATTTGAACACCAATCAACCAACCAAGAGCATATCTACGGGAGATCTCCTGATTTTTCCGGCAGATAATCCCTGGAACACAGACATATCAAAGGAAAGCGTTGATCCAAATTCGGATAATATAATTGCTGGTATAGGAAGTGATATAAATCTTCATCCCGATTTTGGAACAGTATGGGAAGGTTCGCCTATCGGAATACCTTACAATCTTGTAGGAAAAGATCAGCCTTTAAGAAACATTAGCTTTCAATATAATTCAGAAAGTGATCCCGGACCCT
>JGI20214J51650_10001964_pt1 | contig 13040 bp, 13 predicted proteins | sample WetSurMetagenome_FD_51650 | JGI IMG/M metagenome (IMG submission 51650) | reverse complement strand
CTGCCCCGTGCCCGCCCCCGTCAGGGCGATGATCGTGCCCTCGACCTGGCTCAGGCAGTTAGTCCTGAAGGTCGTCACCAGCGAGAGGCCCGCACCCGTGCCGACGATCATCGCCAGCGAGATCCTGGAGAGGCCTGCGCCCTTGGGCACCAGCCTGGCGAGCATGAACAGGCCGAGCACTGCGGGGATGATCATCATCATGTCGGGAGCGGCGTCGCCCGTCCCCACGAGCCTGTCCCACAGGTTGGGTATGAGCACGTTGTAGATGTTGTAGATCACCCAGTAGCCCGCGCTCATGCCGACGAACAGGTGCTCCGTGAACTTGTAGAACGGATTGTCGCGATAGAGGAAACTGTACAGCGCGAGGGTGAGAAGGGCTCCCAGCCAGATGCCGACTATCTCCATGGTCATTTCGCGCCTCCCTTCCTCTTGCTGCGTCCCGCTATGAAGGCGACATTCCCTATCACGATGAAGCCCATGATGACAAGGTGGGATATCGACTGCGCAGCCATCCCCGGTGTGGCGAGCCCGCCCGGGGCTCCCGGTATCCTCTCGCGGAGGATCGTCTCGTAGTCGGCCGCGCCGCGGAGCCCGCCCAGCAGGCCCACGAGCTGACCCGTGCCCAGGTACGTATAGAACTCGGGGGCGCTGACGGCGGTGCATCCGCCGCCCACCGGGACGCCGTAGGTGTCCTTCGCCATCATGACCCAGGAATGTATGCCGGGGTCCCCCGCCGAGAGGGAGATGGCCAGATCGACGTCCCCGAGGCGCCTCACATTGCGCATGAGGGGTATCGAGTCATAGGGGACGCCGTCGCGGTCCTGGGGATAGACGGCCTCGATCGAGCTGCCCATCCTGAGCAGCGAGACTCCTGCGCCCACCGTATAGCCGAGGTTCACCCAGTCCTCGTACTGCTCGGCTCCCAGGCTGTCGGCGGCCTGCGCCATGGCCTGCTGGCCCAGGCTCGCGCCCTGGGGCCACATGGCCATGCCGATCACCCTGACGCCGTGCCCGAACAGGTGGCGGGTCAGGGCGACGGCCATGGGCTGGAGCTCTGCCTTCGTCGAGGGATCGTAGTCGAAGCTGATGATCACCGTGGAGCCCGGGGGGAGCGTGTCGATCGCCATGTAGAGGTCCATGCTGGGTCCGCTGCCGATGGGGATCGGGAAGTCCAGCTTGAGGGCGAGGGGTACGATCACGGAAGCGGCCATCAGGATGTAGATAACCCTCCTGTCGACCTTGTCCAGCCTTTCCAGCAGCCGGCCCATCAGTCGGAACCTCCCAGGTAGCTTCTCTCGATCCCGAAGATCATCCTGAGCGATGTGGCCACCACTCCGAGCGATGCCCCGATCATCACGGCCCTCTGCCCCGCCATGTTGGGCACCTGCATTATCCACTCCGCTATCTCGTTGACGAGATTGGGATGGGAGCTCGCAGCAGCGCCCGGGANGAGCCTCCANATCACGTCGCCGATGGGCACCCGGCCGAGCATGACGATGAAGGCNGAGACGAGCAGCAGGGTCGCGCGCCAGTTGGACGAGCGGAACGCCCTGAACGCGGCTGAGGCCACGAAGAAGGCCAGCAGGCTGAACATTGTGGCGCCCATCGGAACGACCATGGTCTGGAACATCCAGTCGAACGGCCTCCCGTCAGCAACCCCCCAGCCGAAGCCGGCCGCCATCATGACGAGGAAGCCGCCGATGACGACGGGGCTGTACTGCCAGTTCTTCTGGCGGAACCTGATCCTCGCGGAGTGCACCTGGAGAAGGTTCACGGCACCGAGGAAGATCGCGGCGGAGGCCACGATCATGTACCAGTCGGTGAGCCTCTCGCCCAGGGTCGAGAAGGGCCTGTGCGGCACGAAGAACTGAAGGATGATGATCATCCCGCAGATGAAGGTCATGAACAGGGGGACGAACAGCCTCATGGCCGCATCACCTCAATCGACATGCGTCAGGAGACGCAGGAAGTCGGCGGCTTTCGCGGCCGGGGGCCAGGCCGTGCCCAGAGTGGCTGCGGCGACTCCGAGCAGGATCAGGATCATGATGACGAGCTTTGCGGCATCCTGCCCCTTCAGGCTCCCCAGCAGCTTGGGCTCGTGGGAGAGGTAGGCGCTGGCGGCGAAAAGCTCCTCACCGATGAGCGTATAGTCGCAGGCGGCGATGAAGAACGGGAGCTGACTCACCATGGCCGTACCTGCTATCTGTATGGCTCCTACGCTTTTCCCGGTTTCGGCAAGGATCAGGCTCTCCGCGTAGAAGGTGCCCAGCAGGAAGATTGCCGCAGGGCGCTGCCTGACCATTATGCCGTCCACGCCTGCTGCATATCCGAACTGGTCGTCGGTCAGGTAGTTGATGTTCTCGCGGCGGTACGCGTCCGGCCTTCCCGCGGCCAGATAGGCTTCCTTGACGACCTCCTGGGCGACGCTCATCACGACGCTCCTGGTGTTCGGCACCAGGAGGTTGGCGCCGTACTCGGCGGTCTTGGAGGCCACCCGTCCCAGGATGACCATGCTCGCGATGGTCTGGATGTCGTCCATGTCCATGATGCCGGGGATGTACAGGATGGGCCGGCCCATCTCGGTGGCCCTGCCGACTGCATCATCGACCGCCGAGATGCCGGCGATCTCGCGCACGTAGAGCTTGTGGCCGCGCTTCGCCCTCTCGATGTAGGCCAGGATGACCAGCGTGAGGATGGTCAGGAGGATGAACATCCCGAGCCTGCCCATGTGGAACCAGGAGGCAGCAGGCACGACCGATGCCGATCCAGCCGGCGCACCTGCGACTCCACCGGCCCAGGGCACGAGGGTGTAGGTGTATTCGACGCCGTCCCGGAGTCCCTCGTCAGCCCATGACCCGGCGGCGGGGAGTATCCAGCCGGCTTCCTCGGGCTCGGCCCCGGCGGCACTCCTCAGCACCTGTACCGAATCGGCGGGGACGCCCTCCTCCGACATGGTCCAGGCCAGCTCGACCGCCCCTCCCGCGTCGTTGGGGACATCGGCAGCCGAGATGTCGAGCAGGCGGGCCGTGGCCGCTGCTGGCGGAGCGGCGCAGGTCAGGCACCCGGCGGCGGCAGGGCAGCCGGAGCACGAGTCAGCCGCTCCGGGCTGTGTTCCGGGTCCGGACGCCAGGCCCGGCGGCGCCGACACCTGTGCGACCGCCAGGGTCCACAGCAGGAGCGGGGCGATCGAGGCGATCCTCATCTTGCTCCATCCTTCCTGGGATGCGTCAGGGGGGGCCGGAGCCCCCCCGTCTGAACAGACTGCAGGACAGCGAGCACGATTGTGCTACTCCTCTATCAGCTCGACATTCGCGCGCGGGACGATGGAGCGCGAACTGTCCGCGAACTCCACCTCCAGGATGCGCACCCTGGCCTCGGTCTCCAGGAGCTGCAGCTCGGGCGGAAGGGCGGTCACCCTGCCCAGCCTGCCGAAATACGGTGCCCTGATGACCCTGACGGGGGAGCCGATATCAAGCGCGCCCTGCTCCCTCGAAGGAGGCTTGCCCTGTATGTCCTGACCCACGGGGATCACGACCTCGGGGCGGATGACGCCTGCGCGAATCTGGGTGGCTCCGTTGATGCTGGCCAGCAGACCCTCGCGGCTGGCGAGCAGGTCGAAGGTGCCCCTGGCCATGTTCATGCGGCCGAAGCCCTCCGTGAGGACGAGCGTGATGCCCTTGTTCTCGTGTCCCGTGATGGCGACTCCCAGGTCGAACCCCAGGAACTCCTTCAGGTCCCTGTCGTCGAAGCCTCCGACGACCACGCCCTTGACCCCCGCGGAGACGGCCTTCCGCAGGGCCTGCTGGGAGACGAAGCACCCTCCGAGGAGGATCTTCCCCCTGCAGGACTCGTCGATGAGCTCGGGGGTGAGCTCCTGCTCGGGACCCCTCACCGCGGTCTTCACTATTCCCCGCGTCTCCCCGCCGATCCCGAAGATCCCCTGGACGAAGGTCGCCCTGGTCTCCACCACGACGCCCTCGTCGGTCAGTATCTCGACGATCCTGCCCTTCGTGTAGGCGTCGATCGTGACGGGCATGGGCGGCTCACGGAGGACCGCCTGTCCGGTGATCCTGTTGAAGGTCTCGAAGGAGCCCTTGATCGGGGACCTGACCGTATTCCGGAAGAGCCCGAACATGCCCCTGCTCTGGGCTATGGTTTCGTTCTCCTCAATGGGATCGCCCTCCTTCTTGAACAGGAGCGGCGGGATGTCTGCGGCGGGGACGCCCAGGATGTTGGCCAGGTTGATCATCTTGACGTTGCCCGGCAGCTCCGTCTTCGCGACGACGGTCTCGGAGTCGACCTCGTCGCCGACCTTGACGAGGACGCGCCCCTTCAGCGGCAGCCGGCGCTCCTTCCGCACTATCGCCACATCGGCGACTCTCAGCCCGGGAGTGTAGGCGAATGCCATCCCGCGTCACCTCCCCAGGGAGAGGAACTTCTCGGGGTATGCCGAGAGAGCCATCGCCCATTCCTGAAGCTTCTTCACCCTGTCGCCCTCGGGCGGCAGCGTGAAGGGCTGCCTGCCCCTTCCGTCCACTATCACGCCGACGACGCCTCCCTCGAGGATGCAATCGTGCGGCTTGCCCGGGCCGGAGCCGAGATCGATGCCTTTGGCCATCTTGAAAACTGCCTTGACCTTCTCGCCCACTCCCAGCGGGATGACCTCCATCCGGCCCTGCTCGATCCTGATCTCCCTGGCCTTTCCGTCAGGCATCGTGAGCGTGCCGGTGGCGATGACGGAACCAGGCTTCGCAGCGCCTGACGGGGCCACGCAGGTGCCGAGGCGGATGAGGCAGTCCTTGTCGAACACCTCGGTGGCGGCCTGGGGGAGCACCTCGGAGAGGACTCCCAGCTGGGGCATCATGAAGATGGAGTCGACCGCGAGCATGCTGAGGCCTTCGGGGAGGAAGGAGTCGATGAGCATCATCGCGGCCTGGCTGCGGCGCGGGGCGTGCGAGAGGACTCCGCCAGAGCCGATCAGGAGGTCGAGCTTCATCATGTTCACCAGGGTGGCCCCGGTCTGGGTCTGCTCGAAGGCGTCCCCTATCGTGCGCTCCTGGGCGACTCCCTTGAGGCCCACTGCGAGCTCGCGGTGCTGGACCAGCGCAAGGCGGAGCGCCTCGCGGGCGATGGCCTGCTCGACGATGAGCTCCTCCAGGGTCTGGGGGATGGTCGTCGGGCGGATCATCTTGTTCCTGATCCTGTTGCGGAGGTCGGCCTCGTCCATCCTGAACGGCACCCAGCGCATCACGTTGTCGAGACCGGCGCTGGCGAGGACGTTGGACACGCTGTAGCTCATGCCGAGGTTGGCCGACACCGTGCGGTTGAACACGGGCTGACCCTGGCTGTCGAACACGCTGAAGACGTCGGTGGTCGCACCGCCTATGTCCACGCCCATGACGTGGATGCCCTCCGCCTTGGCCACCATCTCGATCAGCTTGCCCACGGCACCGGGGGTGGGCATTATGGGCACGTTGACCCACTCGCCGCCTTCAAAATGGCCGGCCCACTGCTTCAGCTTGCCGTATCCCGGCGCCTGGGCCATCACGTGCTCCATGAACAGCTCGTGTATGGCATCTCGCGCAGGGGTGAGGTTCTCCCTCTCGAGCACGGGGCGGATATTGGGGACCACGTTGAGGGCTGACAGGCCGCCGAGCTCCGACTCGACCTCGTCGGTGGCGTCCCTGTTGCCTGCATATATGACAGGGAGCTTGTAGCCGACGCCGAACCGCGGCTTGGGATCGGCGGCCCTTATGACCTCGGCCAGCTCGACGACGTGGTCGATCGTTCCCCCGTCGATGCCCCCGGACAGCAGGATCATGTCGGGCCTGAGCCGGCGGATGTCCGCGACCTTCTCGTGGAACAGCCTTCCATCGTTGGAGGCGACCACGTCCATGACGATGGCTCCGGCGCCGAGGGCGGCCCTCTGGGCGCTTTCGCCGGTCATCGACTTCACCACGCCCGCGACGGTCATCTGCAGGCCGCCGCCGGCCGAAGAGGTGGACACGTANATGTCGACGCCCTTNGACTGATCGTCNCCGACGGCGATCCCTTCGCGGTCCTCNGTGAGGAACTGNCTCTTCTCGAGATCCTCGATCTCCCCCACGGCATTGAGCACGCCCTTGGTGACATCCTCGGCAGGGGCCTCGACGGTGGTCGGGGCCTCGCCCCTGTTGATCAGCCTGTATTCGCCGTCATGCTTCTCGATGAGGATTGCCTTGGTTGTCGTACTCCCGCAGTCGGTAGCCAGGATCCTGGTGATCTCAGTTCCGGCCAATCCCATCTCCCTTCGAAATCCTGTCCCCGTCCTGCCTTCCAAAGAGACCCAGGAAGCGCCTCCCGCGNGGGCGGAGCTGCCTCTCGGCCTTTCTGGCCGCGGATCGACGGGCGTTCTCCTCTTCTATCGCAAGTATCAGTTTCTCGATGTTCTCGCGCTCCTCGATCATCTTCACGAACCTGTAGTAGTCCTTCGAGGTGACCACGAGCGAAACGACGGGATTCAGGAATACGAGCATCTGGTTTCCCAGGAAGGACAGGGGTTTGACCGACTCGAGGAGGACGATGGCGGGGACCGTCATCTCCCGCTCGACGACCGCGACCGCNACCTTCCGCAGGAGTTCGTCGTAACCTCCGGCAGGATCTTCATCGAGAAGGTTCTGCTCCAGCCCGATCCCTGACAAACGCAATTACTTCCTCCCGGTTGCCTGAGGAGAACTGCAGAGACAAGCCCCTGAACTTCGCAAGCCTTGTCGGCGTCGGAAAGGGGCTGAGGAGCATGCCGCGCCTGTCCGTGACGAAGCTCCGGATCTCCCTCCAGTTGCGCTTCTCGCTGCCGAACAACGACTTCTTGGTCACGCCGACGCCGTCGAGGACATAAGAGGTCGGCAGCAGATAGCCCCACATCGCGAGAAGGAGCATCGCCATTCCCACGAGGCCCCACCAGAGATTCTGCATGACCTCCGCGGCGGCCCAGGAAGCAGTCAGCATTATAACCAGCAGGGCGGCGGTCGCCATCGGCCGTTCGCGCGCCGGGTGCGACCGCCACTCGAGCTTCGATCGATCTTCTACGGGCTGCTCGGGCTGCATCCGCCCTGAGCTCCCCCGGGGCCCTCGACGATGTCCAGATCCTTGACCGCCTTGACTTCGTCGAGTCGCAGAACGGGTGTATTGACCGGGGCGTCGGTCACCAGATGGGGCTTCTCGTCTATCTCGCGCGCTATCGCGAGGAGCGCCTCGGCGAATTCGTCGAGCGAGTCGAGGCTCTCGGACTCGGTGGGCTCGATCATCATGGCTTCGTGCACGATNAGGGGGAAGTAGATGGTAGGAGCGTGGAANCCGTAATCGAGCAGCCGTTTGGCGATGTCCAGAGTCTTCACGCCCNTGCGGGCCTGGGGCTCGCCGGAGATGACGAACTCGTGCATGCAGGGGGCCGAGTCGTGAGGGATCTCGAACGCCCCTCTCAGCCTGGCCTTCAGATAGTTCGCGTTCAATACGGCGTTCTCGGTGGCCTCCCTGAGCCCTTCCGCCCCCAGTGTCCGGATATAGGCCCATGCCCTTGTCAGGACGCCCGTCTGTCCGTGGAACGCCAGGAGGCGGCCGAAGGACTGTGACGGNGTGCGTCCGAAGCGGTAGGAGCCGTCCTCCGCCCTCTCNACCACNGGATCCGGGAGATAGGGCATGAGGAAGCTCCTGCAGGCGACGGGACCGGCACCCGGCCCTCCGCCCCCGTGGGGGGTGGAGAAGGTCTTGTGCAGATTGACGTGGCAGCAGTCGAAGCCCATGTCTCCAGGCCTGGCTATACCCATCAGCGCGTTGAGGTTGGCCCCGTCCATGTAGCAGAGGCCGCCGGCGGCGTGGACTATGGAGGTTATCTCGGCGATCCCCGACTCGAATATGCCCAGGGTGTTGGGATTTGTGAGCATGAGGGCCGCGGTGGCGGGGCCGGCCTTCGCCCTCAGGTCGTCGAGGTCTACCTCGCCGTTCTCGCCGGACTTCACGCTCACGGTCTTCAGGCCGGCAAGCGTGCTGCTGGCCGGGTTGGTCCCGTGGGCGGAGTCGGGCATCAGAACCTCCACCCTGCCGTCCTGGCCGTTGTCCTGNAGCCAGCGCCTGATGAGCAGGAGCCCTGTGAACTCTCCCTGCGCGCCTGCGGCGGGCTGGAGCGTGATTCCGGGGAATCCGGTGATCTCGCACAGGAACCCGCCCAGCTCGTGCATCATCCTCAGCACACCCTGCGCCAGGGCTTCCGGGACTAGCGGGTGAAGTCCTGAGAACGAAGGATGCCTGGCCAGGTTCTCGTTGAGCTTCGGATTGTACTTCATGGTGCACGATCCGAGAGGATACATGCCCCTGTCCACGTGATNATTCTTGATGCTGAGGTTGATGAAATGCCTCATGGCCTGAGGCTCGCTGACCTCGGGCAGCCCTGTCGGACAACTCCTGAGCGCCCCGGGGCCGAACAGGGNGGCCGCGTCGGGCACCGGCACCGCCGGGGCCGGCAGGTCCATGCCCCGCCTTCCGCAGCAGCTCTTCTCGAAGATCGTGCCCATGTCACACCCCCTCTTCGCAGGCCGCCGCAGCGGCATCGACGAACGCGTCGAGGTCGGCCCTGGTGTGCTTCTCGGTGACCGTGGACATCATGGCGCCGGGGGCGAGGTCGGGCATCGGCAGCCCGGCGAGCATCCCTTTGCCCAGCATCCGGTCCCTGAGGGTCCCGGCCCTCACGGGATACTCGAGCACGAACTCCCGGAAGAACGGGGAGTCGAAGATGCGCTTCGTGCCGGGGATCTCAAGGAGCCGCGATTCCAGGTAGTGGCTNCCGGCCATGCAGGCCTCCGCGACGCCCCGGAAGCCCTGCTCTCCGGCGAGCGTCATGTACACGGTCGAGGCGAGAGCCATGAGAGCCTGGTTGGAGCAGATGTTGCTCGTCGCCTTCTCGCGGCGGATGTGCTGCTCGCGCGTCTGGAGCGTGAGCACGAAGCCGGTCTGCCCCGCCCTGTCCACGGTGCGTCCGATGATGCGTCCGGGCAGGTTCCTCACGAAGTCCCTGCGGCATGACATGAAGCCCGCGTAGGGGCCTCCGAAGGACAGCGGGATCCCGAGGCTCTGAGCCTCTCCGGCCGCGATGTCCGCGCCGGCCTCTCCGGGAGTCTTCAGTATGGCGAGCGACACGGGGTCGGCTGCCACGACGAGAAGACCTCCGGCGGCATGGATGACTGACGAGACGGCGCCGAGGTCGTCGACCAGCCCGAAGAAGCAGGGCTGCTGGACGATGAGTCCTGCCACGCCGCCCTCGGCGAGACGGGAGGCGGCGTCCAGGTCGAGGAGCCCGTCCCTGCGGTACGGCACCTCGTTCATCTGGAGCCCGCCGTGGGAGAGATAGGTGCGGATGACCTCCAGATAGCGAGGGTTCAGGTTGCCCGCGACCAGCACCCTGTTGCGCCTGGTCGCCCTCATGGCCATCAGGGCGCCTTCGGCCACCGCGCTGGCGCCGTCGTACATGGAGGCGTTTGCGCAATCCATGCCTGTCAGGCGAGCTATCATGGTCTGGTACTCATAGATGCACTGGAGAGTGCCCTGGCTGACCTCGGCCTGGTACGGCGTGTATGCGGTGTAGAACTCGCTCCGCATCAGGATGTGATCGATCGCCGCGGGTATGAAGTGATCGTACGCCCCTGCGCCGATGTAGCACTTGAGGCCTGCGCCGGAATTCATGGCGGCGATCTCCTCGAACTCGCGCCGCAGCTCGAGCTCGGACGCCGCAGGCGGGAGGTCCAGGCTTCTGTTCAGCCTGACGGCGGAGGGTATCGCCGAGAAAAGGTCCTCGACCGAGCGCGCTCCGACCGCTTCGAGCATGGCTGCCCTGTCGCCGCCCTGTATGGATGTGAACCTGCCCATCGCGGCCTACTCGCCGATCAGCTTCTTGTACTGCTCGGGGGTGAGCAGCTCCTCGAGCTGGGACGGCTGGGAGGGCGCGATCCTGACGAGCCAGCCCTGGCCGTAGCACGCGGAGTTGACGAGACCGGGCTCGGACTCGAGAGCGCTGTTGGCGTCGACGACCGTCCCGTCTGCGGGGGCGTAGTAGTCCTCGGCGGTCTTGACTGCCTCGAGGGCGCCCAGAGGATCGCCTCTGCGGACCTGCATACCCTTGGCGGGGATCTCGGTCATCACGATGTCGCCCATGAGTTCCTGGGCATGGTCGGTGATGCCCATCGTGATGTCCCCGTTGGGCTCGAGACGGATCCACTCGTGGGTCCTGGTGTATCTGAGATCTCCTGGTACGCTGCTCATGATCCGGCTCCTTCCGGGAACGGCCTAGCGGCGGCTGCCCTTGGTGTAGAAGGGTATCTTCACGACCTTGACGGGAATCCTGTTGCCCCTGATCTGGGCTTCGAGCTCGGTGCCTGTCTTCGCCCAGGGCTTTCCGACATAGCCGAGGCCCACGGACACCCCGATGGCGGGAGCCATGGTGCCGCTGGTGACGACACCCACCTTTTCACAGCCGGAGTAGATCTCGGTGCCGTGCCGGATGATCCCCCTGCCCTCCACCGAAAGGCCGATAAGGCTGCGGGCGACGCCTTCAGCCTTCTGCCGGGCCAGCACTTCCCGTCCAATGAAATCCTTGCCTGAAGCCAGCTTGACCACCCAGTTCAGCTTCGCTTCGATGGGGGTGGTGGTATGGTCTATATCATTGCCGTAAAGGACATATCCAACTTCGAGACGGAGCGTGTCCCTGGCCGCGAGGCCCACCGGGACGATGCCGGACGAGGGAGCGGTGGCCATGAAGGCGTCCCAGACGGCCGCTGCATCCCCGGAGGAGACGTAGAACTCGAAGCCGTCCTCGCCCGTGTATCCCGTCCTCGCCACGAGCGCCGGGACTCCTGCGACCCTGCCAGGCACATGGGCGTAGTAGGGGATCGAGTCGAGTGCGGCGTCGCAGAGCCCCAGAGCTATGGACTGCGCCCTGGGACCCTGGATGGCGATCAGGGCGGTATCGTCGCTCTCGTTGGCCAGCGAGAGGTCGTACGAGCCTGCGTGGCTCGTGACCCAGGCCCAGTCCTTGTCGAGGTTCGCCGCGTTCACGACCATGAGGAACTCCTCGGCGGAGATCCTGTATACAATCAGGTCGTCGACGATGCCTCCGTCAGGGTAGCACATCGTGCTGTAGAACGCCCTGCCCGGCTCGACATCCGCGTTGTTCGTGAGGAGCATGTCGAGGAATGCCAGCGCCTGGAGGCCCTTCAGCCTGAACTCGCCCATGTGCGACAGGTCGAACAGCCCGGCGTTGTTGCGCACGGCCATGTGCTCGGCGAGCACGCCGGTGTACTGAATGGGCATGAGATAGCCGGCGAACGGCTCGATCTTCGCCCCGAGCGCCACGTGCCGGTCGTGTAGCGGAGTCTTCTTTTCCATGCGATTATCCCCCTGTATGGAAGCATGTACAAAGGCATGAACGGGCGGGCTTCAACCCGCCACGCAACAGGACGATTGTCAGGCGAATTTACATGTCCGCCAGCACTTCGGCAATGACCGGCGCCGCTGTGGCACATATCTCCCGCGCCCTTCGCTCGAGGCTCGAGCGCGAGGCCCGCGGCGACGCGGCCGCCTTCGAGAGACTGGTGTGCGAGTCCCTCGCCAGACGGTGGCTTGCCTCGGAGGGCATGCCGTCCTGGCGGAACGCCTCCCCGCCCGGAGCGCGGGGCAGGTACGGCATACTCGTCCCGGGATGGAGGAGGCTCGCAGTGGCTCGGGCGGCGAGGCCCGGCTGGACTCCCGACCAGGTCCTCTCGGCCGCCTGCGACATCCTCCTGCTGATGGAGACCGACGAGGATATGGAGAGCGGCCGCCCGGCAGGCTTCCTCACATGGAGCGATCTGCGTGCCCTGTGCGATCCCGAGCGCGAGGTGGACCCCGTCGCGACCGGCCTCAGANCTCCAGGGGAGCTGAAGGAGTTCCTGCCTCCTCCGCGAAGGCGCCGGCTGAGCTTACTGAAGGGGACGCTGAGGCTTCTCCTGGCCGGGGATCCTGAGCCTCTCGAGCCCCTCGGATGCGAGGGGCGGGGGCTTCCTGCGAGGACGGCGACCTGAGAGGCGGGGGGCGGCCGACGGCCGCCCCCCGGGCAACTATCTGCCGGGGCACTCCGCAGCGACGTCGTCGCCGATCTTGCCCTGGTAGCTCTTCGCGAAGAACGCCGCGAACTCCGCCGCGAGCTTCGAGGCCTTCTCCCTGTAGGCGTCCTTGTCGGCCCATGTATTGAACGGCTGGAGGACCGAGCAGTCCTCGATCCCCGGGCACATCCGCGGGACGAGGACCTTGAAGAACGGGTCNGGGTCGCACTCCGCCTCGTCCAGGGATCCCTCGAGAGCGGCGGCGACCATCCTGCGGGTGAGGTTGATGTCCATCCTCCTCCCGACCCCGTACGGGCCTCCGCTCCAGCCGGTGTTGATCAGGAAGACCCGCGACCCGTGCCTGTCCATCTTCTCTCCGAGCATCCTGGCATAGACATCAGGGAGCAGCGGCATGAANGGGCCGCCGAAGAACCTGGAGAAGGTGCTCCTGGGCTCGACGATGCCCCTCTCGGTCCCCGCNAGCTTGCTGGTGTACCCCATCACGAACCAGAGCATCGCCTGCTCGCGCGTCAGCCTTGCGAGAGGCGGGAGCACGCCGTTGGCNTCTGCGGTCAGGAAGAGGATGGTGGAGGGGTGCCCCGAGATCGGGGGCTCCTTGATGTTCGANAGGAAGCTGAGCGGGTAGGACCCCCTGGAGTTCTCCGTGAGCCTCTGGTCGTTCAGGTCGAAGGTGCCGTCGGGGTAGATCATCGCGTTCTCGATGATGGCCCCGTGCTCCCCGGGAGGCGCCTCGTGGAAGCACGCCCGGTAGATGTCGGGCTCCTTCGTGGGGTTCAGGTTGATCAGCTTCGCATAGCAGCCGTATTCGAAGTTGCTGATACACTCGTCGCTCCACGAGTGCTCGTCGTCTCCCAGCAGGGCGCGCGTGGGGTCGGCCGAGAGCGTGGTCTTGCCCGTTCCCGAGAGGCCGAG
>JGI20214J51650_10001963_pt1 | contig 13051 bp, 10 predicted proteins | sample WetSurMetagenome_FD_51650 | JGI IMG/M metagenome (IMG submission 51650) | reverse complement strand
GTCAAGGAGACCTGGATCAGGATCCGCCACGAAACACAGGTATGATTCATAATTATCCGATGTTATTGGTTGATCCCTGAGGACATCTGCCGAGGACCATACCGGCAAGGCCAGCATGGCGATCAGAGCGAGAAAAAATAAAAAACGTTTTCGTAGCATCACATACTCCTCCTTATTCGAAATTCGAAATATTTTTTTATAACTCTGCAAAACATGTACCAAAGGATCTTGGTATCCGCCAGCTTTTTATGGAATGATACCAATAAAGATGTTCTGCTTAACATATCAAAGATCACAGGCGAGATTTTTTTCACTCCGTTTATATCTCAACATACCTTGTTGTATTGGTTGGAAAGTTTATATCGTTATATTAAATAAGAAGTATTGTCAAGAAAAAGAAATTTTGTAAATGGTAGTTCTTGACATTCCAAGTAATTGCGATATGCTTTCTTATAAATACACTGTTGTGAAACCAATGATGAATTTTTGAAGCACTGCATATTGAGACTTTCTTTTTGGACAAATTCCCGTTGATGACTCAAGAAAAGTTGAGGTTTAGCGATACCACAGATAATGACATCGTCCGGATGGGATTCTCAATCATTCTGTGGTGAATGGCGGTAGCTTGTCTTAAGGCAGGCCACGAGTGATGGGCGATGGGAAGAAGCTGGATAGAAGATAGAAGAGGGAAGATGGGAATTCCTTTGCCCATCTTCTGGGTATAACAAACACCTACAATCTTTGTAGTCCATCTCCGTGACGAGTAGCAGAAATGTACAAGAACATTTTATTTATTAGCTTCGATGTTCAAATTATCTCTTCATTTAGATGAGATTGTTCTATATCATACAGTAATTCGGTAAAGTGGCATGCAAAGTGCAGTTGATTGTATCCCGTAGATCGATTTTTGATGATGTATTATTTACTTATTGGATTCTATAAAACTGAATGGCGGTAGCCTATCAAAATGAAAAGACGGCACCATTTCGAGGATCCCGTTTACTCATTATATGCAGGTCATTTCGTTGCAAGGATGGATATATCATGCTATACTTCTTAAATAAGACTCTATGATATGGAGGAAAGGGGGTTGAAATGAAAAAGCTTGTATCAGTTGTATTTTTGTCCCTGTGCTGTTTTTTACTTTGTTTTGCCTCAACAGGTGCCGCACAGAGTGGTGCTTGTGTGGTTACTGAATTGCAGGGCTCCCTTGCGACGCTCACTTGTCCTGGTCAGGGAACAGTCGTACGAAATATCGGAGGCGAAGCAGACCGTTACAAAGTCGGGGACACCATCCCGGTAGACAACTCAGCAACCCAAACAGGTGCCCCGGGCAATATTTATTCTCCAAGCAACATTGACCCGAGAGGTTCGGTGAGGCCTGGCCTCCGGTGAAATGTTGGTCTGAGTGTAAGAATAAGGTTTTCTCATTATGGGTCTACTGTGCGAGTAGCATAATTAGGCTTCCATTTAAGTTGATAGCAAGTTTTGCGAGAACCACATAATCGTTGGTAAGCTTGATATGAATCGTATTTTGTTGTGTCTCAATGAACATAAAATAATTTCGGGGGTGCCAAAATGAAATTGTCAAGGTTTGTATTTGTTCTGCTGGTTATGGTTACATGTACGTTAATCGGATGTGCTCCAAACAGTGTGTCAAACCCCACTCCGTTGGTGGATTTTGATCGGCAGGCTCGTTCCATGCCGAAACAACAATACATCATCGGTCCCGGTGATATACTCGATGTGAAGTTTCTCTATAACCCTGAATTTAACGAACTCGCGGTCCCCGTTCGTCCTGATGGCAGCATATCCCTTCAGATAGTGAACGAGCAACAGGCGGCCGGCATGACAGTAGAGCAGTTTCGGAAGTCACTTGTTGAAAAATATTCGTCTGAGCTGAAAAAGCCTGAAATTGCCGTCATTGTTCGTAATTTCAACGCCTACAAAATTTACATAGACGGCGAAGTAATTTACCCAGGACCCGTAGACCTGAAAGGACCTACTACTTTGATGCAGGCTCTGTCTTTGGCACGTGGGGTTAAGGAAACGGCCAGGCTAAGCAACATAATTGTTATTCGTAAGGACTCCCAAGGGAAATCTATGAGTGCCGAAGTAGATTATAGAAAGATTATCAATGGTAGTGATTTAAGCCAGGACATATTACTGATACCGTATGACATTGTATATGTTCCAAAATCAAATATTGCGAATGTAAACAAATTCGTTGACGAATACATAAATAGGTTAATACCCACAAGGTTTCCTGAATTCTCGAATTTCTATAACCCTTACACATTCTCCTTTGGAGGTAAGACTGAGTTTCTCGGTCAATAAAATTAGTGTGCTTCTTTAAGCTTTTATTTGCGAGGTAAATTATGGATTGGGATACTACTGATAATTTCAGCGCCTATAGCCTGAGGAATATGCTTACAATACTTTTCAAGCATAAGCGCAAGATCCTCATTGTGTTCGGGGTAATGTCGCTTCTTACCCTGGCAATATTTTTTTGGAAGCCCAAAGACACCTTCAATGCATCAGCACGTGTGATGGTGAAATTTGGCAGGGAATTTGTGACAAAGTCAGAGTTAGGTTCTGAACGTCAAACTATGTTCAACCCGCAGAGTGTCATTTTCACAGAGATTCAGCTAATAAAGAGCCCGGAACTTATATCGAGAGTTATTGCATCAGTGGGCCCGGAAAAATTGTACCCCGAAGTTTCAGGGATTCCTTCGGTTGAAAACAGATTGCATGCAGCTCAAGGAAGGTTTCTCGAAGAATTGAAGGTCGAGGTTGTTCCAAACACGAACATGCTGGACATTTCTTTTTCGCACCGCAGGAGCGACGTAGCCGTAGAAGTTGTGAATATGTTGGTGGAGTCCATGAAGGAAAAGCATCTGCAAACATTTAGCGGAAACTCCACCGCATTTCTCGAGAAACAATTTGACAACTATGCGCATCAATTAAGACAATCAGAATCACGCTGGGAGGCATTCAAGCAAAAAAATGCTGTTTTCTCGATCGATGAACAACGGACAGCCATACTGGCACAGAAGGGCACATTTGAATCTGCTTTACGATCAACCCAAACACAGATTGCAGAATTTGAGCAACGTTTGGCTATATTGAAAAGCGATAGGGGGAAGGCCGACTTGACCCAGGAGGCAAGGACGCGACTGATAGTGTTGCAGGAGAAGGAACAAGTCCTTTTGACGAAATTCAACGAAAACAGTCGTACAATCCAGAACGTCAGAGAAGAAATACAAAACGCAAAAAAGGCGGTGGCTGAGCTTTCTGAAGCTGCCAGAAGAGACGCAATTGTCAAAGCAGAAGGCGAGCTGTCAGTTTTAAGAGCAAGGGCTGATGCCAATATGCGACAGATAGCCCAGCTGAACGGTCAACTACACTCTCTCGATTTCAGGGTGAAAGATTCTCAAGAAATAAAGAGAGAAATTGCAAGCCACGAAAGCAACTACCAAACGTATCTTCGAAAACTTGAGGAAGCTCGAATTTCAGATGACATGGACCGACAGAAGATGGTTGCACTGAAAGTAGTTGATGAAGCTACAATCAGCAAAGCACAGCCAAGCAAGTTAAGAAATAATATGATGGTTTTGGGACTTCTGATTGCAATCTTTGGAGGAATAGGGCTTTCTTTCGTTCTCGAATTCCTTTCACCGGTTATGACAGCACCGCAGGATGCCGAGAGACGGCTTGGTGTGCCGGTTATGGTTGCGGTCCCCAGAAAAATTTAGCCCCAATATATAAGGTTTACTGAAATTCTCATGTANCGAAACTTCTACGGACTCAAAAAAGAGCCATTTCATATTACCCCTGATCCTGATTTTTTTTATCTGAGCCCAAGCCACAAGGAGGCCTTGGCCGGAATCATTTATGGAATAAAGCAGAAGAAAGGCTTTGTGGCTATCGTCGGCGATGTTGGGGTCGGCAAGACCACGGTTCTCAGGGTTTATCTGGACAGCGCTGAAAAGAGCCATCTTAAAATTGTTTATGTGTTCAATGCAAGGCTTACCTTTGCAGGCTTGCTGAAAACCATCTACCAGGAACTGGGTATCACAGCGAATACCGATGATACTATGGAAACGGTTAACCAATTGTACGAGTTTTTGATTGAGGAGTACAAAGCCGGAAGTAACGTTGTGCTTGTGATAGACGAAGCGCAGAACATGCCGATCGAGACACTGGAAAATTTGCGCATGCTATCAAATCTTGAAACATCCAAAGACAAGCTGATACAAATCGTTCTCGTAGGNCAATCGGAATTCGAAGTAACACTTAACCGCAATTCGCTAAGGCAATTGAAACAGCGTATCGCCATCCGTTCCAGAATCCTGGCGCTTACCAAGGAAGAGAGTTTGGATTATATAAAACACCGACTTCAAAAGGCCGGATCGAGTCACTCGATGGTGTTTGCAAAGGGTGCGTTGAAAAAGATTGTCATGGAGTCCCATGGAATACCGCGCGTCATCAATATCCTTTGCGATAACGCATTGATTACGGGCTTTGGATATCAGCAAAAACCTGTCACGGCGAAGATTGTTAGTGAAGCAATCAGTGATTTTCGAGGAGAAAAGAGACGCCCGCTTTTGAAGTGGCAAGTGGCCGGTGGATTTGCAGCCATTGTGATCGCGGTAAGTCTCTTTGTTTTCTCTCCATATATGAAAAATGTAATGAATTGGTTTACTGAGCCATGGAAGGCCGAGGAGGTGCAACTGGTTTCTGGGACAGCTGATACAAAGACAAGCCAGGACCGTTCCTTGTCGGAAGGTGTGAAAGGAGTTGACCGCGGAGCCAAACAGGTTCCATCACCGGGTGACTCCGAAACAAAGACAGTGTCAAGAAAAGGACAGAATGCAGGTGCACCGGCGGGTGCTGTTCGTAACGATATACCTGCCAGCACGAGCGAGTCAGGTGCATCAACGGCAAAAGTGAACAAACCCCGACCATCGAATAGTAGTCGAACGAGGGTTGTTAGGAAAGGTGACACTCTCAACGAACTGCTTCAAAAGGAATATGGTCATACCGATGAAAAGCTTATTGAGGTAGTGAAGCAGAGCAACCCAAAGATCGTCAATCCTGACTTGATTGTATCAGGTAGTATAATTGTTTTACCCTCGCCACCTTCTCCAAGGGAAGCTACTGACCGTTAAGGGATGGAAATGTCTAAGCAGTTGAGTTGTGAGGGAAGGGTTTTATTGAAATCGGATCTTAAAAAGTAAAAAAGTGCTAAATAATGATCTTGCTACATACTTCGTAGACTATGCTACGCATCTTGTAGGATGATGGTCGAACATATTCACTCGGTTGCTGAACTAAAGAACGCATTTTCTCGATTGAGCCTATTATTATTGATTGGCACACATTTTGCTATTTCAGAATCAAAAGATGAAGGATTTGTAGGGAGATGAAAAATACTACGCTGTTTCAGGGCATAATGCTGCGCCAATTCTGCCCTCCAGCCACTGAAACCATGCTGACCTTCAAGGAGGTATAGTGAGTAAGATATACGACGCTCTTGAACATGCGAGTAGAACGAAAGATTTAGGGAATCTGTCCGAGCAGGCTGACGTACCTAAGGTTTCTCTCCCATCTCCCCTTTCAAATGAACCATATTTAGAGATGGAACAAGAAATGATTGATCTTTATCAGGTGATTACCGCAGCCCTCCCTGACATCCATCATAGATCTGTGCTGATTATTGGTTCTCGATCTAATGAAGGAACATCGACCATTGCCAGGCAATTGGCGAAAAGTGTTTCGCTCCGAATGGAGAAATCAGTTCTTTTAATCGATCTCGACAGAAGTAGACCTGATCTGCATGTCTACACAAACAGCAGAAAGACAGCAAATGATGGAGACAACACGGTACAAACGGGTGCTTCAGCCGAAAAGGCGTTGTGTCAGGTGGAGGATAGCAGCCTCTATGTAATGCCATTGTTCCAGCAGACCATGCTGAGCCAGAGGACGCTCGAAACTGTAAAAACGGGAGCTTTCTGGGAGCCCCTAAAAGAACGTTTCGATTTGCTCATCATAGATTCACCACCTGCAACGTTATTTCCAGACGGGATGGGGCTGGTATCTCAGGTCGANGGTGTTATTTTGGTTGTGGAAGCAGAGAAGACGAGATGGCAGGTGGCATTGAATGTAAAAGAAAAGATACTTCAGCACAGGGGCAATTTGCTTGGTGTTGTTTTTAATAAAAGGCAGTTTTATATACCGAATTTCATATATAAGTACTTATGATTTTATTTACAGTTGAGCTTATTTAAGATGTTGCCCATCTCTGAACACAGTATTGATATGGATGCTATGAAACCTTCAGATAAGTCTCATGAATGGGAAAAAATGGACGAAAGCAAACATTCGAAAGAGTCCATGCATTTTGATCAGAGTGAACGAAAGACTCGGCGCTTCATTAGCTTTAATCTTCAGATGGTTGGCCCACGGTCTATTGTTGCCCTCGGTGACTTATTTTTTATTATAGTGGCGAGTTGTGTCAGCGAATTGTTGCGTTACAGAGTATTTCCAGAAGATTTTTTTGCATATCTGAGAGCTGTTTTGATTACCTTGACAGTTTATCCCACTTGTTTTTATATTTTTGATCTTTACAATGTTGATAGATTTTTCCGTCACTGGGAGGTTGCCTTGAGAGGGGCTATTGCCGCAGTGCTCGGTTATGTTTTGGTTATGTTTTTGTTGTATTTTATCATTACAGATAGGCCGTATGGTCGGGTCATATTTGCCATGCAAATGTCATTAATATGGGGAATGACCATTGCGTGGAGATGGTTGTGCGCAAGAATGTTAAAATCAACGCTTTCAAAAAAACCGGTATTGATTCTCGGCGCAGACCAGAGTGGAAGAGCAATGTGTGATCTTTTATCTTCTTCCAACTCCACGTATGATGTACGAGGATTTCTCGACGATGATCCGGCAAAGCTTGGATTTAAAAACTCACCGACTGTTTTGGGAACCTGTGACAGTCTCCCGACTATTGCACGTCAGACAGGTGTGGAGACGGCAATTCTGGCAATTCCACGAAATCGTTCGCCGCAGTTAATTCGCAAAATCCTTGAAGCTAAGTTGAACGGGATTGAGATTCNAGACATGGTAGATGTATATGAGGAACTTACCGGGCGGATACCGGTAAAGTACATCGGAGACCAATGGCTTCTATTTGCCGATGGATTCTACCTTCTCCACAAAGAATATACTCAAAAGATCAAGCGACTTATGGATTTGACAATTTCAGGAATCCTTCTCATAATGACTGCACCGCTGATGGTACTGATAACGCTTGGAATCCGTCTTGAATCGCCTGGACCTATTTTATACAGACAGACAAGAGTTGGTAAGAAGGAACAAAATTTTGTAATACTCAAATTCAGAACAATGCGAGAAGATGCTGAAGATGGTGGAGTCAGATGGGCATCAGAAAACGACCCGAGAGTGACAAAAGTTGGCAAATGGCTACGATTAATTCACATGGACGAACTTCCTCAGCTCTGGAATGTTTTTATGGGTGATATGAGTCTCATTGGTCCACGGCCTGAAAGACCAGAGTTTGTGAAGTTACTCCAAGATGAAGTACCGTATTATGTTGTCAGACATTCTGTAAGCCCGGGTTTAACCGGGTGGGCCCAGGTGAATTACCGATATGGCGCTTCAGTGGAAGATGCATGGCGCAAACTTGAGTGTGACTTGTATTACGTTAAAAACATGTCTTTTTTTCTGGATGTAAGGATATTTCTTCGCACCATTGGTGTTGTGCTCCTGGGGGATGGGGCACGTTAACCGGATCGTAAAACTTACCTCAGCCATCGCCATCGGAACTATTGTGAACGTGACAAATAAGTCATGTAACCGTCCAATGGCTCAAGACAGACAATGCAGACAAACAATAGAAAAGAAAACAACGTCATACTGATAACCGTCGACCTGGAGGATTGGTTTCAGGTAGAAAATCTGAGGCTGGCATATCCTTTTTGTGTATGGGATGCATGCGAGATACGGATAGAAAGAAATACGCGGGAGCTCCTAGATATTTTCGATGATCGGGGAGTACAGGCTACATTTTTTGTTTTAGGGTGGATGGCTGAACGTTGCCGTGGACTTGTCAAAGAAATCAGTGAAAGAGGTCATGAAATAGCATCTCATGGCTATAAACATCAACTTTGTTCTGAGTTGTCAAAAGAGGTTCTCCGAGAAGATGTTTGCAGGAGCAAAGCTCTTTTAGAGGATATCGTTGGGCGCCCAGTTTTCGGTTATAGAGCACCGAGTTTCTCAATCACCGAACATCTTGTAGAAGTTCTTGGCGATGCAGGTTATTTCTACGATTCTAGTTACAATAGCTTTGCTTTGAACAAGCGATATGGGAGAGCAAATAGTTTATTTCATAGCTGCAACAGCAATCTGATGATTAGTGACAACGGTATTATTGAGTTGCCCGTGAGCAACCTTGAAATAGGTGGCCAGACCATCCCGTGGGGGGGTGGTGGATATTTTCGTTTTTGGCCTCCACGCTTGTATTCTTGGGGTGTTACCAAAATTCTTCATGAAAGAAAATTGTACTTGTTCTACTGCCATCCGTGGGAAATAGATCCAGAACAACCGCAGGCAAGACAATTAGGGTGGTTAGGACGTTTTCGTCATTATGTTAATCTGGACAAGACATTAAAAAGACTGGAACAATTTCTCGAGAGGTTTCATCAAAATAGTTTTATTAGCTGTCAAAATTATCTTCGGTGCCAGGATGCTATCCCAACGGAGAGCTTTAATCAGGTTGCTGGATTTCTGACCCATTAGGATCTGAGTTATTTATCGACTATTTTGATACAGGCCGTTAAAACGAGCAGCAGGTTCACAGATCGTGAGCTCAAAAGAGTAAAAGTATCATGTAAATGGGCATGAATGATTAAAAATACAAAGTGTGTGCTAGTAGAGACCACCTTTTTTCTACAAAATAACTCAGGGAGGTTTTTATGAAAGTCCTGATCACAGGTAATATGGGATATATCGGCCCATCAGTCATTAACCAACTGCGTATGTCTCGCCCTGACTGCATGCTTGTTGGATTTGATATGGGCTATTACGGCAATTTTTTCACCGGCGATGGAGACCTTCCGGAGTGCAGATTGAATGTCCAATATTTCGGCGATATGAGACAGTTCCCAAGGGAGATTCTCAGTGGGGTAGATGCGGTAGTACATTTAGCTGCCATATCGAACGACCCAATTGGCAACAGATTTGAAGATGTGACCCTTGACATTAACTACCGAGCGAGTGTTGAGCTGGCCAAAAAGGCAAAAGAGGCAGGGGTAAACTCATTTGTCTTTGCTTCTAGTTGCAGCATGTATGGATCGGCTGATGATAGTGCAAGAACCGAGAAATCAACACTGAACCCTTTAACTGCCTATGCTAAATCTAAAGTTTTGACCGAGAAGGATCTGGAGCCATTGGCTTCCGACAAGTTCAAGATTACAAGCCTTCGGTTTTCCACGGCCTGTGGCTGGAGNGATAGATTAAGATTGGATCTGGTCTTAAACGATTTTGTCGCAGGTTCCGTTGCTTCCCAGCAAATTACAATTTTAAGCGATGGAACTCCTTGGAGGCCCCTCATAAACGTAAAAGACATGGCACGGGCAATTGATTGGGCTATTGGGAGAGCTGGAACGAACGGTGGAAATTTCCTTGCCGTGAACGTTGGGAGCGATGAATGGAATTACCAGGTAAAGGATCTGGCTGAGGCTGTGGCAGCAGTTATCCCCGGAACCACTGTTTCCATCAATAAGGATGCTCAACCCGACAAACGTTCCTACAAAGTAAACTTCGACCTTTTCAAGAAGTTGGCCCCATCACACCAGCCGAAAGTGAGCTTGGTTGAGTCCATAGGGGAATTGAAAAGCGGTTTGGAATCTATTAGGTTTCGAGACCCAGAGTTTCGTAATTCGCGATATATGAGGCTCATGATCTTAACGGAACTCCAACAGAAAGGGCTTCTCAATCAAGAACTCCAATGGACAAGGAAATAAATAAAATAATAAGTGGGAGGTAACAACCGTGAACGTAACTCCAGCCTGCAGGTTCTGTAAATACCCTCTGGAGCATACCCTCGTCGATCTTGGAATGTCGCCCCTGTGCGAAAGTTTTTTAACTGCCGAACAGCTAAACCACATGGAACCCTTTTACCCTCTCCATGTTTACGTATGCAAAGAGTGTAACCTGGCTCAACTTGAAGAGTATGTGAGTCCAGAAGAGATATTTACCGAGTATGCATATTTCTCATCCTATTCGGATTCCTGGCTTAAGCATGCAAAGCGCTACACAGATCTTATGGTCGAACGCTTCGGGATTCATAACGAGAGCCTTGTGGTAGAACTTGCCAGTAACGACGGCTACCTGCTTCAGTATTTTGTGGAGAAAAACATTCCAGTATTAGGCATAGAACCGGCAAAGAATGTTGCAAGGGTAGCGCTTGACAAAGGAATACCCACCCTGGTTGAGTTTTTCGGTGAAGCGATGGCCAGGAATCTCGTTGGACAAAACAAGCAGGCAGATTTGATCCTGGGCAACAATGTGCTAGCCCAAGTCCCAGGACTGAATGATTTTGTTGCTGGCATGAAGATTCTTCTGAAGGCCCAGGGTATTATTACCATTGAATTCCCTCATCTAGTGAGGTTAATGGACGAAAACCAGTTCGATACCATCTATCATGAACATTTCTCATACTTCTCTCTCATAACGTCAGAGAAAATCTTTGCTGCCCATGGCCTGACTATTTTCGACGTGGAGGAGTTGCCTACCCACGGTGGTTCTTTGAGAATTTATGCACGGCATACGGATGATGGAACAAAAACGGTGACCGACAGGGTTATAGAACTGCGGAAAAGAGAAGAGATGTTCGGGCTAACCCGTATGGAGACCTACGCTGCATTTTCCGAAAAGGTCAAGGAGACCAAGCGTAAACTCCTTGAATTCTTGATCAAAGCCAAGCGTGAAGGCAAGTCCATAGCCGGTTATGGTGCACCGGGCAAGGGAAACACCCTTCTGAATTACTGTGGTATCCGTACCGATTTTATCGACTATACTGTAGACAGNAATCCATACAAGCATGGGAGGTTCACTCCTGGCACCCATATCCCTATCTTTCCCCCTGATAGGATTCGACAGACACGGCCCGACTANNTNTTCATTCTTCCCTGGAACTTAAGGAATGAGATCATAGCACAGGAGTCTTATATCAGAGAATGGGGTGGTAAATTCATAGTACCGATACCAGAAGTAGAAATCCTGTAAGCAGCCAAAGGGTATGAAAATCTCAAGTTCTAATCTCNACATTACAAACCACGAACAATGTCGAATTGCTAACTATCAAAGCTTGATAATGTAAACATGTATTTGTTTAGAATTTCGATATTAGAATTTGAAATTTGTCATAGTACTCTATGATATGATTTTTACCGAAACAAAACTCAAGGGTGCATACGTTATTGATCTGCAGAAGCTCGAAGACGAGCGCGGTTTCTTTGCGCGGTCATTTTGCAGNCGAGAGTTTGATACTCATGGATTAAACCCGAATGTGACTCAATGCAATGTTTCATTTAACGCCAANAAAGGTACAATGAGAGGGATGCACTATCAGGCGAAGCCTTTTGAGGAGGCGAAGCTTGTGCGGTGTACAATGGGCTCAATTTATGACGTGATTGTCGACCTTCGGCCTGATTCTCCCTCGTTCAAAGATTTTATCGGCTTAGAGCTTTCTCCTCACAATAGGCTGGCTTTGTATGTCCCAGAAGGTTTTGCTCATGGTTTTTTGACCCTCAAAGACAACGCTGAGGTTTTTTACCAAATGTCGGAGTTCTATGTTCCGGATGCTTCACGAGGATTTCGCTATAATGATCCTATGTTCGTTATCCCGTGGCCGCGAGAAGTTCAGGTTATCTCAGATCGCGACCGGACATATCCTGACTTCGCGATTTAATGTAAGCAGAGAGCCATGAGCAGTAAACAGATAATTTCGGAACAATAAACGGGTGGCCAACCGCTGAAAACTTACCGCTCACTATGAACATGATTGATCTAAGAAAATCCATCGATTACAAGGCTATCGGCCGGGAAATGTATTCCTTGATCGAGGAATTATTTCCCATCTGCCGAAGCATTACGGGCAATGGTGTAAGGAAGACCCTGCGAAGGCTGCAGCGAATTGTTCCTTTGACCATACATGAAGTCCCTAGCGGTACCCAGGTATTCGACTGGACAGTGCCAAAGGAATGGAACATAAACGATGCATATGTCANGAATACAAAGGGTGAGAAAANCATAGACTTTCAAAAGTCAAATTTACATGTCTTGAATTATAGTACTCCTGTTGAAAAANTTGTTTCATTGGGAGAACTTAAGGAGCATCTTTTTACAATTCCAGATCATCCTGAGTGGATTCCATATAAGACATCATATTATAAAGAAAACTGGGGATTTTGCCTAAGTCATAAGCAATTTCTCGAACTACAAGATGGAGAGTATCAAGTTTTCATTGATTCGACCTTGGAAAATGGTTCCTTGACTTATGGCGAATTTTTTTTGCCCGGGGAGCAAGAAGCTGAGGTACTGTTCTCAACGCATGTGTGTCATCCATCCCTGGCAAATGACAATCTGTCTGGAATAACGCTAGCCATCATGCTCGCCAGGCACCTTAACGAGATGCCTCGGCGGTATTCCTACAGATTTCTCTTTATACCCGGAACGATTGGAGCAATCACCTGGCTTGCGTTGAATGAAGAAAAAACCGATAAAATCAGGCATGGATTGGTGATAACAGGCGTTGGTGATCCCGGAAAAATCACGTATAAGAAAAGTCGCCAGGGAAATGCTGAAATTGACCTCGCAGCTTACCATGTTCTGAAGCACTGCGGGAAGGCTTACCAGGCTTTGGATTTTCACCCTTATGGATATGATGAACGCCAGTATTGTTCCCCCGGATTTGACCTTCCTGTCGGTCGATTGTCAAGGACTCCCTACGGGGAGTATC
>JGI20214J51650_10001960_pt1 | contig 13065 bp, 9 predicted proteins | sample WetSurMetagenome_FD_51650 | JGI IMG/M metagenome (IMG submission 51650) | reverse complement strand
AAAAGCTGATCTGTTTTCTTTGACGCTATAAAGACGGTATTTATTTCATTTGTGTCAAAAAAAATATATGTTGTACAACATTAAAGCAAATTGAAAGAGTTTTCTAACCGTTTATCACCAGAAAAGATCAGTATAAAGATAATTTTTAAATACGATCTTTTTCAGGTTCAGATAGCTTAAAACAGCCTCAAAGGCCCCGGGAAACAAATCACTTATTAAGGTTCTCAGCGGCCTTTGAGTAAATTCTTCGCGACCTTTGTGGTTAAATGTGGTTAATTCCTATTTTTGTAAATAAAATTTCCAATTGAGCTATCTTACCAATAAACGAAAAATAATAAACGATCCGGTTTATGGATTTATTAGCATTCCGGGAGATTTTGTTTTTGACCTGATGGAGCATCAGTGGTTCCAGAGGTTACGGAATATAAAGCAACTCGGACTAACCAGTTTTGTTTACCCTGGTGCCAATCACAGCAGGTTCCAGCATGGATTGGGCGCTTTGCATCTCATGGATATGGCAATAACAACCCTCAGAAACAAAGGGGTTTCAATATCACCTGCCGAAGAAGAGGCAACGTTTGCAGCAATTCTTCTTCACGATGCAGGGCATGGTCCGTTTTCGCATGCTCTCGAAAATTCAATTATCAACGGTATAACACATGAAGATCTGTCTCTTCTTCTGATGAGAAAGCTGAATGAGGAATTTAAGGGAAGACTCGATCTTGCAATTGAAATATTTACAGGTACTTACCCACGCAGATTTTTACATGAACTGATTTCAGGTCAGATGGATATGGACAGGCTCGATTACCTGCGAAGAGATAGTTTTTTTACAGGAGTTATTGAGGGCTCGGTCGGCTCAGACAGGATAATCCGTATGCTGAATGTTGTGGATGATACCCTGGTTATTGAAGAGAAGGGGATTTATTCAATTGAGAAATTTTTGATCGCCAGGCGCCAGATGTACTGGCAGGTCTATATGCACAAAACAGTCATTTCATCAGAAAGTCTGCTTGTAAATATTCTTAAACGGGCAAAAGAACTGGCAAATACCGGGATTGAACTTTATTCAACTCCTGCATTGAGGTTCTTTCTTTACAATAATATAGGCAAACAGGATCTCACAACCATTGGAATCTTTACCCCGGGACTGATTGCTGCAAACTTTACACGGCTCGATGATACTGATATCCTCGTTTCATCAAAATACTGGGCTGATCATTCCGACAGGGTCCTTTCAGACCTTTCAGGCAGGTTACTAAGAAGGGAACTTTTTGCCATTGAATTGCAGAATGACCCTTTCAGTAAAAAGAGACTGAATGAACTTAAACTGATGACGGGAAGTCTGATGAATGTTGATCCGGAATTTGCAGATTATTATGTATTTACAGACAGTATCTCAAATCTGGCTTATACTACCGATGCTCCCGAAGTAAAAATATTACTCAAAGGAGGAACTACTGCTGATATTTCTTCGGTATCTGAAATGTTTGATCATCGATTCCTTTCAGAAAAAATTACAAAGTATTTCCTTTGCTATCCAAAAGAATGCAGATAACTACTAACTTACTTTAGGAAAGAAAGAGTATTGAAATGAATAGAATTGAATCAGTTTTTAGTTAGTTTTAAACCCTCTCCCATGCTTGCCCGCAAGCTGGCTCCTTCGCTAAATTTGCCTTCCAGGCAATTTTTTGACGCTCGGCCCTCTTAAGGCTAAGGGAGGGGTTGTAACTAGTTATATATCATAAATATTACCCCTTCCCTTATTTTTTATGGGAAGGGGTAAGGGGAAGGGTTAAAAAATCAGAAGGAAGGATGAAATCGGGTTTGTAATTGTATATAAAAAGAGATATTAGGATTATTATTGATAGAAGAGAGTCACTGAAATCAATTATTAACTAACAAATATATGTCATGGAATTTACCGCCGCAACAATTGCCGGATTTTTAAAAGGTGAGATAGAAGGCAACCCCGATATTAAAGTCAATACAGTTGCCAAGATTGAGGAAGGTCATGAAGGAGCGTTGTCATTTCTGGCCAATCCAAAATATGAACACTACATATATACGACTAAATCATCTGTCGTTCTTGTAAACAGAAGTTTTGTCCCCTCATCTAAAGTTGATGCAACACTTATCAAAGTTGAAAATGCATATGAAGCATTTGCCTCGCTTCTGAGGCTGGTTGATCAGTCGCGACCGCGAAAGAAAGGGATTCATCCTACATCAGTTATTGAAGCTTCGGCAAAAATCGGATCGGATGTTTACATAGGAGCCTTTGCCTACATAGGAGAGAATTGCATGATTAGCGATGGCTGTTCAGTTTATCCCCATGTCTATGTTGGTGATAATACTCAAGTGGGCAAAGGTTGTATTTTAAATCCAGGTGTGAAAATATATCACGATTGCCTTTTGGGTGAAGGATGCATTGTTCATGCCGGAAGTGTGATCGGAAGTGATGGGTTCGGATTTGCACCTCAGTCAGAAAGTGAGTTTATGAAGATACCCCAGCTTGGGAATGTGGTTCTTGAGGATCATGTAGAGATAGGAGCAAATGTTACTATCGACAGGGCAACAATGGGATCGACGATAATCCGGAAGGGAGTGAAGCTGGACAATTTGATTCAGATAGGGCATAATGTTGAGATTGGGGAGAACACTGTAATGGCAGCTCAAACAGGTATTTCCGGATCAACAAAAATCGGAAAAAACATAATGATGGGAGGACAGGTTGGCATTGCGGGTCATATTAAGATTGCTAACGGGACAAAGATAGGAGCACAGTCAGGAATCCTTGGAGAAGTGAAGGAAGAGAATACTATAATTCTCGGAACACCGGCAATTGACTACAAACAGTTCTTTAAATCGTCGGTGGTTTTTAAAAAATTACCTGAACTGCAGAAAAAAATTGATGCTCTTGAAAAAGAGGTAGAGTCGTTGAAAAAGAAGTAGATTTGCCCCACGGTCGGAAAATAATGTGTTGTACATATATCAGTTATAAGACATTTTTNTCGATTGTTCGGGAATTTTTTATTTTTTTTGTAACCGGAATTTAATTTAATAATTGATCTGATGACTGAAAAACAAAGGACCCTTGCAAAGGAAACCAGCCTTACGGGAAAGGGATTACATACAGGGATAAATGTGACAATTACATTTAAACCGGCTCCGGTAAACCATGGTTATAAGTTTTGCAGGGTGGATCTTCCGGGAAAACCTGTCATTGACGCACTTGCTGAACATGTAACTGATACTTCACGGGGGACAACACTTGTACAGAACAATGCTTCTGTTTCTACTATTGAACATGTTCTTGCCGCATTGCATGGATTAAGGGTTGATAATGTCCTGATAGAGATGGATGGAGCTGAAGCTCCAATTATGGGCGGTTCTTCATGGAAATTTGTTGAGGCGATTAAAGAAGCTGGAATTGTCGACCAGAAGGAAGACAGAAACTATTTTGTAGTAAAACAGAAGATCACATTTTCTGACGAGGAACATGGAGTGGACCTTATAGTTTATCCCGATGACCATTTCAGCGTGAATGTTCTCATTGATTATAATTCAAAGATACTTGGAAACCAGTACTCAATTCTTGATACAATTGATGATTTTGAGGAGAAGATCTGTAAAAGCAGGACTTTTGTGTTTTTTCATGAACTGGAACCGCTTTTTAATATGGGACTTATAAAGGGCGGTGATCTTGATAATGCAATTGTTATTCTTGAAAAGGAGGTAGAACAGTCTGAAATAGACCGTATTGCAAAACTCTTTAACAGACCTGGGATAAGCACCCATACCGCCGGTATACTTAATAACACTGAATTATTCTACCCCAATGAACCGGCCCGTCACAAGCTTCTCGATATTATGGGCGACCTTGCACTTGTTGGTCATCCGATAAAAGGTAAGGTAGTCGCAACTCGTCCCGGACATAGTGCCAATACAAAACTGGCAAAGCTGATGAGGCAGGAGATGAAAAAAACTTTTTCAAAAAAAGACATTCCTGTTTATGATCCGACTCAGCCTCCGGTTTACACTGTTGAAGATATAAAGAAACGCCTGCCACACAGATTTCCTTTCCTTCTTGTCGACAAAATAATTTCCCTTGATGAATCCTCAATAGTCGGGATAAAAAATGTAACTTTTAATGAATCATTTTTCCAGGGCCATTTTCCCGATGAACCCGTGATGCCGGGTGTCCTAATGGTGGAAGCACTGGCACAGACAGGAGGTTTGCTTGTACTCAGCTCTGTTGAGGAACCGGAGAAATATTCAACATATTTCCTTAAAATCGACAAGCTTAAGTTTAAACAAAAAGTTGTCCCGGGAGATACAATCATCCTGAAGATGGAGCTTGCTGATGTTATGCGCAGGGGAATAGTTACAATGTTCGGGCAGGCTTTTGTCGGCAACAAACTTGTTCTGGAAGGTGAAATGACCGCACAGGTAGTAAAAAATAAATAACACGTCAATGATCTCAAAATTAGCTTTTGTCCATCCCGATGCCAGATTAGGTAAAGACGTTGTAGTTGAACCATTTGCCTATATTTCAGGGAATGTCGTTATTGACGATGGTACATGGATCGGCCCGAATTCCACTGTAATGGATGGTGCCAGAATAGGGAAAAAATGCAGAGTGTTCCCTTCCGCTGTAGTTTCTGGAATTCCCCAGGATCTTAAGTTCAGGGGAGAGGAATCAACTGCTGAAATAGGCGATAATACTACAATCAGAGAAGGTGTAACTGTAAACCGCGGAACAGCAGCGGTAGGTAAGACAGTTATTGGAAACGGATGCCTCCTGATGGCATATGCACATGTTGGTCACGATTGTCTGATAGGGAATAACTGTATAATTGGAAATGGTTCAGGTCTTGCAGGTGAAGTCGATATTGACGACTGGGCCATCTTAAGCGGAGGAACACTTGTCCACCAGTTCACACATATTGGAGCTCATGTAATAATTGGTGGCGGCTCAAAAGTCAGGATAGATGTCCCTCCGTTTATTAAAGCTGACCGTGAACCCCTGTCTTATATGGGTCTTAATACTGTTGGTCTTACTCGCCGTGGATTTGAAAAGGAGAGGATTGACGAAATACATGAGATATACAGAGCAATTTACCAGAAAGGGATGAATTTTTCACAGGCACTGGAATATGTGGAAAAAGAATTCAAACCTTCACCTGACAGGGATTATATTCTGGAATTCATAAGAAAGTCTGAACGGGGAATTATAAGGGCCAGGTAAGGCCCTTTTTATTTGTTCTTACCCCAGCCCTGAGCAGAGATCTCTACTTCTGACCCGTCATCCCCGACAATATAATTTCCTGAACCTGAAGCGGTCATATGACCGATAACTTTCACCGTTTGTATCAGTTTGATCTTCTCAAACATCTCGAGTGGAATCGTGAACAGCAATTCATAATCTTCTCCTCCGTTAAGAGCAGGGGTCATCGGGTCAACATTGAATTCTTCAGCAACACGCGTGGTTTCATAATCAATAGGAACCTTACTGTAAAATATCCTGCATCCGGTATTGGATGATCTGCAGATATGTATCAGATCAGAAGCCAAGCCGTCTGTTACATCAATCATCGAAGTGGGTAATACTCCTGCCTCACGAAGTTCTTTTAAAACTTCAACAGGAAATTCAGGTTTGAGCTGTCTCCCAACAACATATTCAAAACCTGCCAGATCGGGCTGTGTAACCTTTTCTTTTTGAAATAGCTTTCTCTCCCTTTCCAGTAGCTGAAGTCCCATAAAAGAAGCTCCGAAATCACCTGTCACACAAATGAGATCATTTGCCCTGGCGCCTTTTCTCATAACAATATTCTCCTTTTCAACAGTGCCAACCGCGGTAACTCCTATTGTCAGACCGGTTAAAGAACTGGTAGTGTCTCCGCCGGCCAGATCAACCTTATATTTTTCACATGCCAGAAATATTCCTTCATAGATCTCTTCAATCTGTTCCACAACGAATCTTGAACTTATGCCCAGAGAAACCATGATCTGCCCGGGAACACCATTCATAGCATAAATATCAGATATTGCCCTGATTACAGCTTTGTATCCAAGGTGCTTAAGTGGTGTGTAGATCAGATTGAAATGGATACCTTCAAGCATAAGGTCAGTCGAAACAAGAGTCAGGTTTTTCCCGGAATCAATAACAGCAGAGTCGTCACCGATACCGGTTATCGTTGTTTTATTTTCTGTTTTTGCTTTTTTGGCAAGATGATAAATCAACCCGAATTTCCCTAAATCTCCGATAGGTGTTTTATTGTTTTCAGTATTGTCCATTCTAATTATTTATTTTCTGCAATAATTTGCGAAAATCAGCGGGATCAGCGGGAAATTTGAATTTTATTTTTCCCGCAGATTACGCAGATTTACTCAGATGTATATTGTTTTTAAATGTTAACTATGTCGCGGCCAAAAGGGCTGAGTGCAATAGCCGTAAGCTTAAAATGCTGAAGACCGAATGGTATCCCGATTATGGTTATACACAGAAGAAATCCAAAGATCGCATGAGTGGCAGCAATCCATAATCCGCCGGTAAGCAGCCAGATAACATTCATAAGAATATACAAACAACCTGAAGCTCTTGTATGTACCCATGTATCGCGGCCAAAGGGCCAAAGGGCCAGAGAAGCCATTTTAAGTGTCTGAATACCAAACGGAATTCCGACAATGGTTATCATCAGGATGATGCTTGCGACAAAATACTCGATCGCAATTATAATACCACCAAAAATCAGCCAGATGAAGTTTCCCAATATATTCATAGGACAATTTTTAATTATTCGAGAATTACTGTTTTATCTTTTGGATATTTGACCGACCAGGTAAGAACAATCTGTTTTGTTTCCTGGGGTTTAATATCAAGGTCCCATTTTATTTCACCTGTCTGGGTATCAAGCCTGCCAGCTGAAAGCTCAATAGGCTCAACAGTTATCCCGCTGTTCGATGAAACAGGGATCTGATCATTCAGGGTGATCTTAACCGGGACAGCTTTATTGTTTCTGATTGTAATGAGGAATGAGTTTGTTTCTGTTTTATTCGCTCCGATTATCTTTTTACTTGTAAAATCCTTCCGCTTTTCTCTTTTTACCAGAATACTGTTATCAGTTCCGAGCGAAATTGTAAGCGTATCAGTTAACTGGTTAACGTTAAGTGTCGATTTTCCTACAAATGAATTCTCAAAATATAGTGTTGCCTCTCCGCTCTGGAGGCTCAGCTTTGCCCAGTCAGTAATATTTGCTGTAAGGTAAGCCAGCTGAGATATTTTTGGAAGAGTAACATATTTATATTCAGCAGGTGCAGTTAGTCTCTGGATCTCAACTGTCTGAACTTTACCATCCGATGGTATTGTGTAAGGAATTGCAATATCGAATGTAATTGTAGTTTCACCAACCTGTTTTTCAACCATTACCGGAAGAGCCTCCATTGCTTTTGATTCATCTTTATTCGCAACAGTAACTACCTCTTCCAACATAGCAGGTGCTTCACTTCGTTTAGTGCTAATCCCAGAAACCCTTCCCTGAAGCACTCTTGCAATGGGATAGTAATAATCTACGAACCATGGATAGAGTACCGGAATATTCCCGGCCACCCATGGCGTTGCATTTGAAAAACTCAGTTTCACATCTTTCCATTCAACACCTGAACTCTGAAATACATTGGCTTTGTAAAAAATTGTAACAGGATTTTTAATATCATCAACCCTGATATCATATGAGGGATACCAGCCTGCGTTTGACACAACGTAACTAACTGTTAGTTTTCCTGATCCCTGTTTTTCGGAAGTCACAGCTACCGATATCTCACCCGAAGGCAACTCCTGCCTGCCAAGTTTAGCCGAAACCTGTTGCTGCAGCGCAGCTATCTGTTTCTCATAATCTTTTATCAGGCGGCCTTTTTTCAATACTGTCATGGTAACCTGATCCATATTACTTGTATACAGCTCCATAACATTTTTAAATTGCTCGATAGTAAAAGTTGTTTCCTTTACAAGGATTGCCCTGTTGGCAACAAGGAAAGCTTCTTTTTCTTTAAGAATGCTGATTGCAGCTTTTTCATCTTCAATTTTGATCTGGAGAACTTCAATCTGGCTGCGTATGTTCTTTACTTCAGGAGAGTCTTCAAGGTTTTCAAGATAATTATTCTGATGATTGACTGAAAGGATAGTAAATTCCCCGAACCCTTTTACCTGGATGCTCTGAGCATCAATGTAGGGTGATAATCCGGATAATTTCAGAATTGTTTTTCCCGGCATAATTGATACAGATGTTTCATGGTCGATCTGGGCTCTGTCGGGAAAAACGGTAACATGTTTAATATCAGCCTTTATCTCTTTTCCAGACTGCGCTGCAAGGCTCAAAGCAGTGGAAATTATTATTAAAAAAGCTATAAATGTCTTTTTCATATTTCGGTTTTTAAAAAGGAACTCTAAAGTTATATTTTTTTTCAGAACAATGAAACTGAAGGGGATAAAGGTATAATGGTTCAGCGAAGATTTGAATCCCCGCGAGCGCATTGGCTTCGCCGAGCTCTCCCGCTTAGGCGGGATCGGTTCTCTGTTGCGACTCGACTGAGCTCGCCGAAGTCTTGCTGCGAAGAGCTTCAATCTGCCCCTTTCTTCCATGAGACCATTGTGGCTTTGTGCTGTTTCCCGATTCCTTATATATTCCTAAAAATATGTTAAATATCTCTTTTTTGACCCCGGATAAGTTTATTAACCTACCTTTGATCTTTTAAAAAAATCAAAATGAAGGGATTAAGAATTGGAAATCTTGCAATTGCATTACCGATAATCCAGGGTGGGATGGGAGTTGGGATATCACTTTCAGGACTGGCTTCTGCTGTTGCAAATGAAGGAGGAGTTGGAGTTATCTCAAGTGCAGGACTGGGTCTTTTATACAAGGATTTTTCATCAGATTTTCTTGAAGCCAGTATTCACGGGCTTAAAGAAGAGATAAGAAAAGCACGTGAAAAAACTCTTGGTGTAATTGGTGTCAATGTTATGGTTGCCATGACCAATTTCACTGATATGATAAAGACTGCGATCTCTGAAAAGGTTGATATTATTACAGCCGGTGCAGGACTTCCGCTTGATCTTCCCTCATTTTTGAAGAAAGATAGTGTAACTAAATTGGTACCAATTGTCTCTTCTGCCAGGGCAACAAAGATAATCTGCGAAAAATGGAAGACTAATTATGACTATTTGCCTGATGCAGTTATTGTGGAAGGTCCTAAGGCAGGAGGTCATCTCGGTTTCAAGGAAGACCAGATCTTTAATGATGATTATACACTTGAGAAGCTTGTTCCTGAAATTATTAGTGAGCTGAAAATATTTGAGGATAAGTACGATAAAAAAATCCCCCTGATTGCTGCAGGAGGAATTTATACAGGTGAGGATATTCATAAAATACTGGATCTGGGAGCTTCAGGAGTTCAGATGGGTACCCGATTTGTTACAACAGACGAATGTGATGCTTCCCCTGCATTCAAGCAGGCTTATATAAATGCAGTCAGTTCTGATATTGAAATAATTAAGAGTCCGGTCGGAATGCCGGGCCGGGCTATTCTCAGCAACTTCATAACTAAAGTAAGAGAGGGGAAAAAACAGCCTAAGGTTTGTCCGTTCAAATGTATCAAGACGTGTGACATTTCAAAAAGCCCTTACTGTATTATTATTGCACTTATCAATGCGCTTAAGGGGAATTTCGAAAGCGGCTATGCATTCGCCGGATCAAATGCTTTCAGGGCAACCAAAATTTCTTCCGTAAAGGAGATTTTCCAGTCGCTCATAAAAGAATACAAGGAGAGCAAATAGGATTTTAATAAAATGTATAATGACCAACCAGGACACCATTGATGTTCTGTAACCAGACTGAACAATAACCTGTTGTCCCATCTCCTGGACAGTAATAACCAAAATGGATCTCGAAACTATTGGAATCGTCATTAACAAATTTGGGAACTACATCGCCTTTGTCTTTAGCCGGAACCTTACCTGTAAGACCCTCAGTTAATTCTACTCTCTGAGACCGGTACCAATAGTAACAGTCAATGAAACTCGTATTGTTTATTAATATCTTGTCATTATCTTTATCATACTCGAGGTAAAAATATCCACCGGGGCATTCATGATATGCATCAATTGTTACAATATTGCCGCTTGCATTCAGGAATACTTTGCCCATAGTCATTCCATTAACTTTGCCCGTTACATCTCCTGTAACATTTCCCGTTACATTTCCTGAAACATTTCCGGTTACATTTCCATTAAGACTACCCGTAACGTTTCCTGTAAGAGAAGATCCTGTAATTCCTGCTGCACTTAAATTTCCGGTTATTGCAACATTTCCCCCTACTGTCAGTTTATTGAGTAAATTGGGAGCAAAATTAATACCCACACTTGAGTTGTATTGAATCCCTTCGGAAACGTTCGTCCATTGAGATAGAGCAATAGGAGTTCCGTTAATTTTATAATTTGATCCGGTGCTTAAATTAATGTCTCCATTTGCATAGATTTTGCCATTAACCTCGAGCATATTTGCCGGCTGGGGAGCTACACCAATTCCGACTCTTGCATTGAACCTCAGAATGCTGTTATCAAATTCTCCATATATTAATGCTGCTGTTGGGTCTGACCCGTTATTATGGATATAAAGTCTGTCAGAACCGGTTTCGGAATATCCTGCCATAAATCCGATAAAAACATTCCTGCTGCCATTTACCAGGTTATATCCTGCTTTATTGCCTAGAAGAGTGTTATTGGCAGATACATAAGAATGATAGACAAACGGATCCCAGGTGTCTGCACCTCTTCCTGCATCAATTCCCACAATAGTGTTTCCATTACCGCTCTCTATCAATGCCCCGGCGTTGGTGCCAATAAAAGTATTATCAATACTTGTTCTTATTTTGTAGCCTGCATTAATTCCCATAAAAGTATTATAAGAACCACTCCCAAAGGTTTCATTAATATTAAATCCGGCGTTTGTTCCTATCATGACATTATATTCCTGGATAGTATGGTTATATCCGGCAGAATTTCCTATCAGGGTATTATGAATGCCTCTGTTCAGCGAAAAACCTGCCAAATCGCCTATTACAATATTGCTGGCGCCTTCTGTAACACTAATGCCGGCCAGATGTCCAAGAATAGTATTATTGCTACCCGTGGTAAGGTTTTTCCCTGCCTGAAAACCAATAACTGAATTGTAGAGACCTCCATTGATTTTTGATCCGCTTTCGTGTCCGATGAAATAATTGTCTTTTGTGATATCAAGAAAATTTGAAGTGCTTCCCTTTGCTGCAAAACCACCGATAGCAAAACCTCCTTTTGCTCCTTTTGCTCCTTCTTTAACATAAACTCTTGTACTGTCAGGAGTTACACTTAGATAATTCTGAATTTCAATGTCTGTCTTTCCGCTATATGCAAATCCTCCTATCGCAAATCCTCCTTTTGCTCCCTTGGTCAGTTTAGGGGTCTTATCGAGATAAATCCTTGCACTGTCCTTATTTAATGAAAACAGATCATAAAGTGTTCCCTTGGTACCACTAAAACCACCAATAGCAAATCCTCCCTTGGCACCTTTGGTTCCGTCAATCATCGGGATATTTATCCTCACCCCCTGGTTATAAACTGCAAACATTGTCTGTCCGTCTTTTCTCTTCACTTCAAAAAGCGCATCTTCCGACAAGGTATTGTCTCCTGTTACAGCAAGTTTGGCTTTGTTTAGATTATCGGTTCCGATACCTACACTTTTGGATATCAGTATTGTGTCACCACTTGTAACAAAGGGATTTGATACACCGCTAAAAGCCGATCCGGAAACCATGGCGTATGGTACTGTCCATAGTTTAGCNGAACCCATGGTTTTCCAGGTGCTGTAGTAGATCTCAGTTTTGATATATTTGGGTGTTGCCGACCAGTCAATATCATCGAATGTGTTAGCAGTGGATCCACCCTGCTTTTCACCGGTTCCAATTACCAGGGTAAACAACCCGGCATCATCAGGAGTCACAGATGCGTGCTCTTCTATCCAGAAAGTTGTTCCTCCGGTTTCTTCTGACTGGATAGTAATCCTTACAGGCAGGGGTGTGGTGATTGGATTGTTTCCATCACGGGCTATTGCCTGGTAATTAAATCCCTGGGGAACCTGGCTGATAATAGCGATTCCGGGAATTATAAAAAATACAATAGCCAATGAGATTTTAAGTGTTGACTTTTTCATAGAGGCTGCCATTTAATGTAAATTCGGAAAAAAAGTTACACCAAATTTAAACGCAAGTCAATTTTTTTTGACCAATTGGTTTGATTTTACTTCAAACCTCAATATTTCTTATTCGGAGTGTTAACTAAATAACAATAAGAGGTGTCTCAAAAGGGCTCCCACTATTATTTTTTTAGAGTTATGTTCATTTCTTTTGCTTCTCCAAAAGAAATGAACCAAAGAAAAGGAGTCCGGAAAAGACAACCTTGCCCTTTTTGTCCGCCCGCTACACAAGGCCATAATGGCGCCACCAAAAAGGGCGAGGTTCGCACCTTTTCCGGTTAGCCTACGCACAGTTTAAAGTTTTAAATTATTGATAATTAGTAAAAAGAGCCGTCTCATTTAAGTTTTGAGACGGTCTCTTGTTTTTAAAATATAACTGAAAGGGTGAGGATTACCGGATAATTTCAAGGTAATTGAGAGTGCTTTGCAAATTCTGTGCTTCTACTTTATTTGCCATAGAGCAGCCCGGTACAGGACAATTTATTATTTTATGTTCCTTATTATCTGCAGGTTCCCATCCCATAATAAAATAGAGGACAAAGAATCCGATTACATATGCAGCGGTTACATGCCATCCTTTCTTAACCCATTGTACTACATTGCGTGCTTCAGGAAATTTATTTGTAATGGCAACACCGGCTGATGATCCAAACCATATCATCGATCCTCCGAAGCCGACAGTATATGCCAGCATGCCCCAGTCGTAATGACCCTGATCGAGACAAAGCTTTGTAAGAGGTATATTATCAAAGACTGCAGAGAGGAATCCAAGTGCCAGTGC
>JGI20214J51650_10001959_pt1 | contig 13076 bp, 18 predicted proteins | sample WetSurMetagenome_FD_51650 | JGI IMG/M metagenome (IMG submission 51650) | reverse complement strand
AAAAAACAGATTTTCCGTTGCCGGCATGGCGGGATCAGCCGGCTCCGGTTCTGGTTAATCCTCGGTACCGTTCCCGCGCACAATGAAGTAATTCGTGAGTTCTCCGGACTTGCCATTGGGATTGGTGATTACGATATCCCATGGTCCGACCTTAGTTTCATTGGAAAGATCGAACGTGCATGTCACGCTGGAAGAAGAGTACCTCGACACTTTCGTTGCTGAAATACTGTCCTCTCCAGAACGGCGTAACTGGGCCGTCAGGTTGGACATGAAGTCAGATCCGATAATTTCTGTTACCACGGATGTCCCGGCTTCCCCTTCTTCGGGATCAATACTCTTAATCGAGGGTTTTGCAGAGGATGCTGCCGTGGTTGTAGCAGCAGCGGCTGAGGTTGTCGTCCTGGCTGTTGTCATAGCGGTTGTCCCGGCCGTGGTGACCGTTGTCGGTGCCGCAGTTGGTACAGATTCGACGGTCACGTGCGTGATTTTTATCGTATACACCTTTTCCATTATTGCACGCGTGGTTGTCTCCGTAGCGGCGCTCGTACGGTATCCATACGTCCCGTCAGTGTTCTTGTAGATGAGTGCACGGGTGTAGGAATCGGCCGCGGCATCGTACCTGACAACAAGCCACGCGGGGGACTCACTGCCACTGGCACTCCGTACAATATCCCCGGCAGTGTACAACTGTCCTGCCGTTGTCGCGGCAGTGACGGTGTCTGAAACTGCCNGATCCTGGCTGTCCGAACAACCCGCCATGGATATCCCGATGATCAGGATGATACTGGATATAAGGATGATCTTTGTCTGATTTTCCATGCACAACGGTTACCCTGTCTCATATTAATAACTGTCAACCGGTTCACCGGGTATGCCCGGTAATTCTGATATCATCCGGTGCAGGCACACTATTCTTCCCGGCAATCCGGTGAATGCACCGGTATGGCCTGAAAGCGGGGGATACGGTCTCCCAAAAACCTTATACCCCTCCCGCCACCACATCCCAGTATGTCACTGAAACAAACAGGAACAGCACTTCTCGTTGTGCTGGTTGTCCTCCTCCTCGCCACACCTGTCATGGCTGTTGTCCCGCCTGGCAGGATTACGGTCAATTCAGCACCGACGGGCGCACTGGCCTGCATCGATAATGCAACATGTGATACTACGACTGCGACCTTCACGGTCGAAGGAAATGCCTGGCATTCGGTTTCAGTCACCGAAAAAGGATACAGGAAATGGACCGAGAATGTGTACGTGACCTCAGACCAGATCAGCATGGTCAGTGCCTTCCTGGACCTCGACCCCGATGCTACCGCCATCCTGGTGACCCTGGTGCAGGGCAGCGGGACCGTCTGCCTTGACAACAGCGACTGCCGCGCAAACGTGGGAATAGCAGGCAGTAACAGGAGTACGCGGTTTAAAGGTGTCAGCCCGGGGTACCATACCATCTCGGTCGAGGCCTCGGCGGATTATTCGGACGCCACGGAACTTGTGCAGGTGACCCTGGGCAAAGTTTCCGATGTGAGTATCGGGCTGACTCCGTTCATTGCCCCTGCAGCTCCGACCCCTGCAGCAGACAAGGCAACCGGCACGGTCCGTGTTTATGTTGACCGGACCGGCAGCACGATCTGCATCGATAATGTAAACTGTTACGTTAATGTTGGCGGAAGCACCGGGCCGGGAACCGGTACTGTAGTCTTCGATGATGTGACCGTGGACACGGCGCATATCATCATGGTTGCTGCTGATGGTTACAGACCGGTCTCTACGCCAATCACCGTTGTTAAAGATATGATAACTACCGTGGATATCTCGCTGCAGCCGGTTAGTGGGGGGACAACCATCCCGACGGTTGCCCCCACAACACCTGCCACAGCAGCCCCCACCATGCCTGCGGGCCGGTCTGCGCCCGGGTTACTGCCGGTTATCGGGGCACTTGTCCTGTGCGGTACGGTTTTTATCTTCAGAAATTATCGAAAATAATCCTTTTTTATTCTATGGTACCCTGCGGAATTTCCCGGAAAGATACTATTCCCGATGAAAACCAGCATGTACCCGTCCGGGAGGGTGCAGGGGACAAGCCGTGACTGCTCTTTGGCCGGGCTGCCTCCTGCCCGTGAGAGATAAAATCCTGGTATGTGCCCCTGATACCCATTTCGACCAGGATATATCGGAGAAGCGCGAATTATCGTTATCACGAACGGGATACATTGATCCCGGTGAAAAAAAATGACCATGGCCAGCAACCGGTACGAAGAGATAAGGTCCGCCGGGGATGTCGATGAGGATGCACTCGACCGGAAAATCTGGTGGCGGATCCTCCCGTTTGTCGTTATTCTGTTCGTCATAAGCATCCTCGACCGGGTCAATGTCGGCTACGCAGCGCTGACCATGAATCCGGATCTCGGCATCGATCCCGCATTCTTCGGGTTTATCTCCGGCATCTTCTTTGTCAGCTATGTCATCTTCGAGGTGCCCAGCAACCAGTTCCTCGTCCGGACAGGGGCACGGATCTGGCTCTTCCGGATCATGGTAAGCTGGGGAATTATCACGGTCCTGATAGCGTTCGTCCAGACCCCGGTACAGCTGGCGATCCTGCGTTTCCTCTTAGGGGCAGCCGAGGCCGGGTTCTCTCCCGGCATCATGCTGTACCTCACGTTCTGGTTCGGGAAGAGGCGGATCTCCCGTGCACTCTCCATCTTCTTTATTGCTATCCCCCTTGCGATGGTGATCGCGTCGCCCGCATCTGCCCTCATCCTCTCCCATGCCGCATGGGCCGGCCTTGCATCGTGGCGCTGGCTCTTCATCCTTGAAGGGATCCCGGCGATCATTTTCGGTTGTGCAATCCTCTTTTACCTGCAGGACTCCCCCCGGGAAGCGGCATGGCTGAGCGGTACCGAACGGTCATGGCTTGCCACCCGGCTTGACGACGCAAGGGTGCAGAAAGAGACTCCCCGGTCAATCCCGTTGCGACAGATCGTCACAACACCCGGGGTTGTATTGTTGTGCTCGTGCAGTTTCCTTGTCGGGCTTTTCCTCACGAGCCTCCTCTTCTGGATCCCGCAGATCGTGAACAGTTCCGGCCTCTCCGGCTCGTTTGCGGAAACAGGTCTCCTGGTGATGGTCCCGTACTCCCTTTCTGCCATTGTCATGTATCTCTGGTCGTGCCGGTCCGACCGGCTGGGAGAGCGCCGGTGGCACGTCGCGGTTCCCTTGATGGCAGCGGCAGTATTCCTGATCCTGCTCTCAATCCCGTCAGGTCCCCTGATCGGGTTCCTGCTCCTGTCCGGCGCGATCGCAGCAGGGTATGCAGCCTATGCCCCGTTCTTTGTCCTGACCCTCGAATCCTTCACGCCGGGTCTCCGGGCTTCCGGCGTGGCTCTTGTCAATGCCATTGCATCGGTCGGGTCTTTTGCCGGGCCGGTGCTGCTTGGCCTTGCCGGCGGGAAAATCGGCAATCCCGGAACGACGCTGCTCTTTTTCCTCCTTGGGATTGCCATCATAACCTGTTCCGTGCTGCTGATCAGGAAAGATCCGGGTAAACCGGTGAATGAGGAGTAGGCAACTGCACGCCCTGACCTGCTGCCCCCGGTGATCGGGCTCTCCGTCTCAATAGTTTTTAGATCCTTTTGTTCAGCGATGGTTTTCGTCCGACGGATACGGAAGTGTTTTTCCCCTCATTGAATCCAGGACGTTCCTGTAGTGTGGATGAGCTGGATCCCGCTGACCCGGGTATCGTTTATCCTGCAACGATCCCCGGCAAAAAACAAAAATTATAAACTCAGATAAGGTTTTTTAAAGAAACCGACTAATACTCGCATGCGCTGATATGAATCAATAATCATTCAGGATGAAAAAAAATCACCCGGAGAACATCATATCAGGAGTAAAATTTCAGGAGTTGAACAATACTTATGGCACAGGACGCGATTGATAAAATGACAAACAAGGGAATCTCCGAAGCTGATCATATCAAGAACCAGACCATCGAGGCACTCGAAGAGGCAGCCCGCAAGCTGCGGAATGCAGACATTTCGATGAATGGCGAGGATGTCAAAAATATCCTGCACAGTGTCCAGAACAAGATGGACCACTTCAAGGGTGAGATGGGTGCGAAATACCATGAAGTAGAGGCCGAGTACCAGAAGAAGGTGGAACCGGTCGAGCACATTATCCGCGATCACCCCGTTCCCGCGGTTGTCGTTGCAGTGGGCTTTGGATTTCTCCTGGGTATGCTCCTCTCCCGGTCCCGTGACTGATGGGGGACCGAATGGAACCTGACGCCTGCGATGAGGAAGGATCGATAGAATCAGAGTTTACTACTACGGCCAAGTATCTTGACCTGTACCTGCGGCAGAAGACCGACCTGTTCCTGCAGCACTACGTATTTGAGCCGTTTGACTTCCTGGGGACAAAACTCATGTACCTGGTCGTCATCCTGACCCTGCTTGCCGCAAGTACCCTGATCCTGGTTGCGGGAGTGATCCTCCTCATTGCAACGGTCATCCCGCTCTGGGCTTCCCTGCTGCTCTCNGGACTGGTTACCCTGCTNGCGGCAGCGATCATTGCCTACGTGTTATTCGCACGACAGATTGTATTGCAGACCCCGACGGCACTGGAGATGATGAACCGTGAAAAACCGTAGGCCGATCACCGAAGATGACATCTACCTGACCGAATTACTGATTGCCAAATCCTACGGAAAACTGAAACACTCCGTTGGCCGGGCTTCATCTGATGCGCTCAGTTGCGTTGGAGAAGCAGTTGGCGGGTCGGTCCGGAACCACCCCGTTGCAACTGCAGGAGCAGCAGTCGGGGCCGGTGTCCTTATGTTCATGTTCTTTAAGCTGATGAACCGGGGCGGGTCTTCCCGGCGGAAAAAGACCGGCGAACGGGAAGAGCGGCACCGGTCGAATATGACCGCGGATCTCCTTGGNATGCTCATTCCCATCGCAGCGCCGTATTTCACAGCATATCTTGAGAAATACCTGGGACGGATGGTTGCCAGGGACCATGATTGATACGAAAGAACGACCAGGCACATGAATTGTGCCGGACCATGACAGGGGATGGATATCCCGCCGGGTGAGAAAATCGCGGCCGGGAATTTTTTTTTGATGAGGATGACTGAATCCTCATCCTCTTACTGAGATGAGGAGCGGAGCCTTATCCGGCTCTGGCCGGATATACGCTTATGATTTTCCGGCATTAGAAATAGATCCGGCACACTACTGAGTGATGTGAATTTCGATAAACGGTATTGGTATTTCATTGCGGCGGCGATGTTCTTTGCCAGTGTCGCGTCCGTTTCTACGTGGTACCTTGCAATGGTGCAGGAACATTTTATGGAATGCAACTCGGTATCCGCGATCTGTTTTGATACGTTTGGCATGGTCCCGTGCATGGCCTTCGGGATTTTTTCACTCCTGCCCGTGATGATGGCGATCCCGTATCTCTTCCGGCAGAATGAGAAGCCCGGTCTCCTCTCGGTCCTGGTGCTGGGATGCATTGTTACCTATACTGCTCTTGATGCCGCAAACAATATCTCGGCAATTATGGGATACCACCATGTTTTCCTTTTTGCCCATACCGTTATGGATACCACCAACAATATTACCGGTACGGCTATCGGTACGGGGGAATCGCACTGTTGACCAGGAAGTCCGGTGCTGCCGGCTTTCCGGTTCCCGGACGGGAGGAAATGATCGCATGATAACGCAGGATATTGTCAGGAAACTCTGGGATGAAGCGGGGAACGGGAATATCGCCCTCTGGGATGACGGGAGCATGACCGTAGTCCCGGTGGATTATTGCGGGCAGACAAACGGGAAAAAGCCTCTTACCCTCCTCAAACCCCTCGCCCTTGTGAACCGGTATGAGCACCTGGCGTTTGCCCTCAATGATGAGGATCTGCTGACAAAAATTGAGACGATTGTACGGGCTGACGGGGGAACCGTTACCCGCGGTCCGCGATCATAATTCCTCGTTATCCGGCTTTTTTGGAATCTTCAGGGATTTTTTTTTACTTGATACTGTCGAGCTTCTTCTCCAGGACATCAAGCCCTTTCCTGACATCGTCAAGGGTCTTGCCGCCCGTGAGAATGATCTTTCCTGACGAGAAGATAAGAACAACGATCTTCGGATCTTTGATCCGGTATACCAGCCCGGGGAACTGTTCAGGTTCGTACTCAACATTTTCGATGTTGAGCGTGACGGCCATCTTATTGAGATTGATGTACCGGTCGAGGTTGTAGGAACAGACCATGTTGGTGATTGCAACCCTGGGTTCCTTGAGAGGTTTGATGCCCGCATCTTTCAATGATTTGATGACAATGGCAAGCCCGTCCTTGAGCGCCTTATCGTTCCGTACACCGGTGATCACGATCTTCCCTGACGAAAAGACCAGGCACGCAATTTTGGGATCCGCAATACGATAGACGGCCCCGGGGAACCGTTTCTTATTGAGTTCGCAGTTCTTTACCTTACTTGAAAACTCTACAAGATCAATAGATTCCGCGATAACACCGGATGCAACGATGTTCTCAATTTTTAATGATTCGTATTTTTTATCGACCATCTTCTTTCTATGACGCTCCCTGAAACATAATACTAATGGACAACCTTTATGATATGTTCCCGGATTTTACAAAAACAGGTACAATGTCCGGGTCCCGCGTGCGGGGCATGACAGGGTCACGCAGTACGGTACAGCTTGGGGATTTCCGGCAAAATGCGGGAAATCTGGGAAATTCTTTCAGCAGGAGATCAAATCTCTTTTTGGTATATCACGACATCCAGAATTTTTCCGAATTTCCCGCCAATATTTTTCAGGTTTGCACAGCGGGTATATCCGGCCTTTTCCATAAGCCGGATACTTGCCTGGTTCTCTGCGCACAGGGTTCCGACGATAACGTGGATACCGGTTTTTTTGCAGCATCTTCAGGATGCTTCAGGGCCAGAGCGCCAATGCCCCGGCCCGTATATGCCGGTTTCNTGTAAATGCTCATCTCAGCTGTCCTGTCATAGGCCTGTCGCGTTTTATACCGGGTGAGGAAACAGTATCCGACGATTTCGTTGCTTTCTTTGATGATAAATGACGGATACCTCGGGTGGGCAATGAATAAAAAATCCCTCAGTTCAGGAATCGTGATCGGTTCATTGTGAAACGTTGCCGTTGTATTCAGGATATAATAATCATAGATCTCCCTGATGCACCCGAGATCGTTTTCCGTGACCGGAGAAAATACGACCATAAAGGGAACTTTTGTCTCCATCCTGCTTGTTTTTTGGGGGGAACTCCTTTCAATTGGAAAATGGTTCCCGGTACAACCGGGAACCGGCACGGAGGGACCGGTGTCAGGTTCAGGCAGATTTCCCTGCAGAGATCAATTCACGGTATCCCTGCAGGAGACCGGAAAATGTGAATCCGGAAACCCGGGGCCGGGAAATCTAAAACCATAAATACACCCGAACTATACTACTGCCCATGAGGGAGCAAAAAGAGAGCGTGCGGAAGATCCTGCGCCAGAAAAAAGAGGCAGTGCTACCGGAAGACCGGCTCAGTAACAGCCGGAGGATCTGCCATCATCTCATGAAGACCATCCGGGAAGGTGAGACCGTGATGGTCTTCACATCCAAGGAAAAAGAGGTCAATACCCGGCCGTTGATCATGGCACTTTTTGAAAAGAGAAACCCGGTCGTTGTTCCGATCATTGTAAAAGAAGACTGCAGCCTCCGGCTCTCCTACCTGCGCGATTTTTCCGCGCTTGTCCCGAGCACGTTCGGGGTTCCCGAACCCATTGGCAGTGAAATTCCGGCAGATGCAACGGCCATCGGCACGATCATCCTCCCGATGCTCGGGTTTGACCGTGCGGGGGGACGGATCGGGTACGGTGCCGGCTATTATGACCGTTTCCTCTCCAAAAACCCGGGCCTGCGGAAGATCGGGATCGCATTCGGCTGCCAGGAAGTGGAGAACCTGCCGGTCGATGAGAATGATATCCNGATGGACATGATCATAACCGAGAATGGCATCGTGTATCCGGAAGGAGGGAAAAATCATGGAGATCAACGGCACAACCATTCTTGACACCTTTGCCGAGGCATTCCCGGTCTGGGTTTCCCGGATTATCGTCACGGCAGCAACACCGGAATGGGCGTATAAGGCTGCGATTGAAGCAACCGGGTTTGCAACCTCAAAAATCAGCTGCCCCTGCGAGGCCGGGATCGAACGTTCCCTCTCTTCTGACGAGACCCCGGATAACCGGCCGGGGGTCTCGATCCTGATCTGCGCCGAGAAGAAGAACATGAAGGCCAATGTTGCCGCACGGATCTCCCAGTGCATCCTTCCGGCACCAACCGCGTCTGCATTTGACGGGTTTCCCGATGCTGCGTCCCGGTTTTATACAAAGATGCACTATTTCGGGGACCGGTATGAAGAGCGGTGCATGGTCGGCACCAGGAAGTGCTGGAAGATCCCGGTGATGGAAGGCGAGTACGTGGGAGAAGAACGGTTCGGGACCGTGAAGGGGATCGCCGGCGGGAACTTCCTCATCATGGGAAAAGACCAGCAATCGGCACTTGCCGGTGCCGAGGCCGCAATGGAAACTATCACCGGCATGCCGGGTGTCATCACCAGTTTTGCCGGCGGCATTGTAGGGAGCGGCTCCAAGGTCGGGTGCAGCAATTATACCTTCCCGATGCCGGCCAGCACTAATCATCTTTTCTGTCCGACATTAAAGAGAAAAATCCGAGGCTCGCTGGTGCCTGACGGTGTAGCATCCATCTACGAGATTGTCCTGAACGGTGTCGATGAGACACTCATTAAGGATGCGATGAGGGCCGGTATCCGGGCTGCGGCAGAGTCCGGGACCGTCATGCATATCGGTGCTTCCAATTTCGACGGGAAACTCGGGCAGTACCGCTTTGCCCTCCACGAGCTCTTCCGGTAAGCGGGTATCCCCACTTTCTTTCTATAACCTGGTGGTCGGCCGGCAGGGACTTTCCTGAAGAATGCCTGCCAGAAGACGCCGGATCTTCCCTGTCGTTTTCCTCCCGGTTACTCTTATCCCCATAAAAGGAGAAATACGGGTATGGAACCCATCAGCAAGGTCAACCTCGAACGCATAACAAACGGGATCTATGCCTTCACCATGACCCTGATGGTGCGGAACATCTCAATCCCGCTGCCCGGTACGATCACGACCGGGGCTTCGCTGGAACATTACCTCGATATCACGGCACTTTCAATCGTTGATTTTATCGGGGCGTTTATCATCCTTGCCATGTTCTGGCTTTTTTATTTTCAGATTTTTCACCGCATGAAGACCGTGGATTTCCATTTCCTCCATGTTCATCTGCTTTCCCTGATGGTTGTGGTCTTCGTCCCGTTCACCCAGAGTTTTACTGATGACCGTTCGGGCATCCCTGCTTCCCAGATCCTCTTTCAGATCAATTACCTCATCCTCGCGCTCCTGCTCGTGTATGCATGGCACTATGTCCGGACCCACCCGGTACTTCTTGAACCAGACCTGAATGAACCCGAGGCAGAGTTCCTCGCTAAAAAATTTTTAGTCCCGCTCGGTGTAGCGGTCCTTGGGATTCTCCTGGTCATTGCCGGGTTCCCCACTATCGATATCCTCTACCTGCTCCCGTTTGCCATTATCGCGATCTTCTTCCGGAACCCGCCGGGAGAGGGGTAATTTTCAGGCACCCGGGCGGGGTGTCGTGCAGATTTATCCGGTCCGGATGCCCAGTGGTAGAGAAGAATATGAATTTCCAGAAGATATGTTCCGTCTCAATTCTCTGCGGTCTGCTGGTAGTGCTGATTGCAGTATGCGGCTGTACCTCACCGGACCCGTCGGTCGGAAGCCCGGGTACCGATTCCGGTGCCAGTCCTGACACCGGTGGGATGTCCGGTATGTATACAAGCGTTGAAGACCCGGCAAACAGTTTCGTGCAGAAACCTGACGGGACCGTGCAGTGGAAGAATGATGCCGGTGGTTTTTCCGGGACTTACGCCATGGTCAATGGCGAACTGAAAGTATGTGTCGAGGAAAGCGACGGGACAACCTGTATTTATGCACCAATTGAGGCAGATGGTTCCTTCGTGTATGGCCTGAACACGTACAGGAAATAATTATCTCTTTTTTCCGTTACCGGGATTACCTGAAAACACTGACTGCATGACGGTGCAGCTGCGAACCGGTATTACGGTACCAAGTCCCGCGAGTGAGCACGGTTGTGAGATCTTTTATTGCACATCCGGAGAAAATCACGTCTTGAACGGGGCCGGGGACGTTCATCAATAAAATCACCCGGACACATCGTATCGTCATGTCCTGCGTGACTATTACTCTGGTTGCCTTGTTCCATCTTTCCGACCACAAACCCCTTTGCACACTGCATCGTATCTTCATTCACAAAACGTTCAGGTTTTTTGTATGAACACTCCATCATCCGGGTGCGCTCCAGAGCATCCCGTTACCATAGAACAGCTCGGCTGGACAGAAGAACATAAATCCGCATTCTTAAAATACACCGGACCCTACATTCCGGGCCGCGTGGCCTGCCGGCAGAAGACCGTATGGGACGTGATTACCGGGGGCGGGTCTGTTGTGGCCGGGATCTCCGGGGCCATGAAAAAGCTTGGCCGCTTTCCCGCAGTTGGCGATTTTATCGTGCTGCTCCACCAGCCGGAGGCTGGCGCCTCGACGATTGTTGACATCCTCCCTCATAAAACATATTTTACGCGGGGAGTATCAGGACGTGAAGGTACCGACCAGGTCATTGCGGCAAACATCGATACGGTCTTTATCGTCACTGCAGCCGGCCATGACCTCAACGCCCGCCGGATCGAGCGGTACCTTGCTATTGCCCATGCATCCGGCGCCCGCCCGGTTGTCGTGATCAACAAGTGCGATCTTGCAGAAGACCCGGCACAGCTGGCTGACGAGATCATTCCGGTCACCTCCGGTGTTCCGGTGATCCCGCTCAGCGCGATCAGCGGAGCCGGGATCGACAGGCTCGGACCTTACCTGGCTACGGGGACAACAATAGTCCTGATCGGGTCCTCAGGAGTCGGTAAGTCAACGCTTATCAACCGGCTGCTGGACCAGCCCGTCCAGGATACGTCGCACACCCGCGAGTATGACGATAAAGGCCGGCATACCACGACCGTCCGCCAGCTCTTCATCCTGAAGGGCGGGGCGCTCATGATCGACAATCCCGGGCTCCGCGAGGTTGGTATCGGCACGGCATCCTCCGGTATCGCCGATACCTTCCCCGATATCCTTGAACTGGCGGAGGGCTGCCGTTTCTCAGATTGCCGGCACGGGCAGGAGCCGGGTTGTGCGGTGAGGAACGCGGTCAGCCAGGGAACACTCTCCGGAAAACGGTTTGAGAACTATCTCCGGCTGACAAAAGAGCTTGCATTCGAACAGGAAAAATCAGAGATTGGGCTTGTGCGGTCTGAGAGGAAACGGTGGAAAGCGATAAAAATCCAGGCTCGTAATATCAAAAACACAAAAAGCCGGTTCTGATACACCCGCCACAGAACACCCGTGTAATGACCAGACCGTTTAATTTTTGGCCTCCCTCGTAGTGTCTTCCATCCGTGATTTGGGTTTTCCCGTTCATAAGGGCTGGTCCCCCCGGGATCCGTGCCGGGGGGCCCGGTATCCGAAAATCTTATCACGTCCCGGCAGGTAAGGATTCCCGTATGCCGGTCTATGTGATGCTTGGAAACCTGACCCATGCTGCTTTTGATCAGCTGGATGCCCTCGAGCAGCGGGATAAGAAAGCCAAAGAGATCATCGAATCGCTCGGGGGAAAAATGATCTCCCACTGGTACACGCTGGGCCAGTATGACTTTATTGTCATCTTCGAAATGCCGTCAAAAGAGATGCTGGTGAAATTCCTGTCCATTGTCGGCAGGTTCGGGACTGTCCGCACTGAGACCCTGGAGACCATTTCCCGGGAAATGCTGTACAAAATTGCAAAAGAGGTATGATCGGGCAGGAAAACCAGAGATCCCACCCGCCGTTCCTTACAGATCTCGTTCCCGTCAGGATCGGTCGTGTCCGGAACCGGGCCGGCATGACCCTGATGCCTGCGGATGCAGGGAGACCTGTGGCGGGATTTTTTTTACAAAATGCTCTCAAGCTTCAGCGTGAGGACGTCGAGACCCCGCTTGACATCGTCAAGATTCTTACCCCCCGTGAGAATGATTTTCCCGGATGAGAAGATAAGAACAACAATCTTCGGATCCGCGATCCGGTAGACCAGCCCGGGGAACTGTTCGGGCTCGTACTCGACACTTTCGAGGTTGAGCGTAACAGTCAGCTTGTTGAGATTGATGTACCTGCCGAGATTATACGAACAGACAATATTGGTTACCGCAACCCGGGGCTCTTTAAGGGGTTTTATACCCGCCGCTTTTAACGCCTTGAGGATGATCGCAAGCCCATCCCCGAGAGCCTTGTTGTCCCGAAGGCCGGTCATCACGATCTTCCCTGACGAGAAGACCAGGCACGCAATCTTGGGGTCCGTGATATGATACACGGCACCGGGAAATCTTTTCTTATTGAGCTCACAGTTCTCGGTCTTCTCTGAAAAATCGACAAGATCGATGGATTCTGCTATTGCACCGGATGCAACAATGTTTTCGATCTTCAATGATTCATAATTTTTATCGGCCATCCTCATTCTATACAATTCTTACAAGCATAATACTAATTGGCAACCTTTATGGCAGGTAGGCCGGATGTTACCAGATCCCGGATGAAATTCATTTTGCGTCCGGGACTGGCCGGTTCCCGGATGCCGGTAAAAAACCGCGGCCCCGCGATCGGAGAGTAACCCGGCCGGGTTCATGCGCCCGTCACGATGGAGCAAAATCCCCGTGATGGCGCGGAGGGAATTATCTGGTGTCGGGCTGGCTGTGGCCAAANNNATTTTGCGTCCGGGACTGGCCGGTTCCCGGATGCCGGTAAAAAACCGCGGCCCCGCGATCGGAGAGTAACCCGGCCGGGTTCATGCGCCCGTCACGATGGAGCAAAATCCCCGTGATGGCGCGG
>JGI20214J51650_10001958_pt1 | contig 13077 bp, 8 predicted proteins | sample WetSurMetagenome_FD_51650 | JGI IMG/M metagenome (IMG submission 51650) | reverse complement strand
GCCTTCAATACGATAATATTGATTCTCAGGGATACAAACGTCGTCAGTTTTGTACCTGATAAACGGCATAATGCTGCTCAGGAATCCTGTTGCTACGATATTATAACTTCCGTTTTCGTTAGGGATCTGTTCGGTAAAGCCATAATAAGGATCAAACCTGTAGAGGTCTCCGCTTATTCCTTCTGCTAATACACATCTTTCACTATGCCCATAATGCACAAACGATTTTACCTTAAAAAAATCTTCAATGTATGCCCGTTGCTTTTCATCTATATTCTCAGACATCAGAAAAATTCCCTTTAAATTCAGATTATGCTTAACGTTATTTTCATCCAGCAATTTCGCAAAATACCAAATCGATGAGGGGTACCCGTTCAGATACTTGGGTTTAAAATCGTTTATTTTTTCTGTTATACTGGTTATGGTTGATCGTGTTATTTTTATCGGGAAAAATATGAGTTCATTATGCATGGGATTGTATTGCCAGAGGTCCTCTCCGAACTTAACCTGCCTGAATGTGGCCATCCTGTCATGAAGTGAATATCCAAGTTTTTTATGGTAATAATACAGAAATGCATTCTCAGAGAACATTGAATCAAGATCAAGCAAAAACTTCAGAGGTGCCCCTGTACTTCCCCCTGTTGCAGCAGAATAATATCCATTCTTAACTTTTTTCTTTGAAATGAGCTTATCAAAATTATCAGTAATTATCTGCCTGGTAAGAAAAGGGATAATCTTTATCTCATCAAAATCAGAAAACCTGAGCGGATCAAAGGAAATTTTATCAAATAATTCAGTATAATAGGGAACAGTCTGATATGAATGTATTAATGTGCGTTTCAGCTGGTTAAACTGATAATCTTTTATCTGGCCGGCGCTTAATGTTTCCCTTTTTTCAAGCAGATTATAATATCTTAAAAACTCCTTGTTCTTTACCAGATATTGCCTGAATAATGGAGCCGAAACATATTTCAGGTTTTCCGGCATTTTATCCCTGATCTTTTTCAGATATTGCCTATTCATTTGAGTATTTCAATTTTAAAATAACCTCTCTTCCTTTCATCAGAAGTACTTTTATAATTCCTTCGTGTCTTCTGTCCAAATTTCCTATTAAAGAAACTAAATTAAGATCTCATTGCATAAAGATATTTCAAAGTTTTTCATTATTCTCTTCGAATTTTCTAAAAGTGCACTTTTTTCTGCTATCCTCTATTCTATAGATATTTATTATCATTTGTGAAGTACACATAATTAATGGAATTTGATTTTGAAGGCGAAATAAGCATAATAAACTTATGCACTTCTATCCAAAACATTATATAACACCTCTTTCATTTCAGCATACACATGTGAAGTATCAGATTCAGAGACCGTCATTAGTGCATTTTTGCCCATTGCTGCGCAGATTTCGGGATTCGCCTTAAGAAATAGAATCCTGTCAGAGATTATTGAAGGATCATTTTCCGTAAGAAATCCGTCATGCTTATCGGTGATCAACATTGAATGAGTCTGAATAATATTGGCTATCACAGGTTTACCGGAAGCCATATATTCAATAACTTTCTGGGGCGGCGACATCCGGTATACCGGATTGTCTTCAAGTACACTCAGGCAAACATCCGACAATGCAATAACACCCGGTATAAGATCATGATCAATTTTCCCAAGGCAGATCAAATTTTCCTGAAGACCTCTTTCTGCAAAAAATTTGCATATTTCATGGGTATACTGAATATCGCTTCCGGCTATTAAAAACAATATTCTGTTGTCCCTGGTCTGAGAAATATATAAACTTTCGAGCATAACACTCAGGCCGCGTTCTTCGGAGACCCATCCGGTGTAGCATACAATAAAATAGCCCTGCTCCTTTTTTATGCTTATATCAGCGTGAATCATGGAAAAAGCCGGCTCTGAGAATCTTTTTAAATCTACGCAATGTGGTGTCAGATAAAGGTTATTGCCCTTATTCTGTTCAAGGTACCTTATGATTGGTTCAGATACAACAAAACTTGATCTGCTCGCTCTTATTCCCTTTAAAATAATATACTCTTCTATTAATTGGCATATCCTGATAAATCCTGATTTTTTTTCCAGTCCCAGCATTTCATGTACCTGATAAACATATTGAAAGGATGTTTTGGTAAGCCATAAAGCAATAGGAGCATAATTATGTCCGATAAATACCGCATCCGATTTATCCGAATTCAGGATCTTAGCTATCTTCCGGCAATAGTTCAGCATTCCTAATACAGGAATATCCATCAATCTTATATGATTCAGAGAGATTATTTCAACTTCCGGAAGCCGGGTTTGTAAAAAATCTGCCTGATTTGTGTAAATGGTAATTTGAAAATGACTTGCTATAAAGGTCAATGTATTTATAATAACTGCATTGCCAGTTGTTTCCGGCTCTTTAAAATAGAAAAAAGCTGAAAGTTTACCTTTATCGTTTTTTGTCTCAGTCATACTGTTCAAATGAAAAATCACTCATTTTTTAAACCCAATCTTCTGGAGCAGGTTCTCAAACCGTGGATTACCTTTCAGATCATGAAAAAGTGGATCAACGTTCAGCCACACCATATCGACTTCATGATTGTTATAGGCTTTTTCAAGGTGTTGTATTGCATTGTCTGGTTTGTTCATTGCCATGTACACTCCAGCCTCAAAGTAGGAAGGGCTGCCTACTGATGTCTTCTGGCTGTTGGATGTTAACTCATTCAATAATGCAGTGAATTCATCTTTCCGTCCGGTTTTATAGCAGGCTATACCTACATATCCCAAAAAACAACTACTTAACTCGCTTATTTGTTTTTTTGCCAGACTCTTTTCATATAATGCTATTACCTTCTCATATTCCCCCAGGCCGACATATATTCTCATAGCATTATATAAGAGAAAGTTGTCGATCTGATAATCAGTCAGATAAGTTTCGACAGTTGTTAAGGCTTTATCATTCTGTCCGCTGTAATAATATAACAGGGCTGAAGTAACATATTTGTCTCCTGTGAGGTCTTTTTCGTTCAGGAACTTTTTAGTTATATCCGAGGCTTCATCAAATTTCCCGAGAATAATGAGATATTGTACAAATTCAAGATATGCATCTGAAGAAGAAGGATTAAGCTGATTGACAATCTGAAATTCTTTCTCAACTGAATTAAAGTCCCAGTTATACCACAGACTGACTGATGCCAGATAAGTATGAGCCATCACGGAATTACTATTTAACTTCAGCGCTTTGTTCAGAAGAGGCTCTGTCTTTTCCAGCACCTCTTCCCGGGTTAATTTCCCGTAAAGGTCATTACCCTGTATTAACCAGAAAAGAGCCAGGGCTGAATATGCCTCCGAAAATCCGGGATCCAGTACTATTGCCTTCTCTAATAATTGCTGAACGTAATCATGCTGTCCCATGCCTTGTTTTGCCTGTAAAAACAACATGTATGCTTCGGTATTTTCTGTTGGTCTCGAATAAATTCGCTTTTTAACTTCCGGGTTCATAACGACCTTAAGGTTTTCGGCAACCTTCTGGGCAACATCACTCTGAATATCAAGCAAATCGATTGCACTTAAAGTACGCTTGTAATCCTCTGACCATAAAAGCTGTTCATTTTTCCCGTTGATCAGTCTGACAATTATTCTAGCATTTTTATCTGAGAAGCTTACATTACCCTCAAGCACAAAAGAAACGCCCAATTCCTTTGCAATTTCCGTAACTGATAGTTTTGACCCTTTGAATCTCATGCTGGAAGTACCGGAAGGAATTTTAAGACCCCCGATCATAAAAAGATGATTAAGTATTTCCTGCATCATCCCGTCACTGAAATATTCCTTCTCCGGATCATTACTCATATTTTCAAAAGGAAGTACTGCAACCGATCTGTCAAAAGGGGCCGATGAAGATTTAAGTATTGATGGCAGAATGAAATATGAAGAGGCCAGCAGCACTATAGCAAGGAGTGACAGGTAAAGAACCCTGGGTCTTATTCTCATAAACTTTGAGCGACTTTTCATATTCCCGGGTTCAGCTTCCACGGCGCCTGATCCCTTTTCCTGGTGATCTGTGTTTTTCACCCCGGTTATAATTTCTTTTATAGCATTTGCAAGCTTATTGACCTGATTTCTGTATTGAGTCTTATTCAGGTTAGCTTTTGCATCATCAGTAATCCCTAACGGGCGATTGACTCCAGCCTCAGAGTAAATGAAGTCTATGCACCGGAGCACTCCCCCCATCTCATTCTCAATAAGTAATATATCCTCCTGATCAAGATTATGAATTCTGACGGGTAAAATTCTGCTCGTTACATTTCCATTTGGCAGCCTTACATATCGGCCAAGGAGGTCGTCTTTTGATATTTTATTAAATGCTAGAAATTCATTTTGCCAGGCAAAACAGTTTGGGTCAGTGTAAGTTTGAGAAATTACCGGGATGAAAATAAGGCACTTAAGCTTTCTCTCCAGGCTTTTATCAACATTATGGGTTTCCAGCAGTCCATCATGAGGATTAGTATCAAAGTAAACAGATACATTTTCCTTTACTGTGGATGCAAGCTCCTGTTTCAGGGACTCTACGAACTCACTGACCCAGCCCGTAAGGTTATCGTTATGGCGGTAGCTGATGAAGACATCATATTCAAAACCTTGAACTATGCTTGACATAGAATAAAAATAATATCAGGGAATATCCTGCCTAATCAACATTCTGTAAATGATTTTGTTCGGGTGTCGATTAACAAAAATACCGGATTCCCTATATAAAATAATCCTGGAAAGAATAACTATGCTTTCTTTGGCAATGCAGCCTGATTATCGGATACTGACAGTGAAAATTTAAAATCACTTCCTTTCCCATATTCACTGTCTACCCAGATTTTACCTCCATTAATTTCTACGAATTCTTTGCAGAGGATCAATCCTAAGCCAGTTCCGGATTCTTCCTCTGTACCTTTCGTGGTCTGTCTCTTGGATATATCAAACAGGTTTGATAGTTTTTCAGGCTTTATTCCAATTCCATTGTCTGAAACAGATATTATGACAAGACCAGAATTTTCTTCGGTATTGATATTTATTGTGCCGCCATTATTTGTGAATTTTATTGCATTCGAAACAAGATTTCGCATTATTGTTTTTAACATATCCATATCTGCAAAAACAGAAACATGATCGGTAGCCGGACATTTAATAGTAATGTTTTTTGCAAATGCATTTGTGTTGAAGGTTTCAAGAATATATTTACAAATACCCTCAAAACCAAGAATTTGTGGCTTATAAGGAATTTTACCAGATTGTGTGCTTGTCCATTTCAACAGATCCTCCAACAAAGTAAATGTTTCTTTTGAAGCGTCTCTAATATGCTTCAGGAGAGTTTCTATTTCTTCAATACTGTATACCCTGACATTTTCTATCAATAAGTCCGATAAACCAAGGAGTGCAGTAAATGGACTTCTCAAATCATGGGCTAGTATTGAAATAAAAAGATCTTTATCTGAATTTAACTGAAGCAAGCGCTGAAGTTCATTATTAATGATGACCAGCTCAGCCACACGCTTTGCTTTATCTTCTTCAGCAATAATCAGTTCCGCTACACGCTTTGCCTTCTCCTCATTATCAATTATTAACTCAGCTACCCTTTTCTGTTTTTCTTCATCTGCGATGACCAGTTCTGCTACTCTTTTCTGTTTCTCTGAATCGGCAATGACTAACTCAGCAACCCTCTTCGATTTTTCTTCATTATCGATGACTAACTCCGCTACCCGTTTTGCTTTTTCCTCGTTGGCAATAACCAGCTCAGCCACTCTTTTCTGTTTCTCTTCCTCAGCAACAACCAGCTCATCCGCTCGTTTTGCTTTCTCTTCTTCAGCAATCAGTATTCCTGCTAATTGTTTTTCCTTTTCTACATTAGCAATTACTAGCTCTGCCTCTCTTTTTGCTTTCTCCTCATTGGCTATGACTAACTCTGCAGCTCGTTTTGCTTTCTCTTCATTGGCGATCTCTAAGTCATCCATCCTACTGCTCTTACTATTATACATCACTGGCTCATTTAAATCGATTTAACCGATAGGTAATAAGGCAAATATTCATCTGTTATACTACTTCCGGCTTTAATAATTACAAACCTCCCAAAGTGTCAATTATTCATTAATATTTTAGGTGATAGCTGTTCCCGGATTTATGGGGTAGAAATATTAACAAAAAAGACTGGACGAAGATAGATGGTAAAAATCCGGTTTACGTTGTACAATTGAAAGTATGATTTATATTATTCACAGATTTAGTAAGTGCATGAGTCACCCGGAATCTTTGAAGAAAATATACCTTCTAAAAAGGCTTCATTCCTTTGGGTCCTATTTAAGCTTTACCTTAATTATGACCGGATTGTGATCAGAGTTGGTAAAACCGAGATGCTGACATTTTACAGAAACAGATTCAATATTAGGAGACGTAAGGAAAATATCACAAATACTCGTAGGTGTTGTTTCAGGATTGTATGCGGTGACAACTGTCCGGAATGAAGGAGTTTCAGGGTCATAATTCCATTTCCATTGCCCCGGCATGAAATCTGATTCAATACCAACCAGATTAAAATTGCCTATTTCCCCGGTGAACCCTTTATTCCCGGTAAATACAGGCTTAAAATCGGGAGGGTACTGGTTCCAGTCGCCACCAACAATGACATAGTTACCTGACTGGTATTCATTTAAAACAAATTCTCTTAGCCTCTCCATCTGCGCCTTTCTTATAAATCCTCCCTTATCGAAAGCTTCATTGTGAGTATTGATCACTATCAGTTCTTTTCCACTCTTAATCTTGTACCTGTTTTCCATAAAACACCTGTCCAGCTGGAAGAGCTCTAAAGGGAATCCGTAATGCCCGGGAAGAGAGTATCTTGTTGAGGATTCAGGTATGAGCTTTGAAAAGGTGGCTAACCCCGAAACAACTTTTCCCATAGGATTTGAAGGAGGCATTGGAACGAAAAAGACATCATAGTTTTTCGCAAAGAAGGGATTGTAGCCTGATAGCTTTTCTGACAATCTCTTAAGCTGATCGATCCTGTAACTTCTTTTACTGTTCCGGTCAATTTCCTGGATAAGCATGAAGTCAATTGTATCATTTTTACTTAAAAAATCTTCGATGCCGGTAATATTTTCCCGGCAGTTTTTTTCGGGTGTAATTACTTTTGTTCCGCCATCATAAAAGAAATCCATATCCTTGTCAAGTCCGGCATAACCGATATTCCAGGTCAGAAGTGATAAGGGGAGTGAATCTTTTAGCACTGAAGGGTTCCCTGACTGTGAAATAACCTCTTTTTCTTCAGGCTTGTAATCTGAAATAACAGCATAAAGGATAAGACCGATAAAGCCAAGTCCCAGGATAATTATCAGTATCAGTATACCTCTGAATATTTTTTTCAGGATTTTCATATGTCAGGGATTAGGTTATAATTAAAGTTAAACAATATTTTTATTATCACACCCTAACCCCAATGACAAGAATATCATCTGTCTGAGGTTGGGGACCCATCCAGTCTTTCAGAGCCTTCTCCAGAATCTCTTTTTGTTCATATAAAGGTTGATCGTATATGTTCAGGAGTAATTTTTTGAATCTGTCGCTGGAGAATCTGTGATTGTTTTCTCCACCTATCTGGTCTGTAAAACCATCTGAAAAGATGTAAAATGTATCACCAATTTCAAGCTGGACCTCATGATTTGTAAAAGATTTATCTCCTAAAAAATGAATCCCTACCGGCATAGGATCGGCCTTTATCTCTTTGATTTCTGAATTCCCGTTATTATTGCTTATGATGTATAATGGATTATGTGCACCTGAATATTGCATTATGTTATTCTTACTGTCAATAACACATAAAGCGATATCCATCCCATCTCTCATTTCTTCTTTCTTACCGGTTTGCCTGAGTGAATGTTTAATCTCCTTCCTCAGGTCATTCAGAATCTGATTTGCGTGTGTTAGTTCCCTGCTCTGCACAATTTCATTCAGACAACTTATTCCCAGCATACTCATAAAAGCGGCAGGTACTCCATGACCTGTACAATCTGCTGAAGTCAATATTATAAAATTTTTCACCTGTTTAATCCAATAGAAATCACCGCTTATTATATCTTTTGGCAGATAAAGTATGAAGTTCTCATTCAGCAATTCATTAATGTACACTTCTGGCGGCAGAATGCTTGATTGTATTCTTTTGGCATAGTTTATACTGCTTATAATTTCCTCCTTTTGCAGCATCAGTTCTTCACGTTGTTCTTTCAGCACAAGGCTCTGGCTTTCCAATAATATACGACGCTCATCAAGAGCTGCTGTAAGCTTCTGTGACCGCTTCAGACTATAATAATAAAGCAGAATGAGTCCAAAGGCCAGCAACAGGATGAGAACCAAACCCAGGATTACAATAAGCTGTATTAACTTATTCTTTCTTAAAGTATCAACTTCAGCCTGCTTTTTAGCCACCTCAAATTCAGTACGCAGATCAGCCATTTTCTGGATATTCTTAACACTTTTAATACTGTCATTTGTACTAATATACAACGACTGATAATGGTAAGCGCTGTCGTACTCACCTGAAAGCTGATAAAGTTTTGAAAGGCGATAGGCAGCATCGCGCTCAAATTCCAGCAGATTATTCTTAGTAGCTTTTCCAAAACTCCTTGCTGCAGAGACAATGGCTTTTTTAATATCTCCCTTGTGCTCAAGAATGCCGGAATATTCGATCATATATTCCGTAACAGCTCTCTCATCACCCTGTTCTCCCTGTTTGTTAAGTATTTCGATTGCCCTGAGCAGATAATCTTCAGCTTTCTTATATTCTGCCTGTCTGGAATAAACCAGTCCAGAATTCCCGAGGCAAACAGCATATTCAGTTGTATGACCTAACTTCCTGTATATTTCACTTGTTTTTAAATATAAGATCAATGCAGTATCATATTGGCCGATACGGTAATTAACATATCCTAAATCATGGTAGGCAGCAGCGAGGGATATCGAATCTTTCTCTTTTTTTAGAATTTCAATTGCATTTTTAAGATAATATTTCGCATTATCGGTATTCTCCTGCTGGTTGTATACCTCTGATATATCTATATATGCAATCCCAATGCCGATGTTGTTGTGATCCGCTTTATAATAATTGGCAGCTTTCACAAAACATTCGAGTGCTTCAGCAAGTTTACCAGAGTACAGGTAGACAGTTCCTTTCAGAACAGTTGGTTGTGCAGGATTCTTTTTAAGCTTTTCAGCAAGTATTATTGCCTGTTCACTATACTTCAGAATTGTATCAGCATCAGCCGAATACCCGGCTATTTTGCAAAGAAGTTCCAATCTGTCAGCATCTTCCCTGATGAAGTTGTGATGCAATAAATATAACAGACTATCGGTTGATTGCCCGCTCACCACGGTCAGTGAGTTTATTACCATAAAAAAAACAATAAAAATGGCTGAAATCAAACGATTATGCATCAGTTCTCATTTGGTGGGTGGTGGCAGGATCTTTACATAAGGATCAATAGTCACTTTTGTATCATCGCCGATAATGTACTCAATAGCATATTTTTCAGTTCCTTTTGCTCCTTCTTCTAATTTTAGCTTGAATCCTTTACATAAAAATCGCTTCTTTGGATTGTCAATAAAAACATTATGCTTGTCCTCTTTGGAATAAATTCTGGTTATGCTCTTTATCCCGCTGCAACAGTCTGGTTTCCAGATAATGGTTTCACCTGCAGGAACTTCTGTTGTAAGATCATTGATATCTCCATTGCGGTTGGAATCGAACATGGCAAGGCTGTTCTCTCCATTTTTCAGAATAGATCTCAAGTAAATTTTTACCATTTTATGAAGTTTTTAATTTTATAATTTATTCTCTCTAAGCAATATAATAAGCTAATTTACTATAATAACAAGCAAAAGTCAAATGAGTTTTGGGCTATGATGTTTAAACAGGATTATCAGATCAGATAATGATGTTTTCGGAGAAAGCAAAATTTATATTCCCGGGGGTTGATTCAGCTGGAAACCAGACATAAATATATGATCTATAGTTGTTTCAAAGCCCGCGCAGGAATTGAAAAATCAGGATTTTATTTCTTCATTTTTCTTTCAGAACATTGCATTTTCACACCTTTGAACGAGATAAACCAAAAAAACGCTTGCCATCTAACGTGTAATATTTCTTATCATTCCTTTGAAAATAAACCCGTGGATTGGCAAGACACTATACCAGTATAACCTGCCCCATAGCCCTAATGGCCTGAATGTTGCAGTCTGATGCAATATATTATCACTGTCAATTCTGAATTCCAGCCATGCCTCACCAGGAAGTTTCATTTCAGCAAACAGCAGAAGCCTTTTTTCAGTTTTATCGGCTATAATGACGCGCCAGAAGTCCAAAGCCTCTCCCGGTGATATATCATACTGATTTTTTCTTCCTCTCCGTAAACCAACACCTCCGAACAACTTGTCAATAAATCCCCTGATCTCCCAGAGCCAGTCAGCGTAATACCATCCGGTATTACCACCTATCGCCCAAATCTTCCGGACAACTTTTTCAGGGTTGTTAATATATTTTTGCCTGTGATCAAAAAAACATCCATAAACAGGAACCTCAGCATATTTAAAAATCCCCTCCCTGAGAGTTTTTGACGTTAATGCGTCTTTCCAGCTTGAGGGAACCTGATTCAGTCTTGTCCTCTCAAATGCCTCTTTGATAGCGTCTTCGTAATTTATTGGTGTAATCCCAAGCAGCTCTGACAAATTGTTTTCAGTACAAATTACCTCAACCTTCATACTGTCGACAAGATTCTGAGCCAGCGAATATGAGGTAGATGTGATAAAGTAAAGCCAGTAGGATGATAATTTAGGTGTCATTATCGGCACAATGCCTATCCGGCGCCATAATCCTCTGACTCTGGCGAAACCCAGAAGCATTTTTTTATAAGTCAGGATGTCGGGTCCACCAATATCATAACTATGATTGAAAGTTTTATCATTCAGCAGAACTCCTGCAAGAAATTCAACAACATTGCGTATGGCAATAGGCTGACAATGAGTATTAAGCCAGCGAGGAGCAATCATCACGGGTAATTTCTCAACCAGGTCACGAATTATTTCAAAAGAGGCACTCCCTGAGCCAATTATGATCCCGGCTCTGAGTGTAGTTAAAGAATAAGAACCGGAGCCGAGAATCCGCTCTACATTTTTCCGGCTGTTAAGATGCTTTGATAATATTTCCTCATTGACTATACCACTCAGGTATATCACCTGGCGTATATTAGTTTGTTCTATACAATTTTTAAAATTGATTGCAGAGATCTCCTCCATTTTTTCAAAATCACCTGTTGAAGTTGCCATGGAGTGAATAAGATAATAGCAGGCATCAATATCTATCGGAATTTCAATTAGAGTCTCAGGTTTTAAAAAATCAACCTCAATTACAGATAATAACGCCGGTCCATACTTCCCGGAATCAAACCTGGCTTTATCGCGGACACAACATATTACCTCATGTCCGCTTGCCAGCAGGACAGGTAAAAGTCTCTGTGCTATATATCCTGTAGAACCTGTGAGAAGTATCTTCATTTAGTTCCTGTTTTTAATATAACACTCATTAAAGCAGAATGCCCTGAACTGAACAATATTTAATTTTGTGCTGAACAAAGTTAATGTATCCATCAATTATAATTAACTTTATGAAACTGTTATTCAATATAAAACGACCAGATGTTTATAAAACTGTTTTTAATCGCTTTACCTGTGTTTTTTGCCATTGATATAGCCTGGCTGGTACTTGTAGCCAAAAAGTTCTATCAGCAACAAATCGGCTTTTTGATGAAACCTGATATAAACTGGTTTGCTGCAATAATCTTCTATTTGTTGTTTATTGCCGGATTGGTAATATTTGTCATTTCTCCGGCGGTTGAAAAACACTCGTGGGTACACGCATTACTCTTCGGAGCTTTGTTTGGCCTCGTAACTTATGCAACTTATGATTTAACCAACCTGGCCACCATGAAAGACTGGCCTTTACTGGTAACGGTTGTGGATTTAGTATGGGGAACCGTGCTGGCTGCCTCTATCTCAGGTATAACATATTTTATCTCAGGCAAAATCTAGAATTTTCCGGTTGTATTTCATTACAGCGTTATTTACCTCTGCTATTTCTGGTTATATTCAAAAACCCCATCCCAAATTTCATCTATTCTGATTAGCGCTTTGTCTAAAGGAATAACACTCCATTTCCCATTTGTTTCTATACCCAGACCAGTATTTTTAAGTTTAAATAATGCATCTTCCACATCGAAATCAAGATCTGTGTTCAGCTTTGTCTTAAACCAGGATTCAATCTGACGATCGAGTTCTTCTACAGTCAGAGGATGCTTGCTTCTGTTCAGGAATGAATATGCCAGAATAGTTTCTTTGAGCTCCTCCTCTTCTGAAGAGTTTAACAGCGAATAAAATGCCCCACTGTTATTTCCCAGATTTTTAAAGTAAAGGCTGTCGGAAAGCATTTTTGAAAACCTTATTTTCTTGTTCACAAAACTGCTGTATTGGCGGAACAGATAACCTGCCAATATTCCAAGCGCGATAAGTCCCTGGTTAAGACCCGCTTTACTGTTTAATAAATCGAGTGTTTCTCCTGATTTGTAAGCTTCGTACATTTTAATCAAAGCAGGGACGACTTTAGTACTTAATAATGAAATGCCACCAACAATACCCGGTACCCAGAACAGTAATTTATCCCTTGTCGACATTTTGGGAATGGCATTTGGGAAGATAGTTTCAAGATCATTTTTAGGCACGCGTTTGAAGATCTTTAAGACTATGCAATCAGGATCAAACGGCAGTTTATTTAAAGGAATCTTCTTCTCAATAAAATGATTTGCATCGTTATAATGAAGAAAAATCATTACCCTGTCGTAGTATTCAAATTCTATTTCCTTCTTAAAGAAGAGTAACCTGGTAACTGTTTCCCTTGTTTTATGATGACCTCTGACGTAGATTCCATATTCTTTGAAATCGTTAAAATCAATTGCCAGTTTCAATCCTATCAGATCGGAATGCCGGAAGGCTTCA
>JGI20214J51650_10001954_pt1 | contig 13088 bp, 16 predicted proteins | sample WetSurMetagenome_FD_51650 | JGI IMG/M metagenome (IMG submission 51650) | reverse complement strand
ATTTCCCCGAGCTTTGCCTTGACCAGGCGCATGAGAGGCGGGCTCATCGCCTCGCCGATCCGCAGTCGCCCCATCAGGAAACCGACTCTGCCGGCCTGGCCCCAGCTGATTTCTCCCAGTTCCCGCGTGTCCGGCGTAAGCGCCTTCTCCGGACACAAGGCGATGCAGCCGCCACAACCGTGACACATTTCGGGAAAGGTCAACAACAGTTTACCCATCACGCTTATGGCCTTGAACTGGCAAAGCTCGGAGCAGGCACCGCAAAAGGTGCAACGGGATTCATCGACCACGGGAACCTCGATATGGGCCATTTCGCCCCCCTCGATATTGGGTTGGAGGAAGAGGTGGAGGTTCGGCTCCTCAACATCGAGATCCACAGCCACCAGCGGTCGATCCCAGATCGTGGCCAGGGACGCGGTTACCGTGGTCTTGCCCGTTCCGCCCTTGCCGCTCGCCACAGCAACGATCATTTCCCGGCCTCCCGGTTGGGGCTGTCGGCCATCTGCAGCGAACCACTCTTGAACCGCTCCACAGCCTCCCGTACGGTCAGCCCCTCCAGATTTTGCCCGATTTGGATTCCGGCGGCGGATAGCGCATGGAAGGCTTTGGGACCGACGTAACCGGTGAGCAGGCAGCTCGCGCCGGCCCGGGCGATCAACTCGGTGGCCTGTATGCCCGCACCCTGGGCCATCACCTGGGACTGGCCATTGTCAATGTACTGAGTATCCATGGTTTCGAGATCCACGACCACGAACCCGGCGGCCCGGCCGAACCGGGGATCCACCTGGTCATCGAGACCGGGACCTTCGCTCGTTATGGCAATTTTAGTCATGTTGTACTCCCTGCCCACTGGTTGGGCTTGACTGGTTACACCGGTCCCGCATCCTGCCTCAGGCTGGCATCCTGGCCTCCGGCCAACGATTCCGTGACAACACCCCGCGACCATATAGACGCCTCCCTGTATCCGAAGGGCAAGGCCGTTGATCACGGCCTCGGCCACGATCCTTCTCGCTCCGGCCAGGATGCGGCCGAACGTATGCCGGGAGACCCCCATGTACTGGGCCGATTCTTCCTGGGTCATACCTTCCAGATCGGCCAGGCGAAGCGCCTCATGTCCCTCATAGGCCAGGGAAACCTCATCAAGCTCCCACATGGGGATCCCTTGAGGCTTGAAATAGGCCACCCTCGGGGTGCCTGCGATAAGACGGCATTTTCGGGGCCGGGGCATGTTTCCCTCGATTTATGCTCATTTGAGCAAAACATAACCCCCGTAATTCCAAGGGTCAATTCTTTTTTGCTCAAATGAGCAAAAAAGAATTGACCGACGTTTAGCTGTCGGCCATTGGACAGTTGCCCACAGAAATCATTGTCTTTATACCGGATCTTCAAAACGTGATGATATCGAACCCTGCCTCCCGGTAACGGGCCATGCCGGGGTGGCCGTACATATCGTCGAGGATCGTCAAGTTTTGCGCTTTTGCCGCCTCAACGGTACCCATTTTGGTCGCACAAACCCGGCAGGCGCCTGCAACCAGCCCCAGTTCCTCGACCTTTTTATAGAGCTGGAACAACGGGCTGCCGTCCTTGACCAGCTCAGGAAGCAACCGGGTCGCAGAACCTTCCAGGACAATCTTCACCTCATACTTCTCTTCGTACATATCGAGAGCGTTCAAAAGAACATGGATGAAGCACATGGCATCACCGTTGAATGCGAATAGAACAACTTTCTTCATCCGTTCACCCTCCTTCGTTGTGCCACAACATCGACCCTCTCGCGAAACCCATCAGGATTTGCCGGGACCTCTCCCGGGCAAGCTTGAATCCCGATGGTACTACTCGATCGGTTGTTTCAAATAACGGTAATAGCTCTCATATCCGTACACCGCTGCCAGAGGATTGTGCCCCAAAAGGCGATCCTTGACCGCCAGGACCGTGCTGGGGGCCTCGGCGTGACGAAAGAAGAGGGAATCATGACCAACGCACAGGCCGAGCAGAACATTGAACTGGGATTGGTGATGGTTGGCGATCAGAGCCTGCAGGATCGGATTGCACATGGATTCGGGGCTGCCGGGAGCCACCTTCTGATTGTCGTTCAAACCGAGGGCTTCCTTGGGGACCTTCCCCACCTTGCAGACAATGGAAATCACCTCAAGTCCCTGGCTTTCGAAGATTTTGTGCACAATCACCCCCTCGCGGCGCAACCCCACACAGAAGACCAGCGCAACTCTCCGGTAGTTCATCTTCCGGGCAAACTCGATGATTTCAACGATGCGTGGTTTGGCCGGCCGCACGGCGCCATAACCCTTTCCCCGGTCACAATAGCCTTCCGCTTCCTGGATCGACGCCTGCCTGGCGAATTCACGGACCTCCCCGGAACCAATCGCCTCGAGGGACTCGGCTGCCAGGTCTTGATGGCGGATCGACGGACAATTCGCCGGGGCCTTCCCGTGGTCATGGCGACAAAACCGCTCGGACCACTCATAAGGACAAACCGCGCACTGGGGTTGCGAGACTGCCATCGGGTTTCTCCTTGACCGCGGTGGATTCATGCGAAAATATTGTCAGGCTTGTAGGGATGGGTTCCCAAAATCACTTCCACGCCCGACTTATCCTGGATTTTCTTGATCAGAATTTCCCGATGGGGACAATGATCCGTGATGCAGGGACCGAGGTGAATCTTGGTGACCTTTTCCTCCATCGGTTTGTTCCAGAGATTGAGTTGCGCCAATCGTGTCACAATGGTCGCACCGGGGCAGTCCCCACAGTTCAGCAGGCCGATGATCACGGCATCACCTTCCTGGTAGCGACTGAACTCGCCAGCTCGGCGGTTGAACCCGACCAGGCACCGGGAACAGCCGATGCAGACATCATCCATAGCTTTCTTGCAACCAACAATGAGAAGCTTTTCCATTGGTTCCTCCATCGGTATCATGATTGAGCAGCTGAGACCCCGTGCCTAACTGGTTCTATTTCTCCGGTGAGGGCGCCACAAGGTGATGACGATGTTCCGGCGCAGCCACGTAGTTGTGAAGCGCCGTCTGCAATGTCCCTGCGGCGAGATAGGCGCAATGGCGATGGTCTTCGGGGAGATTCTCGATCATGTCAAGCAGCGTGTCTCCCTCAACCATGGCCGCGTCATCAAGGTTTTTACCTATCGCCAGTATTAAGGCAAGCGCTCCACAGAGTCTGCTGGCGCCGCATCCATCCGTAAAAAAAGAGCCATCTTTGATTTCCTCTCCATCAATCTGCAGATAAATCTCCATCGTTTCCCCACAGGGACCGGTAACCCTGGCGGAAGAGTTTGCCTCGGGTAATCTCCCGAATTTTATCGATCGGGAATTCGTTTCCGGTTCTTTCGAGCCATAGGATTTGTGCGTCAGATTACTGATCAAGTTCTCCATCTCGCCCATTTGCCGTGATCCTTTGTGCATGATTCCATGATGTCATTTAAGCCTTACCGCCTTTTGAACACATATCGCACTTCCGCCCCGACAATCCGGAGTCGTTCAGGATAAGAACCCGAAACGCAGTGGTAAAGCAATACTTGTTCCAGTTATCGCGGCCCGTCAGGAACACTCTTGGAAGGATAAAGATTACCGGCTTGCGTGGTTTTCATGACGACCTTCAGAGCCAATTGGCATGGGTGCAAACTCAACCGATATCCCGACACGGAAGGGAACAAAATAACCCCACCTGCTCGCGGGGAAGGACCCTTTCCTTTGCTCCCCAATAACCACCCGGCGTGGGCAGACCATTCTTCCTCAAGAGATGGGTGGTGAGCGACCCCGTTCGCAGGACGGCACTCATTTTGCTTCCACTGTGTTATGGATCTGTTGACGAGGGCCCTGTTGCTATCCTGCAAAAGCTGGCGGACTGATAAATCTTATCGTAGGGAGGGGCCGGCCTCGGCGGCTGGGGCGGGGAAGCTCCCTCATCTCTGTTGTCGCTCTTATCATGGCTGTGAAACCAGCACCCCAAGGGGATGCAATGTGTTCCTTCTCAATTCTGCTCACTCCTATGGACACGGATTTCCGGAGATACCTTCGGCGGACTTTTTCCCGCAGGACCACTGTAATTTGGGACCTCGTGAGGAAGGCAGAGGCCTCTTCGGCTGGCAGCCTGACCGTTGTTGGCTGAACAGGAGCAAGCCCTGGTTGTGATGGTGATCAACTTTTACCAAGGAGGAACAGTCATGAAAAGACAGGTTCTCAACTATGACACTTTGCTGAAGATTACACGAGCTATCTCGCATTCCAAGGATCCTGAGGAAGTGGTGTTGATGACTGTTGAGAGTATGAAAACAGCTTTGGACGTCAAAGGTTGCGCGGCGTTCTTAATCAATCGCCACACGAATGAGTTGGAACTGGCGGCATCCTTTGGGTTGAGTGAAGAATACCTCATGAAAGGCCCGCTGAGTGCCTTACGTTCCATCGCTCAGTCTCTCGATCAAGGCCCGGTAGCGATCTATGACGTAACCGATGATCCGAGAATTCAGTATCCTGAAGAGGCTAAGAAGGAAGGAATAGCTTCCATGCTTTCTGTACCCATAGTAGCCCGCGGTCAGTCAATTGGAGCTTTGCGGGTCTACACCACCGAACCGTGGGAATTTACTCTGGATGATGTGAATTTTGTCCAGGCTATGGCCTCCATGACCGGTATGGCCATCGAAATGGCCAGGTTCTATAAGGGTATGAAAGACAGCATCGAGGTATTGAAGCAACTCAGAGATCCGAAGTCTCTGAAATACAAAAGAAGAACGCCCTACGAGGGAGTACCCACGAGTGTTGCCCCAGAGGTACGTTGAGCAGAGCCGGTTTGTGCGGCTGGGTGACGGAGGATAAGAGGATATTGACGGAGAGACTGGATTCCCTGTTCAGATTGTGACTGTGGAATTGAGCAAAAGCCCCATGCAAAATTATCGACGATCCTATTACAATCTCTTCTCCCGCTTTTACGACCGATTCGTTGCTCTCCACGCCAGCGATGCACAGAGCGTTGCGAGGCCGTATCTTTCCGAACTGGTGCCGGCCACAGAAGGGGAACGGATTTTGGATATCTGCACGGGCACCGGTTCCCTCCTGCCCTACCTTTGCCGGAAGGTTGGACGGAACGGTTCAGTGTTTGGGGTTGATTTTTCCCGGGGGATGTTGGCAGTCAACCGCCAGAAGACGAAAGCGTGCCAGAACATCCATCTGGTGGAGGCTGACGCGGCCTTTCTGCCCTTCGCCGGAAGCACCTTCGATGCCGTGACCTGCTCCCATGCCTTCTATGAGCTCAAAGGAGAGGCTCAGGAGCGGGTCCTGCGTGAAATACTGCGGATCCTCAAGCCTGGCAAGGCTTTTCTCATGATGGAACACGATGTCCCGGAGAACTCCCTGGTGCGCGCCTTGTTCTACGTCCGCATGACTTCCATGGGCGCGAAAAGAGCTCTTTCCATCCTCAAACACGAGAGAAGCACGCTCGAAAGCTGCTTCAGCAGGGTCGAGAAGGTCTCAAGCCCCTCGGGTCACTCCAAGATCCTGATCTGCCGGAAGTGACCGAACTCTTCAGTATATGCGCAAAGGAATTCGAGGTTGTCTTGGCGTAAGAGTGCTGGCCACGATCGTGCAAATCCGCTGTGAGCCGAAGATCCTTTCTGGATCATGCTCCGTCCCGTTTTTGAAAGAGCTGCAGGAAGAAATACTCACCGATATCCACGGTCGATAGCGGCAGCAGGTTCAAAATGCGCATGAGCTCCTCGGGTGAAAATCGCATATGGAGTGGCGGTCCGAAGGGTGTGGGGCGCTTCACGATTTCGACTACCGCCAGCCGTCCGCGAGGTTTAAGCAAGCGGTTCACCTCTGCGTCGAAGCCTTTGATCTGTTCTGAAGAGAAGCCGTGGAGGACTGTGGAGATGTATACCAAATCCAGTGTGGCTGACGGAATCTGTGTTGTGACCGTAATGTCCCCGACCAGCGGCGAGATGTTGGTTCCGCGCGTGCTTTCTCGCAGCACGGCAATGGCACTCTCGTCAGGATCGAGGGCATAGATCTGGCCCGTATTGCCGAGGCGTTCTGAAAACGCTCTGGCCATGTAGCCATTGCCGCATCCCGCATCAAGGACGACTTGCCCATCAGCAATCTCGAGATGTCTCAGGATGATTTCTTTGTCCAGAAGGCTTTCCGATGACTTTCCCCCATGGTGGTGCTTTCCCGATGCACACCTTTGATGGCCAACAATTGCTGAATCGTTCATGGACATATCCCTTTAAAATATCGATCTTCTGTCACACGCTCTTTGCCTTGGATCCACGCTGAAATAAACATCAACAAAATCAATCCTATGAGTGACAAGGGCAAACATGGAAAACCTTCCTCAGGGTTTCCGGCAAGGAAACAAGCGGTTCCTCTCCGGAAATGCGCACGAGATCAGGTGCGAACACGATGTCACAGACGGCGATCAATGTTCTCGGAACCCGGCCCGCCGCATTCCGGGATATAACAGGTGACATCCTTGAACCCCTTTTTAGACCCACATTCGGGACAGGAATCCGGCGGAATAGCGGCTGTAAAAAGATAGCTTGGTCGAGATGACGGTCTATTTGGAAATCTTGCCTTATGTTTCAGAGTATTCATGGTCTTCTTCTGAAGGTGATCCATCGGGCCCTTTTGTCTTGGGCAGGAAAACAGCGAAGGTCGACCCCTTGTACGATTGGCTGGAGACCATGATGCGTCCTCCATGGCCTTCCACGATTGCCCTTTCCGTAGCCAAGCCGAGCCCGGAGCCTTCTCTATTTCCTGCCGCACGTCCTCGATAAAAAATATCAAAAATATACGGGAGATCCTCAGGATCTATACCGATTCCCTCATCTTCCATCTTAACTGCAACCTCCTGGTCTTTTTCCTCAAGAGCTCTTCCAGTTCTTTGCTTATTTGCCTTGATAAATCCCCCCCAACCCCCCTTTACAAAAGGGGGGGCAGGCGGTCCCCCTTTGAGAAAGGGGGATTCAGGGGGATTTTCGGACAAGCTCCTAGACTGATATGGGTTGACCACTATTGATCCATGCCTTCACGCCACCCGCCAGACTATGTACATGGTGAAAGCCCTGACTCTGCAGAAAGCTGGCCGCAATATTTCCCCGGTATCCGATACCGCAGGTGACGATAATTTCCTTGTGTTTTTGGATTTCCGGTGCGTTTTTGAGCAGCGCTGTCAGGGGCAAATGGGTTGCCTGTTGGATGTGGCCGGTTGACCATTCCGACGGCGTTCTCACGTCATATAAATAACCGTATTTCCCGGATTTAAGTTTATTGTTCAGTTTTTGCGTTGAAATTTGCCAGAGTTGATGAATTGGATATCCGGCTTCCTGCCAGGCTGCCATGCCACCATAGAGATAGCCAACAATATTATCGTAACCGATCCGGTGAAGATGCACCGTCATGCTTTCATAGGCATTTTCGTCAGTGACAATCAAAATCAGTTCAGCGTTTGGATCGATAACCATACCGATCCAGTTGGCAGTCTGTCGGTCAAAGCCGATGTTGATGGAGCCCGGAATATGAACCCCGCCGAAGGCGGCCGTATCCCGAGTATCCAGAATAAGCGCGCCACGATCAATCTCATCTTTAACCTGCAGGGGACTCAAGTCTCTGCTTACCGGGCATCGATCCAGAAGCGGCGCTCCGTTCTTGTTCGTTTGGATAATATGGGAGAAGCTCTTCGGTCGTTCCGGAAAGCTTTGCTTCATCTGTTTTTTAAAAGCCTCAGCCGTGAGCCTCAAAACGGGATTATTGGCTTTCTCAAAACCAATCGTTGAACTCGATTTGGAGCTCATCCCTTTGCCGCACAGAGAGCCTTCGCCATGGGCAGGGAAGATCTCAAGGTTGGCAGGCATCTTGCCCAATTTATGATAAAGAGACTGGTAAAGGTTGTGCGTCTGTTCATCAAGAAGTTCTTCACCGGCCAGGTCAGGTCGGCCGATGTCTCCGACAAAGAGGCAATCACCGGTCAGCACCAGCCAGGGGGACTGGCTGCGGAGCGTATCNGTGACCAGGATTGACATGGAATGAGGGGTGTGACCCGGCGTTTTCAGAAATTCGAGCGTGGCATTGCCAAAAGCCATTCTCTGCCCTTCTTTGAGTTCGGTATGATCAAATGCAACCGGAGAATTCTCCATAAAACAGATTTTGGCACCCGTTCGGGAACGTAATTCCTGGTTGCCGCTGAGGTGATCGGCGTGAACATGGGTTTCAAAAATATGCGTGATTTTCATGCCATGGTCTCGGGCCAGATTGATGTAGTCCTGCACATCACGTTTAGGATCCACAACACAGGCGACTTTGGCCTGAGGACAACCGATAAGGTAAGAAAGACAACCCATTCCTTCAACAGTGATCTGCTTGAAATACATATCCCTTCCTCCCTGTCTTCATCTCAACCTGAATTTTGATCCACGATCAATCAAAAGCCATGTTGGTTTTCCACACTTTCCAGACATTGCCAACCAGATCCGGTCCGGGATTCAGCACGAGCTTGCCGGGACGCCAGCCTGACGGCGTGGCCTGCGTTCCCTTGCTCTCCCTGACCAATTGAAAAGCTTGAATCTCGCGCAGACTTTCTGCAATATTTCGTCCAACCGGCGGCGTCAGAATCTCAAAACCTTGAACGACCCCGTCCGGATCGATGATAAAACGGCCGCGGGTTTCCACCCCGGCGTCATCGTCGTATACCCCATAAGCCGTCCCCACCTTGCCGCCGGCATCCGACAGCATGGGGAAAGGAACGCCGCCATCGACCATTTTGGACAGTTCATGATCATTCCACATTTTGTGCACAAATACGCTGTCAATGCTCATGGACAATATTTGAACGCCCAGTTTTTCAAATTCTGCATGCTTTTCGGCAACTGCCGAAATCTCTGTGGCTCAGACAAACGTAAAATCACCGGGATAGAAACAGAGCACGACCCATTTTCCCAGAAAATCGGAAAGTTTCACCGAAATGAATTTTCCATTTTGATAGCCTGGTGCCGTGAAGTCCGGGGCTTTTTTTCCAACCTGAATCATTTTACGTACCTCCTGTTCGATGGTCTTGGATAAGGATTCTCGTTTGGGTTCGGCAGGGTCACCAACAAGCCCGCCGGTGGGTCGGGCACAGCCGATTTTGATCTCTTCTGCCATCAACTCCTCCTTTTCTTAGTGCAGCAATTGGTTTTGGGTTGTCAGACATCATCCAATCGTGTTTTAAACATTTTCAACTCTATGATGACCTAATTGATTTCATTGAGCAAAAATCCAAATTCCCATACGATCAAGATACATTTCCTCGGCTATTGAAGCCTGCCTCAGAACCGATAGGTCATCCCAGCCGCGCCGGGCGATATCCGTTCACCGAAAGCATTGCGAAGCGCAGCAACAGCGAGTTCCCCGGTGCAGTGACAGGGAACCACCAGATCGGGTTCAAGCAGCCGCAACGCGCTTACGGTCTGCTCCAGACCTTCACGGCTGGCGTTGAGTAGGTGAAAGCCCCCAATGACCGCTCGAATCCTCAGACCATGGCTCAGCCGTCGAACATGGTATAAGGTGTTCACCAAGCCCGCATGGGAGCAACCGACACAAACGATCACCCCATCGTCCGTCCCAATCCAGAGCGCAAGGTCGTCCGCGATCGGATCTGTGTGCTCTCCTTGGGGATCGAGGTAAAACGGCCCGCCTGTGTCTTCAAAGCTTGTCTCGCGGGGGATGGGACCGGTTATGCCGATCTTGTCGGACAGCAACATCGGTTGTTGAATCCAGTGAAGCTGTTCCAAGGGCAACGTGGCAATGGCCGCCATGGATTCGAGCGGTATTTGAATCGGTTTTGGCATTCCGTTCCTAATGCTGTAGCGAGGGAGTACAATTCCTGGATGGCAGTAAACGTCGATATTCCGGGGCTGCTGAAGGACTTGAGGAATCCCGCCGCTGTGATCGTAGTGCCCATGACTCAACGCAAGGATATTGATCTTACCCAAGTCGATGCCAAGTACTCGGGCGTTGTTTGCGAACGCGCTTCCTTGCCCCGTGTCGAAAAGGATACGCTTGTCTTCGGTCTCTATCCAAAGCGACAGGCCATGCTCGGCAACAAGTCCTTCACCGGCCTGATTGTCGACCAGAATCGTGACCTGTACCTTGGCGGACGTCATTGAATCCCCCCGCGCAGCATGAATTTGCCCTCGCCCCAGGCCATGACCCGTTCGTCAAGAATTATCTCCGCCCTGAGACGATACAGCGGTGGACGGGAAAACAGTACCCAGGCACGTATGTCCAGAGAAACGTTACAGGAGACGGGCTGCAGGAACCGAACGTGAAGATCCCCCGTGACCGCCTGAACTCCATGATGAAACAGGCAGTGCGTCATTGCCGCATCCAACAACGAGGCAATGACGCCGCCGTGGAGGAGGTCGTCATATCCTTGCAGTTCAGTGGGCGCCATGAATCGCGTTCTAACGCCGCCGTCTCCAGAAGCCTGGAAGGAAAGATTCAGCGACCTTGGGTTCAGGTTCCCACAAAGCAAGCACCGGCTGTGACCATTGAGGGCACTGATAGTTACGGGGGCTTCAGTGGTCATAGACATTCTCCCACTCTTGCAGCGTTCTTCCCACGAAATCCTTCACCAGCTTCTCCGGTGTTTCAGCGGGGGCGCCCTGCAGCCTCGCGGTCTCTTTTGAATCTTCTCAGATAGAAGATATGTCCATCGTACTTCGTTTCCGCGAGATCTCCCCGGGCCACCAGCCGATCAACAACCTCCCACGAAGATCCAGCCCGAGATAAAAGGGTGCTGACAGCCTCTTTTCTCATCGGGTGAACAGCGGTTATGCTCAGGAGGTCTTTCTCGATATCGCCGGTAAAGGCAAAGTCATCTCCCTCATAGCCGATCAGGTATTCCACCCGCTTCATTTTTTCAGCAAAGATCTGATATGTCCGGCTGAGGGCCTCTTCATTCGGGCCACGCACCGAACTCCTCGCTGGAGGACGGGTGGGAATGCTCAGATATGCCTGACAGGGCTGCAACATGTGGATAAAATCGGCTACCTCCTTCATGCAGTCATCGTTGTCGTTGAGCCCCCTGACGAGCATCGTTTCCGTCACCAGTTTGCCGGCGAACGTTTTGGCAAATGCCAGGATCCCATCCAGAATCAGGGACAGCCGTATTGCTGTGTGAGGCCGATTGATCTGCCGCCAGATTAGTTCCTGAAGAGCATCAATCTTCAGCGAAACCCAATCGGCCTTGCCAAGCTCTTCTTTCACGTCATCGCGCCATAGCAGCGAACTGTTCGTGATCACACCGACAGGGATCTCCAAACCCTTCAAGAGCATGATTGTCTTACCCAGGTTCACGTCCAGAGTGGGCTCCCCATCCGGCACGAGGGTAAGGTAGTCGACTCGTTCTGATGCCTCCTTCGCTTTTGCCAACCTGGTCTGCACATCCCGAAAAATGTCTTCGGGCTCATAGAAGAAGCGGCGATCATTCTGCATCTGGGTGGTTGGTCCCACCTGACAGTAGACGCAGGAATAGGTGCATACCTTAGCCGGAATGTTATTGATTCCCAGGCTCTTTCCCAGACGGCGCGAGGGAACGGGCCCATACGAGTATCGGATGCTGCTTGCGGTCATCATTCTCCTCCGCACGGGGTTTCCCGCAGCGGTCTTCCCGCCCACAACAGGTCTTGCCGTCCTGCTCCAAGGAACACGCTTGCCTGTTTTGTCCCATTCGGCGATGGCTCGCCACCTTGAGGATAAAACCGGCACCGCCACTGACCAGCCGGTGGACTTTTCCGTTGCAATCCGGACATTCCGTGAGGGGCAGCTCCGTGATAGCCTTTCGATGCTCGAACCTCAGACCGCATGACTCACACTGGTATTCATAAGCAGGTATAAATAACCTCCTATTTTTCTTTCCCGAACAAAGCGGCACTATTCCTTACTTCTTTCTTCATCTTTTCTCCATTTATTCAATTCCAAGCAGGATTTGTTTCCTTCAAGAGAACCTCTTCCCGCAATGGCGCCATAACAGACCGACTGTGTTTTCTAAAAGCGGGCGAGTCCCAGAGAGGAACAGGAGCTCGTATGTTGCGAATCGATATTGATTGAGCGGCATGAATCAAACCCGTTCAGCGTTCTTCAGATCTATTGGCCCACCTTCGCTTCAAACCGGTTTGGTCCGCGCAATAACCGTCTCTCCTGCACGAACCCTGTCACCTGGTTTGATTATTATCTCAAGGCTGGCCGTCGGTAAATAAACGTCGAGCCGGGAGCCGAATTTCATCATGCCGATTCTATCACCCGCCTTGACCGGTATCGGTATCTCATGGCTTGGCCAATAGACAACACGCCGGGCGACCGGCCCTACGATCTGGGCAATCAAACACCGCGTTTGTAACCCTTCGATTAGAATTTTGTTATGCTGGTTTAGTTCAGACGACTTCTCCCGAAAGGCGAAAAGCTTCTTGCCTGGGAAATACCCGATGAACTTCGAATACCCCGAAAGCGGCGAACGGTTTACATGTACGTCGAAAATGCTCAGGAAAACGCTGATTCGTACGCACTCGGCTTTGAGATATGTGTTCTCCGCCAGTCGCGTTACGGACATCACCCGGCCATCCGCGCCACTAAGAATCGCGGCTGCATCCGGCGGAGGGGTCCGATCCGGGTCCCGAAAGAAAAGGAGGAGACAAACGGTTCCCAATAAAACGAACGCAACACCCGACAGAGTGGCATGCAGGAGAAGTCCCGCACATGCACCCACAGCAGCGACCATGCCAACAAACGGCATTACTTCATGCCTGATGTTCATCAGGGCTCCCTTGCGGAAACGCTTGCACTGGAATTCTTCAGATTCATGGTCTTTTCGATCAGACTCAGAAAGCGCACTTGGTATTCCGGCAGAGATTACACAAACAATTTCCCTCTGGAGTATGTTTCTGCGATCCGCCAATCATCCCTTGCGGGAGCGACAGCGAAAATCATGACATGTGTGCATCCGGGCATAGAATCAGGATACTCCGCCTGTCATGAGGCCATGACCGTATGGCCCCGTTCCGTCATTCCCTGGCATCTGAAAAATCTCCTGAG
>JGI20214J51650_10001953_pt1 | contig 13099 bp, 13 predicted proteins | sample WetSurMetagenome_FD_51650 | JGI IMG/M metagenome (IMG submission 51650) | reverse complement strand
CGATGGAACTGGTTGCGATCCCCATGATTTCAGCAATATCCTTTGTGGCCTTGCCGTCCTTGATGAGCGATGCCACCTGGGCTTCCGTGGGGGTGAAGTTGTGATGCTGCATGGTCCTCATCAGGGGGGACATGATCTCATTGAGATGTGTTTCCATGATGCCGAGATAGGACGTCTGCCGCTCATCGAGGCGGGTCCTTTTCATCTTTTCCGCATAGGGGAGGATCAGATTCTTCATGTTCGCCACGAACCGCTCCTCCAACTCTTTTCTGTCCTCCTCCCGTTGACGTAACAGCGCCCTCGTCGCCGCGTTGAGTTCCTCGAGGATCTGCGTCTTGTCCTCCAGCTCCCGCGTCCGCTCCCTGACCAAATCCTCCAGCCGTTCGCGGTGTGTTGCCAACTCGTCTTGCGCCTTCTTGCGGTCCGTGATGTCCCGTTGAGACCCGATGGAGCCTATCAGCCTGCCGTCGATATCGAACAGCGGAGACACCAGGAACTGGCAATAGAATGTGCTCCCGTCTTTCCTCCGATTCAAGGCTTCGCCAAGATAAGCCTTCCCCGAGAGCAGGGATGCGTAGATTTCCTTCTGGATCTCATCGGCCGCGGGTTCGGCATTGAATATGTCGGGCGTTTTTCCGAGCAGTTCTTCCTTGGACCAGCCGAACAGTTTCTCCGCGGAGCGGTTCATGTAGATAATCCGGAACTCGGCATCCGAGCAGACGATGGAATCGGTGGACTGTTCAACGACCTGACTCAGGAACCGTACCTCCTCTTCCGCTTTCTTGCGCGCGGTGATGTCCAGCCCGATGCCCGCAATGTAGAAATTCCCGGCGGCGCAGAAAGGAAACTTGGAGTTCAGCCAATGAGAGCGGTTGCCGTCGGCATTGATGGTCTGTTCCGTTACTTCGATGGGATGGCCGGCCGCAAGTACGGCCATGTCGTTCTTTCGGAAATTTTCGGCGATCTCCGGCGGCCAGAGTTCCGCATCGGTCTTGCCAATCCAGTCCTTTCCCCGAACACCGAAGCGCTTTTCTAAGGTCTTGCTCAGATAAACGTATCGGCCCTGTTCGTCCTTGATCCAGGCGATGGTCGGGCTGTTGTCCATGAAAAGCCGAAAACGCTCCTCGCTGTCGCGCAGCGCCAGCTCCATCTCCTTGCGCTCCGTGATGTCCTGAAGGGTCCCCACGACATAGGACCGCTCGCCCTCGATGACGGGCGCCAGGCCCCGTATCTCGGCCCAGCGCCGCTTTCCGGTGTCCGTGATCACCGGTAGCTCGACCTGGAACGGGGCCCCCGTTTTCAGGCAATCGATCAGTTTTCCCCTGAGGACCGGGGCGTATTCGGGCGGGAAATACTTCCGCCCTTCGGCGAATCCGGGCGCATAGTCGCGCGGCGCCTCGATGATGCTGTACACTCCCTCCGACCACTCGAGATAATCGGTGTGCGGGTTTGCCTTCCATCCGCCGAGGCGGGCAATCATCTGGGTCTCCTTCAGAAAAAGCTCGCTCTCCCGCAGGGCCTCTTGCATCTGCCTTTGTTCCGTGATGTCGTGAAGGGTTACGAAGACCTGATACGGACGGTCATCGCCAATCCGAAACTGGGGTATGGCATTGATGTTCATCCAGACATAGCTTTCGCGCTCCGGGCTGAAGACGCCGATCACGGCATTGTTTACAGGCTTTCCGGTCCGCAAGGCCAGCATCGACGGGTGCCGCTCGGGCGACAGGACTGAACCGTCCACACCGACGACCTTCCACGCCGGATCGTACGATGTCCTGCCGAGAAACTGATCCCGGGTCAGCCCGAACATCGCCAAGGCCGCGGGGTTCACATCCACCAGCATACCGTCCGATCGTTGGTAAAACGACCCCTGGGCCATATTCGAGAACAGCGTTCGGTACGTTTCCTCGCTCTCCCTCAGCGCGTCGATGGCCTTCTTGTGATCGGTCGTGTCGATCAGGAACCCTTCCAATCCGATGACTTCATGATTGGAGAAAACGGGACTGGCGGAAAAAGTGTGATGGCCGATCGAGCCGTCCCTGCAGCGCCGCGAGAATTCACCCGTGGGGACGGGATTGCCGGCAAGAAGTCCTTCAACGACTCGCTGCGCCTTACCCAGATCCGCATCGACCTGGGTCACGGAAAAATGCCTGCCGATGATCTCATCGGGCAAATGATATTTATGCATCCGGAGCCAGGCATCGTTGACCTGCCGATAGATGCCGTCCCGATCGACAAAAAAATAGCCCGACTGGGCATTCTCGATCATTCCACGCAGCCTCTGTTCGCTGCCCCTCAGCCTTTCCTCTATCTGCCCGGACTGTGATGCCGCCTGTTCGAGCTCTGCAATCCTCTTCCTGAGGGAAGCCATCTCCCGGCTCTGTGCCTGCATCGTCTTTGTTGGATCTTTCATAGAGGCCCCTTCTGATCAGTGATCCGGGCGGATCGGNAAGGCGAGAAGGATCGCTCATGACCGCTGCAGCAATCNATCATGATTGGATCCAATTGCGCACCATGGGGTTCCCGTCCCCGCACGGGGACATTCTTTTGTTTATTCAGCATTTATTTCCCATCTCTGCAACAGAAATGTTGAGAGCGGACCGACTGGCGCGACGCAGCCAGCTAAGCCGAAATTGCTTTGCATTCGGCCCGGTGATGTGGAAAACTACGGTCCACCGAAAACCTATGTGAGGAGTGCGGCGTCATGAAGAAAGNGAAGAAGGTCCTCNTTCTGCTGGGAAGCCCCAGGCGAAAGGGAAACAGCGCAATCCTCGCGGAAGCGATCGCCCGGGGCGCGAAGGCTGCCGGCGCATCCGTTGAGACGGTTTTTCTTCAACCCCTCGAGATCGCCCCCTGCAAGGCCTGTTATGCCTGCCAGAAGCCGAAGAGCAAGGGCTGCGCAATCGACGACGACATGCAGCCGATCTACCGGAAGATGCTGGAGGCCGAGGCCTGGGTCATTGCAAGCCCCGTCTATTGGTTCACGATGTCCGCACAGATCAAGCTCTGGATGGACCGTTGCCTCGCATTCGGCGCCTATGCAAAGGACCCCTTCGAAGGCAAACGGATTGCCGTCGCCATGAGTTATGGCGGAGAAGACCCCTTCGACTCGGGCTGTGTCAATGCCCTCCGCACCTTCCAGGATGCCTACCGCTACGTGGGGGCCGAGATCGTCGGCATGGTCTACGGCAGCGCCATGGAACCCGGCGACATCCGGGCAAACAAGGCCCTCCTCAAGGAAGCGAAGGAACTCGGAAAGAAACTGGCGGGCGGCAGAGGTTGAACAGGCCGGACCGGAATTGCGGGAGGGATTGGTAATGAGCACGGCGGGTATCGGCTTCGAGAAGTTGTTTGTCGAGACGATGATGGGCCTGGCGCCTGACCCGGGAAAAATCCGGGTGGACGGTGCACCCATCGACATGACGGATATTGCCTCCAACAAGTGCTTTTCACTGAGCTTCGCCTCGGGGATGATGCCCGGCCCCTTCGGGATGGCGACGATCCTGCCGGAGCTTGCGGCGATCACAAAGATCCAGATGGACCTCATCTACAAGATCGCCAAGTACCACGACAAGCTCGACAAGGTGAACCGCCCGCTTGTCCTCTACGTCTTTGCCTGCGCGCTGGGGGTGACGGCGGGGCGCCTGCTGGTGCAGAAGGTGGGCTCGCGGATGATCATCAAGGCGCTGAGCACGCAGGCGGCGCAGAAGACTGCCACAGCGATCGGCGCACGGATCGGCTCGAGCTTCGTGCAGCGCAGCGCCGGCCGCTGGCTCTGCGTGGCCACGGCCCCCGTGTTTGCCTTGCTCTCCAAAAGGATGACGGAAAAGGTCGGCCAGTACGCAGACGATCTCTTCAGGCAGGACATCGATATCGAGAAGATCGAAGTCTGAACGAGCGGAGGGACGCTGCGGGATTGCCGGGAGGGAAACGTGGACGACCACATAGCCCTGGACCAGCTCGAGGCGATTGCCTATGGCCTCGGGGTCGAAGTCCGGTATGAAAGGATCCCGCAGGACGATGTCACGATCTCGGGGGGTCTCTACCGGCTGAAGGGGAAAAACGTCATCGTNATCGACTCCCGCGCAACAACGAGGGACCGGATCCGCGTCCTGGTGCAGGCCCTGAGGCAGTTCGACTTGACAGACGTCTACATCCGCCCCGCCCTGAGGGAGTTGCTGGAGAAGTGAAGACCCGCCTCAGTATTTTTCTTTGACTTCGGTTATTTCGGCTGTCCCGACCCTGTAATCGAAATCCCCGAGCGGCCTTTGAAAGGTGAACTTGCAGGGATCCACCACGAGCAGCTGCCCCGCCGTGCCGACGCTATTACTTGGGATAGAGAAAGGCAGCGCGACCACCCACATCGCTGATCCGAACACGATCGAAACCAGGCCCACGGGCCGGGCAAACAGCAGGTCGGCAACCATCACCATTCCGTCCTTGGGTGGCTCGGCGAATGCCGGCACCGAACTCACGATCAGGGCACACACCACAAGCATCGCAATGGCTGTCTTTTTCATGGACACACCTCCTTCATGGTCTCGTCATCTGAAAGATGGGGATGATCCTCTTGAACTTCAGTATCGCCGTTGAACCGCCTCCTGTCAATACGACGGGAGCATGATTTCGCCATACGAATCATTTCTGATACCGGCCCTGCGGCATGCCCGATCCGGAAGGCCGGTCTCAGGAGATTGTGCCCCATCGGGGGGCGGTGTTTCCTATCCCGCAGCGGGCTTACGCGCTGTGCCTCAAGGCCCCCCGGTACAGGACCAGATTCTCGCTGAGCATTTCGGGGATGGGCAGCTCGTAGGGGCATCGCTCGATGCAGGCGCCGCACTGGTCGCACTCCTCGGCGCTCAGCACGGCGTCCCGGGAGAATTTCACGGCGAAATCCCCTTGAAACCTCTTCAGGATCGATTTGAAGCCCAATGCCTCGGGGATCCGCACACCCTTTTCGCACGGCAGACAGTAGCCGCAGCGGTGACAGAACCGCGTCCCCAGCTCGGCCCGGATCTTGTCCATGTCGGCGCGATCCGCCCTGGTGAGCTTCCGCCGTTTCCGATAGAGGGCCACGATCTCGTCCATCTCCGCCTTCGAGATCACGCCCGGATCCGGGATCACCTGGGGATACTGCTGCAGGAATTTCATGCAAAGATCCGGCCGCTGCAGCAGCCCACCGCCAAGCGGTTTCATGCCGATCACCCCCATGCCCATCTCGGCGGCCACCCCGAAGAGCTCCTCGGCCGCCTCCGTCTCGATGAAGTTGAACGGGATCTGAACGGTCGAAAACAGGCCCCTGCGGCACGCGCCGACGGCAAACTTCACATTGTGGGAGGAAAAACCGATGAAGCGAACCGTTCCGTCCTTCCGGGCTTTTTCCACCGCCCTGTAAGCACCGTCGGCGGCAAGGACCTGGGCAAGGGTCGCGTCATTGGAGACATTGTGCAGCTGGTAGATGTCGATGCGGTCGGTTCTCAGATTCTGAAGGCTTTGACGGATGTGCTGCTCCGCCGTTTCGGCATCCCTCCTGAGGGTCTTCGTCGCGATGACCACCTTGTCACGGACATCGCAGAGTGCCTGTCCGACCTTTTTTTCACTGTCCCCGTAAACGTTTGCCGTGTCGAAAAAGGTGATCCCCAGATCNTAACAGTGACGCACGACCGCGGCGCCTTCCTCGAGGGGCAACGGGATGATGGGGATTCCCCCNAAACCCAATTCCGACACGGTCAGCCCGGTATTGCCCAGTTTCACTTTTTTCATCCTTCCATCCTTCCGTCCGGCATATTTTCGTTCACAATCCGCCACCGGCATCTCCATTTACTCCACCCAGTGGACGAGTTCGTTCCGATCCGCCCGTTTTCTCTCGAACCGGTTGAGAGGATAATCCGGATCGGGATACCCCAGGGCAATNCCCACGACGATCCTCCTGTCGTCCGGGATGGAGGCGATTTTCCTCAACAGGTCGGGGTACCGCACAGCCACGGCCATGATGCAGCTGCCCAGCCCTCTGTCGTGGGCGAGCAGGCAGATGGTCTGCACCGCAAGCCCCGCATCGAGCATGGCATACTCGACAAGCACGTCTCGGGGAATGCTGACGACGATGAGGCAAGGGGCGTCAAAGAGATGGATCATGCGTGCGAAGAGCTGGTTGCGGGCATCCTTGTCCTCCCGGTCGATGCCCAGCATGTCCAGCAGGCTCTTGCCCAGCTCGCCGTAACGCCCCTTCAACGGCGAGGGCCAAGCTTCCGGCATGGGAATGTCCGGGGCAAAGACCAAGCCCGCCTCGAGCATTCTCCCGCTGGCTTCCTTGAAGGCGGCAAGGGGCTCACCGGTGAGCACGGTAAACTCCCAGGGCTGGGTATTCCCCCACGAGGGCGCCCACCGGACGGCATCGAGGATCTCGTCAACGAGCACACCGGGAACTTTTTTTGATGTGAATTTCCGGATGCTTCTTCTGCCTCTCACGGCCGTCTCCAGTTCCATCGCTCTCCTCCTGTTCCATCAACGAAATGGTTTTTCACCCCTGCCTCGGCATCGCCCCCCCTACGCCGTCGGCACCTGCGGCAGGATCCCCATCTTCTGATAGACGGGCCGGATATGCCTGCGGATCTCGGGCAGACGCCTGTAGAACAGGGCCGCCCCGATCATGCAGCAGGCCCCCGTGATCACCAGTGTGCCCGGCGCGCCGATCACGGTAGCCAGCGAGCCGGCAAAGAGGCTCCCGAAGGGCGCCATCCCCATGAACGACATCGCGAAGAAACTCATGACGCGACCGCGCTTGTCCTCGTCGACGATTGTCTGGATGATCGTGTTGCTCGACGCCATCTGCACCATCATCCCGAAGCCCGTCACAAACATCATGACGGCGGAGAACAGAAACGCCGTCGAGAGAGCGAAGGCGATGATCCCGGCCCCGAACACCGCAGAGGTCAGGGCGATCCAGCGGCCCAGCCCCAAAACCGTCCTTCTCGATGCCAGAAACAGTGCACCCGTGAGCGCCCCCAGCCCCGAGGCCCCCATGAGAAACCCCAGCGTGTGGGAGCCGCCCAGGAGGATGTCCCGGGCATAAACGGGCAGCAACACCGCATACGGCATCCCCATGAAGCTCATCAGGGCAAGCTGCAGCAGGATGTAGCGGATGGGGACAAAGTCCCGCACATATCGATAGCCCTCCGAGAGGCCCTCTTTGAGGCGCGTATGCCGGACGGAGATTTCCTTTTTCGGAATCCGCATGGCCGCGAGGGCCAGGATGATTCCAAAGTAACTGATCCCGTTGAGAAGAAAGCAGATCCCCTCGCCCGTTACGGCAATCATGATCCCTGCAACAGAGGGCCCGACAAGCCTTGCCCCGTTGAAAAGGAAGGAATTCAGGGCGATGGCGTTTCCCAGGTCCTCTTTCCGGTCCAGCATCTCGATGACGAAAGACTGCCGCACCGGTATGTCCACAGAATAAACGAAACCGAGGAATAAACTCAAGCCGATGATTTGCCAGACCTGCACGACCCCGGCCAGCGTAAGGAAGGCCAGCACAAAAGCCTGAACCATGGCCAGGGTCTGGGTGGCGATCAGCAGGTGGTACCGNTTGAGCCGGTCCGCGTAGACGCCGGCGATGGGCGAAAAGATCAGCGTCGGGATCTGGCTCGCGAATCCGACCACCCCCAGCAGGAAGGGTGAGTCCGTCAGGCGGTATACGAGCCAGCTCATGGCAACCTGCTGCATCCAGGTGCCGGTGAGGGAGACGGCCTGGCCTCCGAAGAAAAGGCGGAAGTTCCTGTGCTGCAGGGACCTCAAGATGGACGTGATCTGTTGGCTCCGGCCGATGTTTGCCATTTTCCGTCTGAACGGCGATGTCCCCCCCGCACCCGCAGGCATCCGTCTATTGCTCCCGCTGCTCGGGCCTCACCGGCTCTGAACCGATCAGGCGGTTGAGCTTCTGGCGGACCATCTGGATGTGCTCTTTGAGGATGAAGACTTCATCGTAGAACGCCACCGACACATGAATCCGGCTGACGCCGTCCTCGATGCGATCCAGCTTCGTGTGGTAGCTCTCGACCCGTTCCGGGGCCTGATGTTCTTTCAGCTCTTCCTCGAGTTCCCGGAGCTCGCGGTACCAGCGATAGTACTTCGACCGGTTGCGCCACGTGTAGATCCACGGCATGATCCCGATCATGGGAATCAGTACCATCCCGATCGAGATCAGGACAAGGAGCATGCGGTCGACGAGGGTGGCTGCCCAGAAGGGCAGATAGCCGTGGAGCCAGGAGCCGCCCGAACGGTAGAACCGTTGCGCCTGCTCGCTGATCGGAAAATCCTGTGTCTTGATCGACGGGAACTCCCCCGCCCTGTGGACCCACCCGGGCACGCCGTGGATCTCGACGGCGGCTTTCAGGAGAAGATGCGTCAGGGCCGGGTGCAGGTTCTTCCGCACCAGCAGATTTGTCGTGGGTGCCAGCAGGTGGACGTCGGAGGCCGGCGAGTGCTTTGAGGGGCTGAGAATCCCCCGCGGCAGAATCACGTGGGACAGGTGCGGGAAGAGCCGGGTGTAAGCCTCGGCCTGGCTCAGGCTCATCAGCTTGACGCCCGGTGCTGTGATCAGCTCCCTCACCAGTGCGCTGTCGGTGTAGCTGAAGGACATGACCGCGTCCACCTTTCCCGCCAGGAGCGCACGCCCCGCCTCCAGGCTGGGATACTCGTGCAGGACCGTCGGCGGGACGGTGACGTTGGCCGCTTTCAGCAGGTCGAGCGATATTTTCCGCACCCCGCTGCCCTCCGGGCCGATGCTGATCTGCTTGCCCTGCAGCTGCGAGAGGTCGTCCAAGGTTTCATCGCCCCGGTAAAATATCCACAGGGGTGTGTAGAAGATGCTGCCGAGGGATTCGAGGTTCGGGGCATCCTCCGCTTTCCCCATGCCGTCCTGGACGAACCCTGCATCGACGGACTGGGACTCGTCTTGCAGGCGCCTGAGATTGTCAACGGCACCCGTCGAAGGGAGCAGTTTCAGCTGGATCCCGTCGCGCCCCAGGATTTGCCTGTAGCGTTCACCAAAAATGACAAACGAACCGCCTTCCATGCCCGTCGTCATGGTCAGCGTCTTGGGCGGCATGGGTTGCAGGAAACGATAGCTCGCCCAGCAGATCAACACGATGATCAGCAGAACCGGGATATAAATGATGGCCACGGCTCTCGGCGTCAGCTCTCGGATCTTGTTGCGTCTCATGTCTTCGCTCTCTTTGCGCGGCACGTCTCGAAAGGATGCNGGATCAGGACTGCCCCTTGAGATACTTGTTGAACCAGGCGATGCAGCGGCCCCAGGCGTCCCGGGCAGCCTCGGCGCGATAGCTCGGGCGGTAATCGGCGAAGAAGGCATGCGGCGCCCCGGGGTAGATCACGAACTCGGCCGTCTTGCCCGCCGCTTTCATGGCCGCCTCCATCGTCTTGACATCGGCAACGGGGATACCCAGGTCCTCCGCTCCGTACAAGCCCAGGACGGGCGCGTTGATCTTCGCCGCCACATCGAGTGGCCCCACCGTGCGCACACCGGGCGTCAGGCCCGGCCGCAGCTGGCCGTACCAGGGAACAGCGGCCTTCAGATCCTTGCTCCGGGCGGCATAAAGGAGTGTGTACATCCCGCCTCGGCAGAATCCCGTCATGCCGATCCGGTCGGGTTGTGCGGAGGGTTGTTTTTTCACCCAGGCCACGATGGCATCCAGGTCGGCCATGACGCGGGCGTCAGGGACAGGGTCCACTACTTTGCGCACTGCGTCGAGGTCGGGCAGGTTCAGCACGCCCCCTTCCCTGGCGTAGGGCTCGAAGGTGACGGCAAGAAACCCCGCCCGGGCAAACCGGCGCGTCACGTCACGCATGTGCTCGTGCATCCCGAAGACCTCCGGGATGATTACGACCACCGGGTATGTCCCCGGCGCCGCGGGCCGGGCGTCATAGATCGGAACCTGGAAGCCGCCGGAGAGCACCGTGCCGTCCGAAACGGCGAGACCCTCCGTGGCGGTGGTGATGACTTTGCCTGCCACGGGCGTTGCCGCGATGGCAAACCCCGCGAGTCCGACCCCCGCCACCCCTGCCTTTGCCAGAAACTCCCGCCGCGACATCCCGTTATAGGCATTTGCCAGCCAGTCTTCGACCATGGTTTCCTCCTTTTCTGTGATCCGTGATCGGAAGGATACGAAATCCGTTATCCGTTTTTGATTATAAAGATAAAACAGACAAGGGAAAGAGAAAAAAAGGAAGGGCGCTGTTTTTCACCGGTCACGGGTCACTGGTCACCGATCACTGCTGCGNAGCAGCCCTGTAGGGGGTTTTCAGATATTTTCTGGCTTCCACCTTCGCAATGCTTTCCCCGCTGTCGATGTTCAGGGCCGTCGAATAGTACTCTTTGGCCTGCTCCCGTTCATCGCGGACGTCGCAGATCATCCCCAGGCGCACGTAAGACCACACCCTGACGCGGACGTTGTAGTCAGCGGTGTCTTTCAGGGATTTCTGGAAGTAATCCGCAGCCCTCGTATAGTCGCCCTGGGCGAAGTAGATCCTTCCCATCAACTGGTCATGCCGGGGCTGGAGCTGCGGCGCGTAGGGCGGCTTGCCGGAGGCGATCCCCCTCTCGAGCTCACGGGCGATCGCCAGGGCTTCCTTGAACTGATCGAGCTCTGCGAGGATGCTGGCCAGGGCAATGGAAAGATTGTAATTGCGGGGAAATTTTTTCTGCAGCTCCCGGGCGAGGGGCAAAACCCGTCCGGGCTGTTTCTCGAAATTCAGGTACATCGAGATGAGCTCCGACTGGGCAAGCTCCTTGAGGAGGTCGCCCTTTGTGGCCGCCAGCTCCACATCCGCAAGCCCCCTCCGGCTGTCCCCCTTCGTAATGAGAAGCGAAGAAAAGAAACGGGTCAGATCGGGCAAGCGGTCGATGTGATAACGAATCGTGCCCGTCAGCAGGTAGCTGTCATAGTTCTCCGGGTCTTCCTTCTGTGTCTTCTCCAGGCAGGACCAGAGGCTGTATGCCTCGTCGGCTGCCGTAAAATACTGCTTCTGCCGCTGGGCCCAGCGAAACTTCGCCGTCCTGGCCAGGGCCATGGCAAACCAGGCCCGGCTGTCCCGGGGATTCTTCCCGACCTGTCTGTCCCCCCGGGCAATCGTCTCGTCGACATAGCGCAGCATGGCCTCCTGGCTTGCCACGCGCTGCTTCGGATCGAAGCTCGTTTCCGCAATGAACAGCTGGTTCACCGCCTGGAAGGCATACCCTGTCGGGTCATCCGGGTCCAACTCCACGGCCCTCTGAAACTGAGCGCCCGCGCCGAGAGGGTCCATGTTGAACGCCTTTTCGATCCCCTGCCGCAGAATGCCATGCATGGCCGACGGCTGAAGTGCAAAGGCCTCCGGCGGCCATAGTGCAAGGGCAATCAGGCAGAGCATACCGGTAATCGGGGACAGGATTGCAGCACTGCATTTGTTCATCCGTCGCCGCTCCGTCGATCGTAACAGGCGCCCGCAGGCCGCCTTTTGCGAATGGCACGCCATGCCTGTCAGTTTATTCCACGAAGAGGAAACATACAATACGAAAGGATCGGGGGGGCGAAGACCGGAGCCCCGCAAAACCTCCGGGCATTCGCCTCCCCCAGGGAGTAGACCGTCTCACTTCTGATCCATCTTCTTCGTGTCCGCTGGATCCTTTTCCTCATCCGACATGGCCTTCTTGAATCCTCTGATGGCCTTCCCAAGAGAGTTCCCCAGCTCGGGCATCTTGCCGGGCCCAAAAACGATGAGTGCGATCACCAGGATGACCATCAACTCTGGAAATCCGAGATTGAACATGTTCACTACCTCCTGTTCATGCTGCATTCATGCTGCTGGCTCTCCATCAGAACGCGCCGGCCGTGGAGAGTCTTTCGCGGAGCGGCGGCTCAACCCGTCAGTCCGTATCTTCTTCTTGCCGCTCCTGCGTTACAGGTCTACCCGGCGCCTCCCTGGGGGTGGCATCGGCCTGCTGCACGAGCCGATCCTCATCCGCTATGGAGGGAAGAGACTGCGCCGGCTCGTAATACATGGCGGATAATGGAACCCCCAGTAACAGGAGCAGGCTGATGGCAAGAATCAATCGCCTCAGAAATGACATCGTGACCCTCCTGCCGGCATGGCCGGCAATGCGAATGATGCCGCCCCTCGGCATGAAAGCCGGAGGGCGGATGCAAGGTCGTCCGCAGATTTGCTGCCGGGAACTCAGCGAAGGGGAGGGGCACGGAGGAAGAAGGGAAGAAGGAACTGGGCACTCGCCTTGGAGGCGCTCTCATGGATATTCGCGTTTTGCCGGGCACAGAACAGCCTGGGGAGTTGCGGCGGGTCGCTCAACGCGACGAAAATCTTGGTCTTCTCGCAGAGCAGATCGAGATCATCGTTGAGGGAGCTGATCTGAAGTGTCCTGGAAACAATCGTACCCTGGTCGATTGCATCGGCGAACATGGCCGACACAAAAAACGGGATGATCAGAATGGGGATCAGGATTCGTAACGCTTTCATTTCCAGACCTGCTTCATATTTTCTGCTTATCTCATGAATCCGCTGACCCTGTCAACCACCCCGATTGGAACGACGCCATCCTTCACGAAACTCAGGATGGCAGGCTAGAGGTCTGAGGAACGAGGATCGGGGAAACAAAACCTCGAACCTCGCGCCTCGATCCTCGCTCCTGATCACGTCAGGTTGATTACGGTGATCTCCGGTCTCGCGTTGAGCCTNACGGGGGTGAAGGTCGTGCCGATCCCCCGGCTCACGTAGAGGCGGGAGTCATCGATCCGGTAGAGCCCCTCCGGATAGGGTGTCCGCAGGTGGGCCAGGCTGAAGTCCCTCTCCGGCAGGCTCACCTTGATCTGCCCCCCGTGGTAGTGACCCGAGAGGGTAAGCGCAATGCGCTGAGAGGCTGCCTCGGGGAAGATCTCCGGGCGGTGCGACAGGAGGATCGTCGGGATGGCCGGGTCCAGCCTGAGCAGTGCGGCCTCGAGATCCGGGTAACCGGAGCGCAGATCGTCGATCCCGGCAACGGCAATGGGCCCCTTTCCGGTACGAATCACCCGGTGCGCGTTCTGCAGCA
>JGI20214J51650_10001951_pt1 | contig 13111 bp, 15 predicted proteins | sample WetSurMetagenome_FD_51650 | JGI IMG/M metagenome (IMG submission 51650) | reverse complement strand
AGACCTTCTTCAGCCAGCGGATCGCTGACGAGCACCCTGAATTTCGCCATAAAAAACCCATATACTATATGCACCGTACTTAAAGAGGGTTATTCTTTGAATGATGGCAGGTACCTTTCACGGTGATAACGAGTATTCCGGTAAGTAATCCAGCAAATAGTCCTACGCTAAGACAGGAATGATAATTATTAATCACGCGGGAGGCAAGATCATAAGTGGTGCGAGCATGAAGGATGTGCCTAATATTCTATGGCTCGAGGAGATCCGGAAGGAAGACATCATATCGGTCGGGGGTAAGGGAGCTTCTCTTGGTGAGATGGCATCCATCGGTCTCCCGGTCCCGAAAGCATTTGTGGTAACTGCCCAGGCCTTCCGAAGGTTTTTAATCGAGACCGGTATTGAAAAGAAGATATTTGCCTCATACGATCGACTTGATGTCGAGAATAACGATGCTCTGGAAAAAGCTGCCGAAGGTGCGAAGGGTATGGTGCTTAAGGCAAAGATGCCGGCATTCATACGAGACGAGATCCGTCATGCCTACAAAAAACTTTCCGCGGAAGATATGATCGTTGCCGTCAGGTCAAGTGCTACTGCAGAGGATCTCCCGGATGCCAGTTTTGCAGGGCAACAGGAGACCTATCTCAATATCAAGGGGGAAGCTGCTCTCTTAGAATCTGTACAAAAATGCTGGGCATCCCTGTATGGGGCGCGTGCGATTTATTACCGTGCCAAGCAGGGATTTGATGATCACACGGTGAATATCGCCGTTGTCGTGCAGCAACTTGTTCATTCGGAAAAGGCAGGGGTCATGTTCACCTCCCACCCGATTACCGGTGAACCACTCACGATTATCGAAGGATCGTGGGGGCTTGGTGAAGCAGTTGTTTCGGGTTCGGTATCACCCGATAAATACATCTTCGACCAGCGATCGGAGAAAGTTGATGACATCCTCATATCGAATAAGAAAGTCGAGATTATCGCTGATGGCGATCACGGGACAAAACTGGTGGAAGTTACGGGAGCCCGTCAGGATGCACAGGTGCTGTCCCCGGCAGAGATTACCAAACTCGCAACGTACGGGAAGATCGCTGAAAACCATTACGGTATCCCCCAGGATGTTGAATGGGGCATCGTGAGTGGGACAATTTATATCCTTCAGTCCCGTCCGATCACCACGATCGGAAACAGGAAAGAGGCAAAAAGCATGGCTGAACAAAACCAGAATGTCAGGATTATCCTGCAGGGACAGGGTGCAGCTCCCGGGATCGCTTCGGGCAGAGTATCGATCATACGGGACGTAAAAGATACCGGAAGTGTTAAAGAAGGCGACATTCTCGTTACAAAGATGACAAACCCTGACATGGTGCCGGCAATGCGTAAAGTTGCCGCTATAGTTACCGATGAGGGTGGGATGACCTGTCACGCCGCAATCGTCAGCCGTGAACTGGGAACCCCGGCAGTCGTAGGAACGAAGACTGCGACCCATATCCTGAAGAACGGTCAGATTATTACCGTCGATGGTGAGAAGGGGTTTATCTATGAAGGCGAGATTCCCCATGCTGCTCCTGCTCCTGGTGCTGCCGTAGTGCAGGGAAGTACCGGACCATCAAAAATTATTACCGCAACTTCGGTGAAGGTTAATGTCTCCATTCCGGAAGCTGCAGCCCGGGCTGCAGCTACCGGTGCGGATGGCGTCGGATTACTCCGTATCGAACACCTGATCCTTGGGCTCAATAAGACACCCGGCTGGTTCATCGCAAACAACAGGGAGGAAGATTTCGTCAGGGAGCTCCACGACGGTATCAAGATAGTTCTCGATGCGTTTCCCGGTAAGCCGGTATGGGTGCGGACTCTCGATGCCCCGACGGATGAATTCCGGAATATGATGGGAGGGGAGACCGAGCCCCATGAACATAATCCTATGCTTGGCTGGCGTGGAATCCGTAGGGATCTCCAGAGCCCGGATCAGTTCCGGCTCCAGGTTGAGTCGTTCAAACGACTCTGGAAAGAGGGTTATGAAAATCTCGGCATCATGTTCCCGATGGTTTCACATCCCGATGAGTTCCTGGCTGCAAAAGCGATGATGAAGGCATGCGGGGTCGACGTTGAACATGTCACGCTCGGTATCATGATCGAAATACCATCGAGTGCAATCATGATCGAGGATTTCATCAAATGCGGTATAAAATTCGCATCGTTCGGAACCAACGATCTTGTACAGTATACGCTGGCAATCGACAGGAACAATGAAAATGTTGCTGACATGTATCAGCCACAGCACCCGGCTGTGCTTCACCTGATCCACACGGCAATACAGACATGTCGGGCATACGATGTAGAGTGCTCAATCTGCGGGCAGGCAGGTTCTGATCCGAAGATGGCCTGCTGGCTTGTTGAGCACGGCATAGCAAGCATATCGGCAAACATCGATGCAATAGCAAAGATCCGCGAGGCAGTTGCCCGTACGGAAAAACGTATCATTCTCGAAGCTGCGAGAAACCGCGATGCTGAATAAGGGTTGCTCAAAAGAAGAACTCTTCTCTTTTTTCTCTCAAAAAAAAAGCGAGGATACTGACCCCTCCCTTATTTTAAGCTCCATGTGCACCATCCCCCATCCGGTAGCAGTACGGGCACACAGCATGTTCATGGAGACAAATCTCGGTGACCCCGGGCTTTTCCCGGGAACCGCTTCACTCGAAAAGCTCCTCATCCGGCGTCTCGGCACCCTGTTCCATCACAAGGAAGCGGGGGGGTATGCTACATCGGGAGGGACCGAGTCCAATATCCAGGCGCTCCGGCTCGCAAAAGTCATGAAAGCAGAGGTGGATTACCCCAATATAGTTGTGCCGGAATCAGCTCACTTCTCGTTCAGGAAGGCAAGCGATCTGCTCTGCCTTGAGATGCGGACGGTCCCTCCCGGAAGGGATTTCCGGATGGATGCACAAAACGCGGCCGAACAGATAGACCGGAACACGGTGTGTCTCGTTGGTATCGCCGGAACGACCGAGTATGGGATGGTGGACCCGATTGCAGATCTGGCGAAGATCGCCGACGAACATGATGTTTTCTTCCATGTGGATGCTGCGTTCGGAGGCCTGGTGATACCATTTTTAGAAAAGCCGATTCCTTTTGACTTTGCACTCCCTGGCGTTACGACTATCGCGGTTGACCCGCACAAAATGGGTATGAGCACCATTCCTTCCGGCTGCCTGCTCACCCGGGAACCCGACATGCTCCAGACACTTAATATCGATACCCCATATCTCTCGGTAAAACAGGAATTCACCCTCTCTGGCACTCGTCCGGGGGCTCCTGTCGTCGGGGCACTTGCCGTACTTGACTACCTTGGGGTTGAAGGTATGGAGGCAATTGTCGCAGGATGCATGAAAAATACGAAGCGACTGATTGCCGGCATGGAGACCTTCGGCATACCACGGGTAGCTACACCGGACGTGAATGTGGCAACATTTTCCTGCAGTAAGGTGCCCGGACCCTGGAAGGTTTCATGGACACGACAGGGACACCTGCGGATCGTCTGCATGCCCCACGTCCACAGCACAACTATCGAGGCTTTCCTAAAAGATATAGGTGAGATAAATGCTTGACAGACTTGTAATGTCCCTTGAGACCTGTCCCATGGTGAAGCGGGGGGATTATAATTACTTCATTCACCCGATAACGGATGGTGTACCAATAATTGACCCCGCTCTTCTGCGCGAAGTGTGCAACGGGATGGTAAAAATGCTCAATTTTACCGACGTAGACACGATCGTTGTAGTTGAGGCTATGGGAATTCATATCGGTTCAATCCTGTCGACCATGACCGATATCCCGATGACCATCATGCGTAAACGGGCTTACAAATTGCCGGGCGAAATAGCTGTTCACCAGACTACCGGCTATTCCAAAGGGGAGTTGTACCTCAATGGAGTTTACAACGGAGATCGTGTCGTGATCATTGACGATGTGGTGAGCACGGGCGGCACAATGAGAGCACTCCTGAAGGCCCTTGAAATTGCCGGGGCAGAAGTGGTAGATGTCTGCATCGCGGTGCAGCGTGGTGACCCTGATATCGGGCGCTCGTACAAGTCACTGGTAAAGATAGAGGTGACAGACAAGGTGTATGTGGTTGAACGGCACCTCTGATATTATCGACCGTCTGAAAAAAAGGGGTGCAAAAAGAGTTGCTCTCCAGTTTCCGGAGGGATTGAAACGCCAGTCTGCGATGATCGCCGCCGCACTGAAAGATGCCGGTTTCGAGGTAATCCTGAGCGGTGATCCCTGTTATGGGGCATGCGATCTGGCGCTTGATACGCTTTTTTACGCTGATATCCTCGTTCATTTCGGACATGCTCGTCTTGATGACCAGCCTAGGGTGATCTTTGAACAGTATCACGTGGATTTTGATGTTGCAGTACTCAAAAATATTCTCCCCTTCCTGAAAGGAGAAAATGTAAGACTGGTTTCCACGGTCCAGCATACCCACCTGATCCCTGAGATGAAACTTTTCCTGGAATCTGCAGGAATTTCCTGTACGGTCGCAGAGGGGGGTGGACGCACACCGGAACGGGGACAGGTGCTTGGGTGTAGCTTTTCCTCAGCAAAAGGGTGCGGCGCAGACAGGATTCTTTTTGTCGGTACAGGACTTTTTCACCCGGTCGGCATCGCACTCGCTACTCATAAACGGGTGATCGCTCTGGATCCTCTTACAGGATCTGCACAGGAAGTAAGTGGTGACGCTCTCCTGCGCCGTCGGTTTGCAATCATGGAGAAAGCGAAAGGCGCAAAAAAAATTGGAATCATTGTCAGTACCAAGAGCAGCCAGCAGAGAATGGATCGTGCCCGACAGCTGGCATTACTCTCCCCAATAGCAGTGATAATTACCATGCGGGAAGTGAGTCCGGACGAGTTGTTGAACCTTGGATTTGACTGTTATGTCAACACCGCCTGTCCCCGCCTCGCTTATGATGATCAGGGACGTTTTCCGGTACCGGTTCTTTCACCCCAGGAATTTGAGATTCTCTGCGGTGTCCGTACCTGGGACAACTATGCGGTTGACGAGATCGAATGAAACTCAAACACCTTGAGATGACACTCCAGAGGCTTGGCGGTTACGACAATCCGCGTGCCGGGCTCGAACAGTACCAGACCCCCGCACCTCTCGCTGCCCGCCTGCTGTACCATGCTCTCATGAAAGGTGACATTGCAGGGAAAACAGTGTGCGATCTGGGATGCGGCACAGGTATGCTCGCTATTGGCGCAACCCTGCTCGGGGCAGGCTGTGTGCGAGGTATCGACATAGATCCAAGAGCGGTTGAGCATGCGAATGAAAATGCAGCACAGCTCGATGCTCATATTGAATTCATCGTGTCTGATATCCGGGATGCAGCACTATCCGGGCTTCTCGGAACATGTGATACCGTCATCATGAACCCGCCGTTCGGAGCTCAAAAAGCGCATGCAGATCGTCCGTTCATCGATCTCGCCCTTTCCGTCGCTCCGGTAACGTACAGTATCTTTAATGCAGGTTCCGTTAACTTTATAGAAACATACATAGCGGGACGGGCGGAGATCGATGAACGAATCGGGGGTATATTTCCCATAAAACGTACTTTTTCCTTCCACACGCACGATANACAGGAAATCGGGGTTGAGATCTTACGCCTNATACGGAAATAGTCCAAAAACACAGCATCAAAAATACGATAACCGGACTTGCAGCGGCACACCTTGTNACTGACATTTATATGCCGGTGCTTCCTGCTGTTCTTCCCCTCCTTATAGCTACAAACGGATATACGTACCTCGCGGCAGGANTGCTTGTTACCGCCTACAATGTNACCTCCTCGTGCACCCAGCCGGTGGTCGGATGGCTCTCAGACTCAAAAGGATACTCGGTGAGTATCAGTATCAGCCTGCTCGTGAGCGCAATATTTGTTGCACTGATAGGGATTGCCCCTTATTATTACGTGATTATGCTCTTTGCCATCATCGCTGCACTGGGTCATGCCTGCTTTCACCCGACCGCCCTGAGCCTGGTGAGCCGGCTCTGCACACAGGAAACCCGGGGGAAGGTAACCTCGTACTTTGTCGTGGGCGGGAATTTAGGATATGCAATCGGGCCGGTTCTGGCCGGGGTCCTTGTCTTCTGGCTGGGCCTCCCCGGGCTCCTGCTCCTCATCTTCCCGGCACTCTTTATGCTCGTTGCCCTCAGATATCTGCTCCCGGGGGGGATTGCCGGCGCCTGCCAGTCTCACCCCAAGCCTGAAACCCGGACGCGCGAAGGGCAATCCAGAAAACCTTTTAGTATCCTTATGGCCGCCTCCGTTCTCCGGGCATGGGCGGTTTTTGCTGCAATTACGTTCCTGCCCCTCTATCTGGTCACCCAGGGATATGATCTCATGACGTCAAGCCTGATTATGACCCTGATGCTTCTTGCCGGCGTTGTCGGGCAGGTTGCCGGGGGCAGTATTTCTGACAGGATTGGCAGAAAAGAGTTCATGATCGTCGGCCTTGCCTGTTCTGTCCCATTCTTTTACCTGTTTTTTGCAAGCTCTGGTATCATGGCGATCCTGGCAATTCTTATTTTCGGGTTCTTTCTCTGGTCAACATTTGCGGTAGCGGTTGCCATGTCGCACGAATTGCTCCCTGATAATATCGGGCTTGCATCCGGCATGATGCTCGGTCTTGCGATAGGAGTTGGAGGGCTGGGTGTAGCGGTAAATGGTATGATTGCTGACCGTTACTCTCTTGCTGCAGCCCTTGGAACGATTCCTGTCCCGATCATCGCAGCAATGCTCCTCATGATAGTTCTTCCTTACCCGTGGAAATCACTGACGAAGCACCTTCATTCAATACACTTATAAGGACTGATTCACAAAAAAGAGAGGTTGAGGAAATTGTATGGATAAAATGGGAATTGTTGCATTGTTAGTCGGTCTTGTTTTAATAGCTGTAGGAGGCTTTGCAATCTGGGCCTTCTTCCCCGAAGTGGTTATAGCAGTAAAAGGAAGCATTGGCATTATTGTGGCACTTATAGGGCTCATGCTGCTGATCTTCGGCATTCTTGTTGTTAACGATTGACAGCATGTTCTAAGGAAAAAAACCGAAAATTATTATTTTTTTACCTCTCCTGTAGTGACGGTATGAGCCAAGGGTCCAGGCGCCTGGTCTGGTCGGGTCGCTAATCATCAAACAATCTCAGGAGACTAGTGAATTACTCCATCGCATGAGTGAGTATAACGGAGACGTATGCTGTCCAGAGATGCGCTCAGTTGAACACCTTTATGTTTTCTTATCAGGAAGTATTTCGACATCAGGATATACCTGAAATCTGAAGAGTACATGAAAGGCTTTTAATGTTTTTTCCGGCGGCGGACAGGAGTAAGAAACCCGATTGCGATCGCAACACCCAGAAGAATAAGTGCCATTATAGTCGATACCAGGATGACCAGGCCGGCAAAATATGCAATCATCACTGATATAAGACCGATAAATCGTCCTTTCTCGAATGCACTCCAGACAGAGAGGAATAAAAGAATCGTCGGAAGGAAAAGAAAAAGGGTCAGGATTGCAGGATCTGAAAAAACCATGTCGACAATAGTTCCCATAAAACCGACGATAACTGCTTGCGGGTCGATACCTATCGCTGTCCAGAGGCCGGAGAGAAAACCAAGACCAATGACAAACTGCCAGATATAGGTTCGGGATTTTTTTGCCATGAATGATGTCCGGTTTCCTTAAAAGACGGGGATTGAATCTGTCTGGTGATTTCAGGTAATATATTGAAGTTTTTTCTTAAAAAGAGCCCCGGTAATTTTCAGATTCTCTTCAAAGCATACTGTTCTGAAATGAGCATTAGCACAATTCCGACTCCGGTAAGCAGGACTCCGAAGATAAGGACTGACTGCTGCTGCACGCTGAGCAGGAAGATACAGAAAACCATTCCTGCAACAGGAAGAAGGGGTAACCTGCCGATGGAGCCGGGAATACGAAAAGGACGAGGGCTTTTTGGGTAACGGTACCGCAGGACAATAACCGCCGCGTTGATAGCAATGAAGGTTATGAAGAGTGTGAAATTGGTTACATTTGCAATAAATGCAATATCACCGGCAAATACGAGCAGAACCGATAGTACTCCGCACACACCAATGGCTGTCCACGGAGTCCGCCTTGCCGGGTGCACCCATGCAAGTCGGGAAGCCAATAAAGACGATCCGGCCATACCGTAGAGGATCCGGGATGAGGCATACAGGGACATAAGCGCAGTATTTGCGGTGGCAAAAAGGGCGACGATTGCAATAATTACCGCGGCATCCGGGCCAAGTGCTGTATCCACGACATCTGAAAACGGGGCAAGAGAGCCCGCCAGCTGCTGCCACCCGAGCACGGATACCACCGAAAGGGCAACCAGGATGTAGAGGATCACACTGGTGATAAGAGCGAGGATGAGAGCATTTGGGATCGTTGTTTCAGGTTTTTTTGTTTCTTCGGAAAATTTTACCATGGATTCGAATCCCTGGAAGGCAAAAAAAATCAGTGCTGCTGCCGCAAAAAGCCCTGAAAAACCCTGGGGCAACTCCAAATAGTCAACACTTCCGAAGTAGGGTATACCTATGGCAATAATAATTACCAGGCCGGAAACTTCGATAATTGTTGAGAGCACTGCAACTCGTGCTGTCTCCTTCACTCCATATGCAAGAAGTCCAGTAAGTACCACAAGAAGTCCAAGAGCAGAGATGAGCCGCGGGAAGCCGGTCAAGACCGTGAAATAGCCGGCAAAACCGAGGGCAACTGTAACAGCCGCAAGGATTCCTGAAAGGAAGACCAGCCAGCCGATGACAAAAGCAAGCCGTGAATTGAAGGCGTTGGTGACATAATCGTACTCAGCCCCGGCTTTTGGGAACATGGAGGACAACTCCGCGTAACTCAGGCCAGTGAGCAGTGCCATTATCGCTGAAAAACAAAACGCAAGCCAGATTGCATTTCCGGCAAGTCCTGCAGCCTGGCCGATGAGAACATAGATGCCGGCCCCTAAGATGATTCCAATACCAGACAGAGTCACTTCAAGGTGGCCAAGTTCACGCCTGAGGGGTGGGGGGGAGGAGTGCTGGTCCATAGAGATAGTCTTTATCCATTATTCTCGGTGCTGCTCCGAAAAAGGGTATGCCGGTTGATAAAAACAGACCTGGTCATCCTGCAGGATCTGTATCAACATCCAGTTCATCCAGAAATGGCATCAGCCCGGAAATATACCGTACAACGGGTCCGTGGTTGGGGGATTGCATTTCACCGATGGTCACAACTTCGATCATGAGCGGGAATTCCCGCATCGTCTGCTCAAAGGACGGGTCGTTTTCCCGGGTGAACCGGAGGAAGTTACTGATGGTGATATAAGGCCGCCCATACTCCGGGAATATGGCAAATTCCTCCAGAACTGAATCAACCGTCCTGGTACGTGCAAGATCCTCTTCAAAAAACAAGAAAACTTCGAGGCCATACGTGCGGCTGATCTCGTCAAGCATAAGGATGTCAAGTGTCATGTCCTGTATAACACCCAGTGAGCCAAGTTTCTCCTCAGGTGTTTTCCCGGTTAGCTCTTCCCATGCAGCCTCAGGTTCCATACTAAGGGGTAGGAAGTCAGTAAGGGTAAAGGTATGGATAACTGCGAAAAAATCGGGATTACCAGTCGTGGGTTTACCGGTCTTTCCTGTGCAGAATAATCACTAAGACACTTATTGCGAGAATCCCCAGAATCACCGGAAATCCTTCCGATGCNGTCGAAGATGGCGGNATGNTTGTCGGAACGGNTGTGGAAANCACCGTCTCGGGAGTTGTTGCTGGCTGTGCTGCCACGCTCTGGCTGATGGTGATCACACTGTCCGGAACCACATTGCCGGAATTATCTATCTCTTTTGTCTGCAGCAGCATCACCTGATCATCCTGCCCCGGTGGGACGATCCCGTCTAGGGTAACGGAAAGGGAGACATCATTATTGTTCGGGTAGGAGAGGAGTGCACCATTCACAAACGCAACCGAACCGGAGGCGGTCTGCCGGGCTGCATTCCGTCCATTCTGAATGACCTGGATATTCCACTGTGCAGCTACGAGATCGGTCTCCATCTGGAGCTGGTGACCCGGGATGAATGTGGTTGCTCCTGAAGGACCGATGTAATACATTGCTGTCACCTGCTGGTTCCCGCCTGCCANAAGGGGAGGATTGGGAAGATAGGATGCNCCCGATACTGCATATGTTGCCGTAACCGGTATGACAAGGAGCACGAGTATCATGAGGGCCCACAGGAAGAGTGCTATTCTGCGCAGCATGTGATTCATACCATAGGAAGTCTGGAGGAAACAGATAGATGTGTCGTTTCAGGTTCAGCGGTCACCGGCTCAACGTGTCTTGTGCGAATGCGCCGATATTGTCAATTGCCCGCTGGCCTTCAGGTACCTCCTGAGCAAATACCTGCCAGGCATGGTACATCCCCTCCCAGAGTTCGAACTGGACGGGGACACCTGCCCAGCGTGCCTTTTCAACGAACCCTGCAATATCGGATAACAGTAATTCATGGGTGCCGGCCTGGATATAGAGCCTGGGGAGACCGCTGAGGTGTGCAAAAACGGGTGAGGCAAGATGATCCCGGGGGTCATGCCCGGCAAGATACACCGATCGGATCGCATCGAGTCGTTCCAGCGAAAGCCAGTCGTTATCCAGGTTCTTTTTCACCGACTCTCCTGAAAAAAGCATATCCACAACCGGTGACATGCAGACTCCGGCAGGGGGAAGAGGAAGTCCGCGATCCCGGGCAGATATCAGAAGATCGAGCACAAGAGTCCCTCCTGAAGAAATGCCAACCGGAATAATCCGGTGTGGCAAGGTTCCATGACTGACGAGGTAGCGGTAGGCATCGATCGCATCTTCAACTGCTGCGGGAAATACATTTTCCGGGGCTAACCGGTAATCGACCGAGAACACGTGTGCCCGGGTGGACCGGCCAATCCGTAGGCACAATCCCAGATGGTCTTTTGTCGATCCCATGGTGAAAGCGCCACCATGAAAAAAAAGGATTGTATGACCCTCCTCTGCTTCCGGAACACTGATCCAGTACCCATAGACACCTTTGGAGATCTCTACTCGCTCAGTAATCATGTACTCTCCCTTATCGTCCTGTATCGTCTCGTAAAATGCAGAATAATCCTGGCGTACCAGGGAGATAGGCTTTTTCTGGTCAGGATTATGGGATTTAATAAGAGTAAGGAGGTCTACGCCTGGATCGCTTATCATTAAAATGGTTATGGTGAAAGGTGAAGATAAAGGATGAGGGTGCTTGGACGTCGCGTTTACCATTGTGTTCCTTTCACATGTTCATTGAAGGATTTCCTGGTTAGAGTGCCTTTATTATTGGGCAACTGCGAAACGATAAATAAACGATCAATAGGTGATATTTTGCCAGAATCTGATATTTTTTCGAAATTCTTTAATATAATTGTGCATAAATTACCATTTTAATCCTGACAACCAAATTTCCTATCAGGTAGTGTGGCTGTCAGGCATCTGTGTTATCAGGAGGAATAGTTTTGAAGATTTCACATTTAAGCATCATTGTCATTATACTTGTCGTAATTGGTGTAGCAATTGCAGGATGTTCGAGCACAAGTCCGACAGTACCCACAACAGGAGGTACTACAGCAACTACACCCGCGAGTACGACAGGAACAGCCACCCCAACAGGAACTACGTCACCACCGGTAGCTGCCTCAGCACCAGTAGCCGGATCGGTTGTCGGAGCGTCGAGTATTTTCGGCTCTGGTCCTGCATCTTATAACTGGATTGAATATAAAATGTCATCTGGTGGTATGACTGTTTTCATGAAAATTGATAAGGTCAAAGGTACATGCGTCATGAGATTTGAAGGACAACAGGTTCAGGGAATGCCAACTGAAATTGCCTGTGGATCAGGAAGCGGTCCTGCTCAGCAAAATCCCAATGATATCAAATCAGATGTTCAGTTCACCTTTGTTGGAATTGAACCAGTATCCGTACCGGCAGGCGTATACCCAGCTGCTTCAAAATATACATCTACCTACCAGGGTGTAACTGGCACGTTCTGGACTTCCTCGGGAGCTCCGGGCTTTGTGAAGATGGTATCTGGCGATACAACTATGGAACTGAACGGGTGGGGATAATAAAAAAAGAAAACATATCTCATTTTTACGTCGAATATTACATACGAAGCCCTCATCGTTTTTGATATAGTACAAACAAATTCACGGAACGAATTACATGAAATCCCCTCAAAAACCTTACGTTCATGGCAGAACAGAGCGTGAAACAGAACGGCTTAACTACCAGGCATCAGGATTAGCCGGGCTGCTCCACCACGATACCTGCTATCAGCCGGGAAGCAGGGTGCTTGAAGCGGCATGTGGTGTTGGAGCTCAGACCACGATCCTTGCAAAAAACAGTCCTGGTGCGGAATTTATCTCTGTCGATATCTCCAAAGAATCCCTTGGCAGAGCAAAACTCCGTGTTTCAACTGAAGGGATTACCAATGTCACATTCCGCGAGGCTGATGTCTACCACTTGCCTTTCATGCCTGAAACCTTCGACCATGTATTCGTCTGCTTTCTTCTTGAGCACCTGCCCAATCCGCTCCTCGCCCTCAAAAAACTTAAAGAGACTCTCCGGCCGGGAGGAACAATAACGATCATTGAAGGAGACCATGGTTCGGCATTGTTTTACCCGGACAGCACTGATGCTCACAAGGTTATTGACTGCCTTGTCCGGCTCCAGCAGGAGATGGGGGGAAACGCACTTGTCGGGAGAGAACTCTGGCACCTGATCACAGACGCAGGGTTCACGGATATCACAGTCTCTCCACGGCTGGTGTATGCAGACAGGAGCCGCCCGGAGTATGTTGAAGGAGTGAAAAAAATATTCATTGCCATGGTTGAAGGAGTAAAGGATCAGGCAATCATACGTGGTCTGGTGGATTCTGAAACTTGGGATAAGGGAATCCGTGACCTCTACCGGACCACGGAGCATGACGGAACGTTCTGTTATACATTTTTTAAGGGAGTCGGGACAAAGAAATGCTGATTGATTACC
>JGI20214J51650_10001949_pt1 | contig 13124 bp, 11 predicted proteins | sample WetSurMetagenome_FD_51650 | JGI IMG/M metagenome (IMG submission 51650) | reverse complement strand
CCGGTCTGCTCGCCGCGGCGGGTTTTCGGGAGATAGTCCTGACAGGAGCGGATCTGGCCTCATGGAACGATCCCGGGACGGGTGAGGACCTCGCCGCCATGGCGGTGGCTCTCTCGGGGGAACTCGGGGAAGGCTGCCGCCTCAGGCTGGGCTCTCTCGANCCGCGGAACCTCACCGCACGATTCTTCGAACTCCTTGCAGGGGCTCGGATCTGCAGACATTTCCACATCCCGGTCCAGAGCGGCTCCCCATCCGTCCTCGAGGCGATGGGAAGGGGGGGCGACCCCGGCAGGGCCGTGGCTCTCGCATGGGAGCACTTTCCCGGGGCGAACATCGGAATCGACCTGATCTCGGGCTTCCCGGGTGAGTCGGATGACGACTTCGCCAGGACGCTCGATCTGGTGGACTCGGCTCCCCTCGGATATCTCCACGTCTTCCCGTTCTCCCCCCGGCCCGGGACACGGGCGGCGGAGATGGGCGGGCAGGTGCCTGAAGAGGTCGGCCTCGCGCGCGCATCGTTGCTGGGAGTCCGAGGAAGGCTGATCCGCGAACGCTACCGGAGGAGCTGGCTGGGTCGCCCGGCCAGGGCGCTGGTGGAGGGGAGACTGTCGGGCGGCGCGAGGATAGCCATGTCCGACAACTATATTCCGGTAAGGGTCCCCGCCGGGGCTCGCGAGGGTGAGATGGTCGATGTCGTCTTCGCTGAAGAGAACATCGCCTGGGAGAGGTAGTCCGGATGCTCGTCGGTGTAACGGGTACGGCAGGATGCGGTCAGTCCAGCGCCGCCGCCGCNTTCGGATCGCTCGGCGCGGAGATCTGCTCCCTCGATGCCGTGGGTCACGANCTCCTGTCCAGACGGTACATCGCATCGGCCCTGGCCGTGTCGCTGGGGCGCCCTGAGCTGCGAACCATGCCGGGCGAAGGGATCAGGGCCGCGCTGAGGGGCGAGGCCTTCGCAGACCCCGAGCTCATGCATGGACTCTGCGCGGTTCTTCACCCGAGGATGCGCCGCTGGGCACGGCTCTCCGCATCGTCGCTGCGCAGCAGGAAGGGGATATTCGTCCTGGAGGGCGCCCTGCTGATCGAGATGGGGATCGCCGGTCTGGCCGACTCGCTCGTCGTCGTGGCGGCCGACAGGGAGACCTGCATCTCCAGGATGGTCGAGCGCGACAGGATCGACCGCCTGACCGCCCTGAAGCGCCTGGACATGCAGCTGCCCTTGACAGAGAAGCTCATGCGAGCAGATTGGGTTGTCTGGAATGGCGGGGGAACCCCGCTCGCTGCCGTACAGCTCCAGGTGACCGGCATATACAGGCATCTGGCCGGCCTGCCACCTGTTTCGCACGTATGATGTGAACCTGGAGGAATGATGGTCCATCGCACCCGCAAGCGCCTCACGAAGACCGAACTCAAGAGAGACCCCGTCGCCGAGAATCTGGAGAAGGCCTGGAACTTCTGCCGGGAGCACCTGAAGGCGCTCTCGATCACACTCGTCGTCGTAGCTGTGGGGATAGTGGCGATCCAGGCCGCCGTTCGCACATCCCACCGGCAGAACGAGGACGCCATGGCGCGCTATCTGATGGCCGACATGCTGTACGAGCAGGCCGAGCAGGTGGCCATGTCAGGGCAGCCCCAGCAGGCATCCCAGCTCCTCGGCCAGTCGTACACTCTCGCCACGCAGACATGGGAGCAGAACCAGAACCGCATCTGGGGACGCCGCGCATGCGTGCTCTCCGCCAAGGCAGGCATCCTGCTGGGACGCTATGACGAAGTGATAACCCGTCTGCAGCAGCTCATGTCCTCGCGGCCCCAGCAGCAGATCGAGGTCTCCGCCAGGCTCCACATGGCGGTCGCGCTCGAGAACCGAGCCGGGTCCGAGGATCTCCTCAACGCAAGGGACAACTACACGGCCCTGCTGGCCGACTCGGCCGACTTCCCTCTGATAGCGGCGGAAGCCATGGGCGGCCTCGCAAGGTTGTCTCTGGCAGAATCCGACATCCCGTCGGCCCGCGCATGGCTCGAGAGATCGCTGGCCATGAAGGCGGACACGACCGATTTCGAGGAATACATGCTCGCCAGGATGGACTGGGCGGAGGGACAGCCAGAGTAGGGGCGCCCTCCCGGAGCCCGGCGGCAACGCCAGGTTTCCGGAGTCTCGATGTCCGATAAGAGATATTATGTAAAGTCAGATTCCCGGAGCTCTGTCTCGTACGGATCAATCGGTGACGTCTCCTTCATGGTCTGGTGGTACGGGATCCCGTCGAGATCCGTCCCGGGCTTGCAGCGCCGGAGTTCGATCGATGCCGTCGAAACCGGGAACGCAGCTCCAGNGTGACGAACTACCTTGCCTTGCGCCGTGCCGCAGGCTTGCTCGGTCGTGCTCCCCTCGCGCCCAACCCCGAGACAAGACCCAGGAGCAGCGTCAAAGCTGCTGAAGCGATGCTGGCGGCGATGCCGGCAGTCATGCTGAAATACACCGAGAGGGCCGGGAACCAGAGCCATGCAAGGGAAACCATCGCCGGCTTCATGCCCTGGAAGCCTCCCCGGCGGGTGATCGCGTTGTCGAGCAGGCGGGATAGGAGCAGGAGAGGCGGCCCGAGGAACAGGCTCGTGCAGAAGCCTCTGGAAACCGCAAGCAGAGTCATCTGGGTTCCCGGGATCGTGAGCCCCGCTGAGATGCCCAGTGTGGAGAGGACGCTTCTGGCGAAGGCTCCGAAACCCGTCCCCGCTGGCCACGCCACGACTCCCACGACGCCCCAGGCGAGTGCCCGGCCGAGCTGGGCGGCGAAGCCTCCCTGCAGGCCTTTCCTGCTGACGATGGAGGCCAGAAGCTCGCCCAGCGTCGCCAGCACGGCGAAATGGACGAATGCCGAGGCAGCCGGCCACCGGGTGGCTAGTTCGAGATAGGTCTGGTACATCCTTGCTCCGTCCGATGCGGGTCAGCCTCTGGAGCCCCCTGGGGGTGGCGCGACATCCCGCCGCCCATCGCAGTCACCGCNNAAATATGCCCTGAGTTCGTTCGAGATGCCGATCGAGACGGCTCTCGATCTNTCCATCACACTTTCGACAACATGCCTTCCTGCGAGGAGTTGCTCCAGGTCCTTCCAGTTGCGAAGCACCCTCATGGACAGGATCTGGGGCACTCCGGCGCCGTGCAGCAGGCTCTCGATCCCATCTGCTCCAACCGCTCTGGACCTGCCCGTGAGGATCCTCGACAGCTCTCCCTCGAAGGCTGTGAGAAGCTCCTCTGCATCGCACGCATCGGCCAGGGAGACCGACCTCCTGTGGGCGGACCGCCACTTCNACAGGAAGAACAGCGCCACCGCGAGCGAGAGCCCTGCCGCAAGCGCTGCCGGCAGGATGCTCCCTGGGGCTGCACCATGCGTGGCCGCGACGATCGCCGAATCGCAGAGCGTGCCCTGCATGCAGACCTGGAGCGTGCAGGCGGGAAGCACCGCATGCCTGTACTCTCCGTCGGCAGGATCGAACCAGGAGATGCTGTCGGGCCCTATGACGACATCCCCGTCGCCGTCGGGATCGACCAGGAAGTCCCACCAACGGGATCCCCCCTCGGCGCCGGAGCCTGCCGGCAAGAGATCTGCGGGCCCCGAGACCGTCGGAGCGGGGTCCGGATTCCCACTCAGGGCGCCCGGTCCCGAGAGGACGAGCCTTATCATCGAGTCGCCGCCTCCTGCCGACGAGGACTCGATCCTCACCGCCACGCTGTCGACTATCCCCGGGAACCCCGGCGGCATCCCGGCCGAGGGGAAGGAGGACACCTCGACCCGGACGGTGTCGCCGAAGACCGTCCGGCTCATGTCGCCCGACCAGAGCGAGAACATCGACAACTCGGACTGCAGGACGGGCAGGACGAGGCTGCCCGAGCCGGCGGGCGTGATCTCCAGGGTGACGAGGCGCGCACGCCTCCTGTTGCCTGGAAGCACCTGCCACGCAACGGTGGAAGGCGCGTCGAGGAGCCTTGCCACACCGTTCCTCGGCGGGCACCAGTAGCTGGATGTGTTCTTCACCATTCCCGAAGTGTTCAGGTAGTAGGAGACCTCGAACGGCTTCCCCGGCAGATAGGGTCCGGTCTCCGGGACGGTCTCCACCCAGGTCCCCCCTCCCGACTCCGCACGACCCGGTGGTGCCGCCCCTCCCGTTCCCGAGACGAAGACACTTTCCGCGGCGGCCTGCACCGTTCCGGGCGGACCGAGTGAAACCCTCAGAGGGCCGATCGTCTGCATGCCGGGGAGGTCTGCGGAGAATACGAGCTGCAGCATGCAGGTCTGCTCCGTGGTGGTGGTCCCCGAGACGGTCCGGCTGCTGTAGCTCCTCAGGGAGCGCGACGTCACGAAGGAGAGGCCTTCGCTGCAGGTCGGGGTGCACGAGATCCCGGTGCAGCCGGGTTCGAGCGAGGAGATGGTCAGCGTGAACTGGCTGCCGGCCTGGACGGTGTCGGGCATCTCTACATCGAGGTTCGGCTGGGCGAGAGCTGCAGCCAGGACGAGCGCGACGAGGCTCACCAGTCGGGACCCCCGCCCGATACCGGCCGCCCCTGGGTGGAATCCTCGGGGACGGCCTCCTCGACTAGCTGAAGGAGCATCCTGGCCTGCTCCTCGCTCATCCGCCCCTCTTCCATCCCGCCTCCGGACGCCTGCTGCTGGTTCTGCTGTTGCTGCTGCTGGTTCTGCTGCTGCTGGTTCTGCTGTTGCTGCTGCTGGCTCTGTTGCTGCTGATTCTGCTGCTGGCTCTGTTGCTGTTGCTGATCCTGCTGATCCTGTTGTTGATCCTGCTGCTGGCCTGAGCTGGAGGACGAGTCGGGAGGATTGTTCTCAAGCCAGTTCAGCGCGGTCTCGAGGTTGGTGATGTCGTCTCCGGAGCCGTCGCCATCCGCCAGGAGGTCCCTGAGCCTGACGACGGCCAGTTCGACCCCCTGTCTGTCCGAGCTGTCGATGGAGACCGCGAGCAGCGATGCAGAAAGCGCAGAGGGCAGAGTGTCACCCTCCAGCGTGCCGGGATTNCGGAGTGCCTGGAGGAGGCTGTCCGCGTAGGCATGGGACCCGTCCCTGAAAAGCGAGGCGGAGAGATCGAACCGGAGACGGCCGTTGTCCGGCATCCTCCCGGCCATCTCCGTGAAAACCTGCGAAGCTCCCGCGAAATCCCCCGAGGCGAAGAGGTCGAGAGCCTGAAGGTAGAGGTCGAGGAGAGGCGTCCTGCCTGACGACAGCGCCACGAGCATGGCCGGCAGGAGGATGGCGATCCTCATCTACCCCTCCTCTCGAGCAGGAAGGCCGCGACGGCGAGTGACAGCCCTGCCGCGATGAACCACTGGAACCTGCGTCCCTGCGAGGCTCCCGAGACCTGCATGGCCTTCATCTCCCTGCGGACTCCGAGCAGGTCCTCGACGAGCGAGGCGAGGTCGCCGGTCTCCCCCAGGCGCACGTAGAATCCGCCGGTCCCCTCGGCCAGCCTCCTCAGCGGCTCCTCGTCCAGGGCCGTCATGATCGTGTCGCCCTGCATGGTCCGGATGCCGCCCGAGCTGTCCGGAAGAGGCACCGAGTCGAGCCCCCCCATGCCGACCGTGATCAGCGTCAGACCCGACTCCCTGGCCTCCTCCAGCGCACTCTCCACCTGGAAGTCGAAGAAGCCTCCGTCGCTGAACAGGATCCCGATCCTGGTCTCCAGGTCCATCTCCGGCAGCGAGGCGATCATGACTTCCACGAGGTCGCCGAGGCGGGTCCCCGGCGGAAGAGAGGTGGCGCTCCATGGGTTTTCGGGAATCCTGCTGGCGAGGTACTCCCTGTCGAGGGTTCCGGGCACGGCCAGCCTGGCCTGGCCGGAGAACAGGACGAGCGAGAACCTGACCCCCTGCAGCCTGTCGACCAGGGACATTATTTCCGCTTCCGCCCTGCCGAGCCGGGTGGGCAGCTCGTCTCTCGACGCCATGGAGGAGGATACGTCCAGCGCGACCGCGATGTTGTCGCCGCCTGTCGGGATGACCGCCGGGTCCTCCCCCCACATGGGGCCGCTGAGCGAGAAGACGAGGAAGGCCAGGGCGAGACACCAGAGGGAGCGCGAGAGTGTCCTGGAGGGTGGAGGCAGGATCTCCACCTTCTCCCAGAGGGCGGGCCTGACGAAGATCCTGAGCCGCTTGAGCTCGTCCGCGAGCCAGCGCGATCTCAGCCACCACCATGCGGCGGGAACGAAGAGCAGCACGAGCAGCAGGGGTCTCTCGAATCGCATATCCCTAGTCCCCCACCACTTTGTAGATCCTCCAGGTGAGCGTCCCGCCGAGGAGCAGCAGCGCCACTCCGACGACGGCAAACCAGAAGTACTTGTCGCGATATACGAAGAGCCCCTCCGGAGGCAGCGTGGATGCCTCGAGGGAGTCGATTGCGCTGTACACGGAAGCCAGCTCCGCGGGACTCGATGCGTCGAAGAGCCTCCCGCCGGTGATATCCGAGATGGAGGAGAGGGTGGCCCTGTCCACGCCGTAATCGGATTCCTCGGTGCCTATCGCCACCGTGTATACCCTGAGGCTGTCTCCGGAGAGCGTCCGGATGGCCGTCGCCACGTCGATGGGATTCACGATGCCGGCATTCTCCATGCCATCGGAGATCAGGATGATGACCCTCCTCGCTGTCTGCGAGTAGCCGAGCCCCCTGGCGGCGAGCGCGAGCCCGGCCCCTATCGCGGTGCCGTCCTCGAGGCTCCCGAGGTCGGCCTTCCTTATGAAGCGTTCGAGGGTCTCGTGATCGAGGGTGGGAGGGCACAGCGTCAGCGGCTCGGCGGCGTACACCACGAGGCCGATCCTGTCGGAGGGCCTCCCCTCCACGAAGCTCAGCGCTGCATCCCTCGCGGCCTGGAGCCTCGTGGGGCTGTAGTCCTGCTCGAGCATGCTCGTGGAGACATCCAGAGTGATGATTATGTCGACTCCTTCGCCGGCCTCGGGAAGCCTCTCGAAACCGACCCTGGGACGGGCGAGGGCGACGCTCAGGAGCGCGATCCCGAGCCATGTCACCACGCCGGAGACCGTCATCGAGCCACCCGGAGAAGGCGCTCCGGCCTCGAAGGGGCCGGTGTAGGTCTGTGCCCTCCTGCTGCCGGAGCGATCGCGGAGGATGAAGGCCAGGAGGGCGACTGCCAACGGGATAAGCATCGCCGGCCAGAACGCGAATGTCATGCCGACCACCTCGCCACGATCGCGGCCAGTCTGCGGATTTCCGTCTCGGCCCGCTCACGCGTGCTTCCCCACGTCGCATAGCGCTGCAGGATGATCTCCTTCACCAGCCCCGCGGAGTCTTCGAGGAATCCGGCGGCCTGAGCGCCCGCCCGCGAGGATATCTGCCTCCAGGTGAGCGCCCCGGTATCGATGCCGAAGCGCGTCCCTGCGCACCTCCGGAGGATCGCATCCATCTCTCCGAAAAGCAGGGCCCACTCCCCTCTTGCGAGGTGAGGGCTCTCGAGCAGCGCCAGGGCTTCTGCGGAGTGATCCCTGGCCTCGGAACCGGATACGGGGTGGATCACCCCTCTGCTCCGCCTGCGGATCAGCAGCCAGGCAGCCGCTGCTGCAAGGGCGGCGCCCATGGAGGCATAGAGGAGGATCGGAGGCTTCGGCGGAGCGCCCCACGCCAGCCAGAACCGCATCGCGGAGAGGTAGTCCTCGGGCAGGCCGGGAGGTATGTCGAGCGGCGCCGGGGCGGGGAAGGGTCTCACGACGTAGACCGTGTCCGGCATCGTGCGGTCGACCGTGACCGGAGGAGGCTGCACGGCGAGGGTGTCGCCGTCGAGCCACGCCTGCATGTCCGGCAGATGGAGAGTGTCGAGCGCCAGGGGCACCAGGGTGACCGTGGGACCGTCCTGGGACAGGATGCTGAAGGTGCTGTCGGATTCGATCTGCCCGCACGTCCATCCGTCGGGCGCCGGCCATGTGATGTCCACGGGCCTGCCGAGGGGCACGGATTCCGCCCCGGCGGCAGCGAGCAGGATGAGGACGGGCTGGAGTCTCAGTGCCTCCGCCTCCTGCGCCTCAGCTCGAAGAACCTCCTCAGGGGGTAGAACCAGGTCGTCGGTGGTCGAGATGCTCACGAGGTCGAAGCCGTTCTCGCGGCAGAGGGCATCCCTCTCCGCCGAGAGCTGGGCGACCTTTTTCGCGAACGACTGTCTCCATGCCTTCGAGCTGGTGTCGACCACGATCTTCCTGCCGGTCTCGGGGTCCCTGAAGCGCATCATCCCCAGCGAGGGCATGTTGAGCTCCCGGGGATCGAACACGGAGATGCCCACCAGGTCATGCCTCCGCGAGGCGGCACCCAGCAGAGGGGTCCTGCCGCGGAATCTGAANTCGCTCAGGAGGAAGATCAGGGCCTTTCTGTGGAGGACCCTGCCTGCGAAGGCCAGGGCTTTCTCCAGGTCGGCCGGAGCCTGCCGGCCCTCTGCGGAGAGGACCCTCGAGACTATCTGCATGGCATGGCTCCTGCCCTTGTCAGGCGGGACGTATTCGATGACGTCGTCCGCGAAGGTAAGCAGCCCCACGCGGTCCTTGCTGCGCACCGCGGCAAGGGCCAGGAGAGCGGCGACCTCTGCGGTCCTCTCCTTCTTCGTCAGGTCGATCGATCCGAAGCTGAGGCTCCCCGAGAGGTCGAGCATGAGGAGGACCAGCAGTTCACGCTCCTCGGTGAAGACCTTCACGTAGGGGGTTCGCGTCCTCGCTGTGACGTTCCAGTCTATGTGCCTGGGGTCGTCGCCCTCCATGTAGGGGCGGAAATCGGTGAACTCGACTCCCTGGCCCCGGAATACAGAGCGGTACTCACCGCCGACGAGCTGCTCGACGAGGCGGCGCGTCCTTATCTCGATGCGCCTGACGCGCCGGAATAGCGAAAGCGCTGTTTCCATGGGACTCCGCTACTTGACCGGCACCCGTCCGAGAATCGTCTGGATCACTTCCTCGACCCCTATCCGCTCGGCCTCGGCCTCGAAGGACAGGATGATCCTGTGGCGGAAGACCTCGGGTGCGACATCCTTCACGGTATCGGGGGTGACGAAGGCCTCCCCCGTCAGGACAGCCCTGGCCCGCGAGGCCGCCTGGAGCGCGAGAGTGCCTCTGGGGCTGGCGCCATAGGTGATCATGTCGGCGAGCTCCGACAGGCCCGCCTGCCTTGGGAATCGCGTGGCGGCGACCAGCCTGACCATGTACTCGAGGACGCTCTTCTCCACGACCGCCTCGGTGCAGAGCTGCTGGACCTTCATGACCTGTTCCGTCGTCATCATGGCCTCTGCGCGAGGCGGGACGAGCGTGCCCATCCTCTCAAGGATCGCGATCTCCTCGGCGGCGGACGGATAGTCCACCTTCAGCTTGAGCAGGAACCGGTCGACCTGTGCCTCGGGGAGAGGATAGGTGCCCTCCTGCTCGATGGGGTTCTGGGTCGCCATTACGAAGAACGGCCTCGGAAGAGGATGGGTGATGCCGCCGAAGGTAACCTGCCTCTCCTGCATGGCCTCGAGCAGAGCGCTCTGCACCTTGGCCGGGGCCCGGTTGATCTCGTCGGCGAGGAGGAACTGGGTGAACACCGGACCCTTGCGGGCCTCGAACGTCCCCTTCTCGGGCAGGAAGATCATGGTCCCGGTGAGGTCCGCCGGAAGGAGATCCGGCGTGAACTGGATCCTGGAGAAGCCTGCGCTGACACAGGAGGAGAGCGTTCGTGCGGCGAGGGTCTTCGCCAGCCCGGGAACACCCTCGATCAACACGTGTCCGTCACAGAAGAGGGCCGTCAGAAGTCCCATCCTGAAATCGTCCTGACCTACGACGACCTGCGAGAACTCCGACTTCAGAGATTCGATGACAGGGGACAGATCGGCTATCCCGCGTTCGACCTTCTCTAGGGCTTCCCTGGACATCAGGCTCCTTCCCTGGCCTCCGCGATGGCCTTGCGGACTATCTTCTCGTAGGACTCGAGGAGTTCCTGCGTGGCAGCCTCGAACCGGAGCACCAGGACCGGCTGGGTGTTCGAGGCNCGCACCAGCCCCCAACCCTCGGCGAACCTCACCCTGACGCCGTCGATATCGACGATGTCGTAGCTCTTCGAGAGGATTTGTCGCACTCTATCCACGATCCCGAACTTCTGTTCCTCAGTGCAGTCCTCCCTTATCTCGGGAGTCGAGATGACCTGGGGAAGCCCTGCCAGGAGCTCGGAGAGCCGGCGCCCCGACCCTCCCACGACCTCGAGCAGGCGGAGGGAGGCGTACAGGGCGTCGTCGAACCCGTAGTAGCGGTCGCGGAAGAAGATATGGCCGCTCATCTCCCCCGCCAGGAGGGCGTCCTCGTCGAGCATGGCCTGCTTGATGATGGAGTGGCCGGTGGCGCGCATCAGGGGTCGCCCNCCGAGCCTCTCCACGGTGTCGAAGAAGATCCCGGAAGCCTTGACCTCGGAGATGACCGCGGCACCGGGGTTCGCCTCCAGGAGCCCGGCTGCGAGAAGGGTGAGCGTCCTGTCGCCGAAGACCGTGCGGCCGAGATCGTCGACCACCCCNAGCCGGTCGGCATCCCCGTCGTAGGCAAGGCCCAGATCGGCCCGCGTCTCTCCGACCGCCTTCTTCACGGCTTCGAGGTTGGCCTCCACCGTGGGATCGGGATGGTGGTTGGGGAACCTGCCGTCCATTTCGCAGAAGAGAGGGACGACCCTGCATCCGAGCGCTTCGAGGACCTCGCAGGCAATGCCTCCGGTTCCGTTGCCGGCATCGACCACGACCTCGAAGGGTCTGTCGAAGCTGAATTCGGCCATCAGTCTGGCCTTGTAGGCCTCCCTGACCGACATGGCTTCACCCCTGGAAACCGGATGCCCCGGCAGGATCGCAGGCGCCGCGGACGCGATGTCCGCGAGGTCGGAGATCTCGCTGCCATGCATCGTGTGGAGGCCCTTCATGATCTTGAACCCGTTGTACTCGGGCGGGTTGTGGCTGCCGGTGATCATCACGGTCACTTCCGGGCGGAGCGTGTGGGCGGCGAAGTAGGTCATCGGCGTGGTCTGCACCCCGAGGTCGACGAGACGCGCACCGCCTGCCGCGGCTCCCGCCGCCAGATTGTCGTGGAGGTCTGCGCCGGAGGGTCTGCAGTCCCTCCCGATCGCGATGCTGCCACCCGGGCCTGCGGTCACCGACAGGGCGTAGCCAAGCCTCCTGATGGAATCCTGGTCGAGATCGCGCGGATAGACGCCGCGAATGTCATATTTCCTGAAGATATTCCTGTTCATCCTCTTCCAAACCTTCCGCATGGTCATCCACTCCGGCCAGCGGGAGTCCTGCCTGGAACTGTCCCCGCTTCGAGCCTTCCTGGAGCCATCCTCCGTGGACACCTATGACCTGCCGCGCCAGTTCCGTGCCCAGAACCGATCCGGCCGCATCGGGATCCTGTGCGCCTCTGTAGTCGAGAGCCAGATGTGCCGATCTCCCGTCTCCGCTCAGGTCGATGGACAGGACGCTCCCCCTGCCGGCATGCCTGAGGGTCTCCATGAGGAGGGACTCGAGCGCCTGGCGCAGATATCTCTCGTCCCCCTTCACATGTACGTCCGGATCAATAGCCGCGGCAAGCGATATCCCCTTCTCGGAGAGCCTGGGGGAGGCCTCCTGGATTATCGAGGTCAGCATGCCCTCGAGATCCAGCGCAGGCCCTGCGGGCTTCCCGGAGGTGCTGTCCTTCGAATCGGAAGGGCGCTCGAGCGAGGCGATCTCGCCGATCAGGTCGATGAACCTGCTGATGTTGTCGACTTCGACCGCGAGGAGCGAGAGCTGCTCGCGCACCCACTGAGGGCAGTCGAATGTCCTGCTCACCTCGTCCGAGGCATTCCTGATCGAAGCGAGAGGCTTCCTGAGGGTGACGCCGATCCTGGAAAGAAGATCGGACCTGGCTTTCTCGCCTTCGGCCACCTCTGCCCTGGCGGCGGCCAGCTCCCTAGAGAGGTTGGCGTTGTTGCGCCTCAGAGAGGCCGCCCTGCGTCTGAAATGCTCTGCGACCGCCGCCACGAGGATGACAGCTGATGCAGCGACCCAGATCGGGATGTCGGACAAGTGGCCCTCCCCGCTTCCTGTCAGCCCAGCTCGTCGAGAGCGTCNGCCACGACGATCCGCCTCCCGGACATCCGCTCCGCGTCTTCCGCGCGGACCCCGTCGATCGTGAGCCCCGCCCGGGAGAACATGGAGCCCGGGAGATATACGGGGTCGGCTCCACCGGATGCGCGGAGCGCATCGAGGACGTCTCCCGCCGTCAGCAGGCCGGCGACTCCGACCATCTCTCCGAAGAAGCTGTTCCGCACCTCCAGCACCGAATATGCCGAGCCTTCGAGGATTCTCCCGAGGAATGGCGCGGCCAGGGAGCCGGTCACGATGGTCCCCCCGCCTTCGAAGCTCCTTCTCCTGTTCTGCAGGAGATCCGCCAGCATGCCGATCCCGTTCGCCTTCATGCAGCATCCCTCGTAGAAGGATGGATCGGGGATGTCCCGCCCGGCCAGGATGAAGAACTCGTCGGCCGGGTAGGCCCAGCGGACTCCCCGGGCCGCGAAGGCGCGGCACGAAACTCTGGAGCAGGCTTCCAGGCAGGAGGCGGACTCTGATGCGTCGGGGCGTCGCAGGGGCGTCAGTCCGTCACGGTATCGGGTGAGCCCNACCGGGACGACCCCGGTCGCTTCCACGCATGTCTTCTCCAGAAGGGCATCCAGCGTCTCCTCGAGAGCGGGCCCGTCGTTGAATCCCGGGACGACGACGATCTGGGCCTCGACGGAGATGCCTTCGCGCGAGAGCATGTCCAGCTGCGGCAGTATGGGCGAAGGGCGTCCCAGCCCGAGCATCCTGCCTCTCAGAACGGGATCGGCGGCATGCACCGAGACATGGATGGGGGAAAGCCTTTTCTTCGCCGCGTATTCCGCCTGCTCCCGGTCGAGCGTGACGAAGTTTCCGTACACGAACGAGTGCCTGACGTCGTCGTCCCGGCACAGGAGGGAAGCCCTCACCCCCGGGGGCATCTGGTCCATGAAGCAGAAGATGCAGGAGTTCGAGCAGGGAGCCGCTCCCGAGCCCTCGACATCGAGTCCCAGCGGGACCGTCGACCGGCGGGAGATGCTCGCCTTGCGGACGAG
>JGI20214J51650_10001948_pt1 | contig 13129 bp, 7 predicted proteins | sample WetSurMetagenome_FD_51650 | JGI IMG/M metagenome (IMG submission 51650) | reverse complement strand
ACTTTGGCCGAAGACGTGGCGGGATGGCTTGTGCAGCGGGCGGAGGCTGAGGGCAAAGTTATGCTCCGTGGTGCACTTTCTTTCGTTCTTTCTTTGTGCATTCAAAGAAAGAACAATAAGATAAAAATGCTTACAACACATATTAAAACTTAGCCTCCTGTCAAATACCACATATTTTCCAATTGATCCGTTTTCGACTTGATCTCTTTTCAAACCCCCGTCCTTCTTACTTTTTATAGCAAAATTACAAGCAAAAAATTGCCGGTTTGACACTACTATTTTTCCAAAATGCTTTAAATTCCCTATCCAAATCAAAACTGTTTTTTGACTTACTAATTAAAGGAAACTAACCATGAAAAATCTCCGGATTTCTCTCCTGCTGCTCTTCTTTGCCTCCACTATAATAAATGCCCAACCGGTAAAAGACCGACAAAAGTATGACCTGTCAAAGGACAAAGTCCTATATACGATAGGATATGCCCATCTCGACACAGAGTGGAACTGGGATTATCCTACCACAATAAACCTCTTCATTAAGAGTACCATGGACGACAACTTCAGACTCTTTGAAAAATACCCCGATTATGTGTTCAATTTCACCGGATCGAGACGGTATGAGATGATGAAGGAATACTATCCTGAGCTGTACAAAAAGGTTAAAGACTATATAAAGCAGGGTCGTTGGTACGTGTCAGGATCTTCCGTTGACGAGGGTGAAGTAAATATCTCCTCCTCTGAATCACTTATACGTCAGGTTCTCTACGGCAATAATTTCTTCAGGAAAGAGTTTGGCACTGAGAGCTATGACTACATGCTCCCTGATTGTTTTGGTTTCGTGGCAAGCCTCCCTTCAATCTTGAATTACTGCGGAATACTCGGCTTCTCTACCCAGAAACTCTCGTGGGGTTCAGCAAACGGCATCCCATTCAACGTAGGTATATGGAACGGACCTGATGGCAAAGGCATTATTGCCGCCCTGAATGCAACCGATTATACAGGGCATATTGTTCCCTCGCTCGATAAGGACGAGTCGTGGAACGCCAGGATAGATGATGATAAGAAGAAATATGACATCTCGTTCGACTACCGCTATTATGGTGTAGGAGACCAGGGTGGCGCCCCGAGAGACCGCGATGTGTTTAATGCATGCGGAAGTCTTAACAATAACAGCGGTGGCCTGAAAGTTGTTCTTACCTCTTCTGACCAGATGTACCGCGACATTACCCCTGAAATACGCCGGAAGCTTCCTGTGTATTCAGGTGATCTGCTGCTTACAGAACACAGTGCCGGCTCACTCACCTCCCAGTCATTCATGAAAAGAATCAATCGCCGGAACGAACTGCTGGCAAAAGAGGCTGAACTGTTGGCCACCCAGGCAGAATGGGAAGGCAATACTGCTTATCCGTTCGGGAAGCTTAACAAATGCTGGGATCTTGTGCTGGGCAGCCAGTTCCATGATATACTGCCGGGGACAAGTATTCCGAAGGCGTACGAGTATGCATGGAACGATGAGTTTATTGCAGCCAACGGGTTTGCTAACGTCCTTGAAAACTCGCTGAGCACACTCTCAGGTAAGCTTGACACCCGTGTCAAAGGCCGCGCACTGATTGTTTATAACCCCGTCGCCTGTAGCCGTGAAGATATAGTTGCTGCAGAGCTCACATATTCTGATTCACCAAAAAATATTAAGGTGATTGATAAAGATGGCAGAGTAGTGCCATCGCAGATAACAGAACGTATTGGAGATACATTAAAGTTTGTATTCCTGGCAAAAGTAAATCCTTCGGGACTGACGCTGTTTGATGTTCAGGAGACCAATGAAGAACAGCTTTCCAATACCAGGCTGAAGGTTACTGCTTCATCACTTGAGAATGATTATTATTCAGTTAAGTTCGATGAAAAGGGCAACATGGCAAGCCTCTATGACAAGAAGGGTTCAAGGGAGCTGTTGAGTAAACCCGCATCGCTTGAGTTTTTGCATGAAGAACCTTCGACCTACCCAGCCTGGAACATGGATTGGAAGGACAGAAAGAACCCTCCGGTAGCATGCCTGGATCAGAATGTATCTATGCGTGTTGTGGAGAATGGGCCTGTCCGCATCGCTATCGAAATAACACGTTCAGGGATGAATTCTGAGATAAAGCAGGTTTTTACTCTTGCTGCGGGAGAGGCCGGTAAGCACCTTGATGTTGTCAACAAACTCGACTGGCAATCGCGTGAGGTGTCACTTAAGGCTGCCTTTCCCTTCAACCTGAAAAATGAGGAGGCAACGTATAATCTTGGTGCCGGAACCATTGAACGCGCTACAAACAATGAGGTCAAATACGAGGTACCATCCAACCAATGGATAGATATCACTGATGTATCAGGGAGTTATGGCGTCTCCCTACTCGAGGATTGTAAATACGGCTCTGACAAACCCGATGATCATACCTTAAGACTTACACTGATGTATACTCCCAAAACCTCCGGGTTTAATTACCAGAGCACACAGGACTGGGGCATACACGACTTCAGATATGGTATCTATGCCCACTCCGGAGACTGGGTGCAGGGCGCAACACAACAGCAGGGATCATGCTTTAACCAGCCGTTGCTCGCTTTTGAAGTTCCGAAACACGACGGCACGCTGGGGAAAGAGTGGTCGTTCCTGAGAATAAACAGTAACAGTGTCGGGGTCATGGCACTTAAAAAAATGGAAGAGGGTGATTATTACATCTTAAGGGTGAATGAGCTTCATGGCATGGATGAAAAAAACATTCAGGTTTCATTTGCCGGAAAAATTGCTGATGCATATGAGGTAAACGGACAGGAAAAAAGAACCGGCAATGTGAATTTCTCAGGTAACAGGATAACCTTTGATATCTCGCATTATGGCATAAGAAGTTTTGCAATAAAGCCTGCCACTGCAGATAAAATAGTACCTTCAATTATACAGCAGGTAGTCGCTTTAAGCTACAACGATGATGTGATGAGCTATGACGACAATAAGGGCGATGGAGAGATGTCGCGTGGATGCACTTTCCCAGCTGAGCTGGTTGGCGACAGCATCGTAAGCGAGGATATTGTATTCAGGACAGGCAACAGGGCAGAAAGGGAAATGAACGCCGTCGTGTGTGACGGGCAGATCATCAATCTGCCAAAAGGAGACTTCAATAAGCTTTATATCCTTGCAGCTGCCACAGACAACACCACCGGCGACTTTGTTGTCGATGGCAAGGCTACTTCCCTGCCAATACAGAGATGGACAGGATATATTGGGCAGTTTTACAACCGTCAGTTTACAGCTGATTCCAAAGACGTAACTGCCATAGATGCACCCTGGGTCAGAAAGGATAATATAGCTTGGTTTGCATCGCACAGGCACAGGGCTTACCCGTTAGGCAACGATGCATACCAGTACAGTTATCTGTATAAATATGAAATAAACATACCTGAAAATGCCGGTACTCTTCAGTTACCTGCCAACAAAAAGATTAAAATAGTTGCCATCACCATTGCAAGGAACAACAATGATGACATCAAACCCCTGCAGCCATTGTATGATGATTTTAAAGACAATCCGCCGTTAAGACTGAGAAATAAGAATTGATCAGGCGGAAGATCAGGTTGTCTTTTTTAATAGTTTGAAAGCATGGTCTGTCCATCTGTTTTCAAGCATTCCGGGTATGCACCAGAGCATACATAGTGGTTCAATGGCTCTTGCAGATTCTGCTTTGCCCATATCTTCAACATCCCATCCAACAGAATTAATAATTGCCGAAGCATCTTTTTTTGCTGCACTATCATTGCCACAGATGAACATCGTTGGTCTGGTTCCAAATTCAGGATCGATCATTAATGCACTTCCAACACTGTTAAATGCTTTTACAAAATTAGCTCCGGGGGCTCTCTTTTGTAATCTTTCAAAAAGTGATTCATCGAAAGAAGTGAAATATTGAAGCACTCCATTAACAGGAGGAGCATCTTTTATTGGGTTTGAGGTATCAATAACTGTTTTACCTGAAAGTTTTTCAGCCAGAGATGATACCAGCGCTTCAGCAGCAGTCCCTTTGACAGCGATGATTACAATTTCTCCAAATGACACAGCTTCTTCAAAAGAACCTGGTTGTGCACCTGTTTCTTTTTTTATCTGTTCATACTTTGCTTTATCGCGTGACCCTGACATTACATTGTAACCATGACTGACAAATCCTTTTGCAAGTGCCAGACCAACAGGCCCCGACCCGACAATACCAATCTTTTTCATTTTAAAACTTTTTTAATATTTATTAAACTCAACCTGATTAACTATTGTAGATAGAACTATTCCTAAACAACCACTCTTCATGATTTGTTTACATAGGGTATTCTGTTGAGTCATGGCACAAAATCCTCGATGGCAAGAGGTGGTCACAGAGTATGGGCTTTTCAGGTATCCCTCTTTCCCTTTTCGGGGTGCAGCTCCCAAACCCGGCGCTACACAAAGTAATGAAGAGTCTGACTAGATTTCCTTACTACCATAATAAGAGGGTATTCACCCATTTGGTCTAAATGAGTATCTCTGCGGGAAAAAGATTCCTCCCTCCTCTTGTCAGGTGTCTCTGACAAACGTGACCAATAAGCATTTTTATAGTCTGTTAAAAAGGATCATCTTCAGCTTTAACAGATGCTTCTACAGATCTTTACCACAGACATTGTAGTGGTCACTATAATGAGATTCCTCCCTACGGAATGAGCAAGTAGAAATGATCAATATACCGTCATGAGGTTCCTCTATTTGAAGTGAATCAATTAGAATGATTGGATATGCGAGCGGGAGATTCCTCCCTCCGGTCAGAATGACGGCAATGATGGTAGAGTATTAAGGGGGGAGGAGTGAGGGCCGCGCTGCGGCCCTCACTCCTCCCCCTATCCTATTTAAAAACGACGTCATTCCGAGCGGAACGCAGTGGAGCGAGGAATCTGCCTCTCGTCTTGCACATCGCTGTCATTCAAAAAGCATTCAGTGCAGCGAGGAATCTGCCTCCTGGAATGAGAGAGTATAAATGATAAATATACAATCAGGTGATTCTTCCCTTTGAAGTGAACCCATAGGAATGATTAGCTATGCGAGATGGAGATTCCTCCCTCCGGTCGGAATGACGGCCCTCTTGATATAGGTAGTAGGGGGAAAATGGCGGCGGCGTGGCCGCCGCCATTTTCCCCCTATTCTTTCTAAAAGCCATCACGTCATTCCGAGCGGAACGCAGTGAAGCGAGGAATCTGCCTCTCGCCTTGCACAATACTGTCATCCGAATCGCAACCCGGTGAAGTGAGGAATCTTTCTCTCGTCTTACACCACACCGTCATTCTAAAAGTAACCCGGTGGAGTGAGAAAGCTCAAAAAACACTACCTGGCGTTTACTATGTTCTCAATGAGAAATCATAAAAAAGGATCTCTCACAAACATACCTGGCAGTAAACCCCATCACGCCCAACCCCATTTGTGGTTAGTCACTTCATTATCTCCCCTCCCTCTTCAATCATAGGCCTGTACTTGTTATACAGCTCTTCTGAAACAGCCACACCGTCACCTGACGGTGTGCTTTTAAAGTCACCTATACAATCATTCCACCACCGCTTTTCGTATTCAGTCACATCTTTCATGTACTCTTCATATCCCTCCCCTTCAAACTTTTGCCCGTTAAGCACCGCATGGTTTACAGCAGCAAAAAACATTTTCCACCGCTCAGCATAGTATGTCGATGTGAGTCCCGACCACGACCGGTTGGCATAATCGGTTAATGCCGACCCTTTATCTCCCCATGTTGTCAACAGGCTCCTTGCATTACGCTCATAGTAGAGTTTCTCTTCATCATTAATACCCTTATCCCTGGCGTCACTGATCCATTTACCCATCAGGAAGGAGCTGTGAGCCGAGACCAGCCTGTCGGTGTCATATATTATCTGCATCATGACCTCTTCAGCTTCTTTCATTGCACGGTAATCGTGCTTTTCATATGCTTGCCGGTAGGTCATGAAGACATCTGTAAACAGGTTAGCAATCAGCTGCCTTGTCAGGTTAATCACATCGTATTTGTATGTCGTGCTCTGGCTTTTGACCTTCAGCAAAAGACCAACTGCCTTGAGCAACTTTTTATTATCATAAGGTATCTTATGGTCAGCAGTATAAGCTGATATATTTTCAAAAGAGGGACGTATATTGATTATGGGACCCAGCCCGTATATGGCAGAGCTGTTATATATGCTGTCAATCAGTATCTCCCATGCCTTACGTCCGTTTTCATCAGCCTTGCCTATGCGTTCATCGGCCAGGTGACTGGTCCATTGAGAAAGATTGGTATTATTAATCCCCCAGGCCTTCTCAAACAAATACTCATACATTATGGGGTTACAATCGAATCCCTCAAGCGTTGATCCGATACCTGCAAAATTCTTACCCCCATTTTTATATGCCTCCTCAATGCGTTTATTAATGTCATTAATATTACCTGACAGCATAGTGTTTCCGCCGAAGTTTCCCAGGTAGCACCAGATAAACGGGACATCAAAGAAACTGTCGGTATGTTTCCATACCTCATAATTCTCGCAGAAATAGTCAAGTAACAGGGATCTCTCTTTAGGATAGGCAGTTACATACGCTTTTATTCTTTCATTGGTCCAGTTATTACGGTCGTTATAGAAGAGCCATGTCATCTGCAGCCACACGGCCTTTTTATCAGACTTCTCCAGTGTCTTACAGACGCCGTTGGCAACCCTCTTCAGGTAGGATGCATCGAAGCTGGGTGGCTGTATCTCATTGAACAGGTCTATCCCATAAATATGGTCAGTGCCGTATAGCTCCTTTTGTTTTGCAAGGAAAAGCCCCTGTATCTTGGTGAAAAGAGGATCCATGGGGTCGAGGAAGCTGCAGGCATAATCGTCTGTGAATCCTCCCCAGGAGCTGAGTTTATTGATTTTGGCATCAGGATAAATACGCTTCAGCTCTTGTGGCACATGACCTGCAAAAGCAGGCAGCACAGGCTTCATATTCAGTTCACGCTCACGGCTTACTATTTTCTTCTGCAGCTCCTCCTGGTCGTTCAGCCACGACATGGGAAGGTTTCCCTGCCAGTAATCGATGTTATTCATGCGGTGCCAGGGGAGGTATGCCGGTCCGGTAAAATAATTCCTTATCTCCTGGTCTTTCAGTCCCATCTCCATCCACACCTGGCGCCAGACAGACTCCTGCCCGGTGATGGCCAGTGGAAGGTTAATACCGTTCAGTGCCATCCAGTCGATGAAGTGTTCCCACTCTTTCCAGTTCCACCAGACCATTGTATATCCAAAGGTGCAATAATTAAGGAAGAAGCGGTCTTTGCACCTGGCCTCTATCGTTACCGGCGAGCTCACAAGAGGCAGCTGTTCAGGGATATCAAAATGATCATCGGCATGCCATGAGAAGGTTGTGTTACAGAAATATTTAAAGTAATAATTCAATCCCACGGCCATACTATTGGCATTGTTTCCACCTATGACAAGTTTATTGTCAGACGAAGACAACTGAAAGTAATCGTATCCTCTATCGGGCAGTTGCTGTATTGAAATTGACGCGGAACACTGTGGTGCAACCCTGTTTATCAATGCCATGAAAGCAGATATATCATCTGCCGATAAAGTGAGGCATAACGAAGTCATCCAGGCCAGAACAAGAAGCTTTTTCATTTCTCTTTTTCCTTTAAATAAAACATCTGTTCAAGTTAAAAAAAAAGAGAACATGCAAGGAGCTGGCAGCACTTCAACTTGCCGAAGAAAATAAACCTTAAGGATCAAACTGAAGGTAGATCATTATATAATATTTTAATTCCGGATAAAATTTGATCATCTGCGAAAGACCCGAATCGTCTATTTATAAGGTTCTCCCCTTAAGCATGAAAAACTGGCATATAGAATCCTCCTCTTAATAGAAACGAAGCAAACTAATGATGAGATTCCTCCCTCCGGTCGGAATGACGGCCCTCTTGATATAGGTAGTAGGGGGGAAATGGCGGCGGCGTGGCCGCCGCCATTTCCCCCCTATTCTTTCTAAAAGCCGTCACGTCATTCCGAGCGGAACACAGTGGAGCGAGGAATCTGCCTCTCGTCTTGCACCACACTGTCATTCTAAAAATGCTAAGAATCCTCCTGATAGAACTCATCTCTCACTTCATCTACAGGCCTGTCCTGCCTCATTTTCTTTTACCTGTTTTAGCTTTTAAGGTTATCAATAAACCGGAATGGATTGCTTTGGCAGAGTCTTAAAAGCTTTCCCGACACATTCGGGTATTAACTGCAGACCTTAATCTGGTGGATAGATCATATGTTTAACTTGTTACAACTTACATTTTGTAACTTACATTTTGTTTGTTATTTCCGGATAAAAACGGCCATAAATGACAAATGAAGGTTTAAGAAAGAAACTAAATACTGCAAAGGATAAAATAGACATTGTAATAAATCCCGGTAACAATGATATTATACTTGTTGAATGCAAATCAGTAAAAGAGAGCGGATTTAACAAATTTTCTGTTGTGCACCGGCAATTAAAAGCATATCGTGACCTTTCAGCACTCAATAACTTTAAAGTAATAAAGTCACTTCTTGTAGCTCCGGAATTTACAGATCAGTTTATTAATGATTGCGAGATCTAATATGAATTAAACCTGTCTCTCATCAAAGCATCTTAACTGATTGCTATTCTTGAATGATTTAAAAAATCAAAACTCAAGAAACTTCCTTATGAGTTATTGATGAGTGATGTATTGATTCAGGAAGAGAGGATATTGAAAGCAATAAGGTGAAATTGTGAAATTTTCAAACTATCCTTCCCGATAATAAAAGCTTTCCTCTGCCTATTTATAAATTATGGCGCTGATCTGTCTGTATTGAGACCAAAATATCAAACTGACTAAAAGTATAAATTATTCTATCCCTGTAAGGCTAAATGAATAGTCATAACTGATTTTATCTTCTGCAGAAATATTATGCAGCCAGGCTTTTTCATTATGACTTAAATCAACAATCTCACTTACTTTAAGCTTGCCATACTTAGAATTGACCTTCTTGATTGTGCTTACTTCTTCTTCGGTAAAGAGGTTTATCATTGTTTTATAATCCTTTACCGCATGAATAACTTCGCCTTCATGTCCGCTTTTGAGAGATTTATACTCTTTTCTAATGTACTCTTCATTCTCGGCAAGTTCGTAAATGGTCTCGTAGAATTCTGGTACGGGTCCTCTCTGAATGGCTTTGTACTGAAGTCCGGTTACAGAATAACCATGCAATTGAAAATTTATAAAGTCAGTGTAAAACAGAAGTTTGTTAAGTTGTGTTTTCCATGGCTTTACCGTGGCCGCAAACCATGTGGCCAATGCAAAAACCTTTTCAATATTTAATCTGCGATAACCATTGAAGATGTCAGGTTTCTCATGACATAATTTAAACAATCCCTGATCGCATATAGATAAAGAAAGGTTGTCCAGATGTGTTGAGACTTTTTTTAATATTCTCTCCTTTTCCTCTTCATCAAGTGATGATAATTCAATAAGACGTTTGAATTCCGAAGGATTTGAAGCCATCTGTATCAGCTTTCCGTTAGATTCACCTGGTACCTCTCCGTCTTCATAATTGCGATATGTATTCACTCCAAAGCCAAGAATTTCTGACATCTTAGCAGCGGACAAACCATATTTCTTCCTGATCTCCTTAATCTCATGAATAAATGGCAGATTATGCGACTCACGGTATTTATTATGTACCTGTGTAAGGTTTATACTCGTTAAAGTCTCATCTTCAAATTTCTCTCCACTATCCTCACATTCATAGTAATGATACATAATATCAAACCGCTCCTTGCGAAATGCGAACTCTCTTGATTCCGTCCGGAGGGTCATCTCCTTACCTGTTATAGGGCTTTTCATAGTTTTTCCTCTGCTCTGAAAGGATACTTAATTGGGTGCTCAGCCAGGTGGAAAGAAATGCAGATTGCATCATCTCCCCTATTCCCCAAAGTAATCTTAATATATACTTCTTTCTTTTTCATCTCTTTCCCAAACACCCACATTTCGTGGTTTCCCCCATAAAAATCCTCTTTCAATGGGCCTTCACTATAGTCGGTTGGCTTCAACTCACTAAGGCACTTCAATCTTTCTATTCCTGTAATCTCGAGATCAAGCAGTGTTTGAAAGTTCTTCCCTCAATTATCCAGGAAGAGAATTTTGTTAATACTTATTTTGGCCTTAAGTTCATTAAGAAACTTTTTTACCGACTCTACATCAATCATCAAATACAATCATAAAGTAAGTAATTATTATATTTCTATGCAAATATACAACCATATAGTTGTATTGTCAAGTTTTTATTTTAAATGTGCTTTATGCTAATTGTCTGAAAAATGCTCCTGTCCAAATAGATATGAAAAGTAACTCGTGATCTCTAATAGTGGAAAACCGTATGCATAATCCCCATTGGGAGAAACTTAAAATAGCACAACCATTTAAACCAATTTGAGATCGCCTTGATTTAGATAGCATGTACCATCTTGTGGGAATGCCCAGCTTTAGCAAGTCTACGCAGGCCCTAAAGGTCTGCTTATTCTGTCATGTATTACGTTTTAACGGATACCGTTATGCCGAAGCAGAAGCAGACACTTCATACTCGCCGATTCTTTTATCGCAAAGCTTTTTGACAAGGATGAAAAGCTGCTCAGCTACTGCCATGAGTTTTCCCACATCGGCTTTTGTAACAACAAAATCAGGGTTATAGCGGGCTTCAACATAAGCCGACTTAACAAGGTTGAATAACCGCATCTCATCTTCGGTTTTTCCAGGGAAAAACAGCTGCTCAAATTCATCAGAGTATTTTCTTACCGAGGCCAACAGCTTTACCAGGTTATGCATCTTGTTGTTCTCCAGTGTATAAACCAAACGCACAGCATAAAACAGGTTTTCAAAGGTTTGATGCAGAAAAAAGGATACCATCCTATAATCACCATCTTTAAAAGCATATTGGGCATATTTAAAAAAGGACTCCGCCCTACTGTGCTTTTCTGCAAAATATTCTTCAGCCTGTCTTGTTATCTCTTCATAACGAAGCTTCCGGCGGCGTCCGAGTTTATATCTTCCGCTATCGTACAGAAGTATTCCTTCATCTTTGATCTGCGAATAAAAATATCTGCCATCAGAAAGATCCCTGTTCAGTTTTTTGATGTCTTCATTAATGAATTGTACAGGTGTTTGTCTTTCAGGGTTCCGGGCGGAGACTGGTTCCGGTTCTCCCTTTTCAGCCACAAACAGTATGTCAGTTACGCTATGGTTCTTATAGTAGATGGCTTCTATGTTGTCGAGTTTCTGGCCAACCTCCTTATCTTTTGCGCCGCTCGTTACAACAAGTATATCATAATCGCTCATGTAGGTTGTGCGAATCCCAAACTCTATCCTGGTGTCGTATTCAACGTACCTGCCGGTGGCGTAGCTGCCGTATAATATAATCATCTCAGTACCCGGAATTCTCTCCAGTATCATGCTTACAAGAAACTTCAGATCTTCCTGTTTATCACGCGGAAGGTATTTAATTGATTTTTTCATGTAAACAGGTTATTTTGAGTGAATAAAGGTAATAAAAGGCTGTTATTTTCCGGTATAATTTTCTTAAATTTACTTTGTTATTCGTTAAAAAAGTTGCGTTAGTAATTGCTCTTTCCGGAAAACCGGTTTTGTTTATCCATGCTGCAACAAACTGTTATTAGATGCAGTTTCATTTCATTCTCCTGTTGTTAGTTCGTGCAACGGGGGAATAACATCACATGAGACAAGCAGAGAACAGTTTTATTTGCTGCGTGAGTTTATCGGCATATACGGGAAAGGCAAGCTATTGTTCCACGCTTCTTTTATTAAGGATACCTGTCTATGGGACAACAGGAACAAACACGAACTGACATGTTACCTGACAATTTATTGAATATGAAGGTGTTTTCCTACCTTATTGCTCAGGCCCACTCATTACTGAGGCTGTCTGACAAACAAATCTGGGAAAGGTTCCGTCAATATCCTATCTGCATCTCTGATTTTTATGAAAAAGAAGTGAAGCAGAAAACTGTAGAGATAAGGTTTGACAATGAGCAAACATCAATTACCTGTTTATTTAATGACAATGGAGAGTGCGATTATGCCTTTATAACTCCTGATCATACAAGCTCGCTGGCAGAGTATGTTAATTTCTTCAACGCCCTGTATGATTATGATGCTGTCAGGCGCCGTTGGATCCTGGCAAATGGTTATCTGTCACAAAAGAAAACAGAGGAAGGTATTTTGTTTATGGTCAATTGCTAAAATGATATGAGGCAGGGGTTGATCCTGCCTCATTCAATTTTATTAATAAAGAAGAAATCGGCGAATAGTTCAATTTTAGATTAATCCTGAAAGATGTTAAATAAAAACATTATGATAGAGTTTTGATTTACCGAAGTCCAGCCGCAGAGCGGCGACATCTTCGTAGAAACAGAAATAAAGGTTCAAATGCAAGCCAGAGAGTGGTGACAGCTTAATATTGCCTTAATATGATCAGGGTGAACAAGATGTAAGATAAATATATTTTAGTGTACTGGGAATTTCTTTGATAACCACTAAAATTGGCCACAATTTGTCACTTAAGTCTAGGCTCATGGTGAGACTACTTGTCCTATGTTATAATACGGACAAGTTTTACCTTTTCTTAATAAATATTGCATTTAATCCCTTTCACACTATTTCATCTGCCCTCTATTCCTTTTCTTGATTAAATGTCTGCTTGAATCATTTTATATAATTTAAGAAATTTATCAACATTAAATACATTTCTGCCGTTTAAATTACATCTCATCAAATCTGGAATTTCAGTTGGAGGAAGTAATCCAGCCTCAAAAAACGATATGTTCTGCATCAAATCCCTACTTAAATTAATGTAATCAAATAGTAAAAAACTTTTATATAATTCCATAATAGTATCTTTCTGTCCACTTTCTAGATCATTATCTCCTTTTATTTTCAATATTTCATTACACTAGTGTCCACTTAATTTTCAAATAAGCTTCTATAATAGCTTGAATTTATGCAATATATATTAAAAAAAACATGTCCACGATCTGAATTCA
>JGI20214J51650_10001945_pt1 | contig 13140 bp, 13 predicted proteins | sample WetSurMetagenome_FD_51650 | JGI IMG/M metagenome (IMG submission 51650) | reverse complement strand
ATTGCATTTACGGTATGTCAGCCCTTTGCATTATTCTCCCTGTCCTTTATCATCGACCGGCTGGCTGCGTTTTTTCTCCTGATAATTGCAGTCGTTTCCGCGTGTGTCGCCCTGTATACGACCGAGTATTCTGAACACCTCGGAGGGGGATCCCGCAGGAACCTCCTGTCCGGCTGTACAAACATTTTCATCCTCGCGATGGTCCTTGTCGTCGCTTCGGCAAACACGGTCTCGTTCTTCTTCTTCTGGGAACTGATGGCAGCCAGCTCGTTCCTGCTCGTCATGTACGAGTATGATCATCCCGAAACCAGGAAGGCCGGCATCTTCTATTTCATCATGACCCAGCTGTCCACGATGTTTGTCCTCTTTGGAATCATCGCTCTCTATNTCCAGACGGGATCATTTGCGTTCTCTGCTGCCGGTTCTCCACAAAATNCCCTGGTCCTCATCGCATTCCTCTCCCTTTTTATCGGATTCTCCATTAAGGGCGGGATCATACCGTTCCATAAGTGGCTCCCGTATGCCCACCCGGCAAGCCCGGGCCCGGTCTCTGCCCTCATGTCAGGTGTCATGCTGAAGATTGCTGTATACGGGCTTGTGCGGGTCCTTCTGGATGTTTTCGCACCGGACCTCTGGTGGGGTATCCTGATCCTTCTTGCCGGTTCCGTATCAGCCGTCCTGGGGATCATCTATGCACTCAAGGAACATGACATCAAAGGGATGCTGGCTTATTCGAGCATCGAGAATATCGGCATCATTTTCATGGGGATCGGCCTTTTTGTCATCTTCAACGGGGTAAATCTCCCGGTTCTTGCCACCATGAGCCTGCTGGGTGCACTCTTCCATTCCCTGAACCACGCCCTCTTCAAAAGCCTGCTCTTCCTTTCAGCGGGCTCGGTGGTGCATGCAACCCATACCCGGGATATCGAACACATGGGAGGTCTTGCCCACCGGATGCCATGGACCTCGGCGCTGTTCTTTGTCGGTTCCGTTGCCATCGCAGCCCTTCCGCCCCTGAACGGGTTTGCAAGCGAGATCCTGATCTTCATATCGATCTTCACGTCAGTAGCGGTTGTTGATCCGTTACTTAAGGTACTCCTCCTTATCTGTCTGGCCCTGTTTGCCCTGACAAGCGCTTTATCAGCAGCATGTTTTGTCAAGGCATTCGGGTCGATATTCCTGGCACTCCCCCGGTCCCCTGAAAGTGCCGGTGCAAAGGAAGTCCCTGCGGCCATGCTCATCGGCCCCGGCATCCTTGCCCTGGCCTGTGTCTTCCTTGGCCTGTGTGCATACCAGCTGTTCCAGCTCGCGGGATTCACCGTCCCGCTTCCGGATATGCTCCTGGTCGGGCTCCTTCTCGTCCTCATCAGCGGCCTGATTGTGATTGCCCTNNATTTTACTGCGTCACGTGCAGAAAGGATCAGCGGGACCTGGGGATGCGGGACCCACTTCCAGCAGGCATCCGCTGAATATACCGGTCACGGTTTTTCCGAACCCCTCGACATCATCTTCTCATCGATATACCGGACACGGATCCGGAACGAGCGGGTGTTCTTTGACCAGAAGAACACGATTTTCAAAGAGGGTATCGCCGAGATCCGCCTTATGAAAATCTTTGAGGAGTATCTTTACCTCCCGGTTGCCCGGTTCTCAATACGGTCTGGAATTTATATATCCCGGTTCCAGAACGGATGTCTCGATACGTACCTGCTGTACGTCTTTGTCACGGTCATCATTGTGATCNTATTCCTCGGGTGGTTCTGATATGTCGTACGATTTTATCCTGTACCTTGTGATCAATACCGTAGTCGTCCTTGTGACAGCCCCGCTCTTTATCAGTTTCATAAAAAAGGTGAAAGCATGGACGCAGGGAAGGCAGGGACCTTCGGTCTTCCAGACCTATTATACGATAGCAAAGCTCCTGAAAAAGGAAGTGATCTATGCGTCCACATCGTCGCGGATCATGCGGGTTACCCCTGTCGTAAACATGGCCGCGATGCTTGTTGCAGCCCTGTTTGTGCCCCTGGTTTTCGTGCCGGAACCTGCCTTTGGGATCGGGAATATTATCCTCTTCCTCTACCTGCTCGCCCTTGCCAAGTTCTTCATGGCCCTCGCCGGCCTTGATGCCGGCAGTTCCTTTGGGGGTATGGGCAGTTCCCGTGAGATGAGTATCTCGGCGATCATCGAGCCGACAACCATCATCGTCTTTGCCGCACTGGCATTTGTTTTCAAAACCCTGAATATCTTCGATATGGTTGCGAATTCCGCAGCGAGCGGGACTATCACCACCCCGATCCTGATCCTTATCGGGATCTCCTTATTTATCATTCTCATTGTCGAGACCTCAAGGATACCGGTAGACAACCCGGAAACGCACCTTGAACTGACCATGATCCACGAAGGGATGATCCTCGAGCAGTCAGGCCGGAACCTGGCACTCATGGAACTGTCTGCTGCCATCAAGCTGACCCTCCTCATGGCACTCCTTGTCAACCTGATCATCCCGTTCGGCCTTGTGACAACCCTCACCCTGACCGGCCTTCTTATTGCAGCAGTCCTCTTTGTCCTGAAATGTGCCGTCCTCTCGGGCATCATCGGGCTCTTTGAATCCTCCATGGCAAAGATGCGGTTCTTCCAGCTTCCGAGCCTGTTTGCCATGGCATTCTTCTTCTCGACCCTGATCATCATCATCGAGGTGTTCGCATGATCGAACCTGCATTCATCGAAGGAATCATCAAGGTCCTGCTCGTCTGTATCATCATTACTGCAGCCTATATCATCTCGACCCGGAACCTCCTCTCGCTCGTTTCCATGTACTCGCTGCAGTCCGTTACCCTGGTCTGTCTTGCCCTGACCCTCTATATCCATGAGTCTGCCCCCGTCCTCCTCGCCATTGCGGTCGTTACGTTCCTGAGTAAGGTCCTTATCATTCCGTTTTTCATTGCAACCATCCAGGAAAAGATACGGATCAAACGCGATATCGAGTTCCATTTCCTGAGCCCTACTTCATCGCTGATCCTCTCCATGGCCCTTATGCTCGTNGTCTACATGGCACTTACCCGGGTCCTCAAGGGGACTCCGGCCTGGGAGAACCACCTTTTATTTTTCGGGGGGGTCATCGGNCTGTCGCTGATGCTGATGGGTATGATGGTGATGCTCAGCCGGAAGCGGGCAATCACAAAAGTCCTCGGATTCCTTACCATGGAAAACGGCGTGCTGCTCTTCGGTATGTTTGTGACAAAACTCCCGTTCATCATTGAATTTTTGATCATCATCGATCTGATCATCCTCGTTCTCCTGACAACGATCCTGACCGTCGGGATCGATTCTACTCTCGAGGACTATCATAAACGCCTCCACCGCTTCCATCTTCTGCAGGGATCGGAGGAACAGCCATGATCCTGCTGGCCTATATTCTCGTTGCGCTGGCTGCCCTGGCGATCATTACCCTGAGTGCCAGCCATCGCCGGATGAACGGTGCCTGTATTGTCCATGCGTTCGTGTATACGATCCTGACCGTGTATGTCATCATCTTCCAGCAGGTGCCGGTAGCGTCATTTCTGATTGGCAGCCAGTACTTTTTCATGGACTATTTCGGCCTGTACGAGGTTCTCATTGCATCGGTGATCTTTACCTGTGCGGCGGTCTATGCAGGAGGGTATGTTGAGAGCCTGCTCAAAAGCGGGGAACTTGAACAGGGCAGCCTGAAACTTTTCTATGCCTCGTGGACGATGCTCCTCCTTGTCATTGCCCTGGCATTTTTCTGTGACAATCTTGCCCTTTTCTGGATATGTGCCGAGCTGACCACGATTATCTCTGCAATGCTTGTTGCTATTCTCTCGGCACGGGAGAATATCGACGCGGCGATCAAGTATATATTCATTGCATCCGCTTCGATGCTGTTCTCGTTTGTGGGTCTTATCTTCCTTTTCGAGACTTCGCGCAGCGAACTGGGTGAGGGCACCCTGAACTGGACGGAGCTGATGCAGCATGCAGCGGTTTTGCCGCCTGCGATGNTGGTTGCAGCCTTTGCCCTTGTGTTTATCGGGTTTGCAGCAAAGTCCGGCATCTTCCCGTTCCACACGTGGCTTCCCGAGGCCCACGCGAAAGCCCCTTCAGCAGTGAGCGCACTTCTCTCTGCAGTCCTCCTGAACGTCGGAATCTACGGGATTATCCGGGTCTACGCCATCGTCCACCAGACCCCCGCTGCAGCCGCGATTGCCCCGGTGCTTGGCCTGTTCGGCTTTTTTACGGTAGGTATCGCTGCCTTCTCCATGCTCCCTCAGAGGAACCTCAAGAAACTGATTGCATTTTCCAGTGTCGAGAACATGGGGCTCATCCTCATCGGCATCGCGGTCTCGACACCGCTTGCGATATTCTGGGTACTGTTCCAGATTATGGCCCACTCCCTGACCAAGGCCTCGCTTTTCTTCTCGGCAGGCATNCTNCACCGCCAGTACCGGAGCAGGCTCTCGACCGATGCAGTCGACGAGATCCGGGATGTATTCCGGCTGCAGCCCCTTGCCGCGTGGGGGATCATTATCGGCGGGCTTGCGATAACCGGCATGCCCCTGTCCCCGATCTTTTTTTCAAAACTGTTCATCCTCTGTGAACTTGCACGGGTCTCCCTTCCCGCGCTCTTTATCCTGCTCTCTCTCCTTTTTATTGCAGCCGCAGCACTGGGATACTTCGTGATTACGGCATTTTCCGGGATCTCGGCACCGGACACACCGTCTGATATCGAGCCCTACAAAACCCCCCTGACCATGAAAATCCCCCTGGTCTTCCTTATTGGTCTCATCATCATCATCGGGATCATTTTTACCCAGAGTGAGATCTCATTCCTTGACAGTATCGTACAGGAGCTGAAGTTCTGATGGCTGCGTTAAGTGAAACCCGAAATGACTGGATCCGCGAACTGCTGGGATCGTCTTTCACCGATAAAAGGATCATAAACGGTCCCGGAAATGAGTACTACATCACTATCGGAGACCAGGAATTCATGCCTGCGGCAGAATCGCTCTCCCTCCGCAAATTCGTCCTGATCGGCCTTTTTGCGGTTGAGGGCTTTTCGGGCAGGGCACCCGTCTCGCTCTTCTCGGTGTTCGAGAGAAAACAGCATATTCTCGTTCTCATACGGGATGTAAATGGCAGTGCCGTATCCGTTGCATGCCTGTTTCCTTCGGCATCCTGGTTCGAACGGGAATGCCAGGACGGGTTTGGTATCAGGTTCGAAGGGTCATTCGATACCCGGCGGTTGTTCCTGCACGAGATCTATCCTGACGGGTTCCACCCGCTGCAAAAGGCTTTCCGGAACCAGCCGGTCCAGGTGAAAACCGACATCGGTCCCGAAAGTGAGTACCCGTTCAGGGTCGTGGACGGGGAAGGCGTGTACCAGGTGCCGGTAGGGCCTGTCCATGCCGGTGTCATCGAGCCCGGGCATTTCCGGTTCAGCGTGATCGGCGAGACGATCTTCAACCTCGAGGTCCGTATGTTCTACAAGCACCGGGGGATTGAAAAGCTTGCAGAGGGGAGGCTCCCCGCCGACTGCCTGCGCATTGCCGAAGCGGTGAGCGGCGACGAGTCCGTGGCAAATGCGACTGCATTCTGCATGGCGGTTGAGAAGATATCGCAGATACCTGTACCTGACCGTGCATGGTACCTGCGGACNATCCTCCTGGAACTGGAGCGGATCGTGTCGCACCTCAACGACCAGGCCGGCATGCTGGTCGATATCGCGTTTCCCCTNGGGGCAAACCAGTTCTCGGTNNTGCGGGAAGAGTGTGTCCGCATTAACGCCCAGATCGCCGGCTCCCGGTTCATGAGGGACAGGATCTGCATTGGCGGAGTATCGCAGGACGTGAGCAATAATTCACTCTCCGCGCTTGTCGTTTTCTTAAAACAGTTCAGGAACCGGTACAAGGTGGGTCTTAAGATCGTGCTCTCGACAACCTCCGTGATCGACCGGTTCGCTACCACCGGCGTCATAAAAAAATTCCTGCTCCGCCCGTTGAATATCACCGGGCCGGTTGCCCGGGCTTCCGGCGGGAATGTGGATGTGCGGGTGAACCACCCGTATGGTATCTATGACCGGTATACGCCTCCGGTAAAACCCCTCCGCGACGGGGATGTCCTCTCCCGGTTCACCATCAAGGCAGCGGAGGTTATGGACTCGCTTGACCTTATCGAACGGCTGGTTGCGGATATCCCTGACGGGGAGGTTTGCAGCAGCGCACCGGTGAAGGACGGGTATGCCCTTGCAATGGTGGAATCTGCCCGAGGCCAGGATCTCTGCTGGGTGTGGATCAAAAACGGCAGGATTGACCGTTACAAGGTCAGGACAGCATCGTTCTGTAACTGGCTGGCGATCGAACATGCGGTGCAGGGCAATATCATCGCGGACTTCCCGGTAATCAACAAGAGCATGAACCTGTCTTATGCAGGGACGGACCTGTGAGGTGAACGATAATGGTGAACGCGATAACCTGTTTATTCAGAAAAAAAGTGACCAGCGGTCCCCCGGTGCCGGATGACGAGATTGAAAAGATCGGGCGGGAGCTGAAGTGCGATGTTGACAGGGTATTTGGCCACAGCCTTGCTATCCGTGAACTCGACACCGGCAGTGACAATGCCGCCGAGATCGAGATCAATAACCTGACAAACCCGTTTTATGATGTGGAACGGTTCGGGATATCGTTCGTCGCATCTCCCCGGCACGCGGATGTGCTTATGGTCACCGGGGCAATAACCCATAACATGGCAATCGCTGCGCAGAAGACGTATGAGGCGATGCCTTCGCCGAAATACGTCATCGCAGTCGGTGACGATGCCTGTACTGGCGGTATCTTTGCCGGGACGTATGGCGTGATGGGAGGTGCAGACAAGCTCTTCCCGGTGGACCTGAAAATCCCGGGNAATCCCCCCACCCCTCAGGAGATCCTTGCCGGCCTGCTTGCCCTGATGAAAAAGGCGGACGGGAAATGACAGGATACCATGGGCTGACCCCCCCCGGGACCTGGCTTACGGACAATTTTATACCCGGAAGAGTAAACCGGTTACCTGCATGAAACCGGTGCGGATGTGGGGCCATGGGCCGTATTCTGTTGCAGTGATTCACGGGGGTCCGGGTGCACCCGGTGAAATGGCACCGGTTGCCCGGGAACTCTCGATGGTTACGGGGATCCTCGAGCCGTTCCAGACGGAAATGACACTTGACCTGCAGGTACAGGAGCTTAAGTCGGTTCTGGAGAATGAAGCCAGGGTACCGGTTACCCTGGTCGGTTTCTCATGGGGTGCATTTCTTTCGTGGATGACTGCCGCACGGTACCCGAATCTTGTGCGTAAACTGATCCTCATCTCCAGTGCCCCGTTTGAGGATTCTTATGCCGGCTCTATCACCGGGACACGGCTCGATCGGCTGGAACCTGCTGAACGTGCGGAGGCCAGGGACCTGATACAAAAGATGGACGACCCTGCCGGTGATAAAAAAGGCCAGATCCTTGCCCGGCTGGGGAAACTCCTCTCTCATGCGGATGCTTATGATCCGGTACCCTCGGAAGAAGAGGCTTTCAGGGTTCAGTATGACGTGTTCCACGGTGTCTGGGACGAAGCCTGCGAACTGCGCAGGAAAGGTGTCCTTCTCCAGATGGCACGTGCAATCAGGTGCCCTGTTGTTGCAATCCACGGCGATCATGATCCTCACCCGGCTGAAGGTGTGAACGAGCCGCTATCCCGCGAATGCCCTGATTTCCGGTTCATCCTTCTCCCGAAGTGTGGCCACCGGCCCTGGGTTGAACGAAACGCATCGGAGGCTTTTTACGAAGCCCTGATCCGGGAGATTAAGGAAGAAAAAGCAGTTGATCCCGGGTAAATTCCGATACTTTACCCTTTTGCGGGATTGGACCATTATTCCCTGAGTTCTTTTTCAACCCGCTTTTCCAGCTGTTTTCCATGGGACCCGTTCCAGTAAAGCTTCTGGCAGTGCTGGCACCAGAAAAACGTCTGGTTCCGCCAGTCTTTAGGCGCATATCCGGTATTTTCGATCTCGCACGTATTGGCTTCCCGGAGCGGGGTGTTGCAGAGCGAGCACCTGCTCATGGTAAGCCTCCGCCTGACAACATGGAGGTCGATAAGCTGCTGTACCTGCTCCATAACGTCATCTGACTGGACGAGGATGGCATACCCACTACCGCGCCGGGCAAGTTCAGCGTCCTTTGTAAGCAGGAGCCGGAACTCCTCCTGTGCAATCCGGAGGAGTTCGGTGTCCTCTTTCCTGTTTCCTTCCTGCATGCTGTTCGCGCTCGTCGTGTCATATCCCATGAACCGGAGGTAACGGGTGAGGGTACCGAGCATGCGGTCGGATAAGAATTTCTGTTCGGGAAGTGATTCAGGTGACATGGCGGACGACCTCTATTTTTTCGCCGCAGTTTTTGCACTGCCGGTCATCAAGTCCCACAAACCGGCTGGAGAACCCGAACCGTTCGATAAGGATTGTCCCGCATGCAGGGCAGTATGTGTTCTCGTACTGGTGGCTGTACACGTTTCCCGTGTACGGGTATTTCAGGCCGAGTTCTTTTGCTCTCTGGTAAATTTTTTCCAGGGTTGCAACGGGTGTCGCCCCCCGGTCCAGCATCTTGTAATCCGGATGGAAGGCCGAGAAGTGCATGGGTGTTGCCGGGCCGAGATGCTCGACCACCCAGCGGATGAGCGAGGAAATTTCTTCCATGTCATCATTCAGACCAGGGATGACCAGCGTGACTGTCTCGATATGCATCCCCAGCTCGCGGGCAAGGATCGCTGAATCAAGCACAGGCTGCAGGCGTGCCCCGCAGATCTTTTTATAAAAAGCGTCGGAGAATGATTTGATATCCACCCGGTACGCCCCAAGCATGGGAGCGAGTTCACGGAGCGCGTCTTCCGTGATGTACCCATTCGTCACATAAACCGTACCGAGCCCTTTCGACCGTGCGAGTGTACCCATGTCAAGTGTATACTCATGCCAGATTGTGGGCTCGTTGTAGGTCCACGAGATACTCGCGCATCCTCCCGCCACAGCCCGACGTACGCCTTCATCCGGTGGGAGGTCCCGTAGCCGTGCCTCGTCAGGGGTTGCCCGGGAGATATGCCAGTTCTGGCAGTGCTCGCAGTGGAAGTTGCACCCGATGCCCCCGAGTGAATAGGAAAGGGTCCCGGGAAGGTAATGGAACAAGGGTTTCTTCTCAATGGGATCGATAGCTTCTGCACTGATCTTACCGTATGTTTCCGCAAAAAGGGTGCCCTGCTCGTTCTTACGGACGCCGCAGATCCCGTGCCGCCCCGTTTTTATCGTGCACCGGTGGTTGCAGAGCGAGCAGGTGACCGTACCGTCTTCATTCTTCCTGTACTGGCGTGCCTCGTGCATGGCAGGACTCTCTGGACACCAACTGATTATTTCCGGTCCTTATCGGTTTTTCCATTCTTCCCGGGGGAATCACCGGCATCATCAATCTCAAGGACAAACGATCCGCGGTAACCGCAATCCTTGCAGAGGTAAACCTGGCCGATATATCCACCGGCAACCGCGTAGATCTCCTGGCTTTTACATTTCGGACAGTAGAACATACTCAACAACTCTATGTGCAACCGGTACAAAAACTAATGTAATGAAGAAGGTAGTCATCTCGCTTGGCGGTTCGATCCTTATCCCGACTCTTGAGGACCATACGATCAAGGAATACGTGCCTGTCTTAAAGAAGATCGCAAAACTGCACCGACTCTTCATTGTTGTCGGCGGCGGTGGCGAAGCCCGGCGGTATATCAGTGTTATGCGCTATCTCGGCGTTGATGAAGGCACATCGGATGAGATTGGCATCCTGATAACCCGGCTGAATGCCACGATGCTTATCGCTGCCCTTGGCGATGATGCCTACCCGAAAGTGGCAGAGTCCCATGCGGAGGCAAAGAAGTTTGCAGAAACGGGGAAGATTGTCGTGATGGGCGGCATCACGCCCGGCCAGACAACCGATGCGGTGGCGGCCGTGCTTGCCGAACGAGTCGGGGCGTCGGTCTTCATCAACGCGACTTCGGTCGACGGGATCTATTCAGCCGATCCGCGCAAAGATCCAAAAGCCACCCGGTTCGATTCGATGACCCCGAAGAAATTACTGGAGATTGTTGGAGGAACCGGGCTCGGCGCCGGATCCAACAACGTGCTCGATATCGTTGCCGCCCGGGTTGTCGAGCGGAGCAATATCCCCCTGGTCGTGCTTGACGGGCGTGATCCGAAAAACGTTTCCAATGCGATCCTCAAGGGAAAATACCGGGGCACAGTGGTCTCGAATTCGAAGAAGAGCCCGCTGCCGCTGTAAGGTTTGAGTGACCGGGTCTCAATCTCTCTTGTTAATTATGGGGGCTGATGCCCCCATACCCCCGATTATGATGAACGGCCGCCGCCCCGAAGGGCGCCCCGCGGCGGCTTCAAAAATTGTAGTTCCTAAAATGAAATGTCTGATGCACTCTCACATCTCTGTTCGGTGGGAGTGTTCCCGTAATCCGAACTTGCCCCGCCGTGCCGTACCGAGGCCATGAGGCGGGGAGCACTCCTAATATCCAGTATTTACCAGATTTTCATGATTCGGGTGTGAACCCAATCGGTTCATGTGCGTTTCTACAGAACAGCATTTATTTGAGAAAATATGGATCAACCGAATCAGGGCGCTGCAGCCATCTCATTCATCGCTTTCTGCTGACGGGCCATCCTTGTCCTCTTCGTAGGTGAAGACATTATCGATCCCTACGCCGAAAATACGGGCAATGCGGTATCCGAGTTTTAAGGACGGGCAGTATTTGTCCTTTTCTATAGAGATGATCGTGTTCCGTGTAACGCCAACAAGCTCTGCGAGTTGTTCCTGCGTCATATCGCGCTCGGCTCGGAGAACCTTGATCCTGTTTTTCATGAGATCCTGCTATTAGTATTTCCTGTTGTAATAAAAATAAAATGCTCCGAATGTAGCGAGCAGAACGGCAAGCCCGCAGCCGATTACGGTTCCTGCAAGCCCTTTCGTCTCGTTCTCCCGGAACCCTTCGCGTACATAGGTGCAGTACGTTATCGCTTCAGTATCGTTCATGGCATTCAGGTTTTTAATGGTGGTTGACCGGACCAGGTTCTCCGGGCCGGGCATACTCCCTGCTTTGTACTCGGCTATGGTCATGGACTGCGTCCCGTCGTCGTTGATGACCAGTTTTCCGGTTATCACCGGTGCCAGCGGGACGCTCACCACGTAGGAGTACAGGATGATTGCCGCGATTGCCCCTCCGATTGTGATTACTTCGAGCGTGCGGAGTGCAGCCTTCGACCGGATCCGGTTCTCGCGTTCATCACCGATGACTTCGCTGACCTGTGCCCGGCAGGCATAGACAACAAAAATCCCGAGCGGGATGGCGATCACGGGAACCAGGAAATTCCCGGCCGCCATCGACCAACCGGTCATTGCCGCGACCATGCAAGCGACAAGGAGGGAATAGGCAAGATAGGTAATGCGTTTCATGGCAATCATCCCTTGATGGTAAACCTCTTTGAGCAGTACCGGTCGCCGTATATCGTGCCATAGGTCCGGGGATCGAAACGGTCGTTACTGACATTTATCTGGTATTTCTCCGGTGGGAACATTGCAAGATCCATGTCGACCGACCAGGTGTTTGTCATGCCGGTTCCGCGGGTGACCGTCGCCGTTCCTGTTGCACCTGACATGGATCCGCTTGACATACCATCCTTGTTTACATAAACCTCGAATTCTGCAGGCAGGACGCTGAAGAGCAGTTCCGTCCCCGGTTGGAGGCTGGTTGTCCCCGTGATGGTGTAATTCCTGCGTGTCAGCACGTCAGGGAACGTATCGATCATGATGGACTGGCAGGGGCCGGTATTCGGATCTGCCGGCGTGAGACGATCATTGTCCGCCTCCAGTATGGTGAAGAATGCTGCCCCGGACGTCCCCTCCTTTCCGACATTTTCCGTGCTGTCCGGATTCTCCTTAACTGTCACCTCATACCCAGCAGGGATGGCCTCCGTACTGTCGAAAGCAAACGACCACCGGCTGACGCCATTTTGCCCTGGCACTATGGTTATCTGCCCCGATCGGTTAAATCCCCCTTTCAGGTCCTGCTCACCCGTCTTCGGGTCCACCGTGAAAATCGTTGTACCGGACTGCTGGCTGATGGTGTAGATCAGCCGAGTCTTTTCCGGCAGGTTGGTTGTCCCGGAAATAAGGATCTTCTCCCCCCGGGATATCGTACCGGGCCGATCGATGTGGATAAAACTGAGCGTGTGGTTCATTAGCACAGGTGTAAGTCTTGTCGTATCTGGTGTGATATTGGTCAGTCTGATCTGTGATGTGGCGAGAAGGCTGCTCCGTACATGGGTCGTCACATTGGTCTCATCGATCCAGTATGCATTTACCTGATATTCCCCGGGGGGAATGGCAGTTGTATCCAGTGCTCCCGACCACGTGTTCACCATTCCCCCGCCCCATGCAACAAATGCATCCGTCCCGCCAACCCGTGTTTTTTCCACGGAAGCGGGAGAGGCCGTAAGGATATCCAGTGACAGTCTCGTACCGGCGGGATAATTTGTTGTCCCGGTGATTACCACGAGATCGCTGGCATAGTGATCCGGGATGGGATCAATGGCAGCAGAAGGAAATATGGTGAAAGAGCCGGTTGCGAGGATAACGATGAACATGATAATGAGTATTGCGGCAGCAGCAATACCGGCATACATGAGATATCTTTTTTTCATGGGAACCCTGTGTAATGTATTTTGTGCATCTGGTAAAAAATATTTATCATTTTCCCCGGAACCCATGGCTGTTTATCGCGCAATAACAGCAAACATGTATGATCCATTTACTCCAGAGGGCCAGGTGCCTTCGGCTGCCTGACCCTCACGGGGGGAGACAGACACTATATGATCTGCAGGGAGGAGATTTCCCGTATCAAAAGTCACGGAGTACCGGTTGCCGTTTGCGGAACCTTCGACGACCTTTGTTACGGCATTCTTCTCAACATTCCTGAAATCCCCGGCAATATTTCCTTTGTCCATGGTTACCGGGACCACTTTTACGACAAGGTCCGTTCCAACCGGCAGGCTGGTCCTGCCACTCACCA
>JGI20214J51650_10001943_pt1 | contig 13142 bp, 15 predicted proteins | sample WetSurMetagenome_FD_51650 | JGI IMG/M metagenome (IMG submission 51650) | reverse complement strand
AGGACAGAGCTTGTTGCCTGCGGAAAGACCATCAGGTCATATGACCCGGCAACCGGTAAGGTTCTTTGGGAACTTAAGGCCAGGGGAGAACAGGCTATTCCATCACCCGTTGGAGACAAGGAAATGGTTTATACAGGAGTCCAGGGTTCCGGAGAAAAGAAGGGAGAATTCTATGCAATAAAGGCAGGCGCCGAAGGAAATATAACACCTCCCGATTCGGTTTCCCTGAACAACTGGATTGTATGGAGGACCACTGATTCGGGACTTGGAAGCGGATCTCCCTTGTTATATGAGGGCCTGATATATAATGTCGGGGGGCGCGGAGAAATAAAAGTTCTTTCTGCCGCTGACGGCAATCAGGTTTATTTCAAAAAAATAAACGGCATGGGCACTGCATGGGCTTCATCATGGGTTGCAGGCGGGAAAGTTTTTATATGCGATGAAAAAGGAACCACCCGTATTCTTAAGGCAGGAAGTTCATTTGAGCAGNTTGGTGAAAATAAGCTTGATGATAAGATATGGGCTTCGGCAGCCATTTCAGGCAATAAACTTATCCTGAGAGGCGAGAAAAAAGTCTGGTGTATTGCAGATTAATTTTCATTTGATATTACTGTTTTTCAATGTAGCTTATCCATCCGGGAAGCTGGTCAAGCAGAACTTTCATAACTGAATCGGTTCTCTGTACGAAAAGGTCAAAATTCCCGTAAGCTTCACCTGAAGTCGCGGAAACCAGGTCTGTCACTCCTCTCAGAATAAGGACTTTCGTATGGTTTTTTGCTGCAACGTATGCAATGGCTCCCGTTTCCCAGTCGCCGGCCACTGCCTTATAATCGCTTTTTAACCTTTCAATATCAGCAGGCCGGAGATCTCTGTCGGCTGATACCAGGGTTGTTTTCATCACCCTGAAGGGTAATTCTCCTTTTAACCAGTACAGATCGATGCCTGTAGAATAATCATCTATTGCTTCTTTAGAATCACCCATGGCTTCAGAGATATCATAGATAACCGTCGTGTCAGCCAGTACAACATCGTATTTGTTTATTTCACCTTCAAATCCCCCGCAGGTGCCAGGGTTTATTATTATTTCAGGGTTGAAGGCATCGATGAGATATTGAGTAGCTCCTGCAGCTGAAACCTTGCCCCAGCCTTCATGAAAAAAGAGGACATTCTGATCCGCGATTTTCTTATAAAAATATTCTCCCCATGGTGAAGTACTGTATTTTTCATCTGGGAAGGCCTTTTTAACAGCCTTCCACTCCATATTGGCAGAAATGGCTACAGCGTATCGGCTTTTTTGCCTGGCGCAGGAGAGTGCGCCCAGGAGCGTTAAAATGACAAGTCCGGAAATTAAATGCCTTTTCACGTAATTAAACCTTTTCAGTTTTGATGAATTTAGCTGCAAGCCATTTTCTTACAGGAATGTCATAAAGTTTAAGCGAAGCATATGCTATTGCAATAGATGCCGCAAGGAGAAGGAGTCCGGCCGGCCATGCATTCTTCATTGGAATATGGTTATCGACGACCCATGCGGTGAAGATGTAAATGAGCGGGTAATGGATGATATAAACCGGGTAGGAAATATCACCGAAGAAGCGGCAAAGCTTTGAAGCAAACTTCCCCTTAACCTCACCGCTTGCACCGAGGTATACCACCAGGGGGAAGAGGAAAATGATAGTGAGTGAGTCATATATGCCATTCATCCAAAGATGTTCCCTGCCTCCGATCCTGGGTACAGAAAATAGCACAATGATCATGAGACTGCACCACAGGAATGCATTGCTGAACTTTCCCGGCTTAACCAGTCGCGAAAGCAGGAGGCCGGCGAAAAACGGGTACAGCAGTCTTGTAAAACCTATTCTGAGCTGATGCGGCTCGAGCGACCAGCCTCCAATCACATCGCCGTTGGGACTTGTTACTGCGAGATGAATGAGAGCTGCTCCGGCGAGAAATACAAAAAAGGCAAGGAGTTTTTTTGAAAACTTACGGAGGAAGAGGCCATAAAGAATGTTGGCAATATATTCAAAGAAGAGCGACCATGCCGGCCCGTCGAGCGGATGCATTTCGGCCCAGCCCCTGATGTCCATGGAAAGAGGAACAGGGATCAGGGTGAAACCTATCAGCATTACGATCATAAGCTTCCAGAAAGGGACCTGGGCTATTCCCGGGAAAACCACCGGCGAAGCGCTGAAATAAAAGCCAATGGCGCCTATAACCATCCCCATGATGATCATCGGATGAAGCCTGATGAGGCGCCGTTTGAAGAATCCTACCACTGTCATTTTCCCCCACCTGTCGTCGTAAGCATATCCTATTACAAAGCCTGAAAGAACAAAAAAGAAATCGACAGCAAGATAGCCGTGGTTCATTACCTGCTTAAGATGATTTCCTCCGGTGAAGGTTTCAAAGAAATGAAAGATGACTACCATCACGGCTGCGACGCCTCTCAATCCGTCGAGTATGACATAATGGCTTTTTGAATCTGTAAATACTGACGCCTGGGTGTTTGCTGAATTCATTTCGGGATTATGGAATATGGTTGGACAATGACCGGTTTCTATTTGAAGAAATAACGGTTGTTGATTTTACGGAAGGATGTTTTCAGGAATTTTATTGCTGCCCGGTTTATTATTTCAGGCTGTTCGATATGCACAAAATGTGTCGCACCGGGAACTATCATCAGCTGTGAGTTGGGAAGAGACTGGCTGAGGGTAATTGTCTGTTCGGGTGAATAAAGATCATTGTCGCCAGAAATAACAAGGGTGGGAGTTTTAATTTCTTTCAGGTGTTCAATGGTGAAGTCGGGATGGTTATTCCATAGCTCCGACCATTTTCTTTTAATTTCAGGGAAGCGTTCTGGTGCAGGACAGAATTTTTCGGAATTCTCAAAATACTTTTTAAGGAACGGCCTCATCCGGACCAGAAGCGGGTCAGCTGGGTCCATAATAACGCCATCATCAGGAACAGAGGGTATGCGGAATGTGTAATTTGTGCCCAGGATGACCATTTTGCCAACTCTTTCCGGGAACGCAAATGCAAATTCCAGGGCAGTGTTTCCTCCATCGCTCCAGCCCATGATGTCGATCTTTTCCATCTTTAGTTCATCGGCAAGACCTGCCATGTCTGAGGCCATAAGAGCATATGACAGAGGCTGGTCCGAATCGCTTGTTCTGCCATGAGCCCGGCTGTCGGGAGCAATTATTCTGAAATGTTTTGAGAGTTCAGGGATCTGCAGCCCGAAATTCTCAATCGATCCTCTGCCTCCGTGGATCAGCAGTACAGGGTCGCCTTCACCATAAAGTTCATAGTACATTTTTATGCCATTGACCATGGCATAATTGCCTGCTTCGCTATTTGAGCCGTAAACTGTCAACCTGTAAGGATTTGTAAAGGATAAAAGTCTTAAATATTCCTGACAAAAAAAACAGCTTCTTAATATTCACATATCCTGAATATAAAAAAGCCGGAAATTTTATTGAATCCGGGAAACATGTGGAGTTTTAATTCCTGAGCTAAAAATATTACTGGCTATTCTTTCACTGCTGCCAGCTTTTCTGAGTGCCTGATTAAAGCCTGCAAGGTGAATTTTGTAAGAAAGTATTCAATGATTACCAGTCCTGATCCTCCAATGATGATAAGAAGCCAGACCATAGCCCGGGTCACGTCGAATCCGAGCCGGAACATATTCCTGAGGGTAAGCCCTATATTTTCTTCATGGAGACCCATCATCGCTGTCAGGATGCAGATAACAAGCATCACCAGAGCTGAAAAGCGGGATAAAGACCTTATAAGTCCGGAATGATTGCCGGCCGGGATCTCATGCTTCCTGGTCCTGATTCCCATGTAATATGCAGCTATTGGTCCCATGATAAGGTTTGGTACCGGGAAGCCCATCCAGAACCCGTAAATTAAAATTGAATAGAGGATATATAGTCCGGCAAGAACCTGGAGAGGGTAGTCAGGCGCTCTCATGACAATCGTTTTCAGAAAAAGAATATCAAAGAGAACTCCTGCCAGGAATCCGGGAATAATGAAGTACGGGATAAGCGATTCATTGTTCCTGAAAAGAAAGTACCAGGTAAGAAATGCAAAAGCAAAGGTCAATACAGGAACCGGGGCCCCGAAGCAAATCCAAAGGAAAAGAGAGTCAATCTTTTTCATTGTTACTTTCCATAATGGAATATAACATTAAGGGTGGTGGGGCTTACATATTTTATATTCATGTTGTATGTGGTAGTTCCACCCCAATAGCCGACATTGACCCTGACGAGAGTGTCATTGATAATTCTCCAGGTCCCTCCATAATTGGCATAGACAATCGGCGGTGTGCCACAGTCGCCGGAGTTCTTTCTTTCCACCATGGTGCCATCAGAATTGAATGTAAAGCAGGGATTATCAGAAAGATCCGATGCCCTTTCATAGATTGACATGTCGTCCTGGTACCCGGTGTTAACCCAGGTGCCCAGCATGGCATTATCAGGATCAATTGTATAATTGTCCTTTGTGCAGGAAATGGCCAGGCAGGTAATTATTGCCAGGGAGAGAAAGGCTTTTTTCATAGGTTGTAAATCTACTTAAAATTATTTCAGATGTTCAGCAAGGAATTTCCTGATAGGATATTCCGCATCGCTTTCTTTTTCCAGTTTGTGTCGTTTGTATACAAAGCAATAATTCTCAACACCTGCTTTTTTAAGCGTAGCTGCAACGGCAAGAGCGTGGCTCCTGTGATGCTGGATGACATTGTCATTTGACGGAAACCATTCTTTAAGGGGATTAATAAGATAAACAGGCGGGTCGTGAGAGTCGATCATAGCGAGCATGTCGAGGCTCCTGGTTATTTCTTCCTGATGTGGTTTGAAGCTTTTATAATCCCTGTAGCCATAAAAATGAGCAGCAGCATTGACGAGCATTGAATGTTTCAGGAAGAAGATGAGACGGAACCAGGGTATTATTTTTTTCCAACGGAACACATCGTAGGTCGACTGTGTGGAAATAGCGCCAGCGCAATTGAGCCGTGTAGATTCGCCGGCCAGTGTTGTGTCGCCCGGAATCGCCATATCGTCGTGGAAGGCCAGGAAGAGGCTTGAGCCGGCCCCGGCTGAAATCCCGTAACAGGCAATTTTTGATTTATCAATGTTGTATTTATAAGCTTTATGCCGGATGTATTGAAGTGCCTTCTGTACATCGCTGAGGCAGACCTTTACACCCAGAGAGTCATCATTTTTGTAGAACCTGTAAATGATAGTGGCAACAGCAATTTTATTTTCAAGAAAATACTTTACGTCTTCCTTTCTCTTATACAGGTCGTCCTTGTCGCCATGCCTGAAACCGCCCCCGTGGATAAAAATAACCAGGGGAACAGGCTTATCGCTTTCGGGGATCATGATGTCGAATTTATTTCTTTCATCACTGCCGTAAGTTTCGTCAGTATAATTCCTGAAACTAAGATACTGAAGGAAGCTGGTCTTCTGTGCACTGCAGAAAACAGGTAACAACAGCAGAATTACTATCAGAAATCTTTTTGCCTTCATACTGTGGGGCGTCAATTGTTATTTAATTAAAATTGTAACATTTGTTACAATTCCATTTCGCAGAAATTTTGTCAAGATCAACTATATCAACAGGTTCTGATAACAGATAATATGCATTTTCAACTTTCAGTTTACAGGTTAACCAAAGTTACATAAAATAGTATTTTGCCAGGGAACAAAGGCCTGAATTATTTTTTGATTTTGTGATCATGTATTGTTTAACTCTGGCCTGCCGGTAAGAATTAATTAATATCTGTCAGTAACTGTTTTGGGCTGTAGTTTTATAAAATTTTTAACAGTTCTGTGATTTATTGATTGAAAATGTATAATTTTGTTTCGGATATTTCCGAAATGAATTTAAGATGACTGAAAAGGACAACCCGATAACAGAAAATCAGGAAAAGATTGCGCGGTATGGGAAAGCATTATCAAACCCCATACGTGTTTTTATACTGGAATATCTTGCTGAAAACCTGAGCAAGGCATGTTACAGCGGTGATATGGCTGAGGTTTTGCCTATAGCGCGCTCAACACTGTCGGAACATCTTAAAGAACTAAAAAGTGCAGGATTAATTCAGGGAGAAATAAATCCGCCTTACATACGATATTGCATAAATGCTGAAAACTGGGAAGAGGCAAGGCTGGTGTTTGCCCGGTTCTTTAAAAAGTAAAAAATTTAACCACATATTTCGGGAATGCCCGAAATGAAAATTTAATTATATGGAGATTAAAATTCTCGGAACCGGTTGCTCAAAATGCAAAGCCCTTGAGAAGATAACGCGCGAGATTGTTGAAAAGAATGGCATTCAAGCCACAATAATAAAGGTTGAAGACATTCAGGAAATCATGAAGTATAATATCCTTGCCACTCCTGCTCTTGTTGTCAATGAAAAAGTAGAAGCAAAGGGTTATGTCCCTTCATCTGCTGAAATACTTAAGATACTTATCAGATATTAAAATTTGAAATTATGAAAAGAATCATTTTTTTATTTTCAATCCTGTCTGTGCTTGCTGTAAGCATCTCGTGTAACAGCCATGGAACCCGAAAAGAATCAGCGCTGACAATGAAAACTACCGGCACGCAGGTTTACTATTTTCATTTTACCCGAAGGTGTGCAACATGCATTGCTGTGGAAGAGAATGCACGCAAAGCTGTTGAGGCACTTTATCCCAATGAGGTCAAAACGGGCGATATTACTTTTACTGCTCTTAATCTCGATGAGATTGCCGGGAAAGAGATTGGTGGCACGCTGGGTGTTGGAGGGCAGACTCTTTTGGTTGTCAGGGGCGAAAAAAGGCTGGATATTACAAGTACCGGCTTTCTCAACGCCCATGATCTTGAGAAAATGAAGGACGAAATAAAATCCGCAGTCGATAAGGTTAAATTTTAGCCACAGTGGAATTTTTAAAAAGCATTCTTGAAAATTCTCATTATTCTGCTTTCACGGCCCTGATCCTGGGACTGATGACAGCCATAAGTCCATGTCCACTGGCAACAAATATAACTGCAATTGGATTCATCAGCCGCGACATCGATGATCGCCGGAAGGTGTTTTTGAAGGGTCTGGTATACACTGCAGGTCGTGCAGTGAGTTATTTTCTCCTGGCTCTTATTCTCTTCCTTGGTGCAAGCCGGATGAACTTGTCACATTTATTCCAGGGATTTAGTGAAAAAATTCTTGCTCCGCTTTTGATAATATTTGGGTTACTGATGCTGGATGTATTTAAAATCAGGTTTCCTGCATTTAAAAGACTGACAGAATCTACAGCGAATAAAAGTAAAAAAGGTTACTGGAATTCATTTTTACTCGGGATAATTTTCGCCCTTGCTTTTTGTCCATATAGCGGGGTCCTGTTTTTCGGCATTTTAATACCACTTGCAGTTTCAGGTCCAAAGGGATTATACCTGCCAGTGATTTTTGCAATAGCAACCGGGCTGCCTGTTGTTGTCTTCTCCTGGATAATTGCATATTCAATAGGGAGGGTCGGGAAGATTTATAACCGGATCAAGACTTTCGAACTATGGTTCCGGAGGGTAGTGGCAGTCATTTTTATTTTGGTGGGTATATATTATCTGGTAATCCTATTTATCTGGTAATAAGAAATTTAATTATTACTTTTTATGACAGATTTGAGCAATTCATTTTTCATCAACAAAAAAATTATTACACCATTGCTTTTATTGCCTTTGTGGTTCCTTGCATATCATTTCCTTAATCCGCTAACCAACTGGTTTATAGATGTCTTCCTGAAGATGAAAGCCGGCTCGCATTTCACGGAAGCATTGAGGTTTTTCATTTTTGAGGTCCCAAAAGTTCTCATGCTTCTTGCATTGATAATCTTTTTTGTCGGAGTAGTAAGATCATATTTCTCACCGGAAAAGACCAGGAAAGCCCTTGAAGGCAAATCCCTTTTGGCCGGGAATGTTCTGGCGTCTATGCTTGGTATTGTTACACCGTTTTGCTCATGTTCCGCAATACCTCTGTTTCTTGGATTCGTTGAGGCAGGTATACCCATTGGTGTAACTTTTTCATTTCTGATTGCATCACCCATGATAAATGAAGTTGCCGTGGTTCTCCTATTCAGCATGTTTGGATGGAAGACTGCCCTTATTTATGTGGCTTCCGGACTGGTAATAGCAATAATTGCAGGATGGGTAATCGGGAAGTTGAACCTGACACGATGGGTTCAGGACTGGGTATTCAATACGAGGTCCGGGCACAATGAGGAAGAGGAAGAGAAAAAATCACTCTCAGACCGGGTTCAGTATGGGTATAATGCAGTGTTGGAGATTGTAGGAAAGGTTTGGATATATGTAATAATCGGTATTGCGGTAGGTGCAGGCGCGCACGGCTTCGTCCCGGCTGAAATGATGGCATCAATAATGGGGAAATCTGCATGGTACAGCGTTCCTTTGTCAGTGATTATTGGCGTTCCCCTGTATTCAAATGCTGCGGGCATAGTGCCAATTGTCTCTGTCCTGATTGAAAAGGGAGCATCCCTTGGTACCGCTCTCGCATTCATGATGGCTGTCATCGGCTTGTCGCTCCCGGAGATGATTATCCTGAAGAAAGTCCTGAAACTCCCGTTCATATTTACATTTGCAGCCATTATGGCCACAGGGATAATAATAGTTGGATATTTGTTTAATTATATTTTTTAAATCATGCGAATCCGGCGAAAAATTGAAACAAAGGTTACTTTATCAATTATGTTATAGATTAATAATACTTCAAAAATTAAAAACATGAAAACAGCTGGCTTTATTGGTGGCGGCCGCATAACACGGATCCTTTTAAATGGATTCAGTAATGCGATGGTTTCATTTGATGAAATAAATGTTTTCGAAACCAGTGAACCTGTTCTGAGTGCCCTGAAGGCTGAATTCCCAAAGATAAAAACTTCAGGGACTGACTTTTCAAGGGTTGCCTCTGCAGACTGGGTTTTTCTAGCACTTCATCCTCCTGTACTTGTTGAGGCGCTTAAAAGCATGAGAGATTCAATAAATCCTAATGCCCTGATCGTATCTCTTGCACCAAAGATCACTATCGAAAAGCTTCAATTGACTGTGCCGCGAGTCAGTAATATCGGAAGGATGAATCCCAATGCGGGGACTTATGTTAATAAAGGATTCAATCCGGTATGTTTTTCCCGTGAAGCAGACAGGGAAGCAATTAAAGAATTCATTGAAGTGTTTGAAAAACTGGGCAAAGTTCCTTTGGTATCAGAAAATCAATTAGAGGCATATGCAGTTATAAGTGCAATGGGTCATACATATTTCTGGTACCAATTGCAGCAACTCAGAGAACTTGGCATTTCCTATGGCCTGTCTGAAACTGAGGTAAGCGAGGCAATATCCTCGATGCTTTGCGGGACAGCCGAAACACTTTTCAATTCAGGTCTTCCATACGATAAGGTTATTGACTTGGTTCCGGTAAAGCCAATGGCCGAGCACGAAGATTCAATCCGTGAATTTTATAGGACCTGCCTGAACGGAATATATCAGAAGATAAAGCCGGTATAAGAAGCCTGTTTTTCCGTGACGATCAGTCAGGTCGGAAAATTTTTAGCCTCAAAATGTTCAACGCCACCTTCTGATTTGCTTGATCTGCTGAATCAATAATTCATATTCATTTTCAGGAAGTGATTCTCTGCTGGCAATTAAGGGCGAATGATTTGGTGTAAAATAAAAATTTGCCCAAGAATTTGTTTGTAAAAAAATAACGTCTACATTTGTAGAGACAAATAAACAAAATGTAGAGTATTATGTATCTTACAAATGCCGAAGAACAGATAATGAAGCTTCTCTGGAAGCTTGACAGGGCTTTTATCCGGGATATTTTAAACGAATTTCCCGATCCAAAGCCGGCGCCAACAACGGTAATCACCTTATTGAAGAGGATGATCGACAAGGGTTTTGTCAGCTACAGGCAATGCGGCAATTCCCGCGAATACTTTGCTTTGGTCAGCAAGTCGGATTATTTTTCTGACCACTTCAACGTAATGGTCAGGGACTATTTTAATAATTCTACAGCTCAGTTTGCTTCATTCTTTGCGAATGAAGCAAAACTTAGTCCGGGAGAATTAAAGGAGCTGCGAGACATAGTTGACAAGAAAATAGCATCAAACACCAAGAAAAAATGACAGCATTCATCGTTAAGTCAAGTCTGAGCCTGGTCATTCTCTTCGGCCTTTACTGGCTTTTTCTAAGAAAGGAAAAACTGTTTGTCTTTAACCGGTTTTTCCTTCTGGCCGCCATAGTGTTCTCACTGGCATTGCCATTTATTGTCATCCCTGTTAATTTCAGGATCACACGGGTACTTACAGAGATAGTAAAGACAGGTAAACAGACATCACCTGGTGAAGTCATATCCGACAATCTAACCATTCAGGGTGAAACACAGGTGGCAGAACTCCGGGATGCAGTGCCTCATTTGACTGTCTCAGCCGTTTTGATATTTATTTATGCCCTCGGGGTAGCTTTATTCCTCTTTCGTTTTCTTCGGAATATTGTCAGGATCAGCCTTAAGAAAAAATCAGGAGAAAGAATTCCGACGAAAGACTGCCAGGTTGTTCTGACTGACGATAAACATGGTCCATGCTGTTTTTTCGGTACTATCTTCCTCAACCGGGAAGATTTTCTTCAGGGAAAGATAGGAGCAGAACTTATCGATCACGAACTGGAGCATGCCCGACAGGGGCATACTGCCGATATCATCCTCGTTGAATTACTCAAGATCTTCTACTGGTTCAATCCTGTCGGGTTTCTGTACGAACGGGCAATAAGGATAAATCATGAGTACCTGGCGGATAATGGTGTGATATCCGGAAAGCATGACGTAAAAATTTATGCTGAAAAACTTCTGAATTTCGTAGCCGGGAATAATGAAATGTCGCTTACCAGCGGTTCGGAAAGTTCGTTTATCCGGTTGAGGCTGCTGATGATGGCAAAAACGTCTTCGGGAAGGATCAGCCTTCATTTCAGGAAATTTGCAGTAATCCTAACNGTGGTGACATTTACCATTATCATGAGTTGTAAGCAGTCAGGGAATCCTGACGAACTGAAAGCAGATGACATTAATATTTCAATACCTGGCNCTGCAATTAAAGATACTGTCAGAACCTGGAAGTGCCAGGCCAAAATAATTGAGAATAATTTAGAGGGTAATAATATTTCAACGACCCTCCATGGTAACGTGNTAGTTTCACTGCCCNGAAAGAACAGGGNAACCAATATTATCAGGGCTGATTCTGCAATAATTTTAACCGGCAGGAAAATGTTATTTGCCTATAACGGGACCGTGGCTGTAAAAAACGAAGATGGCATTGTGCAGCCTGATTCCGTTTCATTTTCAGAGATGCAATTTAATATGGCTTCATATAATTTTGAGGCTAAAAATATTCAGGCAAAAATTAATTTGGCCAGCTCTCCGGATTCATTCGAAAAGCCGGAACTTTTTCCAATAGGGGAGGGTGGCTATGCCGGGATTACAAAGTCATATGGCAATTATAAATTCAGGAGTGCCGGGAAAGATTCAAGTACATTCCATTATGGCATTGACATAGAAGCAAAATATGGCACTGATGTAAAGGCAACAGCAGGGGGGAAAGTTGTAACAGCATCCTGGAATGAGAAGGGCCTGGGACGTATGGTGGAAATTGATCATGGTGGCGGCTACAGGTCTGTTTACGCCCATCTAAATGATTATTTAGTTAAAGAGGGGGACCTGGTTACAAAGGGCCAGGTAATAGGACATATAGGGTCTTCAGGTCTCTCCACAGGGCCGCACCTGCATTTTCAGATCAATGTTAACGGGGAAGCGGTTAATCCGATACCATTTTTGAAATAGGGATCAAAGTTGAATCTAATAAGTTGCAGTGTACAGATCAGGACGGTTCCTCCCGCCTTCAGATGTGTGTTAAAGTTTGCCATGTTTATTCTTCTTTCGATTTCATTTCCAGGAAGCCAATTATTAGTCATTTTAAGTTTTTCAAAAAAGTCAATTGCCTCTATTGGTGAAATCATATTATTAATAATCAGTGAATCCAGAATCCATATACTCCCGTGAACCTCTAGCCCAAGCCGGGAGGCAACATCTTTCATCTTTTTATCCCCTGTCAATATCGGGCATTTTAACTGTAAAGATTTCCAGATAACTGACTTGTCAGTAAATCTTTTTAAGTAAACGCCTGTGTCAATTTGCTCTATTTCGTCCACTTCATCACCGGATAATCCGAATACCGTTAATTTTTTTGACCGGATAAAATTTTCCAGTAGATCTCTTTGTGCAGAAGGTCTTACTTCATTTATTACAAATTCCGTTGTACAAATCTCATAGTCAAGACAAAAAAATTCAGGCAAAGCCCCAATCTTTATGACATCGAAAAGTACATTGGTATCGGTAATAAGAAGTTTCATGCCATTGGATGAATTTGTTCTCTGAATTCCCAAACGCTTTTCCCTGCGTAAAATGCAGCATCATTAACTGAAATAATATCCTTGCCAAGAGCAAAATATATCATCCTTTCGAATCTTATGGGTTTTTCTTTGCTCAGGAATATTCCTGGTTCATGAATATGAAGTTTACGGGTACGGTAGTTTATGTTGAGCATCTTGTAAACATGGCTGTTTATAATGCCAAGTTTTAGTGCTCTTGCATATACGGCCGAAAATGAAATTCCCCATCTTTCCTTTATTATCTCCAATTCTTCCTGGTAAAAATGAAAGCGTTCCCGATGGAGTTCTTTGTGTGCCATTTCTTCTGGATAAAGCACTGCTGAAGCAAAAGTATGGCATAATTTCTCCTTGTCTTTCTCCGGCATTGCCTTAGGAAATTTGAGAGCATGGTGGGCAAGTTCATGAAGAGCCGTAAACCTCTTTCTGACAACATCACCATTGCTCTCACTTCTCAGAACAATAACTTTCTTATTCCCGACTTCTGCCTTCATGCCATCGAAGTTTTCGGAAGTTTCAACTTCGATAACAACATATCCTTTGTCTTCAAGCATTTTTACAACATCCGGAATGGGGTCATAACCAAGATTCCACTGTTTTCTTAGTTCCTTTGCTACGGATTCCGCATCATCCTGATTAGCCAAGGCAATGTCATAATT
>JGI20214J51650_10001940_pt1 | contig 13150 bp, 9 predicted proteins | sample WetSurMetagenome_FD_51650 | JGI IMG/M metagenome (IMG submission 51650) | reverse complement strand
ACAGTCTCTTCAGCTGGCTTTCTCTTTTTTTCACGCTTTTCACTCAGCGAATAGCCTAAAGTGATAATCAGTTCAACTCGTTTCGATTTCGGGATACCAAGAATTTTTCTGATCATTCTTTCATCAAACCATCCTATAATACACGATCCGATTCCTTCGGCCGTAGCCTGCAGGCAGATGTTTTCGGTGGCAATACCTATATCTATGAGTGAATAATCTTTATTTTTTATTGTGGCGCCCACTTTCGATGACATATTTGGTTTCTCCCTTACAATCACCAGGATAACTGAAGCCTGGGCGACAAAGCTGTTCATCCCAATCAGTTTAGCAGAAGCAGCTTCAGCAATTTTAGGGATAATCTGAGGATCGCTAGCAACAACGAATTTCCATGGCTGTGCATTACAGGCAGAAGGTGACATTCTCCCTGCTTCAAGAATCCTGTCGAGCTTCTCCTTCTCAATAGTTTTATCGCTGTATTTTCTGTCGCTCTGACGGTTGACTATCAGATCCAGAATCATTTTCGCATCGGTCATAACTAATAATTATTCGGCAGTAGTTCAAAATAGGCTTCAGGGTGAAGGCAGGCCGGACAATTTTTGAGTGGTTTTGTGCCAAAATGTATATATCCGCATTTCCTGCAATACCAGAAAACTTTTTCATCGCGCTGGAATACCTTATCCTGCATGACATTTTCGAGAAGTTTTCTATATCTTTCTTCATGACCTTTTTCTGCTGAAGCGATAGCCTTAAATGCAGCTGAAATATTTTTAAAACCTTCTTCCTCTGCTGTTTTAGCGAAAGAAGGATAAAGATCGCTCCATTCTTCATGCTCACCTTCAGCTGCAGCAAATAGATTATCTTTTGTTGTTTCCGTTTTACCTGCCGGATATGACGCAGTTATTTCAACCATGCCTCCTTCAAGAAACCTGAAGAATCTTTTGGCATGTTGCTGTTCCTGCAATGCTGTTGCCAGAAAGATACCGGAAATCTGTTCAAATCCCTCCTCTTTTGCAACCTTGGCAGCAAATTCATACCTGTTCTTAGCCTGTGATTCTCCTGCAAATGCCTTCAGCAGGTTTTGTTCCGTTTTTGTTCCTTTTAAACTTTTTTCCATGTCGGATAATTTTATTGATTTAACATCATCATATTAAAAATGAGATAATCTTGAAAATAATTGTAGTAAATATAACTATCTTTATTTTCAAATTAAGATCTGGTTTAATGTTGAGTTAAAATAATTTAAAAAACACGAAAATGATTATTGTACTATTTTTTCTCGCGATTATTGTTCTTTTCATCCTTTTTGCAGTTTCGCTGTATAACAGGTTGGTCAGACTAAGAAATAACAGGGAACAGGCTTTTGCCGATGTTGATGTACAACTGAAACTGAGGCACGATCTGATACCACAACTGGTTGATTCAGTTAAAGGTTATATGGGACATGAGAGGGGAGTGCTTACCGATATTACTGAGGCACGTACCAATGCCATGAAGGCAACAACTATTAATGAAAAGATAGAAGCTGAAAATAAACTATCTGCTGCTCTCGATGGTTTGAAAATATCAGTAGAAGCATATCCCGATCTGAAGGCAAGTCAGAATTTTATGGAGCTTCAGAATGAAATTTCAGATGTTGAAAATAAAATAGCTGCTGCCCGCAGGTTCTTTAACTCAGCTACCAAAGAGCTTAATGTAGCAACTGAATTATTCCCTTCAAACCTGATAGCTACTCTTTTCAATTTCAAACGCGAACCGATGTTTGAACTTGGAAATCAGAGAGCTGAAGCAGAACAGCCTCCTAAAATTCAGTTCTGATTGTATGAAGTACTTTGGTTTGCAGAGCCAGATCTGGAGAAATAACCAAAATTCAGTACTCTTACTGGTGATGTTTCCTGTCATCATATTTGTACTGACATGGCTATTCTTTTTCTTTTTATCTCTGGGATCAGAAGAACACAGATCGATGTACCAGATAAATCATAGCTTCATTATTACTGCTCCATTCATTTTAGCAGCTGTACTTGTATGGTTTGTGATTGCCTGGTTTTCTCATTCAGCAATGATAAGGTCTGCCACCGATTCAAAATCACTTTCGAGGACCGAAAATAAGAGAGTTTATAACCTGGTTGAGAACCTGTGTATATCAACCGGAATGACAATGCCAAAAATTAATATTATTGACGACGATTCCTTAAATGCTTTTGCAAGTGGAATGGATCAGAGGACATTTTCAATCTCACTTTCCAAAGGCATTATTGAAAAACTGAATGATGAAGAGCTTGAGGCTGTTATTGCACATGAACTTACTCACATCAGAAACCGTGACGTAAGGCTGCTGATTATTTCAATTATTTTTGTCGGTATTTTCGCCTTCATCTCACAGGCTATATTCAGAGGAATACAATTTGGAGGCACAGGAAAAGGGAAAAAGGGTGGGGGCGGAAGCGCCATAATTATTGCTCTGGTGCTGGCTCTGGTCGGGTACCTGATCACATCGCTTCTGAGATTTGCCTTATCAAGGAAACGGGAATTCCTTGCTGATGCCGGCTCTGCCGAGCTGACGCATCGTCCACTGGCCCTTGCATCGGCCCTAAGAAAAATTTCTGTTGATCCTGTTATTGAAGCAGTAAAACGAAAAGATATTGCCCAGATGTTTATTGAGAATCCCCAGGTACCTGATAAAAAATCTTCTTTTTCAATTGATTCATTTTTTGCCACACATCCGCCGATAGAGAAACGTATACAGGTGCTGGAACAATTTTAAGGGCACATGGGCACATTGGCACAACGGCTCAACGGCACAATGGCACAACGGCACAACGGCTCAACGGCACACTAGGAGCGAAGCGACGCAGTTCCGCGCAGCGGAAACGGCATAACGGCATAACGGCATTATATAATATATACTTATTAAGATACCTTTGCACCCTTGCGCCTTTGCACCCTTGCGCCTTTGCACCCTTGCGCCTTTGCACCCTTGCGCCTTTGCACCCTTGCGCCTTTGCGCCTTATAATAATCAGCCTATAGTATTTTTCCTTTTCCTGAAATTGATAAGCTTTTTCTCTTCTCCTTTTAATAACCTGCCAATATTCTCCCTGTGAGTTATAAGCAGACCTATAGCCGCCAGAATTGAAAATATCTTAAAGAGTACCGAAGGTGTATCGAAAAACAGGAACAAAAAGAGAGGGAAAGATATTCCACCACTCATAGAGGAGACTGAAACAATTCCGGTAAGGAGCAAAACGACCAGGAATACACCCATGCTGCACAGGGTAAGCAGTGGCTGCAACGCGAGGAAAACCCCAAAGACTGTTGCTACTCCTTTTCCTCCCCTGAACCCTGCAAAAACCGGGAAAATATGTCCTATTATTGCAATAATACCTGTCATCATCTGCAGGTTCGTCAGAAGTGCACTTCCATCGGGAGCAAGATGAAGAAAGACCGGCAATATGGCTGCCAGCCAGCCTTTTGCAATATCAATAAGCAGGACAGGGATCCCGGTCACCCATCCAAGTACCCTGATAGTGTTGGTTGTTCCGGCATTTCCGCTCCCATGTTCTCTTACATCAATATTGTGAAATCGTTTTCCGATCCATACAGCAGATGGTATAGATCCAAGTAAGTAAGCCAGAACAACTGCCAGTACCGCATTAAGTAAATTCATACTTCAAAATAATTTTGAGATGGCAAATATAACAATATTATTTGCCACAGGATATTCAGATTATCGGACCTGCACTGACAAGCTTTGCCGACTCTTCGCTGGTTGTAAATTTGGTAAAATTATTAATGAATTTAAGGGCCAGGTCGGTCGCAGCTGTGCGCCACTTCGACTGAGAATCCCATGATTTAGCGGGATCGAGTATACCGTCATCAACTCCTTTGATTCTGAGTGGAATATTTAAATTGAAAACAGGCAGGGTAACAAATTCACTTTTTGAAATCGAGCCATCCAGTATTGCATCGATTATCATCCGGGTGGCTGGCAGGTCGATCCGGGTACCTGTCCCATAAGGTCCTCCCATCCAGCCTGTATTTACCAGCCAGGCTTCTGCATTATTCAATTTCATCTTCCTGATAAGCTCGTTTGCATAGATGATGGGATCGAGCATAAGGAAAGTACCCCCAAAACAAGCCGAGAATGAAGGCAGTGGTTCAATAATTCCTCTCTCTGTTCCGGCAAGTTTGGCGGTATAGCCGCTCAGAAAATAATATCTTGTCTGTCCTTCAGTGAGACGACTGACCGGCGGCAGAACACCGAATGCATCAGCGGTAAGAAAAATAACTTTTTTCGCAGGTCCTGCTTTCGAAACAGGTTTTACAATATTATGAATATGATATATCGGATAAGCAACCCTGGTGTTTTCAGTCTTGGCATTACTATTAAAATCTATTGTCCCGTCGGATAAGACTACAAGGTTTTCGAGCAGTGCATCGCGCTTTATTGCATTATAGATATCGGGCTCCTTCTCTTTGCTCAGCTTGATGCATTTTGCATAGCAGCCTCCTTCAAAATTGAATACTCCTTCGTCGTCCCAGCCNTGTTCATCATCACCAACCAGAGCTCTTTCAGGATCGACCGACAATGTGGTTTTTCCGGTTCCCGAGAGGCCGAAAAATATAGCTGTGTCACCATTTTTACCCACATTGGCTGAACAATGCATTGAGGCAATCCCCTTTAGTGGAAGGTAATAATTCATAACTGAGAATATCCCTTTTTTCATCTCCCCTCCATACCATGTACCTCCAATAATGAGCATGCTTTCGGTAAGGTTGAAAAAAACAAAGTTTTCTGAATTGAGGCACTGGCTCTGCCATTCCGGGTTTTTGGCCTTTGACGCATTAAGTACCACAAAATCAGGCTTGAAATTTTCGAGTTCCTCAGGTTCTGGCCTTATGAACATGTTTTTAACGAAATGGGCCTGCCATGCTACTTCAAGAACAAATCTGACATTGAGCCGTGAGTTTTTATTTGCGCCACAGAAGCAATCGACTACAAAAAGTCTCTTCCCTGATAACTGATTAGCTGAAATATTTTTGCAGTGATTCCATATTTCAAGCGAAATTGGTTTATTGTCTGAAACCTTAGCTTTCTCCGATCTCCACCAGATGGTATCCTTCGTTTTATCATCATAAACAACGTACTTATCTTTAGGAGAGCGTCCTGTAAAAACTCCGGTATCGATGGCAATCGCACCTGTCCTTGTTATAATGCCCTTCTCATAGCCATCCAGACCGGGTTTAGTCTCTTCGGCAAACAGCGTATTAAACGATGGATTATAAATAATCTCTTTAACGTCGTGAATACCATACTCCAATAAATCCCCGGCATTAATCATTTTATGATAATTTGGTTTATCAATAAATTCTTAGTTAAGAAAGCTTTAACTCAAATGATCGCGAAATATAATTCAATTTTTTAAGAATTATCCTGATTTGTAATAGGGTGAATAAACTATCAACGGTCATAATGTTGTTTAACAGATAAACGGATTTTATACACGATTGGTTCAGTTAGTCATGAAAAAATGAAAATAGGGACACGCATTTGCATGTCCCTATTACATTTTTATAACAGACTGAATGTTATTTTCCAAATTTTATCGAAGCCTGTGCAGCGGCCAGTCGTGCAATCGGAACTCTGAAAGGAGAGCAGCTAACATATGTCAGGCCTGCTTTGAAGCAGAATTCAACTGATGCAGGATCACCTCCCTGTTCGCCACAGATACCTACTTTAAGATCGGGGCGGGTTGCTCGTCCTTTTTCAACTGCCATTTTGATTAACTGACCAACTCCATCCTGATCGATGGTCTGGAAAGGATCAGAGGCAAGAATCTTCTTATCGAGATAATCATGAAGGAATCCGCCGGTATCATCACGGCTGAAACCAAAGGTCATCTGGGTAAGGTCGTTTGTTCCAAATGAGAAGAATTCGGCAGTCTTAGCCATACGGTCGGCCAGGAGACATGCACGTGGGATCTCAATCATTGTTCCGTATTTACATGGGATAGATTTCACTCCGAATTTTTTGCAGAGTTCTTCATTCACTTTATCGAATACTTTTTTAGTATAGTCAATTTCTCCAACCTCGCATGTTACAGGAACCATTAATTCGGGGTAAGGTTTCTTTCCTTCTTTCGTAAGTTCCAGAGCAGATTCGAGCATAGCCCGGATCTGCATTTCTGTTACTTCAGGATAGGTAATACCCAGACGTACTCCACGGTGACCCATCATCGGGTTTGATTCGTGTAATGCTTCGCCACGTTTTGCTACATCTTCTTTTTTAATACCAAGTGCTTTTGCCAGTTCTTCCTGTTTTTCTGCACCCTGTGGTACAAACTCATGGAGTGGCGGATCGAGAAGCCTGAATGTAACGGGTAGTCCGTCCATAGCAGCCATGGTAGCTTTCATATCTTTCTTAACAAATGAGAAGAGCTCATCGAGAGCTTTTCTACGTTCTGTTTCATTTGCACTCAGGATCATCTTGCGAAGAAGGAAAAGTGGTTGTTCAGAACCTTTTCCGTAGAACATATGCTCTGTACGGAAGAGGCCGATACCTTCTGCACCATAATTACGTGCTATAACAGCATCTTCAGGAGTTTCTGCGTTTGTGCGTACGCCCATCTTGCGATACTTGTCAACAATTATCATGAATTCCTTAAAGCGTGGATTCTCTGTAGCATCCATAAGGGTGATAGCACCTGTATATACATTACCTTTAGTTCCGTTAAGAGTAAGGACATCACCTTCTTTAATAACTATATCAGAACCGGCTATTTTAGCGATCTTTTTTGCTGCGTCAACATGAAGTGCTCCGGCGCCAACGATACAGCATTTACCCCAGCCGCGTGCAACAAGTGCAGCATGAGATGTCATACCTCCACGGGCAGTTAAAATACCTTCGGCAGCACGCATTCCTTCCACGTCTTCAGGATTGGTTTCCTCGCGGACCAGAATAACTTTCTCACCTTTGCGGAACCATGCCACAGCATCCTCAGCGTTGAAAACAACTTTTCCGACTGCTGCGCCAGGACCAGCCGGTAAGCCTCTTACTACTGCTTTTACTTTCTTTTCTGCAGAAGGATCACATATCGGATGTAACAACTCATCTAGCTGTACCGGATCGACACGCATGACAACTGTTTTTTCATCGATAAGTTTCTCATGAAGCATGTCCATTGCCATATTGAGGGCAGCTGTTCCTGTTCTCTTACCTGTACGGCACTGAAGCATATATAATGTGCCTTCCTGAATTGTGAATTCTATATCGAGCATATCGTGGAATGACTTCTCTAGTATATTCCTGATATCCCAAAGCTCCTTGTAAGTAGATGGCATTGCCTCCTGCATACTGTGGAGATGCTGATTCTGGTCGTTTTTTGTATCATCGTTGAGAGGGCTCGGAGTGCGGATACCTGCTACTACATCTTCTCCCTGTGCATTTACCAGCCATTCTCCATAGAAGAGATTCTCACCAGTAGCCGGGTTACGGGTAAATGCAACACCTGTTGCAGATGTATCACCCATATTGCCAAATACCATTGCCTGTACGTTAACAGCAGTTCCCCAATCATCTGGTATACCTTCTATACGACGGTAAGAAACAGCCTTTTTGCCATTCCAGCTTTTGAAAACGGCTTTAATACTTCCTTCAAGTTGTTCTTTTGCATCATCGGGGAAGGGTTTTCCAAGAACTTTAACAACAATCTTCTTAAATTCTTCTGAGAGAAGCTTTAATTCATCAGCCGATATCTCAGTATCAGACTTATAGCCTTTCTGTTTTTTGAACTCATCAAGTTTTTCATCAAGCTGCTTACGGATGCCTTTACCTTCGCCAAGATCAATTCCCTCAGCTTTTTCCATTACAACATCAGCGTACATCATGATAAGCCTGCGATATGAATCCCAGACGAAGCGGGGATTGTTAGTTTTCTTAAGGAAGCCGGGGATTGTTGCAGAACACAGACCTATATTTAGAACAGTATCCATCATGCCAGGCATTGAACTGCGTGCGCCTGAACGACATGATACCAACAGTGCATTTGATGGATCACCGTACTTCATGTTCATTGTTTCTTCTGTTTTCTTCATTGCTGCCCATACTTCAGGCATTAATTCTGCCGGAAGAGTACAGTCGTTCTTATAGTACTCATTACAGGCTTCAGTTGTGATTGTAAAACCTGCAGGAACAGGCAACCCAAGCAGACACATTTCAGCCAGGTTGGCGCCTTTTCCTCCAAGGAGGTTTTTCATGTCGGTTTTGCCCTCTGCGGTTTTCTTTCCGAAGGAGTAGACTCTTTTAACTTGTGACATAATTTTATCGATTTGAGATGAGGTTAAATTATTGTTTTTGCAAAATAAGCCGCAAAGTTAATATTAAAAATTGAATTTTGAAATGTGATTTTCGCTGTAAGCCTCTCCCTAAATCCCTCCCCCAAGAGAGAGGGACTTAAGTAACTAACAAATTGCGTCTTACCCCCTTCTCCCGCTTCGCGGGAAGGGGGCAAGGGGGAAGAGGTAAAGAAGTAAAGAACTGATTTTGATTTATGAAGAAATAAAATGATTTCAGGCTCTCGGATGGAACATAATCAGTGTATCGCGTAAAAAACTGCGATCGATATGCGTATAAATTTCGGTGGTAAGAATTGATTCATGTCCAAGCATTTCCTGAACTGCCCGCAGATCGGCTCCTGCTTCAATCATATGAGTTGCAAATGAGTGCCTGAAGGTATGAGGGCTTATGTTTTTCTTAATTCCGGCTTTAGCTGCCAGATCCTTGATTATCGTGAATATCATAGCCCTTGTGAGATGGCCTCCCCTCCGGTTCAGAAACAGAATATTCTGATCTTTCACCACCGCCAGCCTGTTCCTGTCGAGTTTATATATATCTATCTCCTTCAATGCTTTTTTGCTCACAGGAACAAGCCTTTGTTTGTTCCCTTTTCCGGTAACGACTACAAATTCATCATTGTAATGGATATCTGTTAAACGGAGGTTCACAAGTTCGGAAACCCTTAATCCACAGCCATAAAGAGTTTCAATAATTGCTTTGTTCCTGTGTCCCTCCGGTTTGCTCAGGTCAATTTCACCAATAATCCTGTCAATTTCGCTTACAGAAAGCACTTCAGGAAGCCTGAGTCCTATTTTTGGAGATTCGATGAGTGAAGCAGGATTCTCCTCAATTTCTCCTTCAATAAGAAGATATCTGAAAAAGGCTCTTACTCCCGAAAGAACCCTCGACTGGGTTCTTGTATTTGTGTTGTTTTCGCCATACCAGGTCAGAAATGTTTTAAGATCTGAATATTTAACACTGTTGGGTGAGATATCAATACCGGCCTGGGCAAAATATTTCTCGAGCTTACAGACATCATTAAGATATGCTTCCACACTGTTGCCGGAAAGTGATTTCTCGAGCCTGAGATAGGTCTCGAAATTTCTGAACGACTGTTTCCAGGTAAGACTCATATCGAAAATGCTGAAGGACTGAATAACTGATAAAAGTAATCAAAAGAATTTTTAAATTAAATGTTTCCCGCTGATCTCGCTGATTTACGCAGATTGAATTAATTGATCAACGCCAATCTGCGATTCCGTCCCGATAGCTATCGGGAGCTATCGGAACTGCGGGAAAAAGAAAAAATATCGGTACTCAGAATATTTTTGACTATTTTTACCATATTAATAAAACCTGAGTCATTTATGCTTTTGTGACAAAGTAACACAAAGGAGAATGGATCAAATTTTATCTCTATATGTATATACAAATTATTAATGGTCCCAATCTGAATCTTCTTGGCAAGAGAGAGCCNGAAAAATATGGTCATTCTTCTTTCGAAGATTATCTTCTGGTTCTTAAATCNCGCTTTCCTGATATTGACTTTAATTACTTTCAGTCTAATCTGGAAGGAGAAATAATCGATGAAATTCATAAATCAGGATTTTCATCTGATGGAATTATTCTTAATGCGGGTGGTTATACACATACATCAGTGGCAATTACCGATGCAATAGCTGCAGTAAAAACACCTGTTATTGAAGTACATATTACAAATATCCTGGCGAGGGAGGAATTCCGTCATACAAGCCTTATCGGAAGGAACTGTACCGGAAGCATATCNGGATTTGGCCTTGATAGTTACAGGTTAGCTGTTGAGGCAATTATAGAAATTAATAAATTATTGAAATAATAACAGATGGAAGCTAAAAAGACCAAGATAGTCGCCACAATATCTGATAAACATTGTGAGACAGATTTTATAAAGGAGCTCTATGAATCCGGAATGAATGTTATCAGGATCAACTCGGCACATCTTGATATTGAAGGAGCGCTTAAAATAATAAAGAACACCAGGGCAGTATCTGATAAAATCGCGATTCTGCTCGATACAAAGGGTCCTGAAATCCGGACTACTATCTGCGACTCTCCGATTCCTTTAAAGAAAGGTGCAACAATAAAAATAATAGGAGATCCCGGTAAAAAAAGTTCTCCTGAAGCAATATATGTTTCATATAAGGAATTTTCTTCTGATATCCCCCTTGGATCGCGGATATTAATGGATGACGGTGAGCTGGAACTAAGGGTGTTAAGTAAACAGGGAAGCGCTCTTGAATGTGCCATTGAAAATGACGGGATTCTGGGATCAAGGAAAAGCGTTAATATTCCCAGTGTTAAGATCACACTTCCATCTCTGACTGATAAAGACAGATCTTTTCTGGAAATGGCTGCCAGGAATAATATCGATTTTATTGCTCACTCCTTCGTGCGATCAAAGCAGGATGTGCTTGATGTTCAGTCTGTCCTTACCTCTTTTAAAAGTAATATAAAGGTAATAGCCAAGATAGAAAATCAGGAAGGCGTAGATAACCTCGATGATATTCTCGATAATGTTTATGGTATAATGGTTGCCCGGGGTGATCTTGCAATAGAGATCCCTTATGAAAAAATACCTGTCATACAAAAGATGATTATTACAAAATGCATCATAAGCAGGAAACCCGTAATTGTAGCAACACAGATGCTTCATTCGATGATAACCAATCCACGTCCTACAAGGGCGGAAGTAAGCGATATAGCCAATGCGATTTATTCCCAGACTGATGCAATAATGTTAAGCGGAGAAACGGCCAACGGCAAATACCCGGTAGAAGCAGTAAAAACAATGACTAAAGTGGCATTGGAAATAGAGAAGAATAAGGAGAAATTTCTCGACATTCCATATCTTAATGTTACCGGTGAAATATCTGCCTATCTTGCTAAAGTTGCTGTTAAGACCGCCTTCAGGATAGGGGCAAGGGGAATTATTGCGGATACCACCGGTGGAAGGACGATCAGAGACATGGCATCATACAGGGGAAACAATCTGATCCTTGCACAGTGCTACTCAGAAAGTACTATGCGTGAACTGGCATTGTCTTACGGGGTTTATGGCAGTTATCAGGAACGAAAAAAATCTGTCGATGAATTCATTCATATTGCTTTGAAGAACCTTACTAAAACACATAATCTTAAAAGCGACAATATTGTAGTTGTTCTGGCCGGGAACTTCTCAGGTGGTTCGGGTTTCTCATTTATTGAAGTAGGATCGGTAGAGTATCTTCAGGATCGGGTAAGTATTAATGATTAATCAAAAATTGGTCTGATTTTTGCAGCACAAATCTGGCTGAAACTAAAGAATAATGTTCAAATTTCTGTTCATTTCATTATGGTTCTTTCTTCATCTAAAATAAAACAGAACACGCAGTGAAAAATTCTATTGCCAAGAAGTTGATTTTACTGGTATTGGTATCTTTTAGTTTTGCCAGCCTGTCCGCAACCCACAACAGGGCAGGTGAGATAACGTATGTTCAGTTATCGGATCTTACTTATGAGATTACAGTTACGACTTTTACATATACCTTAAGCTTAGCAGACAGACCAACTCTGGATGTCGATTTTGGAGATAACTCCATTTCTACCGCATTTAGAATAAATGGTCCGGGTCAGAGAGGGGAAATCCTTGCAAATTTTTACAAAAAAAATATTTATAAGATAAACCACACCTATCCGGGCCCCGGAATTTATAAAATAGTGGTTCAGGACCCTAACAGAAATGCAGGAGTACTGAATATACCAAATTCCGTTAATGTAATTTTTTCCATATCCACAATTCTTACTGTCAACGCTGCTATGGGGCACGACAATTCACCGGTGTTGCTTAATCCTCCATATGATAAGGCAGCTTATCATCATTTATTTATTCATAATCCTTCCGCTTTCGATCCCGACGGGGATAGTCTGTCGTATAACCTCACTGTCTGCACGCGTGAGGACGCAAGACCNATTACCGGCTACACATTGCCTCCGGCAACATCGACAATCAGAGTTGATTCTATCAGTGGAGATCTTATTTGGGATACTCCGGCCGATACGGGAAAATTTAATGTAGCCATGGATATTAATAAATGGCGAAACGGTAAAAAAATTGGAGTGGTTGAGCGCGATATGCAGATTGAGGTATACAATACCAGAAACAAGCCGCCGGTAAATGGTCCGCTGAAGGATTACTGCGTTGAGGCAGGTGATTCAATTAATTTTCTCTATTCAGCCACAGATGCTGATAATGATTTATTATCTCTTCATGCAACATCAGGAGTTTTTACTTTTGGCACATGCAAAGCCAGCTTTACAAAGGTCGACTCAGTTAAAGGATTTGCATCAGCACGATTCAGGTGGAAACCCTGTTTTGAGGCAGTAAGGAAGCAACCTTATAATGTAATTTTTAAGGTGGATGATTCCAATTCCGATGTGAGGCTCGCCGCTCTGAGCAATATAAATATTAAGGTGCTTGGTCCTGCACCTCACCTGTTAAATGCAGTACCATTGGGAAAAGCAATTTCGCTGACATGGTCAGTATACGTCTCAAATTACATAGCCGGGTTCAACATCTACAGAAGGGAAGGTCCATCCACTTTCAAACCCGATTCATGTACGGCTGGTATTCCATCATCCTCAGGATTTGTAAAAGTAGGCTATGCAAACGGCAGTACCACAGCTGTCTTTNCTGATAATGATAATGGACAGGGTTTGCAGTTTGGTAAAGAGTATACCTACCGGATAGTTGCTGTATTTCCAAATGGAACAGAGAGCAAATCGTCAAATGAAATTACATC
>JGI20214J51650_10001939_pt1 | contig 13159 bp, 14 predicted proteins | sample WetSurMetagenome_FD_51650 | JGI IMG/M metagenome (IMG submission 51650) | reverse complement strand
TTTGTGATTGACCATGAAAAGATCCGCTCGAATTACCGGGAATTTAAAAAAGTCCTGCCCAAGATCCAGGTGTATTACGCGGTAAAAGCAAATTCAAATCCGGAAATTGTCAAGACGCTCTTTGAGAGTGGGTCCAGTTTTGATGTTGCATCCATGCCCGAGTTCATGATCGTCTATGAAAACATCAAAAAGATGCCCAAAAAGGAGCGGCAGGCCTGGATTTGGGATAAGATCATTTATGCAAATACCATCAAACCGATAGAAACCCTTGAAGCCCTCGATCATTACAAACCACTCGTAACATTCGATAATTACGAAGAACTGAAAAAAATCAAAAAACATGCACCGCATGCCGGCCTGGTCCTTCGGATTCGCGTCCCCAACACCGGTTCAATGGTAGAACTATCCTCTAAGTTTGGCGCTCACCCGGGTGAAGCAGTTGACCTGATTGCGAATGCATTTGATCTGGGACTTGTCGTAGAAGGAATAAGTTTCCATGTAGGAAGCCAGTGTACCAACTTTGAGAATTATGTCAAGGCCCTGCAGCTCTCTGCTGATATTATCCGGGAAACAGAGGAAAGAACCGGTAAAAAGATCAGGATCCTTGATATCGGTGGCGGCTTTCCGGTGAAGTATCACCCCGAAGTAAAATCTGTACGGACGCTGGCAAAGAAACTGGAGGCAGAAATTAAACGGTTGTTCCCGCCGGACATGGAGATTTTGGCAGAACCGGGCAGGTTCCTGGTAGCAAATGCCTGCATGGTTGTAGCCAAGGTGGTGGGCAAAGCGTTCCGCGACGGGAAGCCCTGTTATTACATTAATGACGGTGTCTATCATACCTACTCAGGACAGGTCTTTGATCATGTGACGTATCCGGTGATGTCTTTTCAGGATGGTGAAACCCAGATGTCAGCCGTGTTCGGACCAACCTGTGATGCCTTTGATACCATCACCCTCTCTGCCGACCTGCCTGACCTTGAAATCGGGGATTTGGTNTATTCTGAAAACATCGGTGCCTATTCACATGCATCATCCACGTACTTTAATGGTTTTCCCCCGGCAAAAGTTGTTCATATCAACCGTTAATTTTAATTTTTTTTACTATTAACTTCCTGCCAGCTATCCCAGTACTAATGAATCCAGAGAGGATAGAAGGACATTAAAAGTTCAAAAAAATTGAACTGCAGTTATGGTTCAGAATTCCGGCATGCCGGGCAATTCAGCGCATAATCCCGGATCCCTTCATTCCATGGCGTAAACCCGATGCAGACTTTGGGTTTGGCCGTGTGAATTCTGCAATACACCTTGCCGTTATCTGCCCGGAAGAAGAATGGGCAGTGCGTCATCATCCTGCCTTTTGAATCCACCCAATAATCAATGCGGACAACATCAGGGAGGTCTTCAGGAACAAGATCCCGTCCGTTACGACGTTTCCCCTCAGAAAATGTAACGGCAACGTGTTGAAGGATATCCTGCCGATCGTCACGTATCCATGGGATAAGATCTTCAATAACCCCTTTCTGGCCCCACCCCCACTTCTCACAGCATTTACCGCATTGTAAGCAGTCTTGGGCGGGCGGCATGTATGGTCACCATACTCTATTGTACCCAAATACCTGATAGTCGTTATTTTTTTGATCCGGCATCCGGTCTTCTCTCTCCCGGTTTTTATTCATTTTTACACGGATAACGCATACTGTTGTTGGATGTATCCGTTAGCAATGCACTACCTGCTAAGCATTACTTTATCACCAGGGATGGGGAGTATTGATGTATGATACGCCCGGAAGATGTTGAAACAATCCTGACGACACAGGATTTGTCAGTATATCTCAAAGATATGGTGCGAAAAGAAGATCGGGACTTAAAAATTGATATCGATTATGAATCCGGTGAATTATTCATCAGTTGTCCCGGTTTTTCTTTTGGACTCTCGATAAAGACCGATCCATTTGGTGTATGGGTAATCAGCGAACTGATATCCCAGGAAAATGACGGGGTTTTTACCCAGTCAGATAATTTCCACAAGACTGAAAAAACCATGACCGTTCTCAGGGCGGTTGCCAGTTGGATCCGGGACCTTGAAGAAAGCACCAGAACGACCGTAAAAATATGTTAAAATCGTGCATTTACTCTCCTGATTACCCCAAGAACATAATTAAAAAGATCAGTATGAATTAAAAAAGATGATCCAAAAAATGGTTCAGCTTTTTGAAAAAGTTATCCTGCTTTTTAAGTGAATGACCCCCCAGATAGTACCTTTTACTTTGCTGTCAACATGGACCCGGATCTCAGGAAGTATATCCCGTGGAGTCTGGATAATCATGGGAAAAACTGCAAGGTTTTCTTTGCCGGTAGTTTCACTGTCAAATAACGGTATGGGGGGAAATACTTCACCGAATACTTCATGGTCGTTTTTAAGCATCGCCATGTATTCAAACAAACCAGGCGGAGGTATTCCCAGATAGAACCCGGATTTTTTGCTGTATATGCCGGTAATTTTTGTGTCTGCACCGGATATGAATTCAAAGTGGTTTTCCGGAGTATCATCAGGAAATCCTGTTCCTTTAAAAGATTCTGCTGTTAAATCCAATGCAGGGGATGAGAAAATACCTGTTCCGCCCGCTTTGATTATTGCCGGAATAACCCCTCGCTCACGGGGAGAATATTTGAGAATTTTTACAGAGGGAGGGAACACAAATTCCAGAATTGCATTGACAAAAGAGGTAGTTGATGGATCATCCATCCGGATACGCGTAACAAATATGATGGTGTAAAAATCGTGGTTTTTCATGTGCTCCTCCCGGCCAGGATCTTCAATGAGCAGTTTTTTAATTTCTTCACGAGTGGTCCGGGTTGATATCTTTGTTATGGAGATCAGGGCATCCGGCCCGGATACTATGTCACCTGCCGGGAAATTCTCAGACGGGGTCATGAAGACGCCGGGATCCATAAGATTATTTTTTGCAGTATCGTGCCGGTACTGATCTTTCATCGATTTTGCTGATGATATGCCGATTTCAGATCGTAATTCTGCTTCAACAGATTCAACCCTGACACCATTATCTGCCATGACCACTCCTCAGTATCTCTTAAAATAGCACACTGATAAAGAATATGCTGGTTTTTGTGATCCGGTGCATTACTATAAAACCTGATGGATTTTTGGTTGTATTCAGAAAGAATTCATTCCTCATCAGACGTGATAAAAAAAAATAGTAGAATAAAAAAAATGTGTGTTCAAATCATTTCTTTTTTGTATCCTGTTTTTTCATTGAGGTTCTCCTCAAGGTCCCAGAGCAGAAACAGGTCAATATCGGCATAGGTTTTCTTCCCGACTTCAAACGGGTTGTCCATGTCCTTTATCAGCAGCAGGAGTGCAATCAGCAGCATGCTGATGACAAAGAAGAGGATCAGGCCTTCGTAAAAAGGATCAAGGTTAACAAAAAATAACAGGATAATGACCCCGGCGGCAGCGAGTTCGGAAATCGCGTAGGCAGCAGGAATAAATGAAGTCTCGCCAATGGTTTTTACCCGGTGGGAAATCCGATCAATGTTTGTCAGTTCCGTTTTTAATTTAATAACATAGTTCGGAGCGACACTCATGTCAACCAGCCGGGAAATATCAGCATTCAGGATATTAATTGACTCATCCATTTCGTTCATATTCCATATATTATAACGGAAATTTTTGTTGATACATCGCATGAGTGCAGCAGTATTTTCCTTCATACGACGAATATGCGTCTGATCCGGAACACGAACGAGGTCAATATCACTGTAGAATGTACGGATTGATGTGGCGATGTCGCTGGGGATCTTTTCACTTTCCTTATAATCCGTCAGGGTACCGGCAAAAATAATTGCAATCGTAAAAATCGCAGCACCGATGAATGCAGTGATNAGACTNGTCACGCTCAGTACATCAAGATTCAGGTAATCAAAAACCAGCCGCACTACCAGCAGAACNCCGGTAATACCGGCCGCCTTGATAATCAGTCCCCATGTCTTCATGAATGATTCACTACCAATAGAAGATGTATTTGCCATTAATCGTTACCTCCGACTCATGGTGTATTCAGTAATAATCTAATGTGAAAGAGATAATTGTATAATAAGAGATACTCTAAAGAGCATTTTTCCTCCTATGAAAAAACACCAGAAAAAAGTCCCGTATGTACGGCCATTCCTGAAATGGGCTGGAGGTAAAACGCAATTACTGGACGAGTTTCATAAGCGTCTGCCAGAAGAGGTAAAGACAGGAAAGATTACCCGGTATGCAGAACCGTTTATCGGGGGCGGTGCCTTTTTTCTCTCATTGAACAGGAACTACTCTTTTGAACGTTGCATGATCTGCGATGTAAATGAGGAACTTATCCTCACATATAACGTCATCAAAAAAGCGGTGAAGCAGTTAATTGAAAATCTTGCTATCCTTGAATCGGAGTACCGCTTAAAAGATGAACGTGGGAAAAAATTATTGTATTATGATGTCCGGGATGAGTTCAACCGGCAATTACCGCAGATTGATTTCCAGAGATTCAGTCCCGAATGGACAGGTCTGGCTGCCCGTATTATTTTTCTGAATCACACCTGCTTTAATGGTCTGTTCCGGGTGAACCAGAAAGGAGAATTCAATGTGCCGTTTGGGAAATACAGGAATCCTGAAATTTGTAATGCTGATAACCTGAACAAAGTTTCCGCAATGCTGAAAAAAACGCGGATTGTATCCGGGGATTTTACCCGGTGCAGAACTTTTGTGGATGATACTACCTTTGTGTATTTCGATCCACCCTACCGCCCGCTCAACCAGACATCATCATTTACTTCGTACACAAAGTCTGGTTTTTCTGACAACGACCAGGTCCGCCTCGTTGAGTTTTTCAGGGAACTTGACAGAAAAGGTGCAAAGGTTATGCTCAGTAATTCCGATCCCCGGAACCAGGATCCGAACGATACCTTTTTTGACGATCATTTTTCTGACTACACGATCGAACGTGTTCCAGCAAACCGTGTGATTAACTCCAACGGAGCTCGTCGCGGAAAAATAAATGAATTGATTATTACCAATTATCTGTGATTATAAAAATTTCAAAACAATTCCCATAAAAAAACCCTCAAAAGATGGGAAGGGACATCCGTGATTTGTAAGCAGTATCTATCAGAAAAGAACACAATNCAAAAGGGACCAGGGATAATCAACCCAAATAATAACGAGGAGAATGGTGTGATGCCGGACAGGGGAGCATGGGAAGATGAGTATGGTAAAAAAGGGATACTCTGGAGTGGTTTAACCCANGAGCTTCCGGAACTGCCTGCAGGATCCCGCGTGCTTGAACTTGGCTGTGGCAATGGAAAAACACTCCCGGCACTGATCAGGCAAGGGTGGAACGTGACTGCTCTTGACAGTTCTCAAAAAGCAGTGACCATGAGCAGGAATCTGGTTAATGGATCATCACCTGCAGATATCATAGTTGCTGATGCCCGTCATATACCGGTAAAAAACGCCACCTTTGATGCGGTCTTTGCAATTCACGTCATTGGACATATGCACGAACCCGAACGGCGAGAGATNGCCTTTGANGTGACCAGGACTNTTAAGCCGGGCGGGATAGTGTTTTTTTGTGAGTTTTCAACAGAAGATTTCCGGTTTGGGAAGGGANATACTACGGAGCCTTCGACTTTTATACGGGGGACAAAAATTATTACGCATTATTTTACCCTGCAGGAAACGAGCGATCTTTTTCCGGGACTTATGTGCAAATCAATCACCCTTCACCAGTGGCCGATGCGGATACGGGGAACCAACCTTGTACGATCAGAAGTGATAGCGATCTTCTCTCAATGATTGCTCTTTTTTTTGTTTCTTTTCAGCAATTTCAAAGAATGGGTAATTCAATTATTCTTTCATGCCTGACGAAAATGGTATAAAATCCTGCCACCTTGATTTTTCTCCATACTCCTATGAAAAACCGTTGTGTAGTCGTTTTTTNAAAAAAAAACCACAGTATCCCGGTTTTTTTAAATAACTCATATTAATATAGGCACCGAACGCATATTTTTGATATTCATGATTGAATCGTTAATCCCCCTGTTTCTTAATCTTGATCAGAATTTGATGTCGGTTGTAAATGAGTACGGGATATGGACGTATGTCATTCTCTTTTTCATCATCTTTTTAGAGACAGGATTTGTCATATTCCCTTTCCTCCCCGGGGACTCACTCCTGTTTGTGAGCGGAGCTGCAGCAGCAAGCGGGATAATGGATCTCTGGTGGGTCATTATTGCAATTGTTTTGGGAGCCGTGCTGGGGGATACCGTGAATTACTGGATTGGGAATTTCCTTGGTCTTCATATTTTCCTGGAACGGTTCCCGACTCTGGTGAAACAGGAACATATTGACCGAACGTATGTGTTTTACGACAAGTACGGGGGGTTAACGATCTTTGTTGCCCGGTTTGTTCCGGTAGTGCGAACGTTTGCACCCTTTCTTGCCGGCATTGGATCGATGAATTATAAGCGGTTTTTATTCTACAATGTTCTCGGGGCAGTTTCATGGACGCTTCTTGTTGTCCTCGGAGGCTACTATTTCGGGACCTTTACCATTGTGAAGGAAAATATGAACGTCCTGATCTTCCTTGTGTTTGTTGTTACCGGCATAGCGGTATTCCTCCTTTTAGCCGGTATTGTTTCCACCCGCTTAAAAAAAGGAAAAGAACTTCCCAAAAACAAGGTATGATTTTTTCACAGTATTAAAATGTGATACATAAATAAGATTATTTTTTGTTATCCCGGGTAATTTTCAGTCCTTCGTTATCGACTTTTGTAGCAATCGCAATGTTCAGGCCTAAAGGTATGAGGATCTTTTCCATGGCTTTTTTATCAAGTGCAGTGACCACAGCGATAGACGGACCTACCGAACTCATCCCTACAAATTCGAGTTTTGCCTCGCGGAGCTGGCTCATGTAGTGATAGATTGCATAGCTATGATGCTCAACCTCTGCACGTTTTGAGCCCCGGAATTCGATCTCCCAGATGACATCTCCTGCCTTTTTTATATCATCATTTTCAAGTGCCGGAACAAGATCCATCAAGAAGAGGTATGCTTTCAGCTCACGATCACGGTAATCAAGGGTCCTTGCCCGGTTCATAAGGAGATCGAATTCCTGGGTGCCGGCAGAGGAGATAACGGTGGGAGGGATAATAATATAGACATTCTTGCCGTCTGCAAACGGGTGGTGGTAGACAAGGCTGAGTTCATCTCCCATGATTGCCATACCTCCGTTCAGGCTTACTGCAGGCCCTACACCGGTTTCGAACCCAAAGGCGATGTTCCCGTCTGCAGTCTCTTCGACGTAATTATGACCAATCAGTTTTCGGAGCTGGTCATTTGCCAGTGGCCTGCCGAGCGCTTCGTTCATGCCGGTTGCGACTGCAATCATGACGGTGCTGGTTGAACCAAGGCCGACATGCTTGTGCTGGTGATCGGTGGCCTTGATCTTAAAACCGCCGGTATACCCGACAGTTTGATCTTAAAACCGCCGGTATACCCGACAGTTTTTTTGAAGACTGCAACAAAATTTTCAATAAGTGCAGAGCGGGAATAATCAATTTCAACTCCTTTTTTTGTACATTCAACCTCCGTGGTGCAATAACACTGGATTGCAAATCCAATCCCCCCGCCACCAGGATGATCAGGTGCAAAGCGGTTCATGTCGAGCACGGACAAATGTATTCGTGCAGGGGCTTTGACCGATATCTTTCCGTCAAAAGGTTTGAGCAAGTACTTCTTCTTTTCATACCCAAGGGTCTTGAGGTTCTTTCCCGGGGGAAAGGAATTAAATTCGTATTCTACAAGATCCAGGTCTCCACCGCGGATTTTCATGGTAGGCATAGAGTAACACTTCTTTGTTAGGGTCGGTCACAGATTTTAATTTTTGTATCCGCACCTGATCTTATGGTAAAGATGCGGTCAATTCATTAACAGAGTCAAAAACAAGGTTGCTCCTTTTTTAGCGTTAACAAAAACCAGGTCAGGAATGCAGCGATACCTCCTCTTTGAATCTGCCTGCGGCAATCCTTCTGTATCAAAATCATACTTGAAAGTGCAATCCGGATGCGGAATTCTCTTTTTTCTCACCGATTTGAGATAGCAACCCGGATAGATATTCAGAAAAAAAATAAGAATACTTAACATGATGAACCAATTAATAAATTAATAACGTACTTTCAGAGGTAGGGGGTTATTATGCCCTATTTACGGTAAGCAAAATCGCATGAAGTAGATTCATTCTCGTATGAGCCGGAGGAAAATACCCTGATGAACAGTGACGCTGCTGGAGGAAAAAACCAGAGTCGCAACCATTTATTGCTGCTGGTTGTTGCAGTGATAATAATTCTCTTTGGCGGTAGTGCACTTACGATATGGACAGCCCAAAGTGAGAGCACTCATTTACATCAACAGTTGCTNGTAAAAAACCGGCTTATAAAAGAGGCGTTCAGTACAAATCAGATTCAACAATTAACCGGTTCTGAAAGTGACGTTTTCTCTCCAAATTATATCGCAATAAAAGAGGATTTAATCCGGATACGATTGACTGATCCGCAAATCCATTTTGTATATTTTATGGGACAGCAGCCTGACGGAAAAATTGTTTTTCTTGTCGACTCAGAACTTCCTGAGTCAGCAGACTACTCCCCTCCCGGGCAGGAATACCCTGAAGCCTCACAAACGCTGCAGAATGTGTTTGTTTTAAAAGGAGAGATTACCGAGGGTCCGTCATCGGATCGCTGGGGTACCTGGGTGAGCAGTCTTGACCCGATTATTGATCCCGCGACAGGAAAGGTTATTGCTATCCTTGGAATAGACGTTGATGCCAGTGACTGGAACATGCAAATTTTCTATGCTGCGCTGCCGATAATCATTGGAACGCTCATCCTTCTTTTCATCATCCTGGTTTTCTCGTACATGCAACAGCGTAACGATCGTGAGAAACAGATTCTTAAAGAATCGGAGAACATTTTACGGCAATCTGAACACCGGCTTAATGATATCATCAATTTTCTTCCGGATGCGACATTTGTCATTGATATTGAAGGCAGGGTGATTACCTGGAACAAAGCGATGGAGGAAATGACCGGCGTCAAAGCAGGAGATATGCTGGGAAAAGGTAATTATGAGTATGCCCTTGCATTTTACCAGGCAAGAAGACCGATGTTAATCAACCTGATACTGGAACCGGATAGTGAGATAGAAAAGAACTATACCGGTGGTATTTACAAACAGGGAACCATGCTCATTACCGAGACCGAATTGCGCCGGCCTAACGGAACACCTTTCATTCTCGCAGCACGGGCTTTACCAATCAGCAAAGACGATGGCACTGTGATAGGAGCAATAGAATCTATCAGGGATATCACCTTCCGGAAAAAAGCTGCAAATGCCTTAAAAAACAGCGAAGAGCGGCTCCGCCTTCTTTTGCAGAATATCAACGATGGTATCATTGTCCATGAGGTGTCACAAGAAGGCCCGAGACGGATACTTGAAGTGAATGATCGTGTATGTGAGATTCTTGGGTACGCACAGGAAGAATTTCTGCAAATGTCGATACAGGACCTCGATGTTCCCGAACAGCAGGCCAACGTTGCAACTATTTCAGACACACTTTTTTCAAGGAAGTATGCAATCTTCGAAACAGAATTAATAAAAAAAGACCGGCAGCGCATCCCGGTCGAGATCAGCTCACGCCTCTTTGATTTGCAGGGCAAGCCGACGGTCCTTGCAATTATCCGGGATATAACTGATAGAAAGATAACTGAAATGGAGATGGAAAATTACAGCCTTGAATTAACTCGGTATGCAGAAATTCTTCAGAAGACCAACGACAAACTCAACCTGATGAACAGTATAACACGGCATGATATCCTCAACCAGCTCACGTTAATCCTCGGGTATCTCGAGTTGATGAAAGAGCAGTACCTGGATCCCCAGCTGCAGAAGTTTATCGATGCAGAACTCCGTGCAGCCGAGACAATCCAGAAACAGATCATGTTCACCAAAGAATACCAGGATATCGGGTCCCAGTCTCCAAAATGGTTCAATCTTAATAGTGTTATTCTGTCAGCTGCAACGGGACTTTCACTCGCTCCCATTCATCTTTCTGTTGATTGCGATCAATTTGAGATCTATGCGGATCCATTGCTTGAGAAGGTATTTTATACACTTCTTGAAAATGCTATCCGTCATGGAAAAAAGGTATCCCACATCGCCTTTTCCTGCCGCGAACAGGAAAACGGGCTTATGGTTATATATGAAGACAATGGAGAGGGAATACCCACTGACCACAAGAGGGATATTTTCAACCAGAAGTATTTCCAGCACACCGGATATGGGTTGTTCCTTACCACTACAATCCTGAACATTACCGGGATTTCAATCAGGGAAAGCGGTGAACCGGGGATAGGTGCACGGTTTGAGATCCTGGTGCCGAATGGAGCCTACCGTTGTGCAGGCAAAACCTGACGAACATCCCAAAAAGAAAAGAACGGGATATATTTTCACCTTTTTCCATTTCATCTCGATTATGTTACACACGGTAAGCGGGTCCAGTATTGGGGTATAAAGCCCTGCCATCGTGATGAATATAATCCGGCGGAACCCTTTTTTTTGTTCATTCTTCCAGCATGCATTTATAATCGGGAGAACTTGCAATCTTTATCAACAACGACATGTTCGTTACACCAAAGTAGATCACACAACTGAGCAGCGCGGTATCTTTAACTATGTGCTGAATAAAAATGTTAAAATGCCCGATTGACGTAACATGGCCCAAATCTGCTGGAATTTACGCTGTTCGAGAGAAAACGTGGCAGGCAACGAGAAATGGTATCCTTAATCTGAACAGTTTTTTATTCCAATACATACGGCAAAAATTGATATAAGAACAATGCTATCATACCGGATAACATTAGTATCAGGATTTTTATGTCTGAATCTGGTTCACCGCTGTTATGGAAAGTATTGGCATACCTTGCAAATATCATCATCTCCATCGGGATGATCTGGTATCTTATTAACTTCTTTTTCTTCTGCAGCACGTGCACAGCAAAACCGTTGACATTTTTCTTTTTTATTGCATTCCTGGCAATTATTGCGATCTCTTCATTCAGACTCTTCGGGATGCTGTTTCCTGAAAGGAAAAAATCATGCCTGGCATGTTCCTTAATAACCCGGATTATTGAGATTGATCTTAAGGTCCACTGAAATCAAAAAAACCTGACAACACGTTGTTTTTGAAATAAAATTTCCCATAACCAGGATCCCGACTCAACCAGAACATACTTTATTGATGGTAATTATTTTGTATTGTCATTGTTCAGCGTATCGAGCAGAATGGCTACGCCGTCAAACGTTGCGATAATCCTTTCTCCCTCATATACCATGACCTGGAAGGTGGAATAGGTGCCATTGTCCTCTACACGCCGGGCAATTGCTATAAGAGTACCAGTAGCAGGAGCGAGATACTGGATATGGATGGAGACTGCAACACGGGGTGCTCCACCATCGCAATTGGCTGCAATCCCGAATGCCTGGTCAGCAAGGGCAAAGACAGCTCCCCCGTGGGCAACTCCCCGCGGATTGTTCTTTCCCTTACTACTCATGATGACCCTGGCGTACCCGTTATGGGCCTCGGTAATCTCCATGCCAAGCAAGCGGGCAAATTCGCTCCGGTTAAAGTCAGAGATAATAGTCTCTCTGGTGTCGTTTTCAGTCTGTTCACTTGCTGGCATGAACACTCCAGTCTGACAAAAAATCACCAGGTTAAAAAAAATCGTTATTTGTATTTTTTCTGCGTGTAGGAATACTTCTGGGTATCCCCACCGTGGGAGACGATATACATCCATTCATAAAGGGATCTCATCGTACCGTACTGCTTATAGCGGCGCATCGAGAACCCTACCTTGAGTTTTCCGTCAAACNTGACCTTGCCCAGGTCCTTCATGCGTAACGTTATTTCAAGATCATCCCCGGCATCAATGCATCGGTACATACCGGCTTTTATGAACGCCTCTTTCCGGAATGCCGTGTTGCAGCCCAGGGTATAATAGAATGTCTGGCTGTAGTAGCCGATCCGGGAGAAGGTATTGGCTAAAAAGAGCGAGAATTTGTTACCAAGGCCTTCTTCTATGGGGTAGACCGGGCCATAGAGCTGGACAAGGTGTTCGTCCCTGAAGTCCTTTTGTATGGTCGCAATCCAGGTGGGGAGAAGGATGCAGTCAGCATCAGTAGTAGCAACTATCTCTCCTTTCGCTGCCCTGATACCGTCATTTCTTGCACCCCCGACTTTTTTACTGGTCTGGGTGAAAACGCGGTCTGCATATTTACCCGCTATCTCACATGTTGCATCCTTTGAACCACCATCCACTACAATAATCTCGTAATCGGATCGGGGAACGGTCTGGTGAGTGAGGGATACAAGACATTGCGCAATGTTCTCTTCTTCATTAAACGTCGGGATGACGACCGATATCATGGAATTAAAAACTCCTGTACAATGTATAATCTCAATAATAATATGCGTGGTGCATCTGATAACACCTACTCTGGTTGTGAGGAGTCCACATAGTCCATCACACTCCGGATACACCCGTCCATGTTCAGGTACTCAAACTGGGCAAACCTTCCGACAAGGGGAATGCCGAGAGCGGTGAGATAGTCCTTTACAAGAGCGATATTTTTCAGGTACCCGAGATCATAGACAACGTAGGCAAATGGCTGCCGCTCAACTGATGAATATACAACCTGGTCTTTGGTTACCAGATGCATGTCCCGGAGCATTTCCACCACTTCACCGGTGAGTTCTGCATCGCTCATACCGGCAACTTCGTCATGGGGCTGGTGCGTGATCTCGGCAAGGATCGCGCTGCAGCCATCAGGAGCTACCTGCCGGCTGTACCCGGAAGGAAACGATATCCGGTTTGTTTTACCCAGCAAGGGATCCGGAACATAGAGCCATGAAATGGGCGGTACGGTTCCTCTTATACCAATATTAACGCACACCAGTGAATTGTATTTCAATGCATGTACCGCTTTTTTCACCTTCGGGGGAACTCCCGTCAGGCAGGAAAGCAGGTGCTGCACCGGCATCGTGCAGATGCA